>Ga0066708_10000104_pt1 | contig 16305 bp, 15 predicted proteins | sample GraSoiAngelo_157_FD_66504 | JGI IMG/M metagenome (GOLD analysis project Ga0066708, IMG submission 66504) | Grasslands soil microbial communities from the Angelo Coastal Reserve, California, USA - 14_1009_16_20cm | ecosystem: Environmental > Terrestrial > Soil > Grasslands | place: USA...
GAACCTGCAGATTGCGCTCATCTACGAAGGCTTCGCAGAAGCCCTCACACTGGGGGCGAAGCTCGGAGTCGACGCCGAGAACTTAATGCCGCTAATCCAGGCTTCAATGGTGCGGTCGGGAGTAGTCGAGTACAAAGCACCGTTTGTCTTGGGACGCGACTTTGCTGCAAATTTCCCTCTGAAGCTCATGAGCAAAGACATCCGGCTGGCACTTGAGGCTGGAAAGGAAGCGCGAGTGAAGCTGCCCGGACTGGAAACTGTCGGCGAAATTTACGAGATGGCCATTGAGGATGGGCACGCCGAACTTGATTACGCCGCCACGCTATTGCTGTTGGAGAAATGGGCCGGGGTAGAGGTGAAAGGACAGGCGGCATAGAGTTTTGCCCTAGATCGTGTGTCGCATCCGCTCGAGGTGTTATGCCATCCAATGACAATGGCCGACTCCCTCTATTTCAGCCTGTGGTTCACCGATTTCGAGAGGACCGAAATGCTGCCGCATGCGCTGCGTGTGATGCAGCAATTCGCGCCATCACAGGCCATTCCCGGCATTACCTACGTAGCGCTACATCCAATCTCATGGAATGAGCCGACGATACTCGAGCAGCGTTATAAGCCCGGCATTGCGGTCGAGCAAGCAATCATCGTAGCTGCCGATTTGCTGCACGAAGATTACGCCTACGTCTTCGAATCCAACTGGGATCTCTGGACTCCTCAGGCCAGCGGAGAATGGACCCAGCAACCAACGCCGGTGCGGTTTATGGTTCGCGGAGATGAGTTTGAGGAGGGCGAATCGGAGACCCAGGGACAAATTCAGGTTGATTTCGGTCTCGATGTTCCATTTCTTCACGAAGAACTGCAAATTACAGACGAGTTGGAATCGCGAGTCCGCGCCAATGTGAAGTTGCTGGTTGACTTCATCAACCGTGCAGAAAAAAACGCCGGCGCTGCGACGCGGCTGCTCTGGTCTGAGTCGGATGAAAATCTCGCGCAAAAACTGATTGCCCGCCTTCAAAAGGTGCAGTAACAGGCTCGACCCAATGAAACCTCTCGACATACTCGCTGTTGCCGCACATCGTGATGATGTAGAGCAGACTTGTGGCGGAACGCTGCTGAAGATGGCGCAACTGAGTCATCGCACGGGGATTCTGGATCTAACTCAAGGCGAGATGGGGACCCGCGGCTCAGCCGACGACCGCGCCCGCGAGGCTGCCGAGGCCGCGAAGATTCTTCGCCTTTCATGGCGCGAAGCGCTGGATATTCCCGACGGTCGGGTGGAAAACACCTGGGCCAACCGATTGAAAGTCGCACGGGTGATCCGGCAAACTCGGCCGCGAGTGATGATCCTGCCGTACTGGGAGGGCCGCCATCCCGACCATTACACGGCTTCAAAGCTGGGATATGAAGCATGCTTTCTGGCAGGACTCGCAAAACTCGACGTCGACCGCGCAATAGATGCTCAGGGATCGGCATTCAGCCAGGTCGCATCTGCGGTGGCGAGCGTGGCGGCGGGTGAACAGCAGACCACGAATTCAGCTTCAGCTCTTTCGCCGCATCGTCCCTTCAAAATTATCTACGCCACGTTGTACCACGATATTCGGCCAACCTTTGTAGTGGACATCACTGAGCAGTTCGAGGCCAGATTCGAGTCGCTGATGGCATATAAGTCGCAATTCAGTGATCAAACGGCAGGCAAAGACATCTTCCCTGCTCGCGCAGAGATTCGCGCCCGCACCGAGTCGATGGCGAGATTCTACGGCGCATTTGCAGGTGTAACTTACGCTGAGCCATTCCTGCAAAAAGAAGTTGGATTGGTAGATGACGTGACCGCTATTCCTGTGAAGTCAATCTGAGCGGAAGTTCTCGCACTCGCGTCTCGTGTCTACAGCTACGCTTTCACTGCAATCGCCACACCGTCACGTATCGGCAAAATAGTCGTGAACATCTGAGGCGAGTTGTAAAGCAACCGGTTAAATTCTACGATCGCCTTGGTGGAGTCCTCGGTCGGATTCGGATCCGTGACTTTGCCACTCCACAAAGCGTTGTCGGCAACAAAGAGACCGCCCTTTCGCAAATGAGGCAGTGCCGTTCTTAACGCGCGCGGATAATCTTCCTTGTCGATATCGCAAAAGATGATGTCGAATTCTCGCTTCTCTTCAGACAGGAATTCCAGCGCGTCTCCAACCTTGATCGTAATGCGATCAGCCACCTCAGCGCGCTCGAAATAGGCGCGGGCTTCGTCGGCGTTCTTGCGATCTCCATCGGTGTAAATGACTCGCCCGCCCTCGCCGACCGCTCGTGCCCACCAGATCGTGGAATATCCAATCGCAGAGCCTAGTTCGAAAACCGTTTTCGCATTGGTCATCACCGCGAGTTGATGAAGAATGCGGGCCACCGCCGGTCCGACGATTGGAATATTACGTTTCGCAGCTTCCGCCTCCATCGCTGTGAGCACTTCGTCGCGCGACGGGAGCAATGAGTAAAGATAATCTTCAACTGGCGCGGCGGTGATGCCGTGCATCATCCAGGCTGGCTTATCGTCAGTTTTTGGCATGAGTCGCCCTCAGCGACAAATCACGAAGCAGTTTGTCCTGGCTTCATCTCGTACACTTCAATTCCCTTTACCAACTTCGCGAGTTCGCTTGGCCTTCCTGTCAAGACCGGGAACGTCGCAAAATGCATCGGCACGACAGTTTGCGGCTTCAACAGATTACAGGCGTATGCGGCTTCGCGCGGACTCATCGTGTAGTGATCTCCGATCGGCAGCATCGCAATCTGTGGAGCATAAAGGTCACGAATAATAGCCATATCCCCAAAGACATTAGTATCGCCGGTATGATAAATTTTGACGCCGTTCTCAAATTCGATCACATATCCGCAGGCCTCTCCGCCGTACACAAGCGTGTCGCCATCGAGTATTCCGCACGAGTGGTCGGCGTGGACCATTGTGACTTTGATGTCTTCGACCTGCTGGGTTCCACCTTTGTTCATTTCGGCGAGGTTCTGCACGCCCTTTTTACTCAGCCACCCACAAAGCTCAGGAATTCCGACGATTTTAGGATTGTGCTTCTTCGCAATTTCGACGGCGTCTCCGATATGGTCGCCGTGGCCGTGAGTAATTAGCATCGTATCGAGCGAACTGACATTCTTCTCTGAATCGGGACAAGCCGGATTTCCCATAACCCATGGATCGATGAGCACCGTCTTGCGCTTGGGAGTCTGAATACGAAAAGTCGCATGGCCTAACCACGTCAGCTTAATTCCGTTAAGATTCATCCGCCTTGCTCCGTGCTTCACACATTCTAGTGGTCGACGCGAGTTCGCTTCAATGCAGCTGAACGGCGTGGAATAATATCATTCTTCATGGACGATCTGAAGTTGCTGATTTCGCGTGAGCAGATCGCCGAACGCGTGGCGGCAATCGGCAGGCAGATCACCGCTGATTCCGACGGACCGGTTATGTTCATCGGCGTCCTCAAGGGTGCTGCGGTTTTTCTCAGCGACCTTGTGCGGCACGTCCAAATAGCCGCAACCTTCGACTTCATTGGAGTCGCAAGTTATAGCAATCAGTTCGATCGGAATAAAGTGTGGGATTCAAGCGGCGAAGTCCGATTGACGAAAGACGTCGATCAATCGTTGCGCGGTAAGGACGTCGTATTGGTAGAAGACATCCTCGATACCGGTCTTACGCTGACTTTCCTGAAGCGCCTCCTCCTCGGTCACGAGCCGAAAAACCTGCGAGTTGCCGTCCTTTTGGATAAGCCCTCGCGCCGAAAACTACTCGTCGAAGCGGATTACGTAGGCTTTACGATTGCAGACGACTTTGTCGTGGGGTACGGAATGGACTATGCGGAGCAATATCGTCATTTGCCGGACATTCATATCGTACCTAATGTTGCACTCACCTGAGGCGAAGTCCCTCGCGGGCAAAGTGTAGTCTCACTAACTCTGACTGATATCATTGAAGGGTGGAAACGGCTGCAGTGCAAACTGAATTGCAATCGCGGATAGAGCCATTGCTGCTCGAGGTGGCGGACGTGGTCAACACCACGCTCGATCTCGATACTACGCTGCGCCGTGTGGCTGAATTGGTGCGGAAAGTCATTGATTATGAGATCTTTGGCATCCTCCTGCTGAACGAGAAATCGCAGGAGCTTTATTTTCGTTTTAGCGTCGGACACTCTAAGGAAACTGCGGATCGAGTCCGAATTAAGGTCGGCGAAGGCGTAACCGGAACCGCTGCACAGCGCCGAGAGGCGGTGCTGATCGGAGATGTCAATGCGGATCCGATTTATATCTCCGCGGTTCCAAATGTACGTTCAGAACTTGCGGTTCCACTCATCATTAAGAATCGGGTTATCGGTGTCATCGATATTGAGTCTCCGCAGCCACACCACTTCACAGAAGAACACAAACAACTGCTTACGCTTATTGCGTCTCGGATGGCTGTTGGCATCGAGAATGCCCGTCTTTATACTCGCATCACGCGGCAAGCGAAGACGCTCCTGCTGCTGAATGAAATTGCGCGGGAGCTGACGTCGATCTTAAATCTGGACGAGTTGCTCAAGCGCGTTGGCGAGTTATTGAGTCGCCTGATCGACTTCCAGATGTTCAGCATTTTGCTGCTTGATCCCGCGGGAGAGACATTGCAGCATCGCTTCTCATTGCGTTTTCAGGAGAATATTCACCTCAAGAACGATATTCCTTCAGGCAAAGGTATTGTTGGCGCGGCCGCGGAGCAGAAGCAGGCAATCCTTGTGCGCGATGTGAAAAAGGACCCCCGCTACATTGAGACCAATCCTGAGACGCGGTCGGAATTGGCAGTGCCGCTGATCTACAAAGACAACGTGATCGGAGTGCTCGACCTTGAGCACACGAAACGTGGCTTCTTCACCGACGATCACCTTCGCACGACGACCACGCTGGCAGCGCAAATCGCTATCGCAATAGAAAACGCACGGCTGTACGAACAGATTGCACGCCAGGAGCGACGACTGGAGCGCGACTTGGCAATGGCGCGGGAGTTGCAGTTTCGACTGCTGCCCCAGGCGCGCCCGAAGATGAACAATCTGGAAATTGCGGCGAAGTTTTCTCCCGCCCGAGCCATTGGTGGCGACCTCTACGATTTTCTGAGCTACTCCAATTCGCGAACTGCGATCGCGATTGGTGACATCAGCGGAAAGGGCGCGCCAGCGGCGATTTATGCCGCACTGGTCAGCGGGATTCTACGCTCCCATGCACCGATGGAACCCGCGCCTGCGGAAATGCTGGCCGCGGTGAATTATTCGTTGGCTGAGCGGCGCATTGATGGCCAGTTCGTGTCCCTGATTTACGCCGTTTGGGACGACGCAAACTTAACGTTACAGGTGTCAAACTCCGGATTGCCACGCCCTGTGTACTGCCACAAGGGCAAAACGCAGCTGATCGAAGCCACCGGCCTTCCTCTCGGGTTGTTCGACGATGCGGAATACGACGAGTTCACGTTTCAAGCGGAACCTGATGATGTATTCGTTTTCTTCAGCGACGGAATTCTGGATGCGACAAACAAAGCCGGCGACCTTTTCGGTCGCACCCGGCTCGAAAAAATCATCGCAGAGTGTGCTGAAAGTTCCGCCGAATCTATGGTGAAGTCCATCTTCAAGGCCGCTGCTGAACATGCTTCCGGTGTGGAAACGTTTGATGACGAGACTGTCGTCGCCATCAAAGTGAAAGGTAGGACCTCAAACCGCAAGTGAGCGGACTTCCTCAACGCCCTCCCGGATTCGTTTATCGGACCCCTGAAATAAAGCGTGTGCAGCGCTCGTCGTCGAGCCTGCAAAGGGCGGACAACTCCGTTCCTCGACTTCATTGCGAAGCCATCCCCATCAGCTCTCTCGCTGAGAAATTTGGCACGCCACTCTACGTTTATTCGGCTGCGGCAATTCGCGAACGCGTGCTGGCCTTCAAAGCTGCTTTTCGCGAGATCGACCATACCATTTGCTACTCGGTAAAGGCGAATTCGAACCTCAGCCTCTTGCGACTGCTCGCCAAAGCAGGGTGCGGATTCGATATTGTTTCGGGCGGCGAGCTGGAACGTGTCTTGCGAGCAGCGCCGGGTTCGGTAAAGCAAGTCGTCTTTTCCGGTGTGGGCAAAACCTCTGCGGAACTGGATGCGGCGCTCGGAGCCAGCATTCTTTTGTTTAATGTTGAGAGCGCGGCTGAGCTGGATGCACTCGCTCAGTGCGCGGAGAGACTCAAGCGCACCGCCCAGATCGCTTTTCGGGTGAATCCGGACGTCCCGGCCGACACGCATCCATATATTTCGACTGGATTGCAGAAACATAAATTTGGGGTGCCGCTCGTCGACGCACGCTCCCTATACTCGCAGGCTGCGAGACTGAAGTTCTTGAAAGTCGCCGGGGTGAGCGTGCACATTGGTTCGCAGATCACCGACTCCGCTCCGTTCTCAGCGACAATGCAACGGGTTGCTGAGCTGGTCCGCCAGCTTCGAGCAGATGGACATAATATTCGGTTCGTTGATGCTGGAGGCGGCCTTGGAATCGATTATTGCGGATCGCAGGATTTTCGAGAGTCCGTTGGCAGCTATGCTGCTGCGATCGCCCCGTCGCTGAAGGATCTGAAAGTCCGACTACTGGTTGAGCCCGGGCGATCGATCGTGGGCCCGGCAGGAGTGTTGCTCACTCGCGTCGTTTATCGAAAGACCAACGGCGACAAGAAGTTTGTGATCGTTGATGCCGCCATGAACGACTTGATCAGACCTTCGCTTTATCAAGCCGAGCATCAGATCGTTCCGGTTGAGTTCAACGATGCCAACCGCGAAAGTGTGGACATCGTCGGCCCAATCTGCGAATCGGGAGATTTTTTCGCCCGCGATCGTGAACTGCCTGTGGTTGGTGAAGGTGCTCTACTCGCCATCCTGGACACGGGCGCCTATGGTATGGCCCTCGCTTCCAACTACAACACCCGCGGGCGTGCGGCGGAAGTACTGGTTTCTGGAAACACAGCTAAGGTGATTCGCAAACGCGAGACCATCTCAGACCTGCTGCGCAATGAAGTGGCGGCCTTGTAATCGCCAGAATCTTAGTCGGCACTGGCGCGACTGGCTTCGCCAACCTCTGAACTCACGTTGCGCTTCGCTTTCGCCGTTGTGATCGCAGCAACGCCGATGAGGATGAGAATCGTCCCTGAAATAGTTCGAGGACCGACCGTCTCGCCTCCAAGCAGTGCGCCCAGAATAACTGCGACTACCGGATTGACGTACGCATAAGTGCCCACCCGAGTGGGAGACTCGAAATGCAGCAACCAGACATACGCTGTAAAGGCGACGATGGAACCGGCGATTATCAGGTAGATCAGCGAGAACCAGGCTTTTCCTGAAACTGAACCAGGGTGAAAATTTGCCATCTCGCCACTTACCGCGGCTAAGATCAGCAATTGCACTCCGCCGGTGAGCATCTGCGTCGCCGCGCTCATCGGCTTGGAAGCAGGTAGGACAAGACGCTTGGTGACGATGGTCCCGACAGACCAGCCAACACATGCAACCAGAAGCGCAATCACGCCACGATGATCCAGCGGCGCCTCGCCTAGTGATGCCCATGGATCTGCCAGCACGCCCACACCCAGAATTCCGACGGCCAAACCACTCACGAGCTGCACACCGAGTGCCTGCGTGCGCAGGAAAATAATCTCCAGGAGCGTGATGCACACTGGAATCATAGCCAGAATTACCGCTGCGATCCCCGAGGGGATTCGCTGCTCGGCCCAGAACAAGCACGCGTAGTCCAGCAGAAACATCAGTGCTCCCAGCAGCGTTACTCCCTTCCATTCTTTCCATGATGGCGAAGGGGTTCCGGTGAAACGCATCCACAAATACATGGCGAGACCAGCTGCCGTAAAACGCATTCCCGCCATGAGGAACGGCGGCATCTGTTGTACTCCGACGCGGATGGCGAGATAAGTTGATCCCCAGACGAAATAGATCATGGAGAAGGCGAGAGCGACTTTCCATCGCGCAGGTCGTGCGGAATCGGTCACAACTCAATCATATCTGTTCAGTAACAGGAACAGATGTCTCGATCTCACGGTCTTTCTCCATCTACAATTGAGGTGTGCCAGGAAAGCGCAAAGTCGAGGTCAAGTGCCCAATTTGCGAGAAGGCGGTCGCGACCGGCGCTGAGGATTTTCCTTTTTGCAGCGAGCGCTGCCGGCTTATTGATTTAGGCAAATGGGCGAGCGGTCAGTACGTCGTATCATCGCCAGTGCACGATCTATCAGACGAGATGGAAGACGCGCAGCATCGCAATGTTGACGACGAAGACTGAAATGCCGGGAGCAACCACTGACAGCTCGGAGAGCGGCCGTCCCGCGCTTTGGGCCTATCTAGTTGCGACCTTTTGCGGCATCGGGACACTTGGGCCTGGTCCCGGAACCTGGGGCTCGGCGGCTGCCATACTGATTTGGGCGGGGATCGGAAGCGCCATCAAGCCGGGGCTTCAGACACCTCTTCTCGCAGCGATGGCAGCCATCGCTGTTGCGCTCGGTATTCCGGCTGCGACCCTGGTGGCACGAGCATCCAGGAAGAAAGACCCGGGATTCGTTGTCATTGATGAAGTTGTAGGGCAGTGGATTACGGTGTTGTTTGCACCGGTGACATGGAAAACTCTTCTTCTCGGATTTATACTTTTTAGAGGCTTTGATATTTTGAAGCCCCCGCCTGTACGGCAATTAGAACGGCTTCCAGAAGGAACTGGAATTGTCGTCGACGACGTTGCCGCAGGCCTGTACGCGCTGTTTGTGATGCAACTTGTATTGCGCTTTGGGCTTCTTTCAAGATAACTATTTCTAGCGATTATCTCGTTATGTCAATTTCAGACCGTCTCCTGGGCAAGAAAAATGTTAACGGCCATCCGCATATTGAGGCGGTAGCGCCATCGGCCGCCCTACCCGGGGGAGAGGTCAGGATCGTGGGAAGTGGCTTGCGACCGAATGAACTCCGACGTCCGCGCGTGAAATTCGGCGATGTAGAAGCGCCCGTGATCATCAGCTCCGATGATTTCGTGGTGGCGCGAGTTCCCGAGGGCGCAGGTTCTGGGCCGGTTATTGTTTCGACGAATGGACACGCCAGCAACGCGCATCAGGTTAGAGTTGCGGCTGCGATCGCTGACAATTTGCATCCAGTAACCAATCCGGCGATCGATGCTGAAGGAAATATTTACGTTACGTTTTCTGGTTCCCGAGGTCAGAAGGTGCCGGTCGCCATTTTCAAGATCGATACCAATTACAACATCAAGCCTTTCGTTGTGGACCTGATGAATGCGACGTCGATCGCGTTCGATCGCGCGGGACAAATGTACGTTTCATCCCGGTACGACGGTACGGTGTATCGGGTTGCGCCGAACGGCACCATGTCTACTTACGCGGAGAGTATGGGAGTAGCCACCGGAATAGCGTTTGATCGCGAAGAGAACTTGTATGTCGGCGATCGCAGCGGCACGATCTTTAAGATCAGCCGTGATCGCCAGATTTTCGTTTTCGCCACCCTGGAGCCTAGCGTCTCCGCTTATCATCTGGCATTCGGCCCCAAAGGCGATCTGTTTGTCAGCGGGCCGACACAATCCAGCTTCGACGCGGTCTACAAAGTTGACCCCCATGGCGCTGTTTCCGTGTTTTATCGAGGTCTAGGACGCCCGCAAGGAATAGCGTTTGATAAGGAAGGCAATCTCTATGCCGCCGCCTCTCTCGGCGGAAAGCGCGGCGTTGTGAGAATTACTCCGGACGGCCAAGCTTCGCCCGCAGTTGCTGGTCCCGGCCTGGTCGGACTGGCGTTCACGTCTGGACGCTCCGCGATTCTGGCCAGCACCAGCGCTTTGCACCATCTTGCGTGGGAAGTACCTGGCCTGCCGCTTCTCGCCCCGTCGTAGTCTTCGTTTACACTTCAAAACGTGATCGCCGAAATCATTGCTGTCGGCTCGGAACTGCTGACACCGTTTCGTCAGGACACCAACTCGCTTTATTTGACGGAGCAACTGAACCGTCTGGGCGTGCAGGTTGGGTTCAAGACGATTGTTGGTGATGATCGCAGGCACATCGTACAGGCAGCGAAGGTGGCGCTGGCGAGAACTGACATCCTGATTTTCATCGGCGGTCTTGGCCCCACCGAAGATGATCTCACTCGCGAATCAGTGGCTGAAACTCTGGGCCTGCAACTGCGGCGTGATCCGGAAATTCTGCAATCGATTGAACGCCGTTTCGCCGAGCACGGCTGGAAGATGTCGGCCAACAATGTGAAGCAGGCTGATGTGCTCGCGGGAGCGACGCCCCTTCCCAATGCAAACGGCACCGCCCCGGGGCAGTGGATCAGCGGCAGGTCCGATGGCAAGGAAAAGATTATCGTTCTGCTGCCTGGGCCTCCACATGAACTAAAAGCGCTGTTTGAGAGTGCCGTGCTCGAACGTTTGCACGCGAAAGTCCCAAAACAATTCATTGCCACACGCGTATTGAAAATTACAGGAATGGGTGAATCGGCGTGCGATGCGCGTGTGGCGCCAATTTACAAGCGATTCACCAATGTGAACACTACGATCTTGGCCGGTCCCGGAGACATCCAGTTACACCTTCATACGCAGGCTGCCTCGATAGAGGCTGCACAAACAGCTGTCGACACGCTGGCAGATGAGATCGAAAATGAGCTCGGCGATTTTGTGTATTCCGATAATGGCGACCCGTTGGAGCAAATTGTGAGTTACTACCTCCAGATGCGGAATGCAACCTTGTCCGTGGCTGAATCGTGCACCGGGGGACTCGTCGCCGAGCGGCTTACTTCGATCAGCGGAAGCTCGCGGTACTTCGTAGGCGGAGCTGTGGTTTATTCGAATGATTTGAAAATTCGTTTCGCAGATGTGCCGGAAGATCTGCTGGAAGTTTATGGTGCAGTCAGTGAACCCGTCGCTAAAGCGCTTGCCGAGGGAATTCGCAAGCACTGCGGAACTACTTTAGGCATTGGAGTAACCGGGGTGGCGGGACCCACCGGTGGGTCAGCAGAAAAGCCTGTCGGGCTTGTTTTTCACGCGCTCGCTGGCGAGAGTGGAACCGAGGTCATCAAGCGAAACTTCACCGGCGATCGTTCTCGTATCCGCTGGTACGCCTCACAACAGGCTTTGGATATGGTAAGGAGAAAGCTGATGTGAGGGTCCCGTCATTGGATAGCGCCATGCTCTGTATAATTTCCTGTCCGCGCCATGTCATTCCACACGCTCGAACTCGCCTACGAATCCCGAATCGCGACCATCACTCTCAATCGGCCCGAAAAACGAAACGCGCTCAGCTTTGAAATGATCGGGGAATTCCTGGCCGCTCTGGACGAAATCGAAAAATCGGGCGCGCTGGTCGTGATATTCACCGGGGCAGGACAAGCCTTTTGCGCCGGCATGGATCTGGAAGAACTGAAATCATTGACAGGCAAATCGCCTGCCGAAAACCTGGAAGACTCGAAGAGAATGGCGCAGCTCTTCCGGCGACTGTACGATTTTCCTAAACCTACCATTGCCGCGGTAAATGGGGCAGCAATCGCCGGCGGTACCGGCCTTGCAACCGTATGCGACTTTACGCTGGCCGTTCCTGAAGCGAAATTCGGATACACAGAAGTGCGCATCGGATTTGTGCCTGCAATTGTTTCCTCGATTCTTGTGTGGCAGGTTGGCCATAAGATTGCGCGTGATCTGCTCCTGACGGGAAGAATCTTCGACGCGGCGCAAGCGCGTCAACTGAGGTTGGTGAATGACGTTGTTACGTCTGAGAGCCTGATGAACCGCGCACGCGAACTCGCCGGACAGCTCATGGAGAATAGTCCCACTTCATTGCGCTTAACTAAGAAATTGCTCAATGATTTTATTCGCGACGTACTTGATCGTCAGACTGAAGAAGCGGTCGCCGAAAATGCCGCGATCCGACAAACGGCGGATTTTCACGAAGGCGTGAATTCGTTTCTTGAGAAGCGCAAGCCGCGCTGGAGCGGCCCATGACGGAGCACGTGGGCGAAGTCAAGGTTCGCGTGCGCTATGCCGAAACCGACCAGATGGGGGTCGTGTATCACGCTAATTATTTAGTGTGGTTCGAGGTCGGCAGGGTTGAGTTCCTGCGCAAGTTGGGTTTTTCCTATCGTGAGATGGAGGAGAATGATGCCTGCTTCATCGCGGTGGTTGACGCTCGTTGCCGCTATCGCGCTCCGGCACGCTATGACGACGAGATCATCGTGCGAACGCATCTCAAGAATGCGCGCGAGTCGCTGGTGCACTTTGGATATGAGATCGTTCGCAGTACCGACGGCACGCTGCTGGCCGAGGGCGAGACCACACACGTGGTAACTGACGCGCAAATGAAGCGGCGCACAATTCCAGAGAAGTATATGCGAGCATTTTGTGAGGCAGCAGGAAGAAATTTCTTAACCACCGAAGACAAAAAGCATTAAGCACGAAGGTTCACGAAGGAAACCGAAGAACGGCTGTGATTGATGAACGCCCTCCACATTAATGGTAATGATCTCACGCTGGAAGCCGTGCGCGAAGTCGCGGCGGAGGGGCGTCCGGTGCTGCTCGCGGCAGATGCTCGTGAGGCCGTGGACCGCGCACGCGCCGTGGTGGAAGAACTGGTTGCGAGCAATCAACTTTCCTATGCAATAACAACCGGCGTCGGCAAACTGAGTGACGTTCGAATCGCCGGGGACCAGATTCGCGAACTGCAGGTGAATCTCGTGCGGTCGCATGCAGTGGGTGTCGGAGATCCGCTAGCGGTTGCGGAGGCTCGCGCAATGATGTTGCTTCGCGCTAATTCCCTTTCCAAAGGCCATTCGGGCGTGCGTGCCATTATCATTGACCGCATTTGCGAGTTGTTGAATCGGCGCGTGACCCCATTTGTTCCGTCGCAAGGCAGCGTTGGAGCCAGCGGCGATCTTGCTCCGCTCGCGCATCTTGCTCTCGCGTTGATTGGCGAAGGTGAGTGTCTCGATGAAAACAGCGCGCGCATTCCGGCCACCGATGCGCTGCGGAAGGCTGGAATCGAGCCGCTGGTGCTCGAAGCCAAAGAAGCGGTGTCGCTTATCAATGGCACTCAGGCGATGCTCGCGTATGGCACCCTCTCGCTGCTCGCTGCCGAAACACTGGTTGATTCGGCCGACGTGATTGGGTCCCTGACACTCGATGCGCTGCGTGGCACAGACGTTGCATTCGATGAACGCATTCACAAGGCTCGGCCCCATGCAGGCCAACTTAAAACCGCAGCCAACCTCCGCCGCATGCTCGAGGGCAGCCAGATTCGCGAGTCGCACCGTGAGTGCGGACGAGTCCAGGACGCATACTCGCTGCGGTGCATACCTCAGGTTCATGGTGCCGTGCGCGACACGTTCGCGCATTGCCGCGACATTTTCGAGATCGAAGCAAATTCCGCGGTGGACAATCCGTTGGTATTTATTTCTGACAGGAGCAACGCGGAGCTACGCTCCGCAGAACGAGCGGGGATGCCCGTTCCCACACGCCCTGAGGAGACCGTCGTCCTTTCCGGCGGCAACTTTCACGGCGAGCCCGTCGCATTCGCGCTCGATTTCATGGCCATCGCTCTCAGCGCGCTTGCCGGAATTTCCGAGCGTCGCATCGAGCGACTCGTCAATCCTGCTCTCAATGAAGGCCTTCCGCCATTTCTTGCCGCGGGTGCTGGCCTGAATTCCGGCTTCATGATGCCGCAGGTTACGGCTGCCGCCCTGGTAAGTGAAAATAAGGTGCTGGCGCATCCTGCTTCGGTCGATTCGATTACTACTTCCGGCAACAAAGAAGATTACGTTTCGATGGGTATGACCGCTGCGATCAAGTTGCGGCGCGTCGTTGAGAACACGCGCAACGTTCTGGCGATTGAAGCGATGGCAGCGGCGCAGGCGTTGGATTTCATTGCTCCGCTCGAAACCGGACCTCGCGGAAAGAAGGCGCATGCGGCGATCCGCGCAGTCTCTCCGAAAATGGAGAAAGATTGTGTAATGTACAACGACTTTGCAAAGATCGCGCGGGTCATCGCAGAACGCAAACTCAGCGCTATGCTGGACTAAGGAGTCATCGTGAACAAATCAGAGTCAACCATTGATCGCAGGAAGTTTTTGTCGAAATCGGCAGCCGTGATTGCAGGCGGCACGGCGCTCGCGAAAACGGCGCTTTCGTACGGCAGAATTATCGGCGCCAACGACCGCATCTCCTTGTGTCACGTTGGCAACGGGAGCCGTGGCGAGGACCTGGATTGGATCATCGCGCAACTTGCAAGCAAACAAAATGTAGAAATGACGGGCGTGTGCGATTTATGGAAAATGAATCGCGAGAAGGCGGTCGCTGCAAACCAGAAGTATCACGGACGTGCGCCTCGGGCGTTCTCGCACATTGAAGAAGTTCTTGCGGCTCCGGAGATCGACGCCGTCATTCTTTCTACTCCTGACCATGCTCATGCGCCTCTGCTGAAGATGGCCGCCGAAGCCGGGAAGGACGCCTACGTCGAAAAGCCGATGGGCAATGTGCTTGAAGAAGCAAAAGCTGCGCGGGATGCGGTCAAGAAAAATAATCGCATCGTCCAAGTCGGAACACAGCACCGCAGCGAACCACATCCGCGGGCAGCGCACGACCTGGTGCAGACAGGTGTGCTCGGCGACGTCAGCAAGGTTGAGATTGTCTGGAACTACCACGGTCCGCGCTGGCGCGGACGGCCTGTAAGCAAACAAGTCCGCGAACAAGATACCAACTGGCGCAAATTTCTTTTGAACAAACCCTATCGGCCATTCGATCCGCAGGTTTATTGCGAGTTTCGCCTGTACAAAGAATTTTCCAGCGGCATTCCCGATCAGTGGATGAGCCATGGCATCGACTTGGTGCACTGGTTCATGAAAGACAGTTTTCCACGCTCGGCAGTGGCACACGGCGGCGTTTATGCCTGGCACGACGGACGTGAGAATGCCGACACGTTTCAGGCTCTGCTCGAATACCCCAAGGGCTTTCTTGTGAGCTACTCGACCAGCTTTGGCAACGATGCTCCCGGGTTCACGCGCTATATGGGCAAGAACGCCACGCTTTTCAACATTGGCGGCGAGGGCAGCCCGCGCTACCAGTTGATCGAAGAGAAGGGCAATCACGAGCAAGACGACAGCGTCGATACCAAGCGGAAGTCGCAATACGTTCTTCTTCCTGGCGAGACGGAACTGCCTCCGATGGGCATCGATGACCGCTCGCTCGAGCACATGGCGAACTGGTTTGAGTGCATGCGCTCGCGTCAGCAGCCACACGCCACAGTCGATGACGGCTTCGCGCATTCAATCGCCTGCATGATGTCAACAGAGGCGTACTGGTCGGGGAAGAGGCAGTATTGGGACGCGAAGAACGAGATGATTGTCGATCATCCGCCGTCGGCATAACCTGATTCGCCATTCCGAGCGAAGTGGCTCGTTCGCGATTGGCGAACGAGTTCCAAATCGAGAAACCTGCTTTGTTCTTACGATAAATATTGGACCGTCTGCCTGATCAGTTCCGTCGTGGGTGGATACGGATCACCAGGCGCGTCGTATTCCATCGAGCAATAGCCCTTGTAGCCGCTGGATTTCAGAATGTCGAATGATCTTTTCATGTCAATGGTGTATTGCTTGCCATTGTCGCCGGCTTCTCCGGCTTTGACGTGGCAGATGTTGTAGGCGTGCTGGAACATGGCGGTGAGCGCGCGGTAGTTGAAATCGGCGCTGCCGCTCAGCATGGAGTTAGCGAAGTCCGGCAGCGCATGCAGAAATGAGTGATTGACGGCTTCGATTACCTTCACGATGAAGAGTGCGTCCTCGCTGACGAGGTCATCATTCTCCAGATTAACGACGACATTCTTTCCGGCGGCGTACCCGACGAGTTCGCGCAGGCTCTCAGCTGTGCGCGAAATGTCCGGCTGCGAATTCTTGGTTCCCTGAATATGCACGCGAACGCTGGGCGAGCCGATCTGTATGGCGATATCAACGAACGTTTTTGCGTAGGCGATGGCCTTGGCGCGAGTAGCAGCGTCAGGGTCGTAGAAACTGTCCTTGCCATCGACTGCAATGTTGACGACTTTTACGTTTGCTTTCGTCAACGCAGTGCGGAAGGTGGCGAGATAATCCGGCTGCAGCGAATGAAAGTGGCGGCTGTGCGGCTCGATATGGTGAACGTTGAATTTTCTGACCACTTCGGCGGGAAAGTCCTTCAGGTCCATTCCGGGGAGCTTGGGATCGCGGTCGCGATTTGTCGGGCTCTCGATGTAGGCGCGAAACGGATA
>Ga0066708_10000106_pt1 | contig 16297 bp, 15 predicted proteins | sample GraSoiAngelo_157_FD_66504 | JGI IMG/M metagenome (GOLD analysis project Ga0066708, IMG submission 66504) | Grasslands soil microbial communities from the Angelo Coastal Reserve, California, USA - 14_1009_16_20cm | ecosystem: Environmental > Terrestrial > Soil > Grasslands | place: USA...
TTGCCTGCTGGATTAAGGGAGCATTTCTGGTTCCGTCAGCGACATTTCGCGCACGTGTGATTGCGTTCGTTGTCATGGTGGCTCTGGTGCTCGGTGGCGCCGCTTATTTCATCGGCGAAAGATTCCAAAACGTGTCGATGGTTGCCGCCGCAAATGCGCTCGGAAATGGCTGGGAAAAATTCACACCCGATCGGTTGGCGTCGGAGATTCAACAAGGCCATCCCGTCTTCATCGATTTCACTGCGGAATGGTGCATTACCTGCAAATTTAATGAATCAACGGTTCTGGAGACGGACACCGTCCGCGGCGCCTTTTCGGAGCGGCAAATCGTGAAATTAAAGGCCGATTGGACCAACGGCGATCCGACGATTACCAAAATGTTGAAACAATTCGGCCGGCCAGGTGTCCCATTATATGTGTTGTATCCGGGGGGCTCGGCTCAGCCGTATGTTTTCCCGGAGCTGTTGACCAAAAACATTATCCTAGAAAAACTCGAAACCATTAACCACACCATCGCCTATCAACCATAACGTATGAAAATTCGCTCCATTGCTTTCGTTTTCTTTTCATTGGCCGCAGCCGCGCTCTATGCGGCGGAATCCCCAGCTGTTGGCTCAGCAGCGCCCGATTTCAGTGTGCCTGATGTCAATGGCGAAACCCACAGTCTGTCGCAGTACAAAGGCAAATACGTCGTCCTGGAATGGTTTAATCCCGAGTGCCCGTTCGTGAAGAAACATTACGGGAGCGGCAACATGCAGAAGCTGCAAGGCGAATACACCGGCAAAGGGGTCGTCTGGCTGACAGTTGATTCCAGCGCGCCCGGCGCGGAAGGAAATCTTTCGCCAGAACAGGCTCAAAAAGTCATGAAAGATTGGAAGACGAAGCAAACAGCACTATTGCTCGACCCCGATGGTAAAGCCGGGCGCACCTACAACGCGCGGAACACGCCCCACATGTTTGTCATCAATCCGGAAGGGAAAGTGATTTACGAGGGCGCGATTGACAACAAAGCCACTCCGAACCCGAACGACATCTCTTCGTCGACCAATTATGTGAAGGTGGCCCTCGATGAATCGATGAGCGGGAAACCGGTTTCGAACGCGAACACACGCCCATACGGTTGTTCGATCAAATACAAATGATCGCGCGCTAGCCGCGGCGTTGGGAAAAACGCCAACCCAAGCGCATCAGCACGGTTGGCGACAAACGTGCCAGCGCCATTCCGATCTTCATAAAAGTACCGGGAATGACGAGTGCCTTGTCCAGCTCTATCCCGTTTAGTCCGGCGCGTACCACCTTCTCGACCGGCACGTGTACGAATTCGGGCGCGTTTTCTGATCGTGATTGTCCTTGCGCTGCAACGGCCATGAATTCGGTGTGCACTGGTCCGGGGCAGAGTGCGCAAACGGAAATGCCGCTGCCCCGTACTTCCGCGCGGAGCGCCTCACTAAAACTTGTTACGTACGCTTTTGTGGCGGCGTAAACAGCAAAGCCCGGAATTGGCAAGAAACCGGCCGAGGAGCTGACGTTCAAGATCGCGCCGCGGTTCTGTGCAATCATTTGCGGCAATAAAGCGCGTGTGAGCGCGGTGACGGCAAGAACATTGACTTGGATCATCTCGTTCAAGCGTTTTGGATCCGCGGTCGAAACCGCGCCGTAGTCGCCTAATCCGGCATTGTTAATCAGAAAATCGACCGGCTTATCTTTCGAAACGTCGCGGCCCAGTTCCATCACTTGTTCGAGAACCGAAAGATCGGCGACCTCAATCTCGATCCGTAACGCCGGATTTCTTGCCTGCAATTCCAGTCGCAGTTCCTCCAGCCGATCTCCCCGTCTGGCGACGAGAACCATACGCTGCGCGTGCAAAGCAAGCTGCCGCGCAAATTCACGCCCAATACCGGCAGAGGCGCCAGTGATAACAGCGGAACAGTTGTCGAGTTTCACCTGCTTAATTCTTGGCCGGAGATGCCGCGGCCGTAGTCAGGCCACGCACCTCGTGCGGGCTAAGTCGTCGCCACTTTCCTGGTGGCAAGTCGTCCAGGGATAGGTTGGCGATCCGAATTCGTCGTAGGCGTTTGGCCTGAAAACCGAATCGCTCCAGCATTCGCCGAATTTGGCGATTGAGCCCTTGTTTAAGCACAATTTGCAACCGCGTGGCGGAAACCCTGCGAACGCGCGCTGCGCTCGCGCGTTTCCCATCCAGGATGATACCGCGGAGAAGTCGTTCGGTGAGATCGGGTAAGGCTCGTTTAGCAAGGATCACTTCGTATTCTTTTTCAATCTTAAAGCGGGGATGGGTGATGTGCTGTGCGAAATCCCCGTCGTTTGTCAGCAACAACAAACCTTCGCTTTGTGCATCGAGGCGCCCGACATAAAAAAGGCGCGAAAACTTCGGCGGTAGCAAGTCGAAGATGGTGTCGGTCACGTGCGGATCACGTTGCGTGCAAACAAAACCTCGTGGTTTATTTAACGCGAGATAGACTCGGGTCTTGGGAGAAATGAGCTTGTCGTCAACTTTGACGTGATCGCCGGGTCCCGGTTGATAATGAAAGTCAGTGCACCGTCTGCCGTTAACAGTCACGCGCCCTTGGGCGATCAATTCGTCCGCTTGTCGCCGCGAAGCGATTCCCGCGGCCGCAAGAAACCGATTCAGCCGCACCGCGGTATTCGGCCGGGCAATTCGCGCTTAAACGTCCGGCTTTGTCTTAGGAAGGCCAATGACTTTGTTCGTTTCTTTCCACTGCCCCCGTTTTTTTAACAGATCAATACGCTCAAAGCGCTTTAAAACATTTCGCTTGGCAATGATGGTGCTGGCTCCCTTGAGGCTGCGATGCTGTGACATAAGAAACGGGCGGCCACGATAACGCGCTCCGGTGGTCTTTTCAAATGCCGAAGATCACATTTGATTGCAAAGCACCACATACGTGCCGCAGGTCGCCACCTGGTGGTAAACATGAAAGCGCTTCGTCAGTAAATCGCGCCAATGGTCTACCCGCCTTTGCTCGATGATCAGGAAAACGGCGCGTGGCGCTGACCAACGCTCGAGCGCATCTGATTCTTCAAGAAAAAGATTATGCTGCTCGGCTGTGAGCGGGAGATCCGGATCCGATTGCTGATTTACCATGGCAAATTTGCCTTCGAGGTAGAATCCGAGGCTACTCGCCAAACTAGGCGATCCTTCGAAGATCACCTGTCCGGTTGGGCCGAGACGCGCGTTCAAATATCGCGCTGCCGGCGCAAGAGAGAAATATGGAGCCAGCCGAGCCACGCCGCCGATCATACAAAAACCAGCGGGAATCATCCCGATGGCGATTCCAAGGACCGCGATTTTTTCACGACTGCTCCGCAGCAGGTAAATTGTGACCAGCGCACCAACGATTAGAGAGATGGCGGTAATTGCAATGAGCGGTCGGAATTGGAGCCACGAGCTCGACGGCAGATCACGCAAGGCGAGCAGGGCCGTCCAGCGGAAATCAGTTTCGCCCCAGGTCGATCGATCTCTTGAGAGCAACAGAGATAAGCTGAGCGCAATTACGCCGAGAGCCAGACCGAGTGCGGCGATCAGGACTGCACCAGCGTTGCGTAGCGAAAGTGGTGCGTGATCAAAGATCATCGCTGCCCACAAGGCGAATGCGCTGAACATACTGAGTGCGTAATAGTCCTGCCGCTGACCGATGACGACGGTCGCGATTAAAACAACCGACCCCCACGTGATCGGCAAAGCGTTTTCGAAACTGATCTCCCGAGGCCGCATCACACGATGCCAGGCGAAAAGCGAAGGTAAAATGGCGACCGACCATGGGAACCACCACGCGAAATGCATGGCGAGAAACGCGAACCGGGGCACATCATCGTACAAGCGACCATCCGGGTACCGGCCGACCAAATGCTTCATCCATTCTGCCCCGACGAGCGAGTGAAATGACCCGTTGAAATGGGTTTCGATCCAAATATACCACGGAGCGACGATCACAACGAAGAGAAGCAAGTACGGCCAGGAGAGAAGTGATCGAAACCGGATTCGAGCTTCCCGGTAAAACAGTGCCAGTAGGGCGAACGTGCCACCGCAGAAGATTAGTGCGTGCGGACCTTTGGCCAAACAGGCCAAACCAGTGCAAATCCAAACTCCGCCGAACCATCCGCGCCGGTGTCTCCGTTGCTGGAACCCGGCAAGGCTGCAGTAGATCGCGCCGGCAATCAGCGCGCTAAAGAGCGGCTCCGGCATGACGATTCGCGCCAGGATGAACGTACCGCTTAAGGTGAGATAAATCAGGCTAGCGGCAAATCCGCGCCAATAGTTCGCGAGCCGTTCGCCAGTGACAAATGTTAGCGCCACGGTCGCGACTACAGAGAGGGCGATGGGCACGCGCGCAGCGGCGGCATTCACACCGAAGATCTGGTAGCTCGCAACAATGAGCCAATAGAGGAGCGGCGGTTTTTGTAGCCGCGGAATGCTGTCGTTGGTAGGCAGAAGATACCGGCCATTCTGCAACATTTCCCGCGCAGCCGCGGCATACTGTCCCTCTGTTTCGCTGTAGAGATCGCCCCAGTGAATCGTCCCGAAATGAACGAGCGCAGCCAGGGCAACGACGATGAGAAAAAGTGCGTGTCGTGTCGGAGGTGGCGGCAACGCGGCTGGCTCCAGGAATGTTTCGCCCACGCCCAGGGCGCGAGTTCCCGCTGTCATCTCAATTGCCGGCCGTTACCGCCGCGCGATATTGGTCCCAACTTTGCGGCAGACGCAACAGTTTCGCCGCCGGCAATTCGATCAACGCCAATGTTTGCTGACATTCCGCGATCAGCATGTCATCGTCGGGACGGAACACCTTGAACGCGCACCGAAATCGCACACGCTCGATGCGATCGAGCCATCCTTCGACGATGAGATGGTCGCCGAGTCTGGCGGCGCGCCGATAATCTATTTCTGTCCGAAGAACAACAGGATACTTCTGCTTTTCCGCCATCTCGCGCAATTGCAGTCCGAGTTGCTCGGCGAGCCGCGTCCGCGCCACTTCGATGAAGCGTAAATAAGCAATATTGTGTACAACTGCCGCGCAATCGGTGTCGAAAAACATCACCTGAAATTCCGCCCGAACGCGCGGGACGCCGGAATTTGCCATCCTGGAAGGAAATGATTTCCAAATGTGGGGAGAAAGCAACGTTAACTGGAGCCGGCCACTCGGCTCGGCGCGCTGGGAACCATTTGCAGAACGGCCGTGGTCACGTCCGCAGCTGTGATTTCGCGCATGCATCGAAAATCGAGCGGGCATTGCCGTAAAAAACAGGGGCTGCACTCGACGTGATGGCGTAAAATGCGATGCCCGGCGCCCAACGGACCGGTTCGTTTTGGCTCAGTCGAGCCAAAGATCGAGACAGTCGGAATCCTCAGCAAGCTCGCCAGGTGCATGGTGCCGGTATCGTTTGTGAGCAATAAATCGCACTGACGCAGCTCCGCGATTAATTCGCTCAATGTTGTTTGGCCGATTCGATTCAGGCATTTTTCGCCCAGTCCGCTCGCGATTTGCTCACCAACTGCTCGGTCGCTAGCAATGCCGAAAAGAATCCATCGGACCGGTAGTCGTGCTGCGATCTCCCGTGCCACTTCTGCAAATCGTTCCGGCAGCCAGCGTTTGGTCGGTCCGTATTCCGCTCCCGGGCAAAGGGCAAATCTCAAATCGGGCCGTTGGCCGCCAACAGGATTTGCCCGCGGAAAATCAGGGCGCACCTTTGCGCCAATCGTGGTGGCAAGTTCCAGGTATCTGTAGGTTTGATGAACGATCCCGCGCGCCTTCGTCTGCCGCGGCCGCTGATTCAGCAGCCAGCGCCTTGAATGGCCGCTGAATCCGACTCGTCGAGGGATTCGTGCCAAAAACACTTCGAGCGCGCTACGGAGGGAGTTCGGAAGGAGAATGGCGACATCGAAAGTCGGCGCTTTGCGTAATAGACGCGTCGCCGCGAACAGCGATTTTTGCGGAAGCGCAATGACCGCATCCACTTCGGGGACAATCTTCCAAACTTCAGCGATCTTTTCCGGGGCTGCGATTGTGACATGAGCATCGGGTCGGCCGCCTTTGATCGTCTGAACGGCCGGGACGCTCATGACGGCGTCGCCGATCCAGTTCCCGCTTCGAATCAAAATCCGGAACGGTTTCAGGGGCACATTTTCCGGCACAAAAACGCCGCGCTTGTAGCGCTCAAGAAGAAAATTGGGGAACGGAGTTTTCCAGCGATCATGGACCCAGAACCAATCTTCCGGCGCGCGCCGCACTTGTTGCTCGATGATTTCGTTGACGCGAGCGGTGAGCGATTCAATCGAGTGCGTCTGGCCGTTGACTGGAGGCTCGACGATCGCGCGCCAGCGTGCAAATCCGGAAGTGTTCACAGCCATCGCCCGGACTTGCGCATTTGTTCGTCGGGCCAGCAAAGCGGGCAACGGTGTCGTCGATGCTAAATGGCCGAAAAACGGCGTCCAAATGCCTCGGTCGCCAGCATGCTGGTCACAGAGAATTCCGACGCCGCCGCCGTTGCGCAGCAACTCGATGGCTTTACCAAAACCCTCGCTACGTTCAAAGACCTCGAGACCAAAACGAGCTCGGGCACTGCGAATGTGCCGGTCGATGAAAGGGTTTTTAAGCCGCTGATAAATGGTCGATTTGCGATATTCAGGAACCATGTGCGGGAGCAATTGAGCGGAAAGCTCCCATAACCCGATGTGGCTAAGCAGGAGGACGAGTGGCTGTTTTTGGCGAAACACATCTTCGAGATGCTCAAAATTTGTTAGCTCGACCCGATCGAGGATTTCTTCGATCGGCATCTGCGTGATTTTGACGCTGCAAAGCAGATTCGCCCCGAGCCGCTGAAAATGTCGCCGCACAAGACAGCGGGCTTCTTTAATCGCGAGCTCGTCTCCGAAAGCAACCCGAATATTCCGGAACGCGAGCGTGCGATATTTGCGCGAAATTAGCCAGGCAACGGTGCCGGCCAGTTGTCCAATCCCAAAAAGGACCGGCAACGGCAGCAGGCTAAGCAGCCAGATGCCGGCCCGATAAAGCAGATATACGCTGTAATCCACCATAAATTGGGCGCGCAGGGTACGTTTGCCCGGGCCCGGCTTCAATCAATATACTGTGTTCGTGGAGGCGGAAGATTTACGAGCAGCCGAAGATCATATCGAGCGGCTCGAGGAAGAGCTCTTGCGTCTGAAAGACGTCAAGCGCGAATTGCAAATCTTGCGCGAGCAACATCGCCGACTGCAACGCACGGCCGAGGGTCGCGTCGCCACATTACTGGCAAAACCATGGGGATGGTTTATGCGCTCGTCTAAAAGCAGCTTGAGACAGCCGACTGAGTATGAATGCTGGCTGGAGCGGCATCGGGTTTCGCCGGAGCAGGTCCAATCAATGCGAGAACAGGCGCGGAAGTTTTTTTATCGTCCGCTGATTTCGATTCTCACGCCCACTTTTAATCCGGACGCCACCTTAATTTCGGCAGCAGTGAATTCGCTCGTCGCCCAGAGCTACGATAATTGGGAATTAATCCTTGTCGATGACGGATCGGACAAGACGAAGCTGGCTTTGCCGGAGTTCGCTGCGCGCGATTCGCGAATTCAAGTCATGATGGAACCGCAGCACCGCGGCATCTCGGCGGCGTTGAATACCGCTCTCAAGTTTGCTCGCGGCGAATGGATCGGATTGCTTGATCACGATGACTTGCTCGAGCCGGATGCGCTCTTTCGTGTCGCTGAACTCCTGCAGGAAGACAAGGGAGTCGACCTTATTTATTCCGACGAAGATAAAATAGTCGATGGACGCTTTGCCGCGCCGATGCTGAAACCAGACTGGTCGCCGGAATTTTTCACTGCCTACGATTATCTCGGTCACTTTGTGGTGATACGGCGTGAGTTTGCGAGCCCCGGCTTCCGCAGCGAGTTCGATGGGGCTCAAGATTACGACCTCCTGTTGCGCGCATCCGAGAAGACTCAGCGCATCCGGCACATTCCGCGCGTGCTCTATCATTGGCGACGCACGACCCAATCGACAGCGCATAATATCCGTCGCAAACCTGGTGCATTAGAGGCGGGCCGCCGGGCGTTGAAGGAACATCTCGCCAGACGCGGCGAAGTGGGTCGCGTGACGATTGACTGGAAAACACACGCTTACCGGCTTCGGCGCGAGGTTGGGTCAACTAGTGTCACAGTTGTTATTATCGGTGGGAACGAGACGGATTTGGAAAGAATTCGCGCCCGAACTGAGTTTCCCAAGCTCGAGGTTGTTCTCGCGAGCGGGAACAGACGCCAAAACAACGTAGCCGGCGATTGGTTAATTTTTATCGATCACAACCTGGAACCGATGGATGCAAATTGGCTCACAACAATGGCCGAGCAACTACAGAATCGCCAAGTCGGGGCAGTCGGCGCGCGCATTCTGGCTATGGATGGTAGGATCGAAAGCGTGGGCTTGATTCTTGGCCCGAATGGTTTGGTGCGAAGAGCGTTCGCGGGATTTTCGCGTGATAATCCCGGTGTCAATCGACAGCTTCAGGTTGTGCGCAACTATAGCGCGGTCACCGCATCTTGTTTACTAACGCGTCGCGATATCTTCGACCAGACTGGTGGATTCGACCAAAAGCAATCGTGGCCGATTTGTACCGGCGTCGATTACTGCCTGAGAGTGCGCGATGCCGGATTCCGCATTGTCTCGGTGCCCTATGCCGAGGTTCGGCGGATTTCAGGAACCGAAAGTGCTAGCGCTTCCTGCTCCGCGCTCGCCGAAAAGTGGCCTGAAATGTTCGAGCGCGACCCGTTTTACAATCCAAATCTTTCTCGCGAAGAAGCCGACTTTTCGCTAGCCAGATTACAGACTGCATATGGCGAAAAAATCCGATAAGAATATCTGGCGTGGTCTCCAGACCAGCGTTGCCAGCGCGCTCAGCATGCGCGATTACAGCGCGGCATCCTTTGCGGAACGACTTGCCACTGTCGGCGTCGAAGCCGGCCAGATCATCGCGACTAATCAAGCGGAACTCGGGGATGTTTGGATTCCAAGCGTGGAGATTTTTCCGCGCACAATCCATTTTCAGCGCCACCGGGGAATCTTCGGCGAACTCGTCCGGCGCGACGAAGGCGTATTGGCGAAATTAAAATTTTGGCCGAAGCAATGGGCCGCGGCACGCATGTTCGCGAACAGCGCGAAAGGATTTCACGTGCATCCGCCTTATATCCCGGCTGGAGAGGACCCAGCCAAATGGTTGCGGGGAAAATTCAGCAAGAATACACCTGCAACTCATGATTATGAAGCCGAGCAGTGGGATGTAATGTTTTTTTTGCAAGGTCGCGTGGAGATGATCCTACGGGATGTGCGCGCTGGTTTGCTCCCACGAATCATGCGTTTTTTTATCGATGGGGATAATCATCGCAGTGCAAGTAACGTCGGCGTCGTCATCCCGCCCGGCGTGGCGCATGCGTTGCGAGTCGAGGGAAGCGAAGACGCCATCATGGTTTACGGTACGAGTACGACATTTCGGCCGGAATTCGAGGGACGCATCGCGAGCGAGATCGAGACGGCACAATTGCCTGATTCATGGAAGGGATTTCTCGCTGAATAGCGCCGCAAATGAAGCGGCAGTTCAATCCGGCTTGTCTGGAATGGATGGATCGACCGCAGGCGGTATCGCGCGCGCTCGAGCGGGATCTAGCGAATCTCCGATCACTGAATCGCTGGTTCGGAAGCTACCGACTGGTGCGACACTTCCTGGCGCGCTGGCTCAAGCCAAACGGACGAGTGCGCATTGCCGACTTAGCAACGGGCGCGGGTGATATTCCATGCAGGATAGCAGAGTGGGGGCGTACCCACGATATCAAGATAAACATCGATGCCGTTGATCAGCAGTCGGGCACAATTGAAATCGCGCGTCGGCTTGGTGCCAGCTATCCGGAGATAACTTTCGTAAATCACAACCTGTTCGACTGGAATCCAGCGGAGTCCTACGACATCGTTCTGCTCTCGCTTGCGCTGCACCATTTCAGCGATAACGATGCCGTCAAAGTACTGCGTAAATGCCGCGAACTTTCTCGCGGCGCGGTGCTGATCAGCGATTTGCGGCGGGCGCGCTGGCTCAGTTCGGGAATATACTTACTAACGGCCGTGATTTACCGGGAACCGATGACAAGGAATGACGCCCGCATTTCGGCGGCACGCGCGTTTAGTTTTCGCGAAATGCATGAATTAGCGGAGCGGGCCGGCTGGAAAAATTTCGGGCACAAACGGTTCCCCGTCGGTCGACAAGCAATCTGGCTCGATTCCAGTGAAAATAATCGAAACAAGTGAGGGCGCATATCAGCACGCGCTTGGCCGGCGCGCGCGTTCGGTTCTCGTCCCGACCATGGGAGCGTTGCACCCGGGACATCAGGAATTAATCCGTGTTGCACGAGAACAAGCTCGTATCGGCGGCGAAGTTGCGGTCAGCATTTTTGTGAATCCGCTGCAGTTTGAGCCCGGTTCGGATTTCCAAAAGTATCCACGGCCAGAGAAGGAGGATGAAAAAGTTTGTCGCGAGGCCGGAGTGGATTTGCTCTTCCGGCCACGGGCAGAAGAAATGTATTTTCGCGATCGATCGGTTTACGTGGAGGAAACGTCGCTTTCCATGGGCCTGTGTGGTGCCTCACGGCCAGGACATTTTCGCGGCGTCTGCACGGTCGTAACCAAGTTGTTTAATTTGCTGATGCCAAAGGTGGCTGTCTTCGGTGAAAAAGATTATCAGCAACTCGCGATCATTCGGCGGATGGTTCGCGATCTGAATTTTCCGGTTGCGATCGTTGGTGTGCCGACTGTTCGCGATGCCGATGGCCTCGCGCTCAGCTCGCGCAATCGTTATTTGAGCGCGGAGGAGCGCGCGCAAGCTACCGTCCTGCGTCATGCCGCTTTGGCGGCGGAGAGATTGGCCCAAGGCGGGGAAATCTCTGCCTCCAAATTAATCGACATGGCCAAAGACGTGATCACTTCGGCCGGGAGCGCTCGCGTTGACTATGTTAGTTTGATCGATGCCGAAACTTTAGAGCCGCTACAAACATTGCGTCCAAAGGCCGTCCTCGCCCTCGCCGTCTTCATCGGTGGAACGCGATTGATCGACAACCTGCGGATCGCGTGAAGGAATTCGATTTTGTCGTAGTCGGAAGCGGAATCGCGGGTCTGAGCTTTGCACTCAAGGCTGCCAGGCAGGGTTCCGTGGCTGTAATTACAAAACGAAAGGGGAGCGACTCGAATACGGCATGGGCCCAAGGCGGCATTGCTTGCGTGACCAGCGGTGAGGATTCCTTCGAACTGCATATTCGCGACACACTTGATGCCGGCGCCGGACTTTGTGACGAGCAAGTGGTGCGCACAATCGTGACCGAAGGACCGGAAGCGATTCGGAAACTGCAGGAGATCGGAGTGCGCTTCGACGAGCGGGAGGTTTCCGGCCATCGTGAGCCTGATCTCGGGCGAGAAGGCGGACACTCCAAGCGCCGGGTATTGCACGTACAGGATGTAACCGGCCGGGAAATTGAGAATGCGCTCCTCGCGGAACTCGCGCGTGCACCCCATGTGCAGTTGCTGGAAAATTATATGGCGGTCGATTTAATTACCGCGGCAAAGCTCGGTTTTGCTGCGGAAGATCGTTGTCTGGGTCTCTACGCGCTGAATGAGAGCACCGGCGGAGTCGAAACAATTCGCAGCAATCGAGTGGTGCTGGCGACGGGCGGATGCGGAAAAGTTTATCTTTATACGACTAACCCGACCGTTGCGACCGGTGACGGGGTGGCCATTGCCTGGCGCGCGGGCGCAACCATCGCGAACATGGAATTCATCCAGTTCCATCCCACCTGTTTATTTCATAGCGCCGCTCGTTCATTTCTCATATCGGAGGCGGTCCGTGGGGAAGGAGGAATCTTACGAAACAGTCGCGGCGAAGAGTTCATGTCGGGCTACCACGTCCGCGGCTCGCTTGCGCCGCGCGATGTAGTGGCTCGTGCCATCGACGCGGAAATCAAACGTAGCGGCGCACAGTGCGTCTATTTAGACATCACGCATCGGCCGGCAGAGTTCGTGCGGGAACGTTTTCCTCACATTTTCGAGACGCTGTTAAAGCTCGGAATCGATGTGAGCGAACAGGCGATCCCGGTAGTACCGGCAGCCCATTATCAATGCGGCGGGATCAAAACCGACGTGAATGGTGCAACCAGCTTGCCCGGATTGTACGCGATTGGCGAGGTGGCTTGCACCGGATTGCACGGGGCGAATCGTCTGGCCAGCAATTCGTTGCTCGAAGGCGTCGTCGTAGCTAATCGCGCTTGCCAAGCGCTGGTGCGCGAGCGTCCTCTTGACGCCAGTAAGAAAATTACGTTGCCGGAATGGGTCGCGGGCGATGTCCAGAACGTGGACGAGTTGGTGGTCATTTATCACAATTGGGACGAAATTCGCCGCCTGATGTGGGATTACGTAGGCATTGTCCGGACTGATAAACGGCTGCAACGCGCAGCCTCGCGATTGCGCAATTTACAGCGTGAGATTCACGATTTTTATTGGAATTTCAAGATCTCGGTCGATCTGCTTGAGCTGCGCAATCTCGCCACCGTTGCCGCCCTAATTGTCGATAGCGCTCTTTTGCGAAAGGAAAGTCGTGGCTTGCATTACACACTGGATTATCCAGGCACGGATAATGCGCGCTTTCGCCACGATACGTTGCTTATCCGGGCCTAGACGTTGGAACGAATGATGCTTTATCGAGATAAATAGCCCTCTGGCTGCGACTTCTCGATGAGGAAACCGCTTGCCGAGAGGTTGGTTTTCGGATAAAGACCTGCCACGCCAATGAGAAACGGCTTTGTTTTAGCGATATTGGCCCTCGCCGGCGTCAGTACCGCTGCTGGGCAGTCTCCCTACGAGAGCGCGGCAGATTTTGCCAAATATGCCCGGAAGTTACGCGAGCAGGCATTGCTTAAGGTGGAACCGCAAGTCTTCGTCCCAACTGCCTCGCGCACTAGCACAACGACCCGTTATCCCTGGAAAACCAACATCGTGACGACGGTTTTTTGGATTGGCGAACAGGCTGGCGGAAACAATCCAGTACCAAATCACAAGAGCTCCTGGGACGCCAATTGGGCTTCCAATTATGGTGGTTTTGATAATCCCGATTCTTCCTCACGCCGCAACTATATCCCGGCCGCGTTCGTGCCGCGGCAAAATCCGTTTTACTGCGCGCTCCCTTACAACGATGTGACTCACGGCCAGTTCAAACCAGAGGCAGCGCTGGTCATCCCCTGGTTTAAACAAGCTTACACCGAGCCGGGCAAATCCGTCTGTAAAGATCGGTGGATTGCAATCCGCAAAAGCAACCGGATCTGTTATGCTCAGTGGGAAGATTGCGGACCGTTTCGCACTGATCATTTCCAATACGTCTTTCAGAGCGAACGGCCAAAACCGAACTTGAACCGCGGAGCCGGTCTGGACGTGTCACCGGCCGTTCGGGATTACCTTGGGCTTTCACCGACCGATGTCACGGATTGGCAGTTCATTGAAGTGCGCGATGTGCCGCCAGGTCCCTGGCGGACTTACGGCGATAACAATCATTTCGTCATTGCCAAACGGCAGGCTGAACAGCGCCTCGTCCAACAAGGCTCCGGCAGCGCACACTAGGCCGCTCGATCTGCGCTTAGGCGCGGGCGGAGTCGCTCGAACGTCGTTTCGAGTTGGCTGATCCGATCCACGATGGGCTGATGTCGTTCGCGCTGGGCCGCGCAAAAGACTGCCAGTGGCTGAAAAGCTGCGCTGATTTCCGAATAAAAAACGTTTATCGCCTGCGTAATTTGCTCTTCGATGGCATGCACGAGTTCGCCCCGTTTCGTTTCCATCTGCCCGGCGTAAGTTCGCAAGATTTTCTGCCGTTGCCGTTGGGCTAACAAAGTGCCGACAATCGCCGCTGAAACGGCGAGAACTCCGGTTACATCAGCGATGGCGGCACTGCTCATGGCAGCAATAAGCGCAACGAGTCCACCAGCCGCGGCAACGCCCGCCGGTATGCGCAAACGATTGGACGTTTCACGGAAAATGATCGCGAGTTGCTCCTCGATCGCGCGGCCGGCGATCCGCTCCGCCAGCGTGAGCTGAATTGATTGGAGCAGTTCGCGCCGCTGCCGTGCGAAATCTGGCTGCATGCGGGGTGCCTGTGATTTTGCGTCAGGGCCAAATTGGGTATCGATCATATCTTGCAACTGCGGCCAAATACCGCGCAAATCAGTCTCAAGCAATTGCACCGCGTTCTCGATTTGAGGCTGCACCAGCTGGCGCAACTTCGCCTCCATCTCGGCTTGGAAATCGCGCTGCCAATCGTGCGGTCGCCAGATCATTTTTATTGTCACCCAGAAGGTCAGCCGCTGCTCCAGTAGACGCGTGCCTTGATTACTACACTCCCGGCAGGCGTGATCGATCCCACGTAGAAAACCATGCACTTGCCGAAACGTTTGATCTTGGCGCGCTTGCAAAAAGCGCGTAATGCGATCGAGCCGTTCTTCATCGCGCTCAATCATGCGGAATGCCTCGCGAACCTCCGATGCGATCTCACCCAAGACGATTTGCCCGGTCTGCCACGCCGATTTCAACTTCAACATGCCCGCGCTCGAATCCGTCACAATCCGATTGATCTGTTCCTCGAGCGGAGCGAATTGACTTTCCTGCCAGTGCCTTTCGCTGTCCGCGTTCTTCGTCCGCGCCAGCAGAGCCTGGCGAGCGGAAACAGCGAAAATAGCGGGCGCGAATCCGAGGCGCTGTAGAGCCGTGTCTTCGAGATGACGCCGGATTACTTTGACCTCAGCGGCATCGCGCAGGTCGGCCTGTTGCAAAACAAAAATGGTGTTTTTCAGCCATCGCTGCTGCACGAAGCCGAGAAAATCCCAGGCCGATTGCGTCCAGGGATTGACGACCGAGAAGACAAAAAGCACCAGATCGGCGCGCGGCACAAATTGCTCGGTGACCCGTTGGTGCTCGCTCACCATGGTATTTGTTCCAGGTGTGTCGACGATGTTAAAATCCTGGAGAAAATCGATCGACAAATAGCGCTCGATTAGCTGAGACGAGACGTCGACGGTCTTCTCTTCCTTGCCATAACGAAAAATACAGATCTTGTCCGTAGCTGGCAGGACATCGGCTTTTGCGAACTCTCGCCCAAAAAGTGCATTCAAAAGCGACGATTTGCCGGATTTGACTTCACCGACGACTACGAAAAGCAATGGCTCGCGGATATTGGCGAGCAGCCCATGCAGCGTATCCGCAGTGGCGGTGCCCTGCTTGATTTCGGCCACCAAGCGGAGCAATCCGATCAGTGCAGCTTCGACATCCGTGCGGAGCTGCAGGAAATGATCGGCAATCATTCTAACCGTTCGGTGACGGTCCCGTCTTGGGTGCTGCTGGCGCGGGACTTGCCACCGACGCGCTCATCGTTTTCGGTTGTGTCCGCGCCATGTGCAAGAGCTCTGAAACGGTGACAAACTTGAATCCCCTGGCTTCGAGCTCGCTTAACGTCGCCGGCATGGCTTCAATAGTTCCCGGATGGATATCGTGCGAGAGAACAATTGATCCCGGCCGCGTTTCTTTCAGGATCCGGTTCGTCACGACGGTGGGTCCGGGCCGTTTCCAGTCATTAGGGTCAACATCCCACAGCACAATTTCATAGCCGAGTTCGTCGTGGATGAAATGCTTTTGTCGTGCAGTAAGCGAGCCATAGGGCGGTCGAAGCAATACTGTTCGTGCGCCAATGGCCCCGCTGATTGCCTCCTCAGTCCGCTTGATCTGACTACGGACATTTTCGTCTGATATTTTGGCTAGGTTGGGATGGGACCAGCTGTGGTTTCCAATTTCATGACCTTCGCGAGCCGCACGTTTTACGATCTCGGGATGTTGCGCGACGTTTTCACCGATGACAAAAAAGGTGACGTGGATGTGACGTTGCGCTAGCAGATCGAGCAGACGCGGTGTTAGTTTTTCACTCGGGCCATCGTCGAACGTTAGGGCGATGTAGGGTCCATCCACCGGCACGGAGCTGACCGTGATCTTTGGCTCCGGAGGTGCCGGAACCGGCGTTGGTTTTTCCGTCGGCGATGCGGATTCCTGAGCGAGGGCGACGGACACCAGGAGAAGCGCGGAACTGATGCAAAAGAATCGAAGCATGGAAGATAAGCGCAAAAGAGTGCGGTTATTTACGCGAGGTATTTGTCAAAGCAAGAACCCAGCCCGAAATTGGAACGCCCAAGGGAAGGCTAAGCTCA
>Ga0066708_10000114_pt1 | contig 16103 bp, 18 predicted proteins | sample GraSoiAngelo_157_FD_66504 | JGI IMG/M metagenome (GOLD analysis project Ga0066708, IMG submission 66504) | Grasslands soil microbial communities from the Angelo Coastal Reserve, California, USA - 14_1009_16_20cm | ecosystem: Environmental > Terrestrial > Soil > Grasslands | place: USA...
AGGAACTGGGCGGCCTTGGGCGAGATCGATCCGAAATTGATCAGGTCGTCCATCGTGTACGGGTCCCGCGAGAACTTCCTGATCGTCAGCGTCGGCCCGCGCAGCGCAAGCGGCGGGATGATCGCGTTCACGCGGGAGCCGTCGGGCAGGCGCGCGTCGACCATGGGCGAGGCCTCGTCGATCCGGCGGCCGACGGTCGAGACGATCTTGTCGATGATTCGCATCAGATGGGCGGCGTCGACGAACGCGGCAGGCGTCCGCTCGATCCTGCCGCTCCGCTCGATGTAGATCGCGTCGGGCCCGTTGACCATCACCTCGCTGACGGTGTCGTCGTGCAGGAAGGGCTCGAGCGGCCCGTAGCCGAGAATGTCGTCGGTGATCTCGCGCGTGACCTGGCGGCGCTCCTCGCGCGTCAGCGGCGTCCGGTCCAGTGCGAGCTGCTCGGTGACCGCGCGGAGGACTCGTTCCGAGAGGTCCTCGTCGGACTGAGTCGTGAACAGCTGCGGGCCGAGCTTCGCGATGCAGGCGTGGTGAACCTGCGTCTTGAGCTCTGCGTAGGGGTCGGCAACGGCGCGGTTCTCCACCATCGGCTCGCCGAGCGTCGTCTGCCCGGCATGCTCGACGGCGGCGGCCGAGCCGTTGCCGTTGCTCTTGATGCGGTCGGAAAGACCCATGGTTACGTCCTCGCCAACGCGGTCAGGAACTTCTTCCGCTCCTTGGCCACCGCCTGTGCGGTGACGAGTGACTTGGCCAGCTCGCGGACCGAGCGGGAGAACTCAGACTTGCTGTCCGACAGCACGGCGGGGTTGCCGCGGTTGACGGCCAGCGGGACGGCACGGTCGCTGGGGACCTCGTGCCGGACTCCCATCTCGAGCGCCGACTCCACTTCCTTCCGCTGCATGCCGACCTTGGAGTTCGCCCTGTTCAGCACGACCTTGATCCGGTCGGGCGGGAACGAGAGCAGTTCCAGCGTCTGCAGCGAGAGGCGAACGTTCTTGATCGTCGGCACGTCCAGGCTGGTCAACAGGAGCAGCTCGTCCGTGCGATCGAGGGTCGCCAGCATCGGTCCGTGGAAGAACGGCGAGGTGTCGACGACGATGACGTCGTACGACTCTCGGGCGACCTCGAGCAGCCGGGCCAGCTTCGCCTCGGTCACGAGCTCCGCATCCTCGGGGCGCAGAGGCGCCGGCAGGACGTCGAGACCCGATGCATGCCGGGTCGTGTAGCCGGCGAGCTTCTCGGAGTCGAGCTCACCCGGAGCCGTGACCAGGTCGTAGATGGTCTTGTCCGGCTCGATGCCGAGCATGATCGCGGCGTCGCCGAACTGAAGGTCGAGGTCGAGCAGGAGTGCCCGCTTCCCCCAGTGCTTGGCCAGCGAGGCCGAGAGGTTCGTCGACAGCACGGTCTTCCCGGTCCCGCCCTTGGGCGAGAAGACGGTGACGAGGCGACCCTGCCGCCCGCCGCCGTTCGCCTGCTGCTTGCGACCTGCGTGGCAGGCCTTCCTGATCGAGAAGACGACGTTGTCGGTGAGTTGCGGAAGCAGCAGGACGTCGGCGATGTCCGCGTCCAGCGCGTCTTCGAGCAGGCTCGGCGAGCCGCCGGAGGCGAGCAGGATCACGGGGGCCTTCGTGTATTCGCGGATCGCGGCTACATCGTTCGCCGGCAGCGTCGCGCTGCGCGTCGCATGCAGCACGACCTGCAAGTGCCCGCCGGTCAGGGTCGAGGCGCCCTCGAGGACGTTGTCGCTCGAGCCGACGAGCTCGATCTCGGGGTGCTTTCCGAGCGCCTCGCGCAGGTCGGGCAGGCCGTCGCAGACGCCGCTCACGAAGACGCGGATGCTGTCTCGGCCGTTCATTTCCATCTCGTTCGTGCTCATCGAGGACCTCCTACCTTCCGAGGGCACGGCGCGCGCCGCGGCTGAGGCCGTCGCGGAGCACCGTTGCGATGCTGTCGAGGTGGTCGGGGCTGTCGGTTGCGTGCGTGACTGGCCTGAGCTCGAGGTGCCAGGAGCCGCCGGTCGAAGAGTCGCCGTTGGCGAGCACCCATTGGTACTTCTGGGCCTGGCTGTCGGTCATCGCAAGCAGCACGGACGTCGTCTCGTTCGCGCTGCCGGTGAGCTTGCTGCCGGGCGCCGGCCCGCTGGGGGCCGCGAGCACCTTCAGGTCGCGCAAGACGACTCGGCTGAAGAGGGTGTCGCTGCCGCTCCTGTGCGCCGTGACTGCGGCAACCAGGTCAACGTGATCGTTGTCCTTGAGCGTTCCGGCGAGAAGCTGGTTCTGGTCTCCCGCGACCTGGAACGCGCGCAGGTTCCCCCTGAGCTGGCCTTCGATGCCCGTCTGGGCGAGCGACGTGAAGCGCTGAGTGGTGATCTGCTCGCCCGCAAAGGTCTCCTGCGAGGCGACGAGGTTCTTGATCTCGTCAGGACTCGAGATCGACCCCGGTACGACGCTCCGGCGGGGAACCTGCGCCGTGGACGTCATGCCCACGGCGTCGGAACCAGCGGTGCCGACCGGGATGTCGTGCTTCGCGACGAGCACCGTCACGTGGTCCTCGCCCCGCTGCACGTGACGCTTGTAGTTCGTCACGTAAAAGCTGGTTAGGAGGGCCGCGGCGATTGCAAGCGCGACCGCGATCCCGATATTTCTGACTCGATAGGTCATGTCACCTTGTCTTTCTCTGTTCGAGGACTAATCGACTAGTTGAATGGTCTTGGAGCCCCAGTTGGAACCCGATGAATTTGTGGACTGGATCCCTGCCCAAATGATCTTCGTGAACCATCCACGCACCCACCCCTTGCTGCCGTTGGCGTTGTAGCTGGTGACGTGGAAGCCGATCCAGCCGATCACGTTGTATTGCGCGTTCGTTCCGGGACCCGTCAATGTGTCGTAGATCGGGAACAGAACGTCGTCACCGAGGCGGTCTGAGAGCGCATTCTGAAACTTGCTCTCGTTGAAGTTCGCCGAGGGCGCAGAGCTGTACTTGCCGAGCGGCATCATCTTGTCGTAGCCGTGCTCCATCCAGCTCGCCAGGTCGCCGGCGCCGACGTTCCCGCCTAGCTCGCCGGTCAGGTCGATCAGGCCGAACGATCCGGCGGCGTTGCCGTTCCCGGGCTTGTGCAGGTCGAGTAGGTCGAGCTGGGTCGGCTGGCCGAAGCAGGGAATCGGACGCTGCTGTGTGCCGCCGCAATGCAGCGCGGGATGCTGGATGTTGACGACGATCGGCGCGACGTACAGGGCTTGATTGAGTGCGCCTACACGTGCCGTCGCTTTTGAGCCGACGGTCGCGGAGTCGACGCCGAAGAGCTTTGTGAAGATGCCAGGCGACTGGCGCTTGATCGTCACCTTGATCGTGTCGTCGGGGTTGACCGAGCTCGAGATGGCGGTGCCGTCGAGGCCCCCGCCGTTCTTGTCTGTGTAAGAAGAGGCAAGACTCTTCGCCTGGGTGACATCGTCGGGAAGCGCCTGCGCGCCGGCGAGGGCGGCGGCGTCTGCCGTGGACTGGGTGTCGCGGTCGGCCCGGTACCAAGAGCCGAAGTCCAGGACGAGTGCAGCCATGCCGAGCAGGACGACCAGGAAGACCAAGGTGAGGACGGTTGCTTGACCGCGTGCGTTGCGTGGGTTGCGTGCGTTCATTCGACTCGCTCCGTTGTCTTGGTCGTGAGGGATCCCGACTTGACCACCAGGCCGAGGAGGCTGATCGAGTACGGGTAGGAGGCGGTAACGGTGACGTCGCTGCCGGGGTCCCACGTTGAGGACGGCGGAGGAACGGACAGCTTCGACTGGTCGAGGTCGCTGGCTGAGTTCTTGACCGCGGTAATGACTGCGGAGTCTCGGTTCGGGTCTTGGCGGCTCACCGCCGCCCGCCGGGCTCCGGCGCGCGCGGCATCCGTTAGCGTCACGTAGTTGTTGAAGACGATGCCGAACTGAAGGACCGCGAAAAGGATCAGCGCGAGGACCGGCAAGACGAGCGCAAACTCGGTCATCGACTGGCCTTGCTCGCTTCGAATTTGAATTCTCTTCTTCACGGGAATCTGCTCGTTCGTCTTTCTGTTTGGGGGATGGGCCCCTCCCGAAGGAGGGGCCCCTTTTCCAGAGGAAACTGCCTGGGTATTAGTTGCCGGGGAGGATGTTCGCGACGTTCGTGATCGCGTTCTTGACGTGGGTCGAGAGGAGCGAGATCGCGCCGATCACGACGAGCGTGATCACTGCGAGAACGACACCGTACTCGGCCATCGTCTGACCCTCCTCGCGCTTCTTGAGCGACTCGCTCGCCTCGGCGGCGAACACCTGCGCGAGTGCGAAGAGCTTCAGCATCTAGTTCACCTCCCTTCTACTGGGGCTCGGGCGCACGGGAGTCGCCCAATTTGCAGCTGGATAAGCGGCGTGGGTAAGCCTGTGGGAGGTAGAAACGAGCCTGAAAAGCAGGCGGCTGGAATTGTCGGTCACGCCGGAAAAACCTCCGTAGTGGTCTCGGCGTGGCCGCGCCGCCTTGTGGCTCAGTTGCAGCGATCATCGTGTCGCCCCCGCCGACGGCGTATCCCTCGGTTTGATGATTGGTCGTGGATCTCCCTACTTCGGGGGAATGCCGGTCCCCTCCACGGTCGATAGTCAGGTCAGTCCGTACGGCCCGCGGAATCTCGAAGTCACAAGAATCCGCGTCGAAGTGGCGGCCTCGGCGCCCGACCAACGGAGCGAAGGCAATGCCACGAAGGAATTCTTTGATCAGCAGGTTGCGCCACGGGCGTGCCTGGGACGAGTGGGACGAGAAGGGCCACGGGGAAGAGGCTGCGGCGGCTCCCGCAAGCGCGGGTACGAGGCCGCGTTCGCGGCGTCGTCGCGTCGCCGTCGCCGTCACGTTCGCGTCGCTCTTCGTCGCGGGCGCGGCGTTCTCCGCCGCCGCCGGCGACGAGGTGCGCTCGACGCTCGAAGGCGCCGCCGCGAGCGGCGCGGCCGCGAGCGACGGCGCGACCGCCGACGCCACGACGCCCGATGCCACGACCACCGATGGCACGACTACCGACGGCACGACCACCGATGGCACCGCGCCGGCCGTGACTGATCCGGGCGCTGTTCCCACTCCCGCCGCCGACAGTGACTCGTCGCCCGCCGGCGATGCCACAGGAGACTCGGGGGACTCGGCAGCGCCGGACACGGCCGTTCCGCCGGCCGCGGCACCGGTTGGGACCGCTGCCGCCTCGGCCGCCGCAACAGCCGCCGTTGAACAGGCTGCGACAAGCTCGGCCTCGGCGTCCACCTCGCGCCCGGGCAAGCCCGCGGCCTCGACGCGCGCCTCGCAGCGCAAGTTCGTCGGTACCACGCGGGCGCGCACGCACCACTTTCCACAGCGGGCCCGCCCCGCGCGGGCACCGGCCCCCGAGCTCGAGGGCGCCGCGTCCGCGGTCGTCTGGCTGAACCGGCTGCTACCCGACCCGACGCCGCCGGCGCTCCGCTTGAATCCGCGGTTCGCAAAGCACCTCAGGAGCGTCGCCCGCGCCGATCACGTCAGCTGGGCGCTGATGCTCGGCGTCCTTCGGGCCGAGGGCCACAACGGTGCGGCTCCTGCGGGTCTTGCAGGCCTTCGAGACGTCGCGGCTCACATGCCCGAGGCGGGCATGCAGAAGTCGAGCCCGTGGGCGGCGATGTTCTCGTTCTCCCGGGACACCTCGTTCGCCGACCGGGCCGTAGCGCTCGCGCACTACTACCGCGCCGTCGGGCTCCGCGCGCTCGTGAACGGGCTCGTCGCCGAGAAGGCTCGCCTTGGCGAGAAGGTGTTGAACGACCCTCGCGTCTCGATCTACGCCGGCGGACGCGGCGACATCGAATCCGGTCGCGTCAACGTCCGCGTGCTCGCAGCGATCGAGTACCTAGCCGACTCGTTCGGCCAGGTGACGGTGTCCTGCCTGATCAGCGGGCACCGGCTCTACGCGCGGCCGGGAGTCATCTCGGCGCACATCTACGGGCTCGCCGCAGACATCAGCGAGGTCGGCGGGACGCCGATCTTCGGCCATCAGCAGCCGGGCGGGATCACCGAGCGCGCCGTCCGCGACATGCTCCTGCTACCGCCCGAGCTGATGCCGAAGCAGGTCATCTCCCTCCTCGGGCTCGGCGGACCGTCCTTCCCGCTGGCCAACCACTACGACCACATTCACATCGGCTATTGACCCGTGGGGGAAAGAGCACGGGGGAAACCCGGTTTCCCCCGTGTGCCCCCTCGTTGTGTTGAGCACGACGCCAACGCGCGCTAGCGCTCCCGGCCGGCGAAGCCGGCCTCCGCGCACGCAGCGCAGCTTTCCCTGGGCGACGCTTAGGAAAAGGCATTGGGTCGTGTCGTCGGCGCCGCGTTGTCGATCGCCTGATTCGTTGCTGGCTTTTAGCCTTTGAGGAACGCGTGATGAAGACGGTTGTGCTCAGAACTGCGGACGGTCGCGTTGTGTGCGAGCGGTGCATGGTTGCCGAGACGCCGCTGGCGCGGATGCGCGGGTTGCTCGGACGGCGCGGACTGGAGGGCGGGGAAGGGCTGCTGCTCCGGCCGGCGCCCTCGGTTCACACCTTCTTCATGCGCTTTGCGATCGACGTCGTCTTCCTCGCGCGTGACGGCGAGGTCATGAAGGTGGTGCCCTCCCTCCGGCCCTGGCGGACGGCCGCTGCGCGGCGCGCCAAGGCCGTGCTCGAGCTCCCCGCCGGTGAGGCCGACCGTCGCGGAATCCACCCGGGAATCCGCTTGAACCTGTCACTTTCAGCCGATCCCAGCTCGGGGCCGGCCGCTGACCACCCTCCGGCTTCAGGCTAACGCCGAAAAGCGCACGGGTGGGATACGCGACTGCGCCGAAAGCGGAAGAGTTGCGCCGGCCGCCCGCAAACCGCGATGGTTTGGCGGTGCTCGACGTCGACTCGGTCGCAAAGCGCGCCCGCGGAGAGAATTTTCCGGTCGCCTCGCTCGCGTTTCCGCGCGAGCTGAGGCCCCACATTCGCGTGCTGTACGCGTACGCGAGGCTGGTCGACATCCTCGGGGACGAGCTCGAGGGCGGCCCGGAGGCGAGACTTGCGGCCCTCGACGAGCTCGAGCGGCAGGTCGACGCCGCCTTTCGCGGCGCCGCGACCTGGCCCGTGCTGGTCGAGGCACAGGGGACGATCCGTAAGTTCGACCTGCCCCGCGAGCCCTTCCTGCGGCTGATCGAGGCGAATCGAATGGACCAGCGGATCTCGCAGTACGAGTCGTGGGAAGACCTCAAGCACTACTGCGCCCATTCCGCCGACCCCTGCGGCCACCTCGTGCTCGGCGTCCTGGGCCGGCTCGACGACGCGCAGGCCGTCGCTTTGAGCGACGAGGTTTGCACCGGCCTTCAGCTCGTCAACTTCCTCCAGGACGTGCCGCGCGATCTGGCGCTCGGCCGCGTCTACCTCCCCGCCGAAGATCGCCGGCGCTTCGGCGTGATGCAACTCGACCGGCCGAACGACCCGCTGCGCTCGCTGCTCGAGTTCGAGGCCGAGCGGGCCCGCCGCCTGCTCGCCGCGGGTCGGCCGCTGGGGCGCAGACTCGGCGGACGCACCGGCCGTGCCGTGACGGCTTTCGCGCGCGGAGGGCTCGCGGCCGTGGACGCCCTCGAGCGGGCGGAGTTCGACGTCTTCTCGGGCCGGCCGAAGCCGTCGCGGGCTCGGCTCGCGCGAACCGCGGTGGGAGCGCTCGTGCGGTGATCGCCGAAGACGCCTACGCGGAGGTCGAGCGCCTGACGCGGCAGCGCGCTCGCAACTTCGCCTACGGGATCATGCTGCTGCCGCGTCCGAAACGACGCGCGATCGCCGCCGTCTATGCCTTCGCGCGGCGCGTGGACGACATCGCCGATGGGTCGCTGCCGGACGAGGAGAAGCGGGCCCTCTTGGAGCAACTTGGCCGTCAGCTCGAAGCCCCGCCCGGCGAGGACGCGATGCTCGTGGCCCTTGCGGATGCCAGGCAGCGCTTCTCGATCCCGGCCCCGGCGCTGACGGCGCTGATCGACGGCGGCGTCCAGGACACGGAGCAAAAGCGCTACGCCGACTTCGACGAGCTGCGCGGGTACTGCGCGCGGGTAGCCGGAGCGGTCGGGCGCGCCTGTGTCGCGGTGTATGGAGCAGAGGAGCCAGCGCGGGCCGAGACGCTCGGGATCGCGCTGCAACTGATCAACATCATCCGCGACGTCGGCGAGGACTGGCGTCTCGGCCGTGTCTACCTACCGCAGGACGAGTTGGTCCGGTTCGGCGTCGGCGAAGAGGACATCGCCGCGGGCCGCCTCACCCCGGCCTGGCGTGAGTTGATGAGCTTCCAGGCCGAGCGGGCCCGGGCGCACCTCGCGGACGGCGTGACGCTGCTCGACTACCTCGACCGCCGCAGTGCAGCCTGCGTCGGGACCTTCGCCGGCCTCTACCGCTCAACGCTCGAACGGATCGAGAAGAACGGGTTCGACGTCTTCGACGGACCGCCTTCCCTGTCGCCGGTGAGGAAGCTCCGCGTCGTCGGCGGCGCGCTCGCGCGATGAAAGTCGCAGTTGTCGGGGGCGGCCTTGCCGGGCTCGCTGCTGCGCTCGAGCTCGTCGACACGGGACACGAGGTGACGGTGTTCGAGGCGCGGCCCACCCTCGGCGGAGCGGTCCAGACGCTCCCCCACCGCGAGGGCGACCCCGAGCCGCCGCCGGACAACGGCCAGCACATCGCGCTCGGCTGCTTCACCGAATACGGGCGCTTCCTGAACCGAATCGGCGAGGCCGGCTCCGTAAAGCGGCTGCGGCTCGCCCTGCCGGTGATCGACGAGCGCGGACGGTTCGAGACGATCAAGCCCGCGGTGTCGTGGCTTCTGCACTACGGCCACGTTCCGCTGGCTGACCGGCTGCGGATCGTGAGAGTGCTCGCCCGCTGGGGCGACGATGCGCACGAGGCGACGTTCGCCGACGAGTTGCGCGCCCGAGGCCAGTCCGACGTGGCAATCGAGCGTTTCTGGGACGTCTTCATCCGTCCGGCGCTGAACCTTCCGGCCGAGAGCGCGAGCGCCGAAGCCGGGATCTTCACGGTACGGACTGCGCTCCTCGGCGGCCGGCGGGCCTCGGACCTGCTCCTGCCGAGGCGGCCACTCGGCGCGATGCACGGGGACGCGGCGGGCCGCGCGCTCGAGCAAGCGGGCGCGTCCGTGCGGACCGGCGTGCGCGTCGAGTCGCTCGACGAGCTCGATGCGGATGCGGTTGTCGTCGCCGTCCCCCGGCAGGAGAGCGCCCGGCTGCTCGGCGAGCCGGAGCCGGAGCTCGAGGACTCGCCGATCGTGAGCGTCCACCTACTCTTCGACCGCGAGCTCCTACCACGCCCGCTTGCCGCGCTGCTCCGGAGCCCTGCGCACTGGGTCTTCGATCGCGGCCGGCTGACACGGCACGAGCCAAGGCGCGGTCAATACCTTACGGTCGTGTCCAGCGGAGCTCCGGAGCTCGAGGCGCTGCGCGGGCGAGAGCTGGTCGACCTGATCGCCGGCGCGCTGACCGACCGCCTCGGTGCGGCCGAGCTGCTCTGGTCGAGGGTCAGTCGCGAGCCCGCGGCAACGATCGCGGTCCGTCCCGGCAGCGAGGCGGAGCGGCCGGGGTCGGCAACCGGGCGGGCAGGCGTCGTCCGCGCCGGCGCCTGGACGGCCACGGGCTGGCCGCCGACGATGGAGAGCGCGGTCCGGAGCGGTTGCACCGCGGCGAGGCGCTTGCTCGCCGAGGTCGGGACGAAGGCGGCGGCGTGACGATCGCGCCCGACAGGACGCGAACGGCCCTGGACACCGCGGTCGAGCGCGCGACGGAGCGACTCCTTGAGCTTCAGCATCCCGACGGCTGGTGGGTCGGCGAGCTGGAGTCGAACGCGACGATGATCGCCCAGCACCTGTTCTGGCATCACTTCCTGGGCCTGCGCACGCCCGAGCTCGACCGCAAGATCGGGAACGAGCTGCTCGCGCGGCAGAGAGACGACGGCACGTGGGCGATCTGGTTCGAAGGGCCGCCTGATCTCTCGACGACGATCGAGGCGTACACGGCCCTGAAGCTCGCGGGGTTCGATCCCGGCGCGCGCGCGCGCGACTACATCCGCAGCGAGGGCGGCGTCTCGCGCGCACGCGTGTTCACAAAGAGCTTCCTGGCCCTGCTCGGGCACTGGCCGTGGCAGTGGGTCGCGCGGCTCCCGCCCGAGGTGATCCTGCTGCCGCCGGACGGGCCGTTCTCCGTCTACAACTTCTCCTGCTGGGCGCGGCAGACGGTGGTACCCCTCTCGGTCGTCCAGGCGCTGCGGCCGGTCCGCGCGGCGAGGATCGACCTGCGCGAGATCGGAGCGCGCGCCGGCCAGACGAAACCGCCGCCGCGGCCTGGCCCGATCCGCCGCGTCGCGTTCGCGACGGCCGAGCGGTGGGTGCGCGACCGCCAAGAGGCCGACGGCTCCTGGGGCGGGATCCAGCCGCCCTGGGTCTGGTCGATCATCATGCTGGCCGCGCTCGGGTACGGGTTCGAGGACGAGACACTGCGCGCGGCGGTCGAGGGCTGGCAGGGCTTCACCATCGACGAGGGCGACCGCCTTCGCCCGGAGGCGTGCCAGTCGCCTGTGTGGGACACGGCCCTTGCGGCGATCGCGCTGCTCGAGGCCGGACTCTCGCCCACGCATCCCGCGCTCCGCCGCGCCGGCGAGTGGCTGGTCGAAGAAGAGGTCGCGGCCCGCGGCGATTGGGCTATCCGCAGACCCGACCTTCCACCCGGCGGCTGGGCATTCGAGTTCGAGAACGATCTCTACCCGGACGTCGACGACACCGCGGTCGTCGCCCTGGCCCTGCGCCGACTCGGCCTCGGCGCCGATGCCGTCGAGCGCGGCCTCGCGTGGACTGCCGGGATGCAGTCTCGCAGCGGCGGCTGGGGCGCCTTCGATGTCGACAACGAGGCGCACTGGCTCTACAAGCTGCCGTTCTGTGACTTCGGCAAGGTCACCGACGAGCCGAGCGCGGACGTGAGCGCGCATGCGCTCGAGGCGTTGGCGCCGGAATCCCGGTATGCGGAGGAGGTCGAGCGCGGGCTCGCTTGGCTGCTCGCTGAGCAGGAGCGCGAAGGCTCCTGGTTCGGCCGCTGGGGCGTGAACCACGTCTACGGCACCGGCGCTGCGCTGCCCGCCCTCGAGGCCTGCGGGGTGCCGTCGGGGCACCCGGCGATGCAACGCGCTGTCGAGTGGCTTCGCAGCGTGCAGCAACCCGACGGGAGCTTCGGCGAGGACATCCGCTCGTATGCCGACGCCGGCTCGCGTGGCCGCGGTCACCCGACGCCTTCTCAGACTGCCTGGGCGCTATTAGGCTACGTCGCAGCGGGCGAGGCCGACTCGGACTCGGCCAGGCGTGCCGCAGACTGGCTTTGCTCCGAACAACTACCCAACGGCGACTGGCAGGAAGACCACTACACCGGCACCGGTTTCCCGCTTGACTTCATGATCCGCTATCACCTCTACCGTCTCCACTTCCCGCTCATGGCCCTAGGTCGTCTACGAGAAAGGCTCGCCGCATGAAATTCCCACTGCGTTCGACGATCCAGATCGGTAGCTACGTCGCCAAGCAGAAGCGCGCCGGTGCGCGCTTCCCCCTCGTCCTGATGTTGGAGCCGACGCTCGCCTGCAACATCGCCTGCATCGGCTGCGGGAAGATCCGCGAGTACGAGTCGAACAAGGCGCGGCTCTCGGTAGAGGAGTGCGTCGACGCCGGTGTTCAGTGCCCGGCTCCGGTCGTCTCGATCTGCGGCGGCGAGCCGCTCGTCTACAAGGGGATCGAGGACGTCGTCGCGGGGATGCTCGAGATGCAGAAGAACATCGAGCTCTGCACGAACGCGCTCAAGCTCGAAGAGTTCCTCTCGGTCTTCAAGCCGAACCCCAGGCTGACCTTCGTCGTCCACCTCGACGGCATGCGCGAGATCCACGACTACATCTGCGACTACCCCGGCCTCTGGGATCTCGCCGTCGACGCGATCAAGGCCGCACGCGCAGAGGGCTACCGTGTGACGACGAACACGACCATCTTCAAGGAGACGAAGGTCGAAGACGTGGTCCAGATGATGGATTACCTGACGAACGAGGTCGGGATCGACGGGATGCTCGTCGCGCCGGGGTACCAGTACTCGCAGATCGACCCGAACCTGACCATGACCCGCGCCGAGCACGAGCAGAAGTTCAGGATCATCAAGGCGGCGGCGAAGCAGAACGGCTACCGCTGGCTCGCGAGCCCCGTCTACCAGGAGTTCCTCGCCGGCGAACGGAAGCTGGCGTGCGCTCCGTGGGGCTCGATCACGCGGAACCCGTACGGCTGGAAGGGACCGTGCTACCTGCTCACGGACGGAATCTTTCCGACCTATGACGCGCTGCTCGAGGGAATCGAATGGGAGGAGTACGGCCCCGGCAACGACGCGCGCTGCGAGCACTGCGGGATCCATTCCGGCTTCGAGCCGTCGGCGGCGCTCGTCGCAGCCGACAGCCTCAAGGAAGGCGTCCGGAGCATGGCTTGGACGCTCACGGGTTGAGCTTGGTCTACGCCTGCGCGATGGGGGTCGAGGAGCGGATTGCCCGGCGGCTCGGCCCGACCGTGCGGCTCGGTCTCGGCGCTGCCAACGGCATTCCGGCGGAAGGGCAACTCGTCTCGTTCGGGATCGCGGGTGCCCTCCGACCCGGCCTCGAGGTGGGGACCGTGATCGACGCGACCCGGGTGGTCGACGAAGACGGCGAGGTGCTCTGGGAAGGGCCGCCGCTGGGGATCGAGTCGGCGAGGACAGGGACGATCCTGGGCGCGAGCCGGATCATCGACGACCCCGCGGAACGGGCGCGCCTGCACGAGTCGAGCGGCGCCGACGCGGTCGACATGGAATCAGGTCCGCTCGCGCGCACCGGCCGGCTGGCCGGTTGCATCCGCGCGATCAGCGACGCGCCTGGTCGCGAGCTCGCCGGGCTCGCCGAAGGCGCTCGCTTGAACGGGGACGTCGACTACCTGGGCCTCGCTCGAGGCTTCCTGCGCGCTCCGCGCGAGACCGCCCGCGCCGCACGCGATGCCCGCCGCGCCCTGAAGAGCCTGGAGGCAGTCGCATGAGCAAGCGCGTGCTGCTGGCCGCGCCAAGGTCCTTCTGCGCGGGCGTCGACCGTGCGATCGAGATCGTCGAGCGGCTGCTCGACCAGTACGGGCCGCCCGTCTACGTGCGGCACCAGATCGTTCACAACGAGCATGTCGTCCGCCGGCTCGAGGCCCTCGGCGCTGTCTTCGTCGAGCACGAGGACGAGATTCCGCGCGGCGAGATCTGCGTTCTCTCCGCCCACGGCGTAGCCCCGGCGGTGAAGGAGAACGCGGAGCGCCGCGGTCTCCGCGTTGTCGACGCGGTCTGTCCGCTCGTCTCGAAGGTGCATGCCGAGGCGCGCCGTTACGCCGACAGCGGCCACGTGGTCGCGCTCGTCGGCCATGCCGACCACGTCGAGGTGATCGGGACGCGCGGCGAGCGCCCCGAGGCGACCGTCGTGATCGAGTCGGCCGAGGATGCGAGGCGGCTCGATCCGGGCGGCAAGCCGATCGCCGTGATCACGCAGACGACGCTCTCGCTCGACGACGTCGCCTCGACCGTCGACGCGCTCGGCGATCGCTTCGGCGATCTCAAACGCCCGGCGGCAGACGACATTTGCTACGCGACCCAGAACCGTCAGGACGCGGTCAAGGAGATGGTCGCGCAAGGGGCGACGCTGATTCTCGTGATCGGCTCGGAGACGAGCTCGAACGCCCAGCGGCTAGTCGAGGTTGCGCGCCTTCACGGCGCCCCCGCGACGCTGATCGACGGCGAGCGCGATCTCGATCGCGATCTCCTCGACGACCACACAACTGTCGGGCTCACCGCGGGCGCGTCGACGCCCGAGGAGCTCGTCCAAGCCGTCGTCTCCGGGCTCGCCGCCGCCGGCTACGACGAGCTCGCCGAGGTCGAGGTCGCGCGCGAGGACGTACATTTCCGCCTGCCGCGGGAGGTCGTTTCGACGTGACCTCCGTCGAGATCCCGTATTCGATTGCCTGCGCCCTCCCGTCGCTGACCGTGATCGACATCACGAACGACGTCTCGCACGAGCTCGAGCGGAACGGCCACAGCGATGGAATCGCCTACATCTCGCCCGCTGACGAGACCGGGATCGTCCGCGTCAACGAGCGAGAGACGGGCTTCTTCGAGGACCTCGAGGACCTGCTCGAGCGCCTGGTGCCGCTCGAACTGGCCGAGCGGGAGCGCCTCGTCAGGTTTTTGATCGGTCCACGAACCGAGCAGATTCCCTTTCGCGACGCCCAGCTTTGCCTCGGCAGATGGCAGCGGGTGCTTCTGCTCGGCTTCGACGGCTCCACGCCGGGGGGTTGGACCTTGACTGCGGTTGGCTGACCTCGTTTAGCGGCACCTCCGCGGAGTACCATCAAGCCATGGACAGGGCGCGTCGGCATCAGCGCCTTCTCTCGGCGCTCGCTTTCGGGCTGCTCGCCCTCGTGGCGGAGCTTGTCGGCCGCAGCCTGACCCACCGGCTCGACGTCGGCAGGCATGTCGCCGCGCCGGCCTACTCGAGCACCGACTACTACCCGTTCCTGCTTGCGGCGGTCAAGGGCGGGATCGCGCTGCTGCTGGCCAGACTCGCCTGGCGGTTCGCGCGCGCCCACGCCTCGGCACGGGCCGCCCGCCGCCTGCTCGACACGGTCGGCTCGCGGCCCTCGCAGGCGCCCCGCATCCGAGTTGTGCTCTCGCCTCGCCTCTGGCTCGCCTCGTTCCTCGTCACCGCGCTCTTCTATCTCGTCCAAACCGACGCCGAACAGCTTTCGAGCGGTCGCTGGCCGCTGCTCGCGCCGTGGCTGCATACGTCGGCGCTCCCGGTCTTCGCCGTGCTCGCGGTGCTCGTTGCCGTGCTCTGGGGTGCCGTCGCGGGCTGGCTCGCCGACTACGAGCGGTTCGCCGAAGCAACCGTCGCCCATGCCTACCGCGCCGTCCGTTCCTTGCACACGCTTCCGAGCCGCCGGACGACGGACGCGCGCCCTCCGCGCCGCCTGTTCGGGCTGGCCTTCGAAAGCCGCCCGCCTCCCGTCTTCGCATAGCCCGCGCGCGCCGGCCGCTCGCGGGCTCGTCATGACGTCGAACTTGCGGGAGGAACATGGAGTCTCACTTCGCAACCGAGGCGGTCGCGCAACTACGCCGAAGGTCGCTGCGCGCGGCAGCCGTCAATCTGATCGGCCCACTGACGATGCTCGGCGGTGTCGCCTGGGCCTTCCTGCAGCCCTACCGGCTGACGGTCCTGCATCCCCACGGCCAGGGGTTCTGGTGGCTGCTCTCCGAGCCGCCGCTCTACGTGGTCCTGGTCGGGCTCGGCTTCGCGCTGTTCCTCGCGCCGTCGCTGCTCGAAGACCTCGAAGAGGTGGAGGATGCTCCCGAAGGCTGAATTCGTCCACTGGTGGTTCGCCACCGGCTTCCTGATCATCGGCCTGCTGCTGCTCGCGGAGGCCCTCGTCGGCGGCGAGGTCTGGCGGCGGCGGGCCTGGCGCGCGTATCTCTGGCCCTCGTTCCTGTTCCTAATGGGCGTGCTGATGTGGCCCGTGATGGTCTTCTACACCAACTCGACGATCCACATGCTCGCGCACGGCTCCTGGGCCCAGGCGATGATGCTGGCGGGGGCGGCGGAACTCGGGCTGGCCCGCGGGAAGCTGCACAGTCCGTACTGGTCGCTGACGACCGCCGGTGCCTTTCTCGTCTCGGCGGCGGCGATCCTCCTCCACGAGCAGAACGGCTGGCTCTACGCCAGGGCCGCGTTTCTCCACCACGCGATCGGCTGGACGTTCGTGATCGGCGCGGCCTTCCCGCTTGCCCGCGCTTTTCGGCCCGGTGCGGCGGTGGTGCGTACCGGCTTCGCGCTCATCTTCGTCGTCACCTCCGTCTTCCTCTTCTCCGACCGCGACACCGCGCCGATCTTCGGGCACCTCTCGCCGCTCGCCGGAGCCCAGCACCGATGAGGCGGTTAGCGGTCGTTGCGCTGGTGGCGCTCGCGTTCCCGGCTACGGCCTTCGCGCACGCGAACCTCGACTCGACCTCGCCCACCTACCGGCAG
>Ga0066708_10000116_pt1 | contig 16074 bp, 16 predicted proteins | sample GraSoiAngelo_157_FD_66504 | JGI IMG/M metagenome (GOLD analysis project Ga0066708, IMG submission 66504) | Grasslands soil microbial communities from the Angelo Coastal Reserve, California, USA - 14_1009_16_20cm | ecosystem: Environmental > Terrestrial > Soil > Grasslands | place: USA...
GCCCTCGACGCCGGTCGCGTTGTCGACCACACCCGGGCCCCGCCAGACGGAGTCGTAGTGCGCGGAGACCACGACCGCATCATCGCTTCGGCCTCGCAGTTCGGCGACGACGTTGCGTTCTGTCAGGCCGGGCACAAAGCGCCCGCTCACTCGCACCCGGGCGCTTACGCCTTCCAGGTCGCGCAGCCGGATCGAGTCGGCGCCGGAGATGAAGACGGCCGGTCCGACCGCGATCTGACGGGCGCCGGTCAGGAACGGAATCGCAGGGCCGCCGAAAGGACTCATCAACAGGCGCGCGAGCTCGCGCCCGCTCTCGTCCTCGACTGCGAAGACGTCCGCCTCTGGGAAAAAGCCGCCTATGGAATGCGTGCCGAGCCGGCGCACGCGGCCCTCGACGGTGCCGTCGGTTGGGCTCGCGTACATGCAGGGCCCGGCGTCCCAGCGCTCGCCGTCGATTTCGAGCTCCGGCTCGTCGGCCTCGTAGCCGAGCAGCCCGAACTCGTGAAAGTACGGCTCGAGCCCGGCGTCGCGGAAGGCCTCGGCCACCGCTTCGGCCGCCCTGCCCGCGGCGGGCGTGCCGGCCTGGCGGACCCCGATCTCGACTCCGAGCGTCTCAACGAGATTCACGCTGCGAGTCTAAGGCGCTCGCTTGCAAGGCCGACTCGTAAGCGGTTCCCGAGGGCTCTTTGCTCGAACGGATTGTGTAAGCCCGACCTTCGGAGCGCTGGGGGACTAACATCGCGCTCCAGGAACCGTCTGATAGTCACTTACATCTTCCCGGAGGTCGAAAATGCGCGCTCGCTCGCTGTTCCTTCTAATTGCCGCCCTGGGCCTCACCGCAACGCTTGCGGCCTGTGGGGGGAGCAGTAAGAGCAGTAAAGGCACGACCAGCTCGACCTCGGGCGGTGCAGCGGGTGGAACCTTCATTGCCGTCGCCCAGGCGGCGCCGTCCGGATCACCGGACCCGCAGATCGACTACACGCTGCAGGAATGGCAGCTTCTGATCTTTACGCACGACGGCCTCGTAGCTTTCAAGCGCGTCGGCGGCACCGAGGGCACGAAGATCGTGCCCGATCTCGCGACCTCCGTCCCGGAGCCGACCGACGGCGGTAAGACGTACACGTTCACGATCCGGAAGGGAATCAAGTTCTCGAACGGCAACGAGTTGAAGCCGAGCGACGTCAAGTACACCTTCCTCAGGCTGTTCAAGATCGGCCAGAGCCCGAACGCCGGCTCTTGGTACAACGTGATCGTCGGCGGCGACGCCTGTGTGAAGACGCCGAAGACCTGCAACCTCGACCAGGGTGTGATCGCGAACGACGCCAAAAGTACGGTGACGTTCCACCTGACGCGAGGCGATCCGGAGTTCCTCGACAAGCTCGGGGTGCCGTTTGCCTTCATCCTGCCGACCGGAACGCCGAACACGGAACTCCAGATTCCGCCGGCCGGTACCGGCCCGTACAAGTGGGCCCAGTACAACACGAACAAGCAGGTGAAGCTCGTCCGAAACCCCTTCTTCAAGGTCTGGTCGAAGGACGCACAACCGCCCGGGAATCCCGATGTGATCCTCGAGAAGTTCGGGCTCTCGGGCGAGGCTCAGGTGACGCAGGTCGAAAACGGTCAGGCCGACTGGATGTTCGACACGCCGCCCGCCGATCGCCTGAACGAGATGTCGACGAAGTACTCGAGCCAGGTCTTCGTCAACTCGCTGACGGCGGACTACTACTTCGCCTTCAACGTTCGCATCCCGCCGTTCAACAACCTGAAGGCGCGCCAGGGCGTCAACTTCGCCACTGACCGCAGCGCGCTTGTCAAGATCTACGGCGGCCCGAAGCTGGCCGTCCCGACCTGTCAGGTCCTGCCGCCCGGTTTCCCGGGGTACAAGGCCTACTGCCCGTACACCAAGAACCCGGGCAGCGGCAAATGGACGGCGCCGGACATGGTGAAGGCAAAACAGCTGATCGCCGCCTCCGGCACGAAGGGCGCCGTCGTCAAGGTGAACACCGACACGACGGACGTGAACAAGGCGTTCGGCGAGTACTTTGTGAGCCTGCTCAACAAGCTCGGCTACAAGGCACAGCTGCAGGCGCTATCAGCGGACATTCAGTACCCGTACTGTCAGAACTCGAAGAACAAGGTGCAGTTCTGCTACTCGAGCTGGTACCAGGACTATCCGGCCGCGTCGGACTTCCTGAACGTGTTGCTCGGCTGCGCCAGCTTCGTGCCGAACTCGAACGCAAGCCCGAACATTTCGGAGTTCTGCAACAAGCCGATCCAGGCGCAGATGGACGCGGCGCTGAAGCAGGGGATCACCGATCCGACCGGTGCGAACACGAAGTGGGCAGCGATCGACAAGGCGGTCACGGATCAGGCGCCGTGGGTGGCGATGATCAACCCGAAGTACCTGAACTTCGTCTCCAAGCGGGTCAAGGGCTTCCAGTTCAGCCCGCAGTGGTACTTCCTCATCGACCAAGCGTCAGTGAAGTAGGCGTAGCGGCCACGGGCGTGGGCGGGCCGAATCGGCATGGCGGTCTTCGAGCCTGAAGCCGAACTCGCGACTCTCGACACCGAGGAGTTCGGTGGCGAGGTCGTGGGGCGCAGCCCGTGGGCGCTGGCCGGCCGCCGGCTCGTCCGCAACAAGCTCGCGATCGCCGCAGTCATCGTCTTCGTACTGATCGTGGCCGTCAGCTTCGCGGCGCCTCTGTACGCGAGCCATATCGCGCATACAAACCCCTTTGAGTCGAACCTCTCGGGGACGTTCCAGCAGAACGGCAAGACCGTTCAGGTGATCCAGCAGGGAGCCGGAAAGCTCGGGCTGGGCGAGACGCCGGTTGGCCCCACTTGGCATGCGAAGTACCTCTTGGGGGCCGACAACCAGGGACGAGACGTCTCCGCGCGAGTTCTCTACGGCGGCCGCGCCTCCCTCGAGATCGGGATCGGATCCGCCGTGCTTGCCTCGTTGCTCGCCGTCGTGTTCGGCCTGATTGCGGGTTTCTTCGGCGGCTGGACCGACGCCTTCCTTTCCCGGTTGATGGACCTGATCTGGGCTTTCCCGGTCTACCTGCTGGCGATTTCCCTGGCGACCGTGCTGCTGACGGCACCGAACGGCCTCCGGATCGGCTTCGTGCATCTGAGTGCGAGCAGTCTCTGGGTCCCGCTCACGATCATCGGCGTGATTTACGTCCCGTACGTCTTCCGACCGATTCGCGGCCAGGTGTTGTCGCTCCGCGAGCGTGAGTTCGTCGAGGCGGCGATCGCCCAGGGAGCCTCGAACGCACGACTGATCTTCAGCGAGATCCTGCCGAATGTCGCCTCGACGGTGGTCGTGCTGCTCCCCTTGATGATCGCGACCACGATCCTCACCGAGTCCGCGCTCTCGTACCTGTCGATCGGAGTCCAGCCTCCGAACGCAAGCTGGGGGACGGTCATCCAGGACGGACAAGGGCTGCTGTACACACGGCCCTGGGTCGCGATCGCGCCGGGGATCATGATCGTGCTGACCGTTCTGGCTCTGAACGTTCTCGGCGATGGCCTTCGCGATGCGCTCGACCCGCGCTCGAAGCTGCGGATGAAGGGCTGACGGAAGGATGGCTACCTTCATCGTCCGCCGCGTGCTCTGGCTGGTCGTGGTTCTGTTTGCGGTCTCCGTGCTCGTGTTCCTGATCTTCTTCGCGACCCCGGGCGTCGATCCGGCTCGCCAGATGGCGGGGCGCAATCCGACGGCCGAGACGATCAAGAACATCAAGCACGAGTTCGGCCTCGATCGGCCGCTGCCCGTGCAGTACGGACTGATGATGAAGCACATCTTCGTCAGCCGGGATTTGATCTCGTACGGCAGCCACACGAAGGTGATCCCCGAGATCCTGAGCGCGGCGCCGGTGACGCTGTCGCTCGTCTTCGGGGCCGCCGTGATCTGGATCGTCTTCAGCATCCTCACGGGTCTCGCCGCTGCCGTCTTCCGGGGGACGGTCATCGATCCGCTCTTAATGATCCTGGCGCTGATCGGCATCTCGATCCCGGTCTTCTGGCTCGGCGAAGTGGTCAACCTCGTCACGCAGAGTCGGCTTCACGGCTTCTTCCTCTTCAGCTGGGTACCGCCGCTTGGGTACACGCCTTTCACCCAGGACCCGCTGTTGTGGTTCGAGGGACTGGTGTTCCCGTGGCTAACGCTCTCGGTGCTGTACATCGGCTTCTACGCACGCGTGCTGCGCGCCAACCTGATCGAGACCGAGAACGAGGACTACGTCCGCACTGCGCGGGCGAAGGGGATTTCGGAGCGCCGCGTGCTGCTCCGCCACACCCTGCGCACCTCGATGATCACGTTCGTCAGCCTCTTCGGGCTCGACTTCGGGGTGCTCGTCGGCGGCGGCGCCCTGCTGACGGAGGTCGTCTTCGGTCTGCCGGGCGTCGGGCTGTTGACCTACCACTCGCTGACATCGCTCGACCTGCCTGTGATCATGACGACGGTGATCTACGGCGCCTTCTTCATCACGCTCGCGAGTGCCCTGGTCGACCTGGTCTACGCGTGGCTCGACCCGAGGGTGCGTCCCGCGTAGATGGCGGTCAACTGATGGCAGAGCCGCTGCTCGAGGTTCGCGACCTCAAGGTCTCGTTCCGGACCGAGGACGGAATCGTCCGCGCCGTCGACGGAATCTCTTTCACGGTCGACGAGGGCGAGGTCGTCGGGATCGTCGGTGAGTCGGGCTCCGGCAAGAGCGTGACGATGATGTCGGTGATGCGGCTGATCACGGATCCGAACGTGATCTACCAGGGGGAGATCCTCTACAAGGGACGCAACCTGATGCAGGTCTCGCGCGATGCGATGCGGGAAGTGCGGGGCGAGGAGATCGCAATGATCTTCCAGGACCCGATGACGTCGCTGAATCCGGTCTACACGGTCGGATGGCAGATCGAGGAGCAGCTGAACGAGCACTACGACCTCAAGAAGGGCCAGGCGCGGCGGCGGGCGAGCGAGCTGCTCGCTCAGGTCGGGATCCCCAGGCCCGAGCAGCGCATCGACGACTATCCGCATCAGTTCTCGGGCGGAATGCGGCAGCGCGTGATGATCGCGCTCGCGCTCTCGTGTAACCCGGATCTGCTGATCGCCGACGAGCCGACCACGGCCCTCGACGTCACGATCCAGGCTCAGATTCTCGAGCTGATCAAGGATCTCAGGCGAGACTTCGGTTCAGCGGTGGTCCTGATTACCCACGACCTCGGAGTCGTGGCGGACATCGCCGACCGGATCCTTGTCATGTACGCGGGGCGGATCGTCGAGGAGGGAAACAAGGAGCAGATCTTCTACGACCCGCAGCATCCGTACACCTGGGGGCTGCTCGGCTCGATCGCCAGGCTCGACCGGCCGAAGGCGCGCAGGCTCACGGCAATCGCCGGCCAGCCGCCGTCGCTGATCAACCGGCCGAAGGGCTGCAGCTTCCGGCCACGTTGTCCGCAGGCGTTCGACCGCTGCCGCGCGGAGGATCCCCAGCTGACGGTGAAGGTGGGCGACGGGCACCTGGACGCCTGCCACCTGTCGGTCGAGGACAAACGGGCCCGACGCGACGCGACCATCAGCCCCGAGCTGGCGGACACGGCATGAGCTCTCAGAACGGTGGGCCGCTGCTCGAGGCGGAGCACGTGTTCAAGTACTTCCCGATCAAGCGCGGGATCCTGATCCAGCGCGAAGTGGCGCAGGTGCATGCGGTCGACGACGTGTCGCTCGAGGTTCGGCGCGGCGAGACGCTCGGGTTAGTCGGGGAATCAGGCTGCGGCAAGTCCACCCTCGGGCGCTGCTTCGTGCGGCTCTTCCCGCTAACCGACGGCCGGATCGTCTTCGACGGGCAAGACATCTCGAAGCTCTCGCGGCGTGGGATGCGCCCGTTGCGGCGGGAGCTGCAGATTGTCTTCCAGGATCCCTACGCCTCGCTGAACCCGCGCAAGCGGGTCGGGTCGATCGTCGGCGCGCCGCTCGCGATCCACGGCATCGGCGACCGGCGCGAGCGAAAGCGGCAGGTGCAGGAGCTTCTCGAGAAGGTTGGGCTCTCGCCGGAGCACTACAACCGCTTTCCGCACGAGTTCTCGGGCGGCCAGCGGCAGCGGATCGGGGTCGCCCGCGCGCTGGCGCTCCGCCCCAAGCTCGTGATCGCCGACGAACCCGTCTCGGCACTCGACGTCTCGATCCAAGCTCAGGTGATCAACCTGCTCGCCGACCTGCAGGAGGACTTCGAGCTCACCTATGTCTTCATCGCCCATGACCTCGGGGTCGTCCGCCACGTCTCGGACCGGATCGCGGTCATGTACCTCGGCAAAATCGTCGAGCTCTCGCCGGCGGAGGAGCTGTACGAACGGCCGATCATGCCGTACACGGAGGCCTTGCTCTCCGCGGTTCCGATCCCGGATCCGCGCGAGTCGGCGGGCCGGGAGCGAATCGTCCTCGAAGGCGACGTGCCTTCGCCGATCAACCCGCCGTCGGGCTGCCGCTTCCATCCGCGCTGCCGCTACGCGACCGAGATCTGCTCCCAGCTCGAGCCGCCGCTCGTGGACTATGGGAACGGGCACCTTGCGGCCTGCCACCACCCGCTCAACGTCGACAAGGAGACGCTCGCGCGGGCGACCGTCGACGACCGGCGAACGCCGGCAGAGGCAGACGAGGCGGCGAAGCCGACCGAGCCCGCCCAGCGGGCCCGCTGACTCGGGCATCATCCCGCCGCATGAAGGTCGGGATCGTTGTCCCGTATTCGTGGTCGTTCTGGGGCGGCGTTCCCGAGCACGCCGACCACCAGGCCAGAGCCCTCGAGAGGCTCGGCGTCGACGCGCGGATCCTGATCGGCCACGACCCGCCCGGGCGGCTGACGAAATACCTCCACCCGCGCGTGGGCCGGCACGAGCGGCCGCCCGCCTACATGATCCCGGTCGGGCGCTCGGTGATCGTCCCGGCGAACGGCGCCCTCCCGAACGTCGTCATCAGTCCGAGCGCGATCTTCAGGATGAAGCACGTGCTCGAGCGGGAACGCTTCGACCTTCTACACGTTCACGAGCCCATGACGCCGGCGATCGGCGTCGCCGCGCTCTCGTTCGCGCGGATACCGCTCGTCGCCACCTTCCACGCCTCGGGCGAGCTCGCCTGGATGAAGCTCGCGACTCCGGTCTTCGGCTTCCTCGCCGAGCGGCTCGACTATCGGATCGCGGTCTCGCCGGAAGCGGCCACCACTGTGAGTAGGTATCTGCCCGGCGAGTACGAGGTGATCCCGAACGGCGTCGCGATGCCCGAGCGCGCCGCCCCCGGCGCGCGTGAGAACAGGATCGTCTTCGTCGGCCGCCATGAGCCGCGCAAGGGCCTGCCGGTGCTGCTGCGCGCCTGGCCGGAGATCAGACGTCAGACCGGTGCGCGCCTCGCAGTGGTTGGTGCCGACCCGCTGCAGGTTCGACTACTGCTGACTCGCCTGAGGGTCCTGGACGACGGAATCGACGCCCTCGGCTTCGTCTCCGAGCAGGAGCGAACGGAGGAGTTGCTGAAAGCGAAGGCATTCGTCGCCCCGTCCGTCGGCGGCGAGAGTTTCGGCATGGTCCTGACCGAGGCGTTCGCGTGCGCCACGCCGGTCGTCGCGTCGGACATTCCCGGATATCGTGACGTGATGACGCCGGAGACAGGCGTGCTCGTGCCTCCCGACGATCCGCGCGCCCTCGCGAACGCGATCGTGAGTCTTCTCGCGGACGAGCCGCGAAGGCTCGAGCTTGCCGACGGTGCCCGCCGCCGGGCCCGCGCGTACTCGTGGGACGACATTGGCCGCCGGTTGCTCGCGATCTATCAGCGTGTCACCGGCGAGTCGCCCGCGACGCTCGCGGCGGCCGGGTGAACCTGCCCGCGATCACGCGGAATCCCTGGCTGCGCGTCGCCGTCGTTCTCGCGGCCGCCGCCGGCCTCGGAACCCTCGTTTGGTGGCGGGGCCCGAATTGGGGCCAGGTCGGCAACGCCTTCACGATCGTCCGCTGGGAGTGGGTGGTGGCGGCGATCGGCCTCAACCTCGTCTCGGTCATCGCTCGCGCCCTCGCCTGGAAAACCGTGATCGACCAGGCGATGGCCCCGCCGCGGCCGCGCTTTCCGCTCGTCTTCTCGGCCTTCTCTGTCGGCCTGTTCGCGAACGCGGTCCTGCCCGGGCGTATCGGAGAGCTCGCGCGCGTTGCGGTTCTGACCCGCAAGCTGCCCGGGAGAACAGGGGCCTGGGCGTCGCTGCTCGGAACCGTGTTCGCGCACCGGCTCTTCGATCTCGTTCCGTCGCTTTTGCTCGTGATCTACGTGCTGCTGACCGCGAAGGTGCCCCACTGGGCATACACGAGCCTGGAGGTCGTGCTCGGACTTGGGTTCGCGTTGCTCACCTTCGGAATCGCGAGCGCGAGACTTCACCAGCGGTCGGTGCTCGACGAGCTCAGCCGCTTCCAGCGGGTGATAGTGATGGCCCGCCAGGGCCTGGGGGTCCTGAAGTCGCCGCTGCCGGCGCTTGTCGCGGCCGTCTTCCAGTGCCTGGGCTGGCTTTGTCAGCTGCTCGCCGTCTACTCCACCATGCATGCCTTCCACATTCACGCGCCGCTACCAGCGGCCGCGCTTGTCCTTGTGCTGATGAACATCGCGACTCTGTTCCCGCTCTGGCCCGGCAACATCGGCCTCGTACAGGCGGCGGTCGCGCTGCCGTTGATCTCCTACGGGGTCGCCAAAGCGCGCGGCATCGCCTTCGGCTTCGGGCTGCAGGGAATCGAGGCCTCCGTGGGGGTTGGGGTCGGGATGCTCTTCCTCGCGCGCGAAGGCCTGTCGTTCGCAATGCTGCGCGTGATGCCCGGTGCGGAGGCGGCCGAGCTTCCCGAAGAGGAGGCTCCAGCCCCGGAATCACGTGCACGCGCTCGCATCTCCGGCTAGCCTCAAAGGCGTTCTCTCTGCGCGCGACGCGGCCGCCCTCTTGGCCGAGGGCTTTCGCCGCGGCGGGGTCGAGGCGAAGGCGCTGCCGATCGCGGACGGCGGCGAGGGGACGGCCGAGGTGCTCGGCGCGCGCGTTCGCGAGCGCGTGCGCGTCAGCGACGCTTTCGGCCGCCCGCGCGATGCGCCTATCCGCGCGCTGGCGGACGGAACGGCGGTGGTCGAGGCGGCGGAGGCGATCCCGCTCGACCCGCGGCGCCTGGATCCGCTCACCGCTTCCAGCCGCGGTCTCGGCGAGCTGATCGCAAGGGTCGAGGCGGACCGATTGCTCGTCTGCCTTGGCGGCACGGCGAACGTGGACGGCGGTGCGGGGTTGCGGGAGGTGGTACGCGAGCTGCCGGCGCCGACGACAGTCTTCTGCGACGCGCTGGTGCCGCTCCGCGACGCAGCCAGGCGGTTTGCGCCCCAGAAGGGAGCGACGCCGGACCAGGTCGAGCTGCTCGAGAAGCAGCTCGCTTCGCTGAGCGAGCTCGCGCCCTACGCCGAGGTGCCCGGCGCGGGCGCCGCGGGCGGCCTCGGCGCCGCTCTCGCCGCGCTCGGCGCCGAGCTCGTGCCCGGCGCTCGAGAAGTCCTCGACCGTTTGAGCTTCCGAGACCGGGTGCGTGAAGCCGATCTAGTCGTCACCGGCGAGGGCACGGTCGACGAAACGACCACGACCGGCAAGGCGCCCGGCGAGGCGCTGCGGGTCTGCCTTGACGAAGGCACCCGCTGCGTCGTCTTCGGCGGCCGCGTCGTGGTTGAGCTCGCAGGCGCGGAGACGGTCGCCCTCAGCGGCGATCCCGCGCGGGCGGCCACGGATCTCATTGCGCTGGGCGAGAAACTCTCAAGTTAGGCCCAGTCTCGCGACGACGACGGTCTCCGCCGCCTCGCTGCTGCCCGCGTGGCCGGTGACAGCGCCGAGGAACGCGTCGCGCTCGAGCGCATATAGCTGCGTCTCCTTGCGGGCCCGCGCGGTCGCGGTGCGCGGAATGTCGCGTAGGAGCGCGATCTCGCCGAAGTAGTCGCCGGGCCCGAGCACGTTCGCTTCTCGGCCGTCGACCTCGATCTCGATCTCCCCGGAATCGAGGATGTAGAAGCGATCGCCGTGGTCGCCCTGTCGAAAGACGGTCTCGCCGGCCGGGACCTTCATCCGCGTCAGGCTCGAAGCCAGCGCTTCGAGCGTGGGAGGAGGCAGGGGCGCGAACATCTCAATTCCTCGCAGCGCCTTGAGCTCGGCGGTCGGCACTGTGAGCGTGCGATCAATGTGGCCGAGCAGGCGGAACGAAGGAATCGTCACCGCCGGTAGCACGGCGCCGGCCACGATCAGCGCGCCGCGGATGCCAAGCCAGCTGATCAACGCGGGCGCCAGGATCGCGCCGATTCCCCCCGTGGCATAGAAGGCGCTGTGGAGCACGCCGAACACCCGCGCCAGCACCTCCTCGGGAACGGCCCGCTGCAACAACGTGAAACCAGCCACGTCAACGAGCGTCAACCCGAGCCCGGCCACGCCGATCAACACGAACGCCGGCACGGCACTTGCCCAGAGGCCGATCACGAGGATCGGCGCACCCCAGAGGATGAGTGCGAGCCCGAATGTGAGACCGAGCCGGCGGACGCCAACCAGGGCGACGGCCGCGATCCCGCCGATCAGTCCGCCGACGCCGAGCGCTGCGTTCAAATAGCCGATTCCCGGTGAGCCGAGGTCGAGCAGCTGGATCGCAGCCACCGCGATCATTACGATCAAGGCGCCGTAGACGAGCGTCTGGGCGGCGAAGAGCCCGACGATCAGGCGGAGCCGCGAGTCGCGCCCGATCGTCCGGAACCCGGCCAGCGCCTCTTCCTTCCAGCCCCCCCGCGGCGCTTCTCTCGTTTCCTCGGGCGCCGGCAACCTGATCAGGGCCAACATCGCTGCCGACCAAAGGAAGGCCACGGCGGTCACCACGAACACCGTTTCGACGTTCGAGACAGCGAGCAGCACGCCGCCGAGCGCCGGCCCGACGAAGTAGCCACCCGCTTCGATCGTGGTCGAGGCGACGTTCGCCGCCGCGAGTTCCTCCGGCGTCTCCGCGAGCGTCGGCAGCAAGGCCGCCTCCGCCGGCTGGAACGCCTGCGAGACGAGCGCGACCAACACTGCGAGCAGGTACACCGTCACCGCCGGGGCGTCCAGAGCTATTGCGCCCGCCGAGACCGCGAGCGCTCCCGCCCGGATGAGGTCGGAAACCAGCATTACCCGCAAGCGCGGGAAGCGGTCGCCCAGCATCCCTCCAAAAGGTGCGGCGATCGCCGCCGGAAACCAGCGGATCAGGCCGACGAGGCCGACCGCGCCGGCGCCGCCTTGTCGATAGGCGTAGACCATCAGCGCGATCACGTACCCCCAGGTGCCGACCGACGAGCCGACCCAAGCGAGCTGGAGGCGCCGGAGCCGCGGGTTCGAATAGATACCCTTGAACGCGCGTACCGAGTCCAGCAACTGGCGCCGCAGAGCTTGCATTCGCGAAGGATCGCAGGGCTGATTGCGTTTTTGAAGCGAACGAGGGAAGATTTCGTTCAGATGCGGCGTCTAGTTGATCGACAGCAAAGTTTTGGAAGGAGGAGAAATGACGGACGAGCCACGTGAGGAGAATCGGCCAGACGAAGAGGAAGTAGAGGGACACGGTCCCATCGAGCCGAGCCTCGACAAGGCGCAGACCGAGGACGACGATGTTGAGGCGCATTCGCCTCCAATCGGACCCTCGCCCTCGATCGGACCCGAGCCTTCGATCGGACCGTAAGCTCGATTAAAGCTTGAGAGAGCGCGTTCGGGCCGGGATCTCCCGGCCCGACGTCGTTCTCCGTTCTAAAACGCCACGTCCGCGCGAAGCACGTCGTCGAGCGCCCCGAGCAGCCGCAGCACGGGCTCGCGCTGCTCCTCGTCCAGGCCCTCGAGTGCCGACGCGATTCGCGCGATTATGCCTGCATCGCTGCCGCTTCGAGTCAGCACTGCCCGCGCGTGCCGAGCGCGTTGAAGAAGGTCCAACGCGATCGCTGCCTGATTAGCGAACAGGCCGAGCAGCTCCATCTGGCCCAGCGAGAACTCGACTTCCTGGGAGCGGTCGAGCACGTTCAGAACGCCGAGCGCGCGCTCGTCATGCAGGAGCGGCACCGTCATCATCGCTTTGGGCACGTAGCCGGTGCTCTCGGCCGTCTCACGCGCATGGCGGGGATCCTGCTCGAGGTCGTCGATCACGAGCGGTTGTCGGGTCACGAGCACCCAGCCTGCGACGCCCGTGCTCGAAGGGAAGCGCGTCCCGACCAGGCTGTCGGAGCCTTCGCCGGCGACTGCTTCGAAGACGAGCTCGTCGGCCTCCTCGTCGTGCAGGAAGATCGATGCGGCTCTGGCGGAGAAGATCGCCCGCGCCACCTCGACGATCGACTGGAGCAGAGCTCGATGCTCGGCTTCGGCCGACATGACGCCGGCCGAGACGGCGGCTTGCAGATCGCTGTCAGTCACACTGCTCCTCCGACGTTCGACGCGGTCAGGTAGAGGATGTTCTTGAGTTGGAAGGGGGTCAGCCCCGGGTGCTTGGCAAGGATCAGGGCGCAGATCCCGCTCATGTGCGGCGTCGCGAAGCTGTTGCCCGACGAGCGGATCTTGGCACCGCCGATCCACGCGACCTCGACGTTGACCCCGCGGGCGAAGAACTCGACCGGGGGCGAGGGGTTGTAGAAGAACGTGAGCGGGTCGTGCTCCTCATGGCTCCCAACCGAGATCACGGACGAGAAGCGCCACGGATAGCTCTCGACCGGCATGTTGTGCGCCGAGGCCACTAGCACACTTCGGCGGAAGTAGGCGCTGTCGGCAAGCTCGTGCAACAGGCCGGAAAACTGCTTCTTGGTCGTCGAGAGGCTCATGTTGATCACGTCGTACCCCTGGCCGATCGCCCAGCGCAGGCCCTCGAGCAGAACCGCGCCGCTGCCCTTGAAGCCGGCGCCGAGCACACGGACGCTGAAGAGCCGGGCGTCCGGCGCGAGCGAGCGCACGATCCCCGCGCAGGCGGTGCCGTGCCCGCAGAGGTCGCCTTCGGTGTCGTCCTCGACGACGATCTCGCCTTCTTCCGTCTTACGCAGCGCGACTGCCCCCTCGAGCGCGCCGACAAGCGGGTGATCGGGCTGGACGCCGCTGTCGAGGATGCAGACCCGGATCCCTGCGCCAGTCGAATCGCCGAGCGCCCAGTCGCGCGTGACGCGCTCGGGCCATTCGACGCTGACGCCGATGGTCTCCGAGGCGGCCGCCGGCAGGCTCCACGCAGGCAGCGTCTCGCCGGTGTACCGCTCGGGTTGCTGCTGTGGCTGCACCATGCGCCGATCCTAAACAGCGGTCACAGGAGCTACGGCTCGACGCAGAGAACAGGACCGAGCAGCCGCGTCCAAACGGCGGTGTCCGACACCTGGTTTTGTCAAGGGCAAATTGCGCCGAAAGTGTGACAATCGCGCTGGCAGACTTCGTTCGCCTACGAGTCGGCGAAGCGCCTGCGGAGCGCGTCGAGAAGAGGCCGCTCGGGCTCGTAGCCTTCCTGCGCGAGCGTCGACTCGAGATCGGCGATGAGCGCGTGGCGGAACTCGGCGTCCGCTTCGGCCCTCGCGACGATTACGTCGAGCCCGGTGCGGGCGGAAGGAAGCTCCTGTGCCGCGCGGACCCACGCTTCGGGCGCCGGGGGAAGGGCTCCGATCAGCTCAGCCAGTCTGTCTTCATTGAATGCGCTCATACGCTCACCTGCCCACCAGACTGTGTTGGGACGGGTTTTCTTCCCTCGAGCTCTTCGCGCAGCTTGACGAGACAGCGCGAGATGCGGCTGGCGATCGTGCCGGCGGGCAGCTCGAGCGCCTCGCCGATCGTGCGATAGGTCTCGTCGCGCGCGAAGAAGCGGTCGAGGACCTCGCGGCAGTTCTCGCTCAGACCGGCCATCGCGTCGTGGACGTCAAGAGCGTCATCGATCCGTGCGATCGCATCTTCGTCCGGATCCGCCGCGAGCTCGCTCTCGTCGGTCGTGTCCTCGCGAGAGCCCGACCGCAGGCGGTCGACACAGACGCGGCGCGTCAGCTGAGCGATCCAGGGCTGGATCGCCTCGTCGCTGCGGAGCGAGTCGAGGCGCTCGTAGACCTTGGCGAAGACCTCCTGGAAGACGTCTTCGGCATCGTGCTCGCGGAGGCGGAACCCCTGCGTCGCGATCGCGTAGACATACCGCGAGAAGCGCTCGACGAGCGCTGCCCAGGCTTCCTGGTCGCCGTCGCGGCAGCGGGCGACGAGTTGCGCGGCCGAGACCGTCTGGCCCATTGCGTCGTGACCCTAGGTCGAGACTTGCTGCTGCTCCAAATCGCGCAGCCGCTTGGCCATCACCTGGAGAAGCTTCCAGGCGATTTGTGCATTCGTCTCGACCAGCGGCCGAAACTCCCACGACGTGAGCCCGTAGCAGGTGAGGTCGGAATCCGCTGTAACGGTCGCAGTCCGGCGTGCCTGGTCGTCGATCAGCGCCATCTCGCCAAAGTAGTCGCCCGGACCTAGTCGGCCTCGGTCTTCGCCGTGGACGTCGACGCGCGCGGCCCCCTCGCCGATCACGAAGAAACCGACGCCGCCCGCGCCCTCCACCGCCACTGTGTCACCCGACCTGACGCGGCGTTCCTTGAAAGAACGGGCGATTCGCTCGAGCTCGCCGTGCGAAAGGCCCTGAAAGAGCGGGATCCGCTCGAGTAGCTCGATCGGCGCTTCGGCCATTGGCGGATTCTATGTCCGAAAGCCTGAGGGGACTAGGGCTTGGCGGGTTGGGCTCGAGCTTTGCGTTGCGGACGCGATGTCACAGCTCCATTAGCCGGGTTCATACGGCCGCGCCGGCGAAGCCGGCACGGCCTCTGGGTCGGCGTCGCGAGCGAGCGCCTCAACGCGAGTCGCAAGCTCTTCGATCTTGCCCTGCGCCGAGTCGAGCTTGCCAAGGCAGAAGCGGTACAACTCCTCACCCCGCTCCCAGAGCGCGATCGCTTCGTCGAGCGCGGTCTCTCCGCTTTCGAGACGCTGGACGATCTGCTCGAGCTCCCGCTGCGCGGCCTCGAAGGTCGGCTCACTCGACACGGGCGCCGAACCTTCCGTCGCTCACCTCGACCTCGATCCGCTCGCCGCCGTCGACGGCGGTTGCGGAGCGGACGATTGTCTCGCCCGCGCGCACGATCGCATAGCCGCGGTTCACCGTTGCACGCGGTGAGAGCGCGCGCAGCCGGCCGGCGGCGTGCTCCAACGCGGCCCGGCGGCGTTCGACAAGCAGCGCCGGCGCGCGACGTAGGCGCTCGTGGGCCTGCGCAAGGCGCGCGACCTTCAATTCGAGCGAGCGGCGAGCGCCCCGCCCGAGGCCGGCGCGGGCCCGCTCGAGACGTTCGTGGAGCTCTCCGAGATCCGGGACGACCAACCGCGCCGCGGCCGTTGGCGTGGAGGCTCGAATGTCCGCGGCGAGGTCGCAGAGCGGCGTGTCCTGCTCGTGTCCGACCGCGGAGACCACCGGGACCGAGGAGGTTGCGATCGCACGGACGAGCCGCTCGTCGCTGAAAGGCAGCAGATCCTCGAAGCTACCGCCGCCGCGGGCGATGACGACGACGTCCAGCTCCGGGACCTCGCAGAGGCGGCGCAGCGCCTCGACGACCGCGCCCGCGGCGCGAGGGCCTTGCACGTAGGTCTCGGCGACGACGACGTGCGCCGGCGGGAACCGCGTCTGGATTCCGATCAGGACATCGCGCTTCGCGGCCGCGTCGTTGCCGGTAACGAGCCCGATCGTGCGCGGCCAGACGGGCAGCGCTCGCTTGCGTTCCGCCGCGAACAGCCCCTCTGCCGCCAGCTTGCGTTTCAGCCGCTCCAGCGCGGCGAGGTGATCGCCAAGCCCGAACCGCTCGAGCGAGAGAGCGCGCAGGCGGAACTCTCCGCGCGCCGCATAGAGCTCGGGCCGTCCGTAGGCGTGGACACGGTCGCCGTCGGCGAGGTCGAGCCGGAGCGCGTCGAACTGCCCGCGCGGCATGCTGACCCCGAGGCACGAGCCATCCGCGGGGTCCTTGAGCGTGAGGAAAACGCTCGCCCACCGGTCCTGGCGGCGGAGCTCGGTGACCTCGCC
>Ga0066708_10000120_pt1 | contig 15849 bp, 11 predicted proteins | sample GraSoiAngelo_157_FD_66504 | JGI IMG/M metagenome (GOLD analysis project Ga0066708, IMG submission 66504) | Grasslands soil microbial communities from the Angelo Coastal Reserve, California, USA - 14_1009_16_20cm | ecosystem: Environmental > Terrestrial > Soil > Grasslands | place: USA...
ATTTTCGTGATGTCACCGATCCACCATCATTTCGAACTGGTCGGGTGGAAGGAGAACACGGTCATCGTGCGGTTTTGGATTCTCTCCGCTGTCTTTGCCCTTCTCGGCCTGGCGACATTAAAATTGCGATGAACGCGCGCTACCAAAACAAGAATGCGGTTGTTCTCGGCGCCGGCCTGAGCGGAACAGCGGCGGCGTTGCTGCTGAAATCCAACGGCGCGGACGTAACCGTGCTCGACAGCGCGGATGAGATAAAGTTGTTAAAATCCACCATCGATAACCTTCGCGCCAATGGCGTGCGGGTGATCACGGGAGCAGCGGCCGATCAGAATCGCGACCTTTATGATTTGATTGTACTAAGCCCCGGTATCGATCCCGACTCGCATCTTGCCCAGAATTTCGCGTCGCAAAAGAGCGAAATGATGGGCGAACTGGAGCTCGGGTGGCTATTTTGCGAGCGCCCCGTCATCGCGATCACCGGCACCAACGGCAAAACGACGACCACAGAATTGATCGCGCAAATGTTGAACGCATGCAGCCAGCGAACAATTGCCTGTGGCAATATTGGAAAGCCCCTCACTCGGGTCGTGCGCGATCAATCGAAGTTTGATGTGCTCACGGTTGAGGTCAGTTCCTTCCAACTGGAGACGATTAAGAGTTTTCGACCGACGATCGCGGTTTGGCTCAATTTCGCACCTGATCATCTCGATCGCTATTCATCAGTCAGCGAGTATCGCGCGGCCAAGCTCCGCATTTTCGAGAACCAAACGGCGGATGACGTCGCCGTCGTGAACGCGAGCGAAAACGTTCCACAGATCCGCGGACAGAGAGTCACATTCAGTGCTTACAATGATCAAGCGGACTTTCGGCTCTCCGGTAACACGATCTATTTTCAAAACAGGCCAGTGTTGCCCTTGGTCGAGGCGAAGCTGCGGGGTTCCCATAATATTGAAAACCTGATGGCGACGCTGGCGACCGGCCATGCCCGCGGACTCTCGTTCGAGCAAATGGTCCCGCCGTTGTGCCGATATGAGCCGCAGCCGCATCGATGCGAATTTGTGCGGACCGTTTCTGGCGTTGACTACGTGAACGATTCGAAAGCGACGAATCTCGATGCGGTTGAAAAAGCATTGGTGGCGCAAACCAAACCGGTGGTGTTAATCGCAGGCGGGAAAGACAAGGGCTTCGATTTTCGACCGCTGCAAGGCCTCGTGAAGGAGAAAGCGCGCGCCGCCATTCTCATTGGCGAAATGGCTGAGCGCATTCGGCAGGACTGGTCCGAGGCGACACGGTGCGAACTTGCCGCTTCCCTGCCTGAAGCGGTCGAACGGGCCCACGCCATCGCGCAACCGGGCGAGGTCGTGTTGTTTTCACCCGGGACCTCTTCTTTCGACATGTTCAAAAGCTACGCTGATCGGGGCGATCAGTTTCGTTCGCTCGTCCGTGCTCTGCCCAAATGAAAATGAAACTCCCGCAGCTCCCGCGAATCGCTCCGCCGAAAAAGCGATTGCGCGCCGCCGCGCGACGCGCAACTGCGCCGACTTCCGACTTTGAGGACATGTCGGAGCCGAACATGAAATTGTCGCGTGCGCTCTTGATCGTACTGGTTCTGCACATCGTTGCGGTTGCAGGAATCATTGCGTTCAACGCAATCAAGAGCCGGCAAGGCTCAATTCCTGCCCCGACGACGAGCGCCGGTGCAAAATTGAAACCGCAGCCGTCAACCTTGGCCACTCCGTTTCTCACCCATCATGAAGATGCTGATCCAGCGCAGTCAGTTTCGGCCGGAGCCAAGAGCGACAAGAGAACAAAACCAACCGAGTCGCCCCTACCGGAGGGTGCGAAGTATTACACCGTGGCCAAGGGCGATAACCCCGTCACCATCGCAAAAAAATTCAAAGTGTCCTACGACGACTTGCTCGCCGCCAACCACATTGATGATCCGCGCAAGTTAAAGATTGGCCAGAAACTGATCATTCCAGCGAAGAAAGCGAAGAAAGGCTGATGCATCGAAAAAGCGCACATTTTCTCTTTCTGGCTGTGCTCGGAATGCTGGTCATCGGCATCGTGATGCTTTTCAGCACCAGCGCCTTTGCCCGGGATGCGCACGGTGACGTTTATTTTTTCATCAAACGGCAGGCCATCTGGCTTGGGATCGGACTGACGGCGTGCATCGCTGCGACGCTGGTTGACTATCATTTTTGGCAACGCACCTGGTGGCTTTGGTTTGTCGTCGCGCTGGGCACGCTCGCTCTTTGTTTTGTGCCGCATCTCGGGATGCGTATCAATGGGTCCCGGCGCTGGGTTGGTGCGGGGCCGATCACCTTTCAACCATCGGAGATTGCGAAGATCGCGGCGGTTTTTTTCCTAGCCTGGTGGTTTGCACGTTTCGAGAAAAGGAGCGCGAACTTGATTTATGGTTTCGCTGTTCCTCTCATTTTCGTTGCGCTAGTCGTTTCACTGATCATCACGGAGGTGGATCTCGGCACGACCGCACTTATCGGCGCGACCACTTTTGTCATCATGTTCGTTGCCGGGACAAACTCAATTTTACTTGGCACATTGTCGGCCGGCGGGCTGGTGGGACTGCTCTGCGTCGCTTCTTGGATGCCGGAGCGAATGAGCCGGTTGCTGGCATTCATGCATCCGGAAAATTACAAGCAGGACGCGGGCTTGCAGCAAATGCAGGCGCTGATCGCCTGGGGTAGCGGAGGGATGGAGGGTCTCGGGCTCGGCAACGGCCGTCAAAAAATGCTCTACCTGCCTTACGCCCACACCGACTTCATCTTTCCGATGATTGGCGAGGAGCTGGGGCTGCGAGTGAGTCTCCTCGTCATATTTCTGTTCATCGTCATCATCGTATGTGGAATGATGATCGCGCTGCATGCGAAGGATCGCTTCGGTCTATTGCTCGGCTGCGGCCTCGTTTCGCTGCTCGCCTTACAAGCAGCGCTAAACATCGGCGTCACCACCTCTCTGTTGCCGAATAAAGGATTGCCTCTGCCATTTATCAGTTATGGCGGGTCAAACCTGGCCGCCTGCCTGTTCGGCATTGGAATTCTGTTGAATATTTATCGCCAGGCCAAGCTCGAACCGGAATCTAAAACCCGCGTCGCAATGCAGGCACGCGTCACGCCTCGAATTTGAAACGAAAATGAACGCAGTCATCGCATGTGGTGGAACGGGCGGCCATTTGTTTCCCGGCCTGGCCGTGGCGGAGGTGCTTCGGCAACGCGGCCATGACGTGCTGCTCTTCATTTCCGAAAAAGATGTCGACGCCCTGGCCTTGAAAGAGCATCCCGAAATTCCCTTCGAAAAACTTCCAAGCATCGGATTGCCCTCGCCTTTCTCCCCCACCATTTTCGGTTTTGTTCGCCGTTTCAATGAAAGCCTCGCGCGCTGCCGCGCGATTTACCGTCGTTACAAACCGCAGGTCGTCCTCGGCATGGGCGGGTTCACGTCGACGGCGCCGGTGCTTGCTGGGAAAATGCGCGGCGTCAACACCTTCATTCACGAGTCGAATGCGATTCCGGGAAAGGCCAACAAAATGACGGCGCGCCTCGTCCGCGCGGTCTTACTCGGCTTCAAAGAATGCGCGCCATTTTTCCCGAGGGTGAAAACGGAGATCACGGGCACGCCGATCCGGACCGATCTGCGACGGATTGATCGCAGCCTTGCGCGCGAGAAACTCGGCTTGCACGGCGACATGGCCACCCTCCTCGTCATGGGCGGCAGCCAAGGCGCGAGCGGAATCAATCAAGCCATGATTAAATCGCTGCCGGCGTTGGCGGATATCGCACTCCAGGTCATTCACCTCACCGGCGCCCGGGAAGAAAAACTCGTTGCTGACAACTATCGGCGGGCAAATGTGCCAGCTTTCGTCGCGTCATTTCATCACCGGATGGAGGAGGTTTACAGCGCTGCCGATCTTGCCGTCGCGAGATCCGGCGCAGCCAGTCTGGCCGAACTGGCGTCATTCTCATTGCCCGGAATTCTCATTCCGTTTCCCTACGCTTCGGACGATCACCAAACGCGCAACGCGGAAATTTTTACCAAGGCTGACGCCGCAATCGTAGTGAAGGAAGCGGAAATCCTCGATGATGTCCTAGCGCACAGAATCCGGGAAATTATCGATGATCCTGTGCGTTTGGAGCGGATGTCAAAAAACTCGGCGCGGCTTTCGTCGCACAATGCCGCAAACGCGGTGGTAGAAACAATGGAACGATACACCGCAACATGACGCCACTGGCTGATTTTGATCTGGCGCGATTTCTCACACGCGAGCATCACCGCATTCACCTGATCGGAGTGGCCGGCAGCGGGATGAGCGGGATTGCAGCGCTTCTGCTTGAACTTGGCCATCGCGTCAGCGGCTCGGACAAGTCGATCTCGCTCGAGGTCGAACGCTTGCAGCGACTCGGTCTGGAATTTTTCCATCACCATCGCCCAGAGGACGCAAAGGACGCCGAGCTGATCATTTTTTCCTCTGCCATTAAGGAGCAAAACCCAATTCTGACCACAGCCCGGGGCTCCTCCAAGCCGGTGGTGCGGCGGGCGGAAGCTCTCGCTGCGATCATGCGCGATAAGCGCGGAATCCTGGTCGCTGGAATGCATGGCAAGACGACGACCTCAGCCATGGCCGCGCATGTTTTGCGGGAAGGCGGGTTGCACCCGTCGCATTATGTCGGCGCCGAGATTCCGATCCTCGGGCAAAATGCGCATTGGGATTCGCGCGGCGAGTATTTTGTAGCCGAGGGCGATGAAAGCGACGGCACGATTCGCTGCTTTCATCCTCACTACACACTGATTTTGAACATCGAGCTGGAGCACCTCGATTTTTATGAGGATCTGGCCGTGATCGAAACGACTTTTGCCGAGTTGGTCGGGCAAACAACTGGCAAAGTCTTTTATAATGCGGACGACCCGATCGCCGTGCGCGTTTGTCAATCTGACGGCTCAATCTCATACGGCCTGAGCGAAGAGGCGGATTACCAGGGCAAAGACATCGCGCTTGAAGATTTTGCGTCGGTCTTTTGCGTTTATAGCAAGGGCAAACAACTCGGTGAGGCCCGGCTGAACGTACCCGGGCGTCACAACGTCCAGAACGCGATCGGCGTTATCGCGCTCGCCACAGAGTTAGATATTCCGTTCGATAAAATCGCTAAATCGCTGGCTAAATTTCAGCACGCCCGGCGGCGATTCGAAATTAAATATCAGAGCGATCGGTTTTTGTTGGTGGATGATTACGCCCATCATCCGACGGAAATTCGCGCCACGATCGCGACAGCGCGCTGGGTCGGCCGCGAACGCGTCCTGGCCATGTTTCAGCCGCATCGGTATTCCAGGACGAGGGCATTGCGCAAGGAATTCGGCGCGGCTTTCGACGACGCGGATCGAGTGGTAATCACGGATATTTACGCCGCTAACGAATCACCTATTCCGGGAATCTCCGGCCAAGTTATCGCCGAGGAGATTTCTGCGCACGGCCATCCCAGCGTCACCTATCAACCACGGCTGGCCCATGTCCACTGTGATATCGGCAATATGCTTACTTCGGGAGATCTCGTTGTCAGCCTCGGGGCGGGAAATATTCACGAGCAGCTTTCGACCCTGGCGGCCGAACTGGTGATCGCCGAGAAGTTGAAGGCGATCGTGGGGGAAGAAGGCGACGTGCGTCTGCACGAGCCGCTGGCGAAACACACCACCCTGCGCGTCGGCGGTCCGGCGCAATTCTGGGTGGAACCTCGGACGGAAACGTCATTTGGAGAACTGATTCTCTTCTGCCGTCGCGAAAATTTGCCGCTGTTCGTCATAGGTCGCGGATCGAATTTGCTTGTTCGGGATGGGGGAATTCGAGGCCTCGTTGTTCATCCGAGCGGAGGCGAATTCGATCGCATTGAAGTCCACAGCGACGAAATCACCGCGGGCGTCGGTGCAAAACTGAAACAGATCGCATATGCCGGGCGCAATGCCGGGATTGGCGGATTGGAATGGATGGAAGGTATCCCGGGCGAAGTCGGCGGCGCTTTGCGCATGAACGCTGGCGCCATGGGCGGGCAAACTTTTGAGAATGTCGTGCGCGTGCGGTTTCTCGATGGCGATGGCAATGCGCATGTGAAGACTGCAGCGGAAATGGAAGTGCATTACCGCCATGTAGCGATGTTGAAAAAAAACTATGCGGTTTCGGCGGTCTTTCGCGGAGTGCCAAGCGCGAAAGATGAGATTGTTCGCAAACTGGAGGAGTCGCAGCACAAGCGCCGCACCACGCAGCCGGCTGCATCAAGTGCGGGCTGCATTTTCAAAAACCCGGGAAGCATTCCGGCCGGGAAGTTGGTGGACGAACTCGGGTTGAAAAACAGGAGTGTGGGTAAAGCGCGCGTTTCGGAAGTGCACGGAAACTTTATCGTTAATGACGGCGGAGCGACAGCAGAGGAAATGCTCGAGCTGATCGAGCAAATCAAAGTGGCTGCGCGGTCAAAACGCGGCGTGGAACTCGAGACCGAAGTGCAAATCGTGGGGGAACCGCTGTGATTGCGTCATCGTGTCATTCTGAGCGAAATAGAGCGAAGCGAAACGAAGCCGCAGAATCTCTCGTTATTGTTCGGCCACTCGGCTTTTTGAAATTAGAGATCCTTCGACTTCGCTGTGCTCCGCTCAGCATGAAAAGGAGAACACGGCGGCGGGACAGAACCCGACCGTTTGCTGGTACATCCAAAGAACTAGTCCGATGAAATTGCCGAAAAAAATTGCAGTCTTGATGGGTGGTCCGGGCTCGGAGCGCGACGTCTCGCTCGCGACCGGGCGCGGGGTGGCAAAGGCGTTGCGATCGTTCGGAGCCGACGTTTTCGAGATCGATGTACGGGACGAGAATTTCGAATTGCCCGGTGATGTCGATCTGGCATTCCTCACCATCCACGGAACGTTTGGCGAAGACGGGCAGCTGCAGAAAATTTTGCAACAACGCGGCGTCCGTTACACCGGAGATGGCGTCGAAGAGAGCGCCACAGCGTTCGATAAGATCCGCTCGAAAGAAAAATTTCGCCAGCACGGTGTAGTGACCCCGCTCTGGCAGGTAGTCAGAGCGCACCAACGACCAACGATTCCGTTGCCGATCGTGGTAAAGCCGCCCCGTGAGGGTTCGACCGTCGGCGTGGTCATCGTGAAGAATGAGCGCGAGCTGGAATCGGGTATGGCAGAAGTGTCGAAGTACGATCGTGAATTGTTGGTGGAAAAATTCGTGCCGGGCCGCGAGCTAACAATCGGAATTTTAGGTAACGACGCGCTGCCCATTCTGGAGATCATCCCGAAGGGCGGGTTTTACGATTTTAATAACAAGTACCCTTTTCTGAACCCGCAAGCCGGAGGTGGCGCACAGCACGTTTGCCCGGCAAAGATCGACGAGGAGAAGACCCGCGAGATTCAGGAACTGGCGCTGCGGGCGTTTCGCGCGCTCGGTTTGCAGGTGTACGCCCGCGTCGACGTTCTTTTGCCGGAAGACGGTGCGGCCACGGTACTGGAAATAAACACGATCCCAGGAATGACGGAAGCGAGTTTATTGCCGGAAGCGGCCGCCGCGGCCGGAATCAGCTATCCCGATCTATGCCTTCGCATCATCGAGTTGTCGCGCGCGCGAGAGGAGGCCGGCAAATGAAACCAAGGCGCTCCACCCGTAAACGGCCGCGCAATCAGCGCGTCTCGAACCCGCGTCAGCGTAAGCAGCAGCATCTCCTCGATGTCAAAGTGCGCTCACGCAAGGCGACCCAGTACCGCAACCGCCGCCTTCTCGTCTTTGTTTCCAAAATTGTTTTAGCGGCCGCGATGTGCGCGGGAATTTATCTCGGTGGACGACTGGGTGTGCGGCGGTTCTTTTTCGAAAATCCAGATTACAATCTTACCGCCATTGATGTGCAGACCGATGGCACTTTGCAGCGCGATCAAATTCTAAAAGCGGCCGATTTACGGGAGGGGGAAAACATTTTTCGGGTGAATTTGGGACACGTTCACGATGTCCTTCAGCAAATGCCGCAGGTCGATGACGTCCAAGTCGTCCGCAAAATGCCGGGCGAAATCGATGTTCGTGTGGTTGAGCGGAAACCGATCGCCTGGATCACAAGTGAAAAGCAAATTTCCGATCCGTTTCAATCCGAGGTCGCTTTTCTGATCGATGCGCGCGGCGCCCTCATGAAAGAGAAGAAATTGTTGCCGGAATACCTCGGCTTGCCGCTCATCACCGGATGCACGGGCGAGTCCCTCGAGCCCGGTAAAATCGTCGAATCACCTGAAGGGAAAGCCGCTTTGGAATTGCTTCGTTTAAGCGCGGCTAGTTTTATGCAGACACATTTCCAGATCCGCGAAATTGATGTCTCGAAGGGTTATTGCCTCATTGTCACTGACAAGAATCGCACTCGCGTGACGCTCGGATTTGATCATCTCGACACCCAAATTCAGCGGCTCGAACAATTCCTGATCTACGCTGACGATGCCAAGCGCGATATCGAGACAGTCAACCTGCTGGTGCAAAGAAATATTCCAGTGACATTCATGAAACCGGCGAGCGAAGTGATCAATGACACGATTGATCCGGAGGAGACGCCCCGAATCATGAAAGCGATTCCAGTGCCTCCGCAAACCAGTGGCTCGTCCGCAATCAAAACAATTAAGGCGGAGCAACCAGCTTCCAAGAAAATGCAAACAGGTCCGCAGCCGTTTTCGGCGCGGAAACAAAACCAAAAAGGGAGGAACGAGTAAGGAATGGGAAACAACGACTTAATGGTCGGGTTGGAAATCGGGACGTCTAAAATTTGCGTCGTTGTCGGCGAAAGTCGGCCGGACGGGACGACGAAAATTTTGGGCGTCGGCCAAGCGCCATCGCGCGGCGTGCGCAAAGGCGAAATCGTCGATTTCGAAACGGCAATGAAATGCGTGCACGAAGCTGTGGTCGATGCAGAACAGAAAAGCGATGTCATGATTCGCAGCGTGTATGTCGGGGTTGCCGGGGCCCACATCCAGAGTTTCAACAATCGCGGTTGTGTGGTCTTGCCGGACGACCGGGACGAGATCGATGAGGAGGATATCGAGGACGTGAAGATCAGCGCCCGCGAAGTAAGTATTCCAGCGCAAAACGCGTTTCTCCACTCGATCATCCAACATTATCATGTTGATGGGCAGGACGGCATTCTCAATCCCATTGGGATGCTCGGGCAAAAACTGGAAGCCGATTTTCATATCATTCATGGTGTCCGGACGCGGATTCAAAACACCATTCGTTGCGTCAAAGAACTGCCGCTGGAGGTGGAAGACGTTGTTTTTACCGCCCTCGCTTCCGCCCAGGTCATACTCACTCAACAGCAAAAGAATCTCGGCGCTCTTGTAATCGACATGGGCGGAGGCACCACCGATTACATCCTTTATGTCGACGGCGCGGTCAGACAAAGCGGGGCTGTCGGTGTCGGTGGCGATCACATCACCAATGACATTTCAATGGGATTGCGCATTCCGATGGCGCGGGCGGAGAAACTCAAAATCGAGGAAGGAAGCGTTATCCTCGGGAATTGCCTGCCAGGAGAAACCGTGGTGTTGAAAGACGATTCCGGATTCGCGGGGAAGGAGATCGAGCGCGAGACGCTCAATACTATTATTCATCTGCGTGTCCGCGAGACATTCGAGCTTCTTAAGCGCACGCTTGATGAGGAATCGTTTATCAATTACGTCGGCGAAGGAATTTTTATTACCGGGGGCTGCAGTTTGCTGCAGGGAATCGATCATCTGGCCGAGGAAATCTTCGAAATTCCGGCGCGCGTCGCACGCGCGCAGACGATGTCCGGATTGACCTCGGCCTTTCAGAACCCACAACTTTCGACCGCAATCGGATTGATCAAATACGCACAAGCAGTGCAAGCGGACCGACCGCAACGGCGTGGACTGACACGAATTTTCAGCCGGTTTATACCGGGAATGCGATGAACCACGCGGATCATCACTCATCCACAATTTCGTCTCGTGGCGAGCCTGGTCTGCGGGACCTCGCGAGATCACACAAGACAATCGTCTCATCCCTCGGTTGGCCTGGGATGCCGGAGCGCATTTGCCTTTAAGAAAAACAAACAGCAAACAAACATGATTCAACTCAATCGAAATTATACTTTGCCGGAACGCGAGGACGATATTATCCCGATCAAGGTCATTGGTATCGGCGGTGCCGGTTCGAACGTGCTTGACCGGGTGGTGCTCGATGGCATGGACCAGGCCGATCTCATTGCCGCGAACACAGACGTTCAGTCGCTCGCCAGTTCGGTTGCGGCTGCGAAAGTTCAGCTTGGGCGCTCGATCACGCGCGGTCTTGGGACCGGCGGTGATCCGGAACTCGGATTTACCTCTGCCTGTGAATCGGGGGATGAAATCCGGGCGGCATTGGCCGATGCACGTTTGATTTTTATCTGTGCTGGTCTGGGCGGCGGTACCGGTTCCGGAGCTGGTCCGGTGATTGCTCAATCCGCGCGCGAAATGGGCGCACTCGTCATCGTATTTGCGACAATGCCCTTCTCTTTCGAAGGCAAGCGACGAGCGGCGCAGGCGCAAGAGGCGCTTGGGAGGTTTCACCAACTAGCCGATGCCGTGGTCTGTTTCGAAAACGACCGAATGGGAGATATGGTCGCGCCGAAAGCCGGGATTCATCAGGCTTTCGCTGTTGCCGACATGACCATCAGCCAAAGCCTGCGATCGATCGTGAATTTGATTCAGCGCCCGGGCATCCTCCGAATCGGCTTCGATGATTTGCTCGCAGCGCTGCGCGGTGGCGGCGGGCGTTGCTTGTTTGGTTATGGCGAGAGTGATTCGGACAATCGCGCGCATGAAGCGCTGGCCCAGGCTTTGAAAAATCCACTAATGGATCGCGGACGTATGCTCGGGGAAGCATCCCGAGTGCTGGTCCAAGTTGCGGGCGGGCCCGCGATGACGCTCTCGGAGGTGGAAATTCTGATGCGCGAATTGAACAAGCACATTAGCGATCACACGCAGTTGCTCTTCGGCACCGCCGTCGACGGAAGGATGGGCGCTCGTCTAAGCGTGACCTTGATCAGTTCGCTCGCATGCGAAACGGATGAACGGCCAGTGCAGAACTTTGTTCCGGTCGAAAGTTTTGCGCCGCCGCCGGCGGACCCGATCGTGCCGGCGCCCGAACCGGAAATTGCCGTTGTTCAGGAAGCTGAGCCGGAGATTGAACCTGCGGCAGCAGCGCCGGTCGTCGAGCGCGAACAAGTGCTCCAGGTTGAACCCACGCCGTCCATACAAAGTTTGGTCCCTGGCGACCAAGTTACTGAATCAGAAATGGTTGAAGCCGAACCGGAGCCAGCGCCGGAGAAAACACCGCCACGGATTATTCCACCGAAAAAGAAGCCGGTCGTTGCTCAAAAAGCAGGGCCGGAACAGATTTCGCCCAAATCCGAATCTGTGGTTGGAAAGCCAAAACAGGAAAAATCGGTTGCTGCCAAACAGGAGGTACTACAATTCGAACCGCTGACGCGCGGGCGCTTCGAAAAGAGCGAACCCACCATCGTCGAAGGCCAGGACCTCGATGTGCCGACATTTTTACGAAAAAATGTGCGGGTGAAGTGACGATTGCGTCGTCATCCCGAGCGGAGCAGACTGGAGTCGAGGGATCTCGAAAACGTCCAGCAATTGCGCAGCGCAATTCGGCGGCTGTCGCCCGGTCTCTTCTTCAGATTACTTCTTCATCAAATCCAGCACGGCCGCCGTCATGGCTACGATGCCGGTGCGAATCGTGGGCTCGGGAATCGGGGCGAACTTGCTCGAGTGCAAGCTTGGCAATGGCGCCGCACCCGGTTTCTTGGATTCGGCGATTTTCTCTGGATCAACCGCGCCGACATGGAAATCAACAGCCGGAATCGAATGCTCCGGCAAGAGGCTGTATTCGGAAAAATCTTCACCACCCATTGTTGGATCGCTGGCTTCGACATTTTGATCGCCCAACGTTTTCTTCCAGACGCCGACAAGGCGTTTGGTTAGCTCGGGGTTGTTGTAGGTGGCAGGCGTAAACTGGTCGCGCAGTACTGTCACCGTTGGCATTTTGTCCGATGGCAGGCCGGTGGCGGCAGCGCAGCCCCTCGCGATCCGCTCGATTGCGGCCAGGACCTTTTCCCGCACGTCGGCTTTATAAGTCCGAACCGTCAGCTGCATCTTTACTTCATCGGGAATGATGTTGTGCTTCGTACCGCCATGAATCGAGCCGACGGTAATAACGATTGGATCAATCGGATTGTTCTCCCGGCTGGCAATCGTTTGCCATTGGTTGATCATTTCCGCGGCCAGCACAATCGGATCTTTCGTCCTGTGCGGGTAGGCGCCGTGACCTCCGACGCCGTGCACGGTTATGTCCACTGAATCGACGTTCGCGTAAGTGTAGCCCTCGGTCACGCCGATGTGACCGATCTGCATCTGGGCATTGTCATGAAAGCCGAGCGCGTAATTCGGCTTCGGCCAGCGGGAATAAAGCCCGTCCTTCAACAAGGCGCGCGCGCCGGTTCCAATTTCTTCTGCTGGCTGTCCAACGAACACGATTGTGCCATACCATTGGTCTTTCAATTTCGCGAGGGAGCGTGCCACACCAATAATCATCGATACGTGAGCATCGTGTCCGCAGGCGTGCATCACGTGCACTTCTTTGCCGTCATCGCTTGTCGTGGTAACGGCGCTCGCGTAGGGCAATCCCGTTTCCTCCTGCACCGGCAAAGCATCGAGATCAGTCCGCACCAGCACGACGGGACCGTCGCCGTTCTTCATCACGCCCACGACGCCATAGCATTTTTGATCCGGCTTGTCGTACTTACCGACGTTTTCGGTAACCTCGCAGCCAGCCGCTCTCAATTCCTTGGCCAACAACGCCGACGTCCTTTCCTCTCTGGTCGACAGCTCCGGATGCGTATGGATGTCCTTGTAGATCGCGAGAAGGGATGGGACCTCCGCCTCGGCGATCTGTTGCGGAGTTTGTTGGGCGAAGAGTGAGAGCGCAGGTGCAAGCGAAAGCGCGAAGAACAGGCGGAACTTCATCACTTTACTCTTACTGTCGTGCTGAGCGAAGTCGAAGCATCTCTCGATATTCTGCTTTGCGAATCTCCAAAAATAATCAGAGATGTCCCGGTCCGGGCCGGACTGGCTATTTGCTCGATCCGCCACGGGACAGATTCGCCGTGGCGAACATGACAAAGACCTGAAGTCAATTTCGAGGCCCCGTGCTTTCGAAGATGACATCGCATTATTGTGCGGCAAAGATGCCGCGCGAAGCGGCCAGGATGCCCGCCCTCCTGAAAGCGCAGCTCGAGATAAAAGCGTTTCCTACTTTCCTGTTTTCCTCATTCGTTTTCTGTCTCTGTTAGAATGATGTCCTTCGAAAAAAATACCCTGCTTTTCGGGGGCGATCCGACTCCGCGGATTGTCGCCATCGAGCTGGGCGAGACTGGCACGGTGCGGGTTTATCGTCGCGAGAAGGACGGTGCTACCGTTGTCGACGTCGAGCCCTTCCATCCTTTCGTGTGGGCGGATGGCGACGTCGCCGATCTTGGTCTCGAGAACGCGCAAAGACTCGCGGGCGACTCGAAATACGACTGGCTCATTACCGTCGACAGCTGGAAGGAACTGATCTCGCTGCGGAACGGCTTGAAGAAGGCGGGCCGCAATTTCTTCGCCTTGAGCGATCCGGTACAGCACTACCTGACGGCGACCGGACGCACATTATTCAAGCAGTTACCGTTTGAAGAACTGACGCGGATGCAGCTTGAAGTGCTTTCACCAACTGGAGAAACGGATCTGGCCGAGGCATCGCAAAATCACATTGCGAGCATCGCGCTTTCCGATAACAGCGGCTGGGAAGAATTGATCCTGGTTGATGCCGCCAAGCCCGAAGAATCTGAGTATGCGGCGCTGAGGCGACTCACCGCCATCATTAAAGAACGAAATCCGGATGTGATCGAAGGCCATGATCTGTTCCGGTTCGACTTGCCTTGTCTTATCGCGCGGGCGCGCAAAGCGAAAGTGAAACTGGATTGGGGCCGGGGCGGCGGATTTCTCCGTTCCCGTCCATCCCGGTTACAGATCGCCGAGAAGACGATCGATTATCCGAAGTTCACCATCGATGGTCGGCACTTCGTCGACACTTTTCTGCTCGCCCAATTTTACGATGTGGGCATGCGCACTCTGACCGGATTCGAGCGCGTCGATGTCGCGCAGCACTTTGGTTTCTGCGACTCGGCCGAGGTCTCGGGCTTAATCGGCAAAGAATTAGAGCGTGAATATCTAACGAATAGTGAACGCTTCCGAAGCCGCGCTTTGTGCGCCGTTCACGAGACTCGCGCCGTGGCCGAGCTACTCAGCCCGAGTTATTTCATCCAGGCGCAGATTTTCCCTTACAACTATCAGGACGTGATCGTGCGTGGTAACGCCACCCGCATCAACGCGCTTTTTCTGCGCGAATATCTGCGGCAGCGCCATTCCATTCCCGATCTGCCGATGATCCACAGTTTCGAAGGTGGATTCACTGCAATCTATTTCACAGGCATCGCGCGCAACGTTTGGCATTGCGACATCGCCTCGCTCTATCCCTCGGTCATGTTGCAGTTCGATTGTTTTCCGGCAACCGATCAGCTTCAGATTTTTCGTCACTTGCTCACCGATCTCCGGACCTTTCGTCTCGAAGCGAAGGCAAACATGCGCGCAGCCGAAAAGTCGAACGATAAAATCCGCGCGCGTCATTTTCAGGCCCTGCAAAATACCTTCAAAATTTTGATCAATAGCTTCTACGGCTATCTCGGGTTCGCCCAGGGGCACTTTGCCGATTTCGATGCCGCTGCGCGCGTAACTCAAATCGGGCGTGATCTGCTGCAAAAAATGATCGCATGGTTGAACGAGCACGGCGCCCAAGTGATTGAAGTCGATACCGACGGCATTTATTTCGTCCCGCCAAATGCATCCACTGTAGGGCAACCTTCCAGGTTGCCATCTGAGACCGGCAGGCAAGATGCCAGCCCTACAATTGAGAAATTACGTAAAGATTTGGCGGCGATCCTCCCCGCCGGGATCGAAGTCGAGTTCGATGAGGAGTTCGATGCCATGTTCAGCTACAAAGCAAAGAATTACGCTCTCCTCACCCGGGACGGCGAAGTCATCATCAAAGGTGGGGCGCTCAAGTCGCGCGGTCTGGAGAAATTCCAGCGCGTTTTTCTCGAGGAAATGATCAAGCTCCTGATGGAGGGAAAACCGGAGGCGATTGGCGATCTACGGGATCAGTTTCAAAAACGGATTCGCGAGCGCGAGATGCCGATCGATATGCTGATGAAGACCGACACACTCCAGGATTCGCTCGATAAATATCGGGCCAAAATTGCGGGCTCAGCTCGTAATCGCGCCGCCGCCTACGAGCTTGCCGCGGCGAGCGGCCGGAAATATCGCCCGGGCGACCAGATCAGCTATTACATCACCGGCAATACCAAGAAGGTGGCAGCCTACGAGAATGCCAAGCTGGCCTCAGCGTTCGACCCGCAAAATCGGGACGAGAATATCGACTACTACATAGCCAAGCTGGACGAGTTGGTGAAGAAATTCAGCGTAAATATTCCAGCGCCAACGCAGGCGAAGCTGCTGTAGTACTCGCTTGTCTGCCGGCGAGCGCGTTCGAAGTCCTCCGCTGCAGAAAGATGGCACGCGATGCCGGGTCCGTATGGGGTCGATTGCATGGCGCTCTGGCCGCTGATTGCGATTGCGCTAAATCGAAAAGATGTTGTTCATGCCATCGAATTAGTGCGCGGATTACTGAATGAAAATCAGCACCCGATGCCGGAG
>Ga0066708_10000122_pt1 | contig 15825 bp, 16 predicted proteins | sample GraSoiAngelo_157_FD_66504 | JGI IMG/M metagenome (GOLD analysis project Ga0066708, IMG submission 66504) | Grasslands soil microbial communities from the Angelo Coastal Reserve, California, USA - 14_1009_16_20cm | ecosystem: Environmental > Terrestrial > Soil > Grasslands | place: USA...
CGATTGCAGTTCGGAGCGGATCTCGCTCGGCGACCTCAAGCAAGACGTTCTTTCCCGCTGTGGGACGCCGACCGACGCCTACGTGCACGCGGAAGCGCGCGAGCGGGGAGCCCGGACCCTCTACGAAACCGTGGAGGACTGGCGCTACGATCTCGGCCCGTACCGGCTGGTCCGGATCTTCACGTTCCGCAACGGCCGGCTGACGGTGATCGAGACGGGCGGGTACGGCGGAAAGACCGCATCGGCCGACTGAGCCGCGTAGTTGACGGAATCATCCTTATCAGACTCAGGGGTGTAGCAGCAGAATGAAAATGTCCGGTTCCGCCCAAGTAGAGATGTCCGGTTTCCGCGGCGCGATGTCGCCTGGGAGCCGAATGGATGGGCAGGGAGCTGGTCGTAATGAGCAAGAAAGAATTGGAGTGGCCTCGTTCCTTGAGCGATTCGAGGCGGAGCAGAAAGCGCGAACCAAGGCGCACAACGAGCGAGACGCACTCCGTCGCAAGGCACCCTCTCAGGACATGCGACAGCGATGCCCGGGTTGACCCGCGCTGCTCAACCGGACATTTCTACTTTGCAGGGAGGCGGCCATCTCTACTTAGGTTTGACAAGGGGCAATTTCGCTGGCGTTCGACCGACGACCTGGGCCTATCCGGTCTTCAAAGGCCCGGCGACCTTGTAACTACTGAGGATGACGCCGGACGGCATCGCTTTCGTGCTGACCAGCTCGAATGAGCGTGCCGGGGTTCCCTGCGCAAAGAAGCGCTTCCCCGTGCCCAACAGGACCGGATAGACGACCAGCAGGACTTCATCCGCAAGCCCATGTTCGAGAATCGTCGATGTCAGCGTGCTGCTGCCCCAGAGGATGAGGCCCGGGCCCTCCTGCGACTTGATGCGGCGAATGCCCTCGACGATGTCCGGTCCAAGGCCCTCGAACGGGCCCCATTCAAGACTTTCCGGACGGTGGGTCACGACATATTTTCTTGCCGCATTGAGGCGGTCCGCCATTGGACTGCTCGGCGCCTTTGGCCAGTAGCCCGACCAGGCATCGTAGGTGCGACGGCCAAGCAGCAGATCGAAGCTCTCGCCATGCTCGGCGAGCAGTGCATCCCGGCCTGCGGGGGTCCGATAAGGCGCCGTCCAGTCGGCGTAGGGGAAGTCGCCGCCGTCGCCGGAGACCTGGATCACGCCGTCCAGCGAGATGTGTTCGCTGATTTTGAGCTTTCTCATTTGAGCAGTCCTAAGCGTGCGCAGCGGACGCGCCTCGTTCCGCAAGCACCGCGTCGAGTTGGGGCATTGCTGCGCGTAGGCCTTCCTCCATTCCCGTCGCAGTTTGCTCCATTGCTTCAACGCTCGAAAACCGCGTGACGCTGGTCATGCGCGATCCCGTCGGCGTGGCGTCGAAGGCGAACTTCATCGACGACGGCATGTTCTCGTCCTCGGCGTTGTCTTCGCCGTCTTGCGCCTCGAACGAGCTCATTGGATTCACCGCGGTGAACTTCCAGGAACCGCTCCACTTTTCTCCCTTCGGCCCGGTCAGGAAGTACTCGGCGCGACCGCCAACCTTGAATTCATGACGCGTGAAGGTGGCGGGCATGGTGGGTGGCCCCCAAAAGCGCTCGAGTTGGCGCGGGTCGGCAAAGGCGTCCCAAAGGCGGTTCTGCGGAACGGGAAAGTCGGCGACGACGGTGAGGGTGAGCTTTGCGGCGTCTTTGGTGACAGAGGTAATCGGCATCATCATTTTCCTTTCGGTTGAAGAACATCGTCGAGCTGCGCCACGCGCTGGCGCCAGATGGATTCGAACTCATCGAGTAGCTCGCCAGCGCGCTGGAGCCGCGCGTGGTTGGTAGAGACCAGTTGCTCGCGGCCGTTTGCACGCTTCTGAATGAGGCCCGCGCGCTCGAGCACGGCGACGTGCTTTTGCACGGCGGCAAAGCTCATCTCGTACCGCGCAGCAAGAGCGGACACCGATGGCGTTTCCGAAAGCGACCGCGCCAGGATGTCGCGTCGCGTGCCATCGGCCAAGGCACGGAAAAGCTGGTTGAGCGTCTCTTCGCTCTTTTGTCGACGTACAACCATCTGGTTGTACGTTAACCTCGTCCGATCATCCTTGCAAGCGTGTTCTGCACGGTCGCACTCTGAGGCGGGACGGCGCGATCACGATTCGTCGCGCACCATGCCGACCCGCAGCGCATAGCGCACCAGCGCCGGCACCCCGTGAACGCCCAGCCGCTCCATCAGCTGGGCGCGGTGGGTGTCGACGGTCTTGGCGCTGAGCTCCAGCCGGTGCGCGATCTCCTTGGTGGAGTGGCCCTCGGCGACGAGCTGCAGCACCTCGCGCTGGCGGCGGGTGAGCAGCTCCAAGGGCCCGCGCGGCGCGCCCTCGCCGCGGGCAAAGGCGGCCACCACCCGCGAGATGCCGGGCGACAGCCAGGTGTCGCCGCGGGCCACCGCGCGCACCGCCAGCTCCAGCTCGGTGCGGTCGGCGTCCTTGAGCAGGTATCCGGCCGCGCCCGAGAGCAGCGCCCGCCGCACGTACTCTTCGTCCTTGTGCATGGAGAGCAGCAGCACGCGCGTGCGGGGAGATTCCTTCTGGGCGCGCGCCGCCGTCTCCAGCCCGTTGAGCCCGGGCATGGAGATGTCGACCAGCGCCACGTCGGGGCGCAATTCGCGCATCAGCTGCAGCGCCTCGTAGCCGTCGGCGGCCTCGCCCACCACCTCCAGCCCGGCGCACTCCTCGAGCAGCGAGCGGATTCCGGCGCGCATCAGCGCGTGGTCGTCGGCCAGCAGGATCCGCGCGGTGCTCAAGGGCCGACTCGTGGCTGCATCGCGAAGAGCGCGCGGACGGTGGTGCCCTGCCCGGCGCCGGAGTCGATGGTGAGCGTCCCGCCGGCCAGCGAGGCCCGCTCCTGCATGGTGAGAAGGCCCTGGCTGGCGCCGGAGGTGGCCTCCCGGCGCGCGGCCGCCACGTCGAATCCGCGCCCGTCGTCGTGCAGCAGCAGCTCGACCAGGCCGTCCCGGGAGCGCAGCGACACCTGCACGCGGCGGGCAGCGGCATGCCTCACCACGTTGTTCAGCGCCTCCTGCACCAGGCGGAAACAGGTGGTCTCCACCGCCACCGAGAGCCTCTCCTCGAAGCTCACGTCCACGTCGGCGCCGAGCCCCGCCCGCGCCGTTTCCCGGCCCACGTACCAGCGGAGCGCCGCGGCCAGGCCCAGGTCGTCGAGCATGGCCGGTCGCAGATCGAGCGCCAGGTCGCGCAGCCGGCCGATGGCCTCGTCGATCAGCGCGATGCCCTCGGCGCTGCTCTGCGCCGCCGGGCCGGTGCGCTGCAGGTGCAGCCGCAGGGTGGTGAGCATCTGGCCGAAGTCGTCGTGCAGCTCGCGGGCGATCGACCGCCGCTCGGCCTCCTGCGCCGCGATCAGCTTGCGCGAGAGCGATTGCAGCTGTTCGCGCTTCTCGCCCAGCTGCCCCGCCACCCGTGCGCGCTCGATGGCGGCGGCCAGCACGTTGGCCATCGACTGCAGGAAGTTGATGTCGTGCCCGGTGAAGGTGCGCGCCGCCCTGACCGCGGCGCCCAGCGTCCCGAAGGGCTGCCCCCCTCCCTTGATGATGACGGTGACCACGCTGACGAAGCCCTGCTCCAGCAGGAGCGGCTCGGCCGCGAAGCGCGTCTCGCGGCGCAGGTCGGCCACCACGCTCGGTTCGCCCGAGGCCAGCATGAAGGCCCAGCGCGACCCGCTGCCGGCGGGCAGCCGCACCGGCCCCACCAGTCCTTCCTCCCAGCCCTGCGCGGCGCGCAACTGCAAGAGATCGCCGGGCAGCAGCTCGGCCACCTCGCAGATCTCGACCTCGGAGGTGCGGGCCACCAGGTCCACCGCCTCCTCGAAGAGCGCCTGCAGCCCGCCGCCTTGCAGCGCGCTCTGCCCCAGCTTGGCCACCGCGGCCTGCTGTTTCACCCGGCGCTCCACCTCCTCCTCGGCGCGCCGGCGCTCGGTGACGTCGGCGTTGGTGCCGAAGAGGCGCAACGCCTTGCCAGTTTCGTCGCGCACCACCTGCGAGAGGCCGTGGATCACGTGCACCGAGCCGTCGGGCCAGACGACGCGGAACTCGATCTCGTGAGACCACGTCCCGCCCTGCGACTCCTGATGCCAGCGGCGCAGCACCCACTCGCGGTCGCCGGGGTGCATGACGGACTGGTAGTCCTCCAGGCGCGCGCCCCTGCTGGTGTCGCCACCGAAGAAGAGGCGCCGGTTGCCCTCGGTGCTGCGCACCGCCCCGGTGCGGACGTCGTGCTCCCAGCTGCCCACGTTGCCCAGCACCTCGGCCTCCAGCAGCAGGCGATTGGTCTTGCGCAGCTCGTCCTCGTCGTCGTGCTTGCTCTCCATCTCGCCTCCGGCGCAGAGCTGCTCCCTCTCCCGGAGCTTGTCAGCCCAGCTGGTTTCGCACCAGTGCCCTCAGCTCGGTGGCGTTGAACGGCTTCTCCACGCATCGGCCGACCCGGCCTCCGACGGTTGTGGTAGTTGACCCGCCGTGGCCGACTCCAAGCAGCACAAGCTCATCTGCGGCGTGACGCGGTCGGGGATCGAGCGCCCGTTCCTCACGATCCTCGGTGCGGCGTTGGTCGCGGCGGCCGCAATCTACCTGGCGAGCGGCCTGGAGATCCGGTCCAGCTTCGAGGAGCTGCTGCCCTCGGATCTGCCGTCCGTCGCCCTGGTGAAGCAGCTCATCAAGCGCGTCGGCGGCGACGGAACCGTCATGGTGCAGGTGGAAGCCAAGGACGCTTCCGGGCTCCCGGCTGCCGAGGCGCTCGCGCCCAAGCTGGTGCAGGACTTCGTCGGGCTGGGGCCGGACAAGATCCGGGCGGTGGACTGGAACATCGCGCCCGTCCGCGATTGGTACGCCAAGCACTGGCCGCTTTTCGCGCCGCTCGAGGATTTGAACAAGGCGCGCGATTCCCTCCGTGAGGAGATCCGGCGCCGCAAGATCGAGGCGAATCCGCTCGCCGTGCAGCTCGACGACGAGGAGGAGCCGGCGAAACCGGCCGCGGCCGCCAGCGGACCGGTAGCGGAATGGCTCGACCCGAAGAAGCCGCTACCGCGGGAGCAGGTCCTGCAGCGCTTCGCCCGCTACAAGGACGGCTTCTTCGTCTTTCCGGAGGATCAGAAGTCGCTCACCATCGTGGTGCGGCCGACGGGCACGAGCCTGGGCGTCGGCGAGGCGCGAAAGCTCCTCAACGAGATGCAAGCGCTCGTCGATAAGCACAAGGCGGAGATCGACGCGGGCGGACTCCGGATCGGATTCGCCGGCAGCTTCCCGCTCTTCGTCGCCGAGTACGAGGCCATCATCCACGACGTGCGCGACACGGCGCTGCTCTGCGTGACGGTAGTGCTGCTCTCCATCCTGCTTTTCTTCCGCGACATCCGATCGACCATCAGCCTGGGCATCGCGGTGCTCACCGCGGTCGCCATCACTTTCGGCATCACCCGCCTCACCATCGGATATCTCAACACGCAGACCGCGTTCCTCGGCGCCATCGTGGTCGGCACCGGAATCAACTACGGCCTCATCTATCTCGCCCGCGTGCAGCAGCTGCGCAGACAGGGCAACGACCTGATGCGCTCCTGCGTGGAAGGCGCGCGCACCACCGCCGAGGCGACGCTCCTCGCTTCCGCCGCGACCAGCGTCTCCTTCGGCGTCCTCATCCTCGCCGCCAACCGCGGATTCCGCCATTTCGGGATCATCGGCGGGCTGGGCATGCTTCTGTGCTGGGTCGCGACCTTCGTGCTCGTTCCCGCGCTTCTCTCGATCTACGAGAAGGTCCGCGGTGCGCCGCCGCGCGCCGTCGATCCCGAAGAGGTCGGGCAGAAGCTGTTGCCGGGCCTGCGGCGTTTCTTCCGGACCCCGGGCGCCATCACCGGCGTATTCGCCGTGCTCACGGTGATCTCGGTGGTCCTCTTCCTGCGCCAGCTGCCGAACGCGATGGAGCGCAACCTCGAGAACCTGAGCAACGAGCTGAAAGGGCAGGAAACGCTGCTGCGCGATCAGTCGCGCGCCGGCACTTCGCTCGGCCAGTCCACCGCCGGGGTCGTGGCCCTGCTCGAGTCCGGGGACGAGGCAGAGGAGTTTTGCGAGCAGATCCGCAAGCGGATCGAGGACCCGCGCTACTCGAAGCTCATCGAGAGCTGCACCACGCTCTCCAGCGTGGTCCCCCGGCAGCAGCCGGAGAAGCTGGCGGTGCTGCGTGAAATCGTCGCCACGGTGCCCGACAGCGTGCTTCTAAGGCTCGACCCGGTGTTGCGCGCGCGCGTGCGGGAAGTGCGCGACCAGCTCGCGGCGCAGACCCCGGTCGCGGTGAAGGACGCTCCGCAGGGGCTCGTCGACAAGTTCCGCGAGCGGGACGGCTCCGTCGGCAAGATCGCCAGCGTCACCGCCCGCCCGCAGGCGAAGCTCGAGCTGGGACCGAACCTGGAAGCTTTCGTCCAGGGGGTGCGCAACGTTCCGGTTCACGGAAGACTGATCGACGCCACCGGCGAGAACGTCATCTTCGCGGATCTCCTCACCGACATCGAGGCCGAGGGTCCGAGGACCACCCTCTTCTCCTTCCTCGGCGTGTGCATCCTGGTCTTCCTCTTCTTCCGCAACGTGCGGACGAGCGTCGAGATCGTCGGGTCGCTCTTCATCGGCGTCGTCCTCATGGGCGGTGTGGCCGCGGCCGTAGGGCTGAAGATCAACTTCTTCAACTTCATCGTCTTCCCCATCACCTTCGGGATCGCGGTCGATTACGGCGCGAACGTGGTGGCCCGTATACGGGAGCGTCGCGGCGACGTCCTGCTCTCGCTCTCCGAAGTCGGCCCGGCCGTCGCGCTCTGCTCCTGGACCTCGATCGTCGGCTACGGGTCGCTGCTCTTCTCGCTCAACCGCGCCCTCCGCAGCTTCGGCTGGTACGCCATGGCGGGCGAAGTGACGACCATCATCACCGCGCTCGTGCTGCTTCCCGCGCTCCTGCTGCTTGCGAAACGCCGCGGCGTTCGCGCCGTGGAATCCTTTCCCGACCGGACCAGCATCAGCGATGAAGGGATGAAAGAGGGACCGCCTCAGCCCTGAGGCGTCCCGCATGCCCGCTCGACCGCCTTGCTCACGTCGTAGAGGAGCGCGCCGCGATCGCTCACGGGAAGGTCCGGCACCGGCATCCGCAGCCGGCGCACGAGCAGGTTGTAGGCGATCTCCGCGAGCGGCCGCAGATGGAAGGCGTCGGTGAGGTTGTACTCGACGAGCCGCCGCAAGGCCAAAGGGTCGCCGGCGCGCTGCGCCCGCCAGAGGATCGAGGCGTCGAGGACGGAGGGCTTGTCGAGCCGCGCCGGGCGGTGCAGGCCGAGCCTCGCCTCGATCTGCTTGAGGCTGCCGCGCTCGCCGGCGAGCCGCAGGGCGTGGCAAAGATCGAGGTGGGCCGCGGGTGGCTGCCAACCGGGGAAGAGCGCGCGCAGGTGCGGCAGATCGAAAGCGCTGCCGTTGAAGGTGACAATCATCTTCCAGGAGGCGGCCCGCGAGGGAAACTCGGCGAGGTCCCTTCCCTCGCGAAAGCTGCGCGGTCCCTCGCGGTCGAGGATCCCGATCACCGTCCAGCCCTCGGCGGTCTCGACGTCGACGAATCCCGCCTGGTCGATCGCGTGCGGCAAGATCCGGAAGTGCTCGGTCTCGGGAAGGGCGCGGGCGAAGAACGCCAGATCTCCTTCCGCGAGCCGCGCCCTGCTCGCCGCGATCCCATCCCGGAGCCGCGCGTCGAGGGAAGGCGAAAGGACAGGGCCCTCGGGCACCTCGTCCCAGGAGCTGATGCCGGAGAACCAGAGCTGCCGCTCCCGCAAGGGGCCGATCCCGTGGATGTGCCGGAAGGTCGCGGTTAGCAAGGGTCAGCCCTCTTCGGCGACCCGGACGAGGAGCGGCACGTCGGCCTCGCAGAAGGGAAGGCCCGGCAGCTCCCGCCGCTTCGCCCAGCGGATCTCCTGGGCCGCGAGAGGGCGCGGCTCCTGACCGCCGTGGAGCGAGGCGCGGTAGAGCGCCAGCTCGACCTGCACGTCGGGGTACGGATGCTCGACCCGCGCGTACAGCTCGCCCACCTGCACCCGGACGCCCAGCTCCTCGCGGAGCTCCCGGGCGAGAGCGGCGCGCTCACCCTCCTCCGCTTCCACCTTCCCGCCCGGGAATTCCCACAGATTGGCTCGCTCGCCGACCGGCTTGCGGCGCGCCACCAGCACCTCGTCGCCGCGCTCGATCAGCGCCGCCACGACGAGGACCCGGCGCTTCACGGGAGAAGCCCGAGGCCGAAGAGCACGCCGGCGTTGGAGACGATGAATGCCCCGCCGGGGATTACCAGCGGTCCGCCGGAGAAGCCGGAGCCCGGATCGAACGCCCCGCGCGCGCGGCCGGTGGTCGCCTCGACGGCGAGCAGCGGGCCTTGCTCGATTCCGACCAGCAGCAGGCCGTCCGCGGCTCCCGCCGGGGTGGCGTACTTGTCGTTTCCGAGCGACAGCTTCCAGGTGACGATGCCCTTGCTCCGGGTGAGCGCGGTGAGCATCCCGCGGCCGCTCGCGTAGAGACGGGGCCCGTCGACGAGCAGGCGATTGGCGCCAGGAAGCGGACTCGTCCAGGCCGGATTCCCGGTCTCCGCGTCGAGCGCGACGATCCCCGATCTGGTCGAGGCCGCATAGACGAGGTTGTCGTTTTCGGGCGCGGCGACGGCATCGACGTCGAGATAGTCGCCGGTCCCGCTCACCGAACGGGTCCACTTGGCCACCCCATCGGACGGATCGAGCGCGGCGACAGTGCCGTCCGCGAATCCCGCGAAGACCGTCTTGTGCGCCACCTGGGGCTGGGCGTTCCCGCGGATGGTGAATCCGGGAGGCGGATCGCGGTGGAACTTCCAGAGGAGCTTGCCGGTCTTGAGGTCGACCGCGGTCACCGATTCCTCGCTGGAGGAGATGAACAGCTTGTCCTCCGCGACGACGGGAGTGGTGGTCAGCTCCTCGTGCACGTCGGCTTCCCAGCGTACCTCGCCGGTGATGCGGTTGAGCGCCGTGAGCTTCCCGTCAGCGGCCGGGACGTACAGCGTCTGCTCGAGGAGCAGGGGCGCCGCCAGGATCGAGCCGCCCGCCTTCCACGACCAGGAGGGCTGCCCATGGAAGCGGCAGCGCACGTAGCCGTCGGAGGTGCCGACGTAGAGCCGGCTGCCGGCCTCGTCGAGCACCGGCGAGGCCGTTTCGCGAGGACGGAAGGCGATCCGATCGCGCGGGATGAGATGGACCATCTCGCCCACGAAGAACGCGCGATCGGTGAGGACCTGCGCCGCCGGTTGGACCGGCCGGTGCGAGAGCGGCGTCCAGGCGAAGGACAGCAGGATGGCGAGGAGCATCACTTCTTCCGCGCCGCCTTGCTTTTCCGGGCGGGCTTCTCCTGCTCGGCGGGCTTGGGCTGCTCGGCGGAGGGCGTGTAAGGCGGCAGCGAGGCGATCTCGAGCCGCTGGTTCGCCTCCAGGGACACCGGGTCCTTGGGATACTCCTTCGCGACCTTCTCCAGTTGCTGCTTGGCGTCGGGCTTGTTCTCGATGAGCGCCAGGCGGCCCTGATGGAAGGCGGCCCGCTGCGGCAGGTCGGCGTCGGCAAGACGGGCGAACGCCTTCTTCGCCTCCTCGAGCTTGCCCTGGGCCTCGTAGGCGTATCCGAGCGCCTCGGTCGCGAAGGCGCGCAAGGGATGCCCGCTTCCGGCGGATTTCAAGTAATCGTCGAGCGCGGCCTGCGCTCCCGGGGCATCGTTGGCGTGCAACTTGTGGAAGCCGATCTGCGCGAGCGCCGTCTGTGCTGCTTTGGTCCTTGGCCATTCCTTGCGCACCTGCTCGAGCGCACCGAGCACGGCCTTGTCCCGCTCCTCCCGGGTCGAGAACGTTTTTTCGCCCGCCTGCGGATTCCCCTCGGCGGCGATGGGTCGCTGCTCGAGCTCCAAGGCCAGGGCCAGCTCGGCGCCCGCCTTGTTCTCACGCGACGAAGACCAGGTCGTGAAGGCCCAGGTCGCCGCCCCGACGACGGCGATCGCGATCACCGCCCCGAGTACGGGACCGCGGTGCGCGACCAGCCACTCCATGGTCTTGCCGGCGACGACCTGGAACTCGTCGGGTTTCTTCAGCTCCTTGCGATCTTGCTTGTGCGCCAACGGGTACACCTCCACCAATGCTCCGGCCTTCGGCCTCCGCCCGTCGCAGGCGAAGCCCGCTCCTCCGCGATGGCTGCTTTTCCCAGACCTCCCATGCCCAGTCAATCGGAGAGGCGGGGTCGAGCCCCGGCTGCGGCGCCGTGGTAAGCCAACGCCGTGCTGGCAGGAATCGCTCTTCTGGCCGCCCTTCTGCAGCCTTCGCCTCTTTCGCTCCGATTCGAGGCCTCCTATCTGCAGCCGACGAATGACGCGGTGGCGCGCGGCCTGGGCGGAGGGTTCGGAGCGAGCTATCGCCTGACCGATCAGATCTCTGTGGTCGCTTCCGCCGCGCAAAACGTCGTCTGGACCCAGAACGGCCAGCCAGCCGGCGCGCCCCGGGGGTCCCGCTCCTTGTCCCTGTTCTCCGCCGGGGCCCAGGCGGTGCTCGACGCCACTCCGATCGCACCGTTCCTCGAGGCGACGCTGGTCGATCTGGCTCCGAAGGCAGTCGCGGGCTACGCGATCGCCGCCCGCATCGGGTTCGGGGCCGACTGGGCTTTCTTGCCGGCCTGGGCGCTCGGTCTCGCCATTCGTAGCTTCTCCCCGCTCGATACGCCGGGCGGAATCACAGCCCTGGGCGGGGCCGAAATCGCCGCCCGCCTCGTCTGGACACCCGCCTTTTGAGGAGATGTGCGAGATGCGCGCAGTTCGCTTGCACCAGACCGGTGGCCCCGAGCACCTCAAGGTCGAGGAGTTGCCCGACCCGCAGCCTCCGCCCGGTGGGGCCGTGGTGCGGATCGAGGCCGCGGCGCTCAATCACCGCGACGTCTTCATCCGCCAGGGTCTCTACCCGAAAATCCAGCTTCCCTGCATCCTCGGCGCGGACGGCGCAGGCACCGTGGAGTCCGTCGGAACCGGTGCGGATCCCTCGTGGGTCGGCAGGAAGGTCGTAATCCTCCCGTTCGATTCGTGGGGAGACGATCCCCGGATCCCGGGGAAGGACTTCCTCATCCGCGGAATGCCGCGCCCGGGAACCTTCGCGGAGAAGATCGCGCTGCCGCTCGATCGGCTGGCTCCGATGCCAGAGCACCTCTCCTTCCCCGAGGCAGCCGCCCTGCCCCTCGGCGGACTCACCGCGTACCGCGCCCTGGTGACACGGGGCGAGGTGAAGAAGGGCGACCACGTGCTGGTGACCGGAATCGGCGGCGGCGTCGCCACCATCGCCATGCTCCTCGCAAAGGCGCTCGGAGCGCAGGTCTCGGTGACGAGCGGCAGCGCGGAGAAGCTCGTCCGCGCGAAGTCGATGGGAGCCATCGCGACGGTCTCCTACAAAGAGAAAGGGTGGGAGAAGGAACTGGCGAACCAGGCCGGCCGCCCGCCGGAAGTGATCATCGACAGCGCGGGCGGCCCCGACTTCAACGCTCTCGTCCTCGCGGTGGCGCCGGCTGGCCGCATCGTCATTTACGGCGCGACCCGCGGCCCCGCCGAGAAGCTCGAGTTGCCCCGCCTCTTCTTCAAGCAGATCGACATCCGCGGCACGACCATGGGAAGCGACGCCGAGTTCTACGAAATGCTGAAGCTCGTCGCTCGCGAGAAGGTGAAGCCGCTCGTCGATCGCGTGCTTCCCCTCTCGCGTTACGCGGAGGCGTATCAGCTGATGGAGAAGGGCGATCAAATGGGCAAGATCGTGGTGGATTGTCGGAAGTGATACCGGAGCCCGCGGCCGGCGCGGATCGGACGTTACGCCGGCGTAAGATCTGCAACGCCCTCATTGCCCTGGCGGCGATCCATTTCGTCGTCTTCGTCGTCACCATCGTCGTCCTCGGCGGCGACGCTCTGACCGGGCGCGTGGAAGACGGTCATTACTTCCTCGGCAATCACGGCTTGATGGTGGAAACGAGCCGCGCCGCATGGCACCTGAGCGCGATCATCGGGCGGAGCCTCGTCTACGGGACCTTCCCGCTCGGCGTGATCGCCGCCCTTCTTCGCCCGCGGAAGGTGGGACACCAACGCCCGCGCTTCTGGTGGAAGGGCGACGGCAACTGAGACTCCAGGCGTCGTCAGAGCGACCGGACGGCCTCTCGCGCCTTGCCGAGCCCGAGACCGAACCGGCCGTCGGCCGACTCGAACCAGCGCTCGGGCGTGAACCCCGCATCGTCGAGGAGCCGGAGGACGCCGGCGCGCGAGAAGCGGCGGGAGATCTCCGTGCGGATTCCGTCCCCCTCGAGAACGAAGAGCGATCCGCCGATGCGCCCGAGCTGGATCTCCAGCGGCTGCCGCGCCACGAGCCACATCTCGATCCGCCTGCGCTCGACGAGGTACGGCGCGTGGTGGTCGAAGTCGTCCGGGTTGAACGAGCTTCGCGCCAGCGCGTTCACCGCGAGGAGGATGTTCTTGTTGAAGGCCGCGGTGACTCCTTGCGAATCGTTGTACGCGGCGTGGATCACCGCCGGATCGGTGACCAGGTTCGCGCCGAGGAGGAGGAAGTCTCCCGGCGAAAGCTGATTGCGGACACGCGAGAGCAGCTCGATCGCGCCCGGATCCTCGTAGTTGCCGATGGTGCCGCCGAGGAAGAGCGCAAGCCTCGGCCCGGTCGCCGCCGGCAGCGCGAAGTCCGCGCCGTAGTCCGCCTGGATACCCTGCACCGCGATCTGTGGGTGGGCGGCGAAGATCACTTCCCTCGTCCTCGTCAGCGCACGAGAGCTGATGTCCACCGCCGTATAGCGGGGGCGGCCGCCGAGACGCAGGGCGGCGTCGAGCAGCGCCACCGTTTTCGAGGCGGCCCCGCTGCCCAGCTCGATCATCTCTCGCAGGTTGGCGCCGCCCGCCGTCTCCACGATGCGGCGCGCCTGCGCCTTGAGCAGCGCCCGCTCGGTCCGCGTCGGGTAGTACTCGGGAAGGGCGGTGATGTCCTCGAAGAGCGTGGATCCGCGATCGTCATAGAAATACTTGCAGGGGATTTCCGGCGGAGTCCGGGCGAGCCCTGCTCGCAATTCCCGCAACGCCTCGCTTTGCGGGCTGGCGGTCACCAGCCGGATGCCGCCGCGAGGGCGCATGCGCTGCGTGATCTTGCGGAACCTCTTGCGAGGCGTCACGTCAAGTTCTCCTTGGGAGCGAACCAGGACACGAGCAGCGCGACGACGAGGATAGCGGCGATGATGGCCAGCGAGGTGCCGGTGGGCAAGAACACCCATTTGTACAGCAACATCTTGAGGCCGACGAAGAGAAGGATCCCCGCCAGCCCCGGTTTCAGGTAGCGCAGGCGCAAAAGGGCGCCGCGCACCACGAAATAAAGAGCACGGAGCCCGAGGAGCGCGCAAACGTTGCTGGAGAACACCAGGAAGGAGTCGTCCGTGACGGCGAACACGGCGGGGATCGAGTCGAGCGCGAAGACGAGATCGGCCGTCTCCGCCGCCACCACGGCGAGGAGAAGCGGCGTCGCGAATCGCCTTCCCTCCCGCCTGACGAAGAATTCCGGCCCCTCGATGGTCGCGGTCATCGGCAGTGATTTCCGCACCATGCGGACCACCACGTTGTCGGTCGGCGCCCGCTCCTCCTCGCCGTCCCGGTGCAGCGCGATCTTCGCTGCCGTGTAGACCAGCACGGCGCCGAACACCGCGATGATCCAGTGGAAGCGGTGCACGAGCGCGACACCCGCGAGGATGAGGCCTCCGCGCAGGACCAGCGCTCCGAGCACGCCCCAGAAAAGGACTCGGTGCTGGTACTCGGCGGGGATGGCGAAGGCCTGGAAGAGGAGGACGAAAACGAAGAGGTTGTCGACCGAGAGCGACTTCTCGAGCAGGTAGCCCGCGAAGAACTGCAGCCCCTGCTCGCCGCCGTAGATGATCCAGATCCAGAATCCGAAACCGAGCGAGAGCGCGATCCAGAAGAGGCTCCATCCGATGGCCTCGCGGAACCGCGCGCCGTGTCCGCGGCGCGAAGAGATGCGCAGGTCGAGGGCCAGGAGCACCAGGACGCCGGCCAGGAAACCTGCCCAGAGGACAGGCGATCCGATGTTCTTCGCTCCCGCGTGGACTGCGGTTGCGATCACGCTCGCTGCCCCTTCGTCCCGCGGGGAGTGCGCCGCGTCTTCTGCCGGAAGACGAGACGGACGGGCACCCGGAGCTCGAACCGCTCGCGCAGGCCCGAGGTGAGATACCGGCGGTATCCCGCATCGACCGCCTCCGGCCGGTTGCACTGGATGGCCACCGTGATGGGCTGCGTACCGACCTGGTAGGCGTAGGAGAACCGCACGGGATAGCCGCGCGAGAGCGGCGCGGGATGCTCGTCCTGCATCCTCTGCACCCAGTCGTTCAGCTCGGGGGTCTTGAGCCTGGTCGACGCCTGATCGTGCAGCTCGGCCGCCAGGTCGAGGATCTTCTGCACCCTCGTCCCTTCCTTGGCGCTGACGAAGAGGAGGGGCGCGTAGCCGACGTGCTGCAGGTGGCGAGCGGCCTCCTTGCGCAAGCGCTCCGCCTGGCCCTCCTTGTCCTGCACGAGGTCCCACTTGTTGACGGCGAGAATCACGGCGCGTCCGCGCTCCTCGGCCTGGGCGGCGATGCGCGCGTCTTGCTCGACACCGAGATCGGTCGCGTCCGTGAGGACCACCACCACGTCGGCGCGCTCGATGGCGCGGAGCGCGCGCTGGGCGCTGAAGACCTCCACCTTGTCGACGATGTGCCGCTTCTTGCGCAAACCGGCGGTGTCGGTGAGGAGGTAGGTCCGGCCGCGGTGCTCGATCTGCTCGTCGACCGCGTCGCGGGTGGTTCCAGGCATCGCCGAGGCGACGAAGCGCTCCTCGCCGATGAGGCGGTTGAGCAGCGTCGACTTGCCGACATTGGGCCGTCCGACGACCGCGAGCCGGACGGGGCCCTTCTGGCCCTGCTCCTCTTCGGAGCCCTCCGGCGGCTCGGGCAGGTGGGTCACGGCGGCATCGAGCAGGTCGGAAACCCCGCGGCCGTGCTCGGCGCTCACCGGAAAGACGTCGAAGCCCAGCGCGTGCAATTCGCCGAGATCGAGGTTCTTCTCGCGCCGATCGGAGTCCACCTTGTTGGCGGCGAGCAGCACGGGCTTTCCGCCCTTGCGCAGGATCCTGGCTAGCTCCTGATCGGCGCCCGAGAGCCCTTCCTCGGCATCGACGACGAGGACGATCGCGTCCGCCTCGCGGATGGCCGCCTCGGCCTGCTCGCGCACCGCGCGAACCAGCTGAGCCTCGGAGTCCGGCGTGAAACCGCCCGTGTCGACGGCGCGGAATCGCCGTCCGTCGTGATCCGCCTCGGCGTACTGTCGATCGCGGGTCACGCCGGGAACGTCCTCGACGATGGCCAGCCGCCGCCCGATGACGCGATTGAACAGCGTCGATTTGCCGACGTTCGGCCGGCCCACGAAAGCAAGGAGTGGAAGCACTCAGCCGCTCAATACCGCGAGCCGGGTGCGCGGTGCCTTGTCGGCGACGAACGGCGCGGGATCGGAGACGCCTGCCTGGACTCCCGAAAGGGCGGCCATGCTTGCGCGGGACACGCGCACGCGGACGATGTCGGCCGCGGCGCAGTCGCCTTGGAAGTGCACGGTCCAGTTCTGTCGCGAGCGGCCGAATCGCTCGCCGGGGGCGCCCGCGGGCGTGCGCGCGCTCTCGACCAGGACCTC
>Ga0066708_10000129_pt1 | contig 15583 bp, 16 predicted proteins | sample GraSoiAngelo_157_FD_66504 | JGI IMG/M metagenome (GOLD analysis project Ga0066708, IMG submission 66504) | Grasslands soil microbial communities from the Angelo Coastal Reserve, California, USA - 14_1009_16_20cm | ecosystem: Environmental > Terrestrial > Soil > Grasslands | place: USA...
GTCGCGAATCTTTATCGGAAGATCGACGCTCGCGGGCGGGCCGATGCCACCGCCTTTGCTCTTCGACAGGGGATCGCCTAGCTCGGCTGAAGGCTTTCCGTGATCTCGGCCTACATGGTCTCCAGGAAGCCACCGCGAGCCGATGAGGGCAGTCTCTCCTCGACAAACGCGAGGCAAGGAGCAACCAGACGGTGGCAGCATTGGAGTGGCTTCCGGCGACCGAGGGTGCGGGCGCAGCCCTTCTCCTCGTGAACGTCGGAGAGTGGTCGTTCATCTTCCGCGACGTCATCCTTCGTTTGCGCGGCAGCTTGCGCTGCGTCGGGTTTGACTTCCCGGATCTGGGCTCGTCGGAGGCGTGAACCCTGTTCTCTGGGCCCTGCAGGCGTCGCTCGTCCTGATTCTCCTTCCCGCCGCCGTCACGCGCGCCGTCAGTTACGACTTCGCGAAGAAGCGGATGGCATGGGTCGCGGCGGTGCCTCGCTCGCTGTTGCTCTTCATTAGCGCGGCGGAGATCCTGGGCGCGATCGGTCTCCTACTGCCTGGGCTTGTCCACGTCGCGTTGCAGCTCACCCCGCTCGCCGCGCTGGGCCTCGGGCTCATCCAATTCCTGGCATTTCTCTTCCACTGGTCACGTCACGAGCCCCGAAACGCGATCGCAAATCTCCTTCTCCTCGCAGGCCTTGTCTTCGTCGCACTGGGGCGACTTGTCGTCTCGCCATAGGGAACCAACCGCAACCCGAGCGCGTTCATTTGTGTGGGAATCATTCAACCGTGCGCCGATCTGGGCATGGTCGAATGTGTCGGAAGACCAATCGTCGAGTTTCCCGCGGCGATCGAAATGGATAGCAGTCATTTTGCTTCGCGCCGTGGCCGCCGCCGGCGACCGCGTGAATCGTGCGACTCTAGGCGGGTTCGGTGGAGCTGAGGGGGATCGAACCCCTGACCTCATGAGTGCGATTCATGCGCTCTCCCAGCTGAGCTACAGCCCCGCGAGCGGTGAACAAAAACGATACGCGGTCGCACCGCCGGTCGCCACTACTGGACGAACGCCGGCTCGCTACGCGATCCGCAGGACCACCGGAGCATCTCCCCATAAGCGCTCGAGTCGATACAGCTGCCGCTCCTCCGGAACGAACGCGTGCACCACGACGTCACCGAGGTCGATCAGGACCCAGCGGCCCGAGCTGTAACCCTCGACGCCGATCGGTTTGCGGCCCGCCTCGATCGCCTTTTCGCGGACCGCGTCCGCGATCGCCTGAACCTGACGCTCACCGCGTCCGGTGCATATGACGAAAAGGTCGGCGATGGTCGTGAGCTCGGATACGTTCAGGACGAGGATGTCCTCGGCCTTCTTATCGCCCGCGGCATCGACCACGACGTCCGCCATGGCTCTGGGCGAGATGTCCGTCATCGGTACAGGCCGTGCTCCTCGATGTAACGCAGTACTCCCTCGGGGACAAGGTAGCGCAGCGACCTGCCGCGCGCGGCCCTCGCCCGCAGCTCGCGCGAGCTGATGTCCATGAGGGGCGAGTCCAACATGCGTACGCCGCTGGGTGCATTCGGTGCGCCAGGCCGTGCCGCGAGCACGATGGTGGCGAGGCTGCGGATTCGCTCCGGTTCGCGCCACTCTTCGAAATCGGCGTATGCGTCGCTGCCGAGGATCAGGAAAAGCTCGCCCTCGCCGCGCATGGCTTCGAGGGTGTCGACCGTGAACGACGGTCCCTTTCGGTCGAGCTCGACGGCCGACACGCGGAAGCGCGGCTCGCCCGTGGTCGCCGCCTCCAGCATCGCGAGGCGGTCCTCGGGCCCGGCGATCGGCCCCTCCTGCTTCAATGGCGAGCGGCGCGCCGGAACGAAGTACACCCGACCCAGTCCGAGCTCGTCGAGCGCCGCGTTCGCGATCGCGAGATGCCCGACGTGGACCGGATCGAACGTGCCGCCGAAGACGCCAACGCCGCTCACTCGTCCTGTGGCCCTTCGCTCCACTCCATCTCGAGCCCGCCGATCCGGACGGTATCGCCCTCTTTGGCCCCGAGCGCACGGAGCTCGCGCTCGATCCCGGTTCGGATCAGCTGGCGCTGGAAGTAGGCGGCCGCATCGGGCGATCCCCAGTCGATGCCCGAGGCAAGGCGCTCCATGCGATCGCCCTCGATACGGAAGGCCGGGCCTTCGCGTTTGACCTGCCAGTCGCGACCTCCGCCGGCGAAGGCGATGCGACGCTCACGGGGAGCCGGCGCGCTTGCCGCCTCCCGCGGCGGGCACCGATCAAAGATTTGGCGAAGGAGGTCGTCGGTGCCCTGATGCGCCGCGGCCGATATCGCGATGCTCGCGATGCCGCGATCGGAGAGCGCGCGTGCGAGGCGCGGCGCGATCTCACGCGCCTCGGGAAGATCGATCTTGTTCAGCGCGACGAGCTGCGGACGCTCCGCCAGCCCGCGCCCGTAGCTTTTGAGCTCCGCGTCGATCGTCGCGATGTCTTCGAGCGGATCGGGTCGCGATGCGTCGACCACGTGAACGAGAAGCCGCGTGCGCTCGACGTGCCGGAGGAACTCCTCGCCGAGGCCGAGCCCGCGGCTCGCGCCCTCGATAAGCCCGGGGATGTCGGCCACGACAAGCTCGCGATCGTCGAGCCGCGCGACGCCCAGGTTCGGGACGAGTGTCGTGAACGGATAGTCCGCGATCTTTGGTCGAGCGCTGGTCAGAGCCGCGAGGAGCGTCGATTTTCCCGCATTTGGTAAGCCGGCGAGGCCGACATCGGCGAGGAGCTTGAGCTCGAGCTCGATCTCCCGGTGCTCGCCCTTGCCCCCATCTTCTGCGATGCGCGGCGTTCGTCGCGTGCTCGTCGCAAAACGGGCGTTGCCCTTTCCACCCGACCCGCCGCGCGCAACGACCAGCTCCTCGCCGGGCGCGGTCAGATCCGCGACGGTCTCGCCGGTCGCGCGATCGATCACGAGCGTTCCCGGCGGAACGCTCAAGGTCCGATCCGCGCCGGACCGTCCGCTGCTGTTGCGGCCGCTGCCCGGCCGGCCGGCGTCCGCATCGATCTGCTTCGTGAAGCGAAAGTCGGTCAGCGTCCCGAGCTGTGGATCGACGCGCAAGATGACGTCGCCTCCCTTGCCTCCATCGCCGCCGTCGGGGCCGCCGCGTGGCACGTGCGCCTCGCGCCGGAAAGAGATGACACCTCGGCCGCCGTCGCCGCCCCGGACCACCAAACGAGCGCGATCGATGAACATGTTTAGAGGCGAACGAGCGGGCGCGGAAGTGCGACGATCCGAAGATGCGCCGCATCCGTGCGCAGCCGGTCCAGCACCCGCTCGATCCCGATGACCGCCTCTGTGCCGCCGGTAATGCGGAGCGCGCGCTGCGGATCGGCGGAGAGATCGCTGAGAACGAGCGAGTTTCCGGCGGGAAGATCCGCGGCCAGACCGAGGAGAGCGTCGAGCTCTCGCGCTCGATCGGTGAGCCCGGGTAGGGCAAGGACGCGAAGCGCGACGGAGATCTTCGCGCCGACCGCATTCGCGATCGAAGCGCGGACGTCCGCGAAACGGAAACCCTCGGGCCGATGGATGGTTTCGTACGTTTCGGCCCGCGCGGAGGCCAGGCGGACCGCCACCGAATCGAGGCCCGCCTCGCATAGCCTCCGCAGCGCGATCGGCGCGGAGCCGTTGGTTTCGAGATGGATCGTCCCGAGCCGCGTGCGCTCCCGGATCGCGACGATCGCGGCTTCGATGACCCGGACGGCGAGGAGCGGCTCGCCCTCGCACGCGCGGCCGAACGCGACGAGCGTTCCACCGCCCGCGAGGTGGCGGGACGCGGCGTCGGCAACTTCTTCGGGCGTGGGCTTGAAAGCGGCCGGCTCGGTCGGAGACGCCTCGGCGTCATCGCGCAAGACCAATAGCTCGGACGGTCGCTCGTTGCGTGCGGCTGCGACCGGCAGCGCGCAGTCATGGCGACCGAAGAACGCGTTCGCCGCGGCACGGCAGCGGTAGTCCTTGGCGCAGCGTGCGAGCTGTCTCAGCACGCGATTCGATGGATGCTCGCGTTGCATTGCCGTGATCCGCACGTCCAAGCCGGGTGCGGCTCTGCCGTCGGCGGCACCCGCCTCGGGATCGAGCCCGATGGCGGCAACGACGAGCTCGCCGTCGGCATCGGCCCCGACGGCCGCATACCCGCGCGGCTTCAAAGGTGCGGCGACGGGGTCGTCCTCGTACGCCGGAAGGCCGATGCGTAGGTACCCGATCGGAACGATCGCCGCCACGCCGAAGCGACCCGCGCCAAGCTCACGGGCGCGCCCCGATCGGTCGAGGCCGATTCCGGTTCGGCCGGGCAGCGGGACGACCTCGGTCCCGGCGGGAAGCCGAATGGCGTGGGCGAGCGGACCGGTCGCCGAGCCGTCGGACATCGCCGCCGCGTAATCCGTCGCCACGACAAGACGTCCCGAACGGTCGCTGTGAACGGCGTTCAACACAGCTCGGAGAATAGGTCGAATGAGAAGCCGCCTAACCCGCGACGAGTGGATGGACCGCGTGCGGATGGGGCTAGTGAGCTAGAGGCTGAGGCAGCTCACGAACTGTCCGCCGAGCTTGCACTCCCAGTGGACGTGTGGGCCGGTGGTGACGCCGGTCAGCCCGATCGCCGCGATGATCTGGCCGCGGGAGACCTGCTGGCCAACGCTCACGTAGACGGCACTCGTGTGGTAGTAGCAGACGGTCAGGTCTCCGGCGTGCTGCACGCATACCCGTAACCCGCCGACCGCGACCCAGCCAGTCGCGGTCACGACCCCGTCATCGCCGGCCCCGAGGCCTGTGCCGTACGGAGCAGCGACGTCCACGCCGGTGTGACCCCACCAGAAGAGCTGCGTGATCACGCCGCCGACCGGCCACGAAAGTCGTCCGTTCCGCGGCTGCTGAGCGACCTGGGGCGCCGCGGCGAACACGTCGCGAGCGGGTCGGTCGGGCTCGAGCAGCGCCGGGAGCTCGGCGCCGCGCACGAAGATCTTCTGGCCGGCCGCGCAGCGCTCGGGCTCGAAGTAGCAGCGGTTGAACGTAAGGATCACCGTTGGGTCCACCTTGAAATGGCCCGCGATCGAGTCGACGGTGTCCCCGTCCTTCACGGTGTAGAGCGCGCCCTCGGCCGGCGGGATCACCAGCTTCTGGCCCATCTGCAGCGCGCGCGCATCGCTCAGACCATTGGCGTATGCGATCGCCTCGACCGAGACGTCGTAATAGTTCGCCATCGTCGCGAGCGTGTCGCCGTCGTGGATCGTGACTTCCTGAACCGGGCGCGTGCCTTCGGCAGCCACGGTCATTGGATTGCGGCCGCTCGCGATCGAACCGCCGCGTGCGGCCGGCTGTGCACGCGACGCATCACTCGCGATCGTCGCGGCCACGGTGGGAGCGAGGGTGTTCGCACGGGATGCCGCCGTTGCCGCGAAGGGAAGCGACAGGACCAGCACCGCGACGGAGGTGTTGAGCGCGAACCGAAGGCCGCGGACGCCCACCATGCTCGCGAGGTAGCTGCTGCTTCCCTCGAGTGCGGCGAGTGAGAGATCCCTCGTTCGCGCGGCGAGCGTCGACGCTCCGTGAGAGAGGAGCCGTGCCCGCCGCTGAAAGAACCGTTTTGGGTTAGGTGTGGCCTGCGAACGTCGGCTCTGTTGTCCCAACCCGAGCGGTCCCTCCCAACTCTTCAAATGCGGCCATCGTCGGCCGGTCTAAGTCGTTCCCTCACCACGTCGGCCCATTTCGGCCGATCTTCCGACGCGCCCATGTACGAATTGCGTACTGGCGTCTCGGGAGATCTGCACCGTAAACCCGGGCCAACAGAGGTGTCAACCGTGCAACGTGGTAGCACCAAGCTAGGTCTTGGTAGAAATCCGGTGTCGAGCCCGGTTTGCTCGCACGGGAACCCCTACGTAGGCTTTCTTTCGGTGCCCGACTACAGCCTTTCGTACGTTTACGTATTCGCGTTCTTCGTGGTCGGGGCAATCTTCGTGACTGTCCTCTTAACGCTCGCTCGCCTCGTTGCTCCGCGGAAGGCCACGAAAGAAAAGCTGCGCACTTATGAGTCCGGAGAAGAGCCCGTCGGCCAAGCGTGGGGCCGATACCCGACCCACTTCTACGTATTCGCGCTCCTCTTCGTCGTCTTCGACGTCGAAGTCATTTTTCTCTTTCCATGGGCTGTGCTCTTCAGAGCGCTGGGCGTCACCGGACTCATAGAAGTGATCGTCTTCATCGCGATCCTCGTCGTCGGACTCTATTACGCGTGGAAGAAGGACGCCCTCAATTGGTATTGAGCGCGCCACGTTCCTCGATTGATCTTGCGGGTCTGCGGTCATACGTCGCGTCCCGGCTCGGCGAGAAGGCCCGCGTCTCGACATTGCACGACATGCTCGTCCTCGACGTGGACCGCGAACGGCTGGTCGAGGTCGCGATGTTCGTGCGCGATGACCCCCGCACGTTGTGTGACCTTTACTCCGTCAATGCCGGCGTGGACACCGGCGTCGAAATGCGCTCGGTCACATTCGTGCGCGGCACCGGCACGAAGGTATCGGTGATGCTCCGGACCTCCTGCACGGAGCTCGATCCGCATATTCCAACGCTCACCGCCGTGTGGGAGGGCGCGAACTGGTGCGAGCGCGAGACGTACGACATGTTCGGAATCGAGTTCGACGGACATCCCGACCTCCGTCGCATCTTTCTCGAGGAGAGCTTCCCCGGACATCCTCTGCGCAAGTCGTTCCTCCCGCCACGTAGCGACGCACGGGGCGGATAGATCATGCCCGTCGGTCCCTTCGGCATCGATCCGCTCATCTGGGCTCCGCTTCGCCTGGTCATAGCCGTAGGCCTTGCGCTCTTCCTGGTGCTCAACGGAGCCCTCTTGCAGATCTATCTCGAGCGAAAGATCCAGGCGATCATCCAGGATCGCCTCGGGCCCTACCACGTGGGGCCGTTCGGACTCCTGCAGACGTTCGCCGACGCTCTGAAGCTGATCTCCAAAGAGGACGTTCGCGCGCAGGCGACCGACGGCTGGTTCTTTGTTGCGGCTCCGGCGCTGGTGTTCTGCCCGATGCTCGCGTCGTGGGTCGTGCTGCCGTTCGCGCAGGACATCGTCGGCGCGAACCTCAGCGTCGGGCTGCTCTATCTGACGACGCTCGGGTCGATGACCGTGCTCGGCATCGTCATCGCGGGATGGGCGTCGAACAACAAGTACGCGCTCGTCGGAGGTCTCCGCTCGGCCGGTCAGCTCATTTCGTACGAAATCCCGCAGATCCTCGCGCTCGTGTCGGTGGCGCTCGTCGTGGGATCCCTCTCGATGATCGACATCACGCGCTCGCAGGCGGGGCCGTTCGTAAACGTGCTGATCCTGCCGTTCTCGTTCGTGATCTACTTCATCGCCGCGCTTGCCGAGACCAACCGCACGCCGTTCGATCTCCCCGAGGCCGAGTCCGAGCTCGTCGCCGGCTGGCTTACGGAGTACTCAGGCATGCGCTGGGGGACCATGCTGGCCCTATCCGAATACGGCAACGTGACGGTTGTCTGCGCGATCGTGACGACTCTTTGGTTCGGCGGCTGGCAGGGACCCGGCGTCGAAGCGATTCCGCTCCTCGGCGTCCTCTGGTTCACGCTCAAGGTCTATGCCTTCATCGTGGTCATGATGTGGATCCGCGCGACGCTGCCGCGGCTCCGCATCGATCAGCTGATGAGCTTCTGCTGGAAGGGCCTGATTCCGATGGCCCTCCTGAACATCGTCGTCGTCGCCGTCCTGGCGCTCGCGTTCCCGACGACGAAGATCCCGATCGCCGTCGCGAGCTGGCTGTTGCTCGTCGTCTTCGTCGCGGGCATCCCGTTCGTACAGCGGCGGCGCCTCCGGACATTGCGTGCGCGTGCCCGCGCCGCGACGGCGCCGGCGGTCCGCGCGGCCAGCTGACGGCGAGTGACGTTCGACTTCGTCGAGCCGGTGATCTTCGCCCTTCTGTCGATCGGCGTGATCGCCGGCGGCGTGGCGGTCGTGATGCTGAGTCGGATCACCGCGGCGGCTCTGCTCATGGCCTTCACGTTCCTCTGCATGGCCGGGATGTTCGTGCTGCTTGGGGCGGAAACGATCGCCCTCTTCCAGGTGCTGATCTACGTCGGCGCGATCACCGTGCTCATCCTCTACGGAGTCATGTTCACGAAGTTCGGCGACCGTCCCAGGGCGCTATTCTTCCAGCGGCAGACACCGGTCGCCGCCGTGTTCGTCGCAGCGGTCGCGATCCCGGTGGCGATCATCGCGCTCTCCTTCACGAGCGCGACGCCGCGGCCCGGCGGTAGCGACCTGGTGGCGCTGGCGACGAGCGTGTTTACGGACTTCGCATTCCCGTTCGAGATCGCATCGGTGCTCCTCCTCGCGGCGATGGTGGGCGCGATCGTGCTGACCAAACGCGAGGATCCGGAGGAAGCCGCGCTCCGGCGGCGTCGGTGACCGTCCCGCTCGGTGCGTACATCGTCGTCTCCACGGCGTTGTTCTTCATCGGCTGCGCGGGCGTGCTCGTCCGCCGCAACGCGGTGGTGATCCTCATGTGCGTCGAGCTCATGCTCAACGCGGCGAACCTCGCGCTCGTCGCTTTTTCTCGCAAGTACGGCTCGATCGACGAGCGTGGGAGCGTCTTCGTCATCTTCGTGTTCGTGATCGCGGCGGCTGAGGTCGCTGTCGGGCTGGGGATCATCCTCTCGGCATATCGCAACCGGCCGGTCGTGGATGTGGACGAGATCCACCAGATGAAGGGATGACCGAGTGAGGAGCGGCTTTGCAGCGACGAACGAGACCGCCAGCCGTGAGCGCATCTCTCGGCGAAGCCGAAGATTGAGCAGGGGATGAGCGAGTGATCTCGCTCGTCTGGCTCGTCCCGGCGTTCCCGCTCGCGGCCTTCTTGGTATGCGGTCTTTTCGGGCGCCGGTGGCTCGGCCACCTCACCGGTGTCATCGCGTCGGTCGCGGTCGGCCTCTCCGCCCTGGTTTCGATCGGCGTTTTCGTCGAGGTCCTCGGTGGAAAGACGCCGACCGTTGTCCCGCTCTACCGCTGGATTGCCGTAGGCGATTTCTCCATCAACGTGTCCGCGCTGGTCGACCCGCTCTCCTCGACGATGCTCCTCGTTGTCACGGTCGTGTCGTTCCTGATCTTCGTGTACTCGAACGGCTACATGGCGCACGACGACGGGTTCTATCGGTTCTTCACATGGCTCTCGCTCTTCGTCTTCGCGATGTTGATCCTCGTGATGGCAGACAACTACCTGCTGATGTTCGTGGGCTGGGAAGGCGTCGGCCTGTGCAGCTACCTGCTCATCGGTTTTTGGTTCGAGCGCCCGGCGCCGTACTACGCGGCGAAGAAGGCATTCATCATGAACCGCATTGGGGACTGGGGCTACACGATCGGCATCATCACCATCTTTCTCGTCTTCGGGTCGATGACCTTTCTCGACGTGTTTACGCGGCTCGCGACGAGCTCGATGGCCCAGGGCCCGCTCACACTGATCTGCGTCGCGCTCTTCTTCGGGGCGACCGGTAAGTCGGCACAGCTTCCGCTGTACTCGTGGCTGCCGGACGCGATGGAGGGTCCGACACCGGTATCGGCGCTCATCCATGCCGCGACGATGGTCACCTCGGGCGTCTATCTCGTCGCTCGATCCATGCCGCTTTTCGAAGCGGCCGGGCCGTCGCTGCAGGTCGTCGGCATCGTCGGGGCGATCACCGCGATCTTCGCCGCGACCATCGCCCTCGTGCAGTTCGACATCAAACGCGTGATGGCGTACTCGACCGTGAGCCAGCTGGGCTACATGTTCCTCGCGCTCGGCGTCGGCGCGCCGGCCGCGGCGATCTTCCACCTCGCGACGCATGCGTTCTTTAAGGCCCTTCTCTTCCTCGGTTCCGGCTCGGTGATCCACGGCCTCGGCGGCGAGCAGGACATGCGCAAGATGGGCGGCCTGCGCCGGAAGATGCCGGTGACGTTCTGGACCATGCTGATCGCCGGCGGCGCGCTCGCCGCGCTCCCCCCGCTCGCGGGGTTCTGGTCGAAGGACGAGATCCTCGGCGCCGCGTTCGTGAACGGGCAGCTCATCCTCTACGCGATCGGCATCGTGACCGCGGTGCTCACCGGGTTCTACGTGACGCGAGCGCTCTGGATGACGTTCTACGGTGAGCCGCGCGATCACCATCTCTTCGACCACGCTCACGAGTCCCCGCGGGTGATGACGCTTCCGTTGATCGCGCTTGCCGTGGGGTCGGCTGTTCTCGGTGTCGCCATCGGCTTTCCGCCCGAGCAGGGGTTCATTCACCGGTTCCTGGCCCCGGTGGTCGAGGCGGCCGGTGTGGCCGAACGCGCGCCGCAGCTTGCCACGATCGTCGTTTTGGCCCTCGTTTCGGTGCTTGCGGGCCTAATCGGGATCGCGGTCGGACTCTCGATGTACATCCGTCACCGGCCGGATCCCGCAGCGCTGACGCGCGCAGCCGGTCCGGTCTATCGGATCCTCGTGAACAAGTACTACGTCGACGAGCTCTACGACCATCGCTTCGTCGAGGCCGCCCGCGCATTCGCGGGCGCCGCGTGGGCGTTCGACATCCACATCATCGACGGCCTCGCGAATCGGCTCGGCTGGGCGCTCGCGATGGGCGGCCAGGGCTTGCGTCGGGCCCAGACCGGCATCGTCGGCAACTACGCCCTCACGATCGTCGCCGGGCTTCTGCTCATTCTTGTCGCGTACGGCGGTTACGCCGCGGGGATCCTCGGCCGATGACGAACGTGCTCTCGCTCCTCGTGGTCATCCCGATCGCCGGGCTGATCCCGCTCTTCTTGTTCCGCCGCGACGAGCGCGCCGCGAAGCAGGTCGCCATCACGACCACCTTCGTCGAGCTCATCGTCTCTCTGTGGATGGTCAAACAGTTCGTCATCGGGGAACCCGGGTTCCAGCTCGTCGAGAAGCTTGAGTGGCTGCCGAGCCTCGGCATCAGTTATCTGGTTGGGGTCGACGGCATCTCGGTGCTTTTGGTGCCGATGACAACGCTTCTGACGTTCATCGCGGTCCTCTACTCCAGCGGCGGGGCGATCAAGACGCGAATCGTCGAATACATGACCGCGTTTCTGCTGCTCGAGGTCGGCATGGTCGGCGTGTTCATCGCGCTCGATCTCTTCCTCTTCTACGTCTTCTTCGAGCTGATGCTCGTGCCGATGTACCTGATCATCGGGATCTGGGGCGGACCGCGGCGGATCTACGCCACGCTCAAGTTCGTGATCTTCACGCTCGCGGGCTCGCTGCTCATGCTCGTCGGCATCGTCGCGGTATATCTCCAGTCAGCGGACGCGTCCGGCTCGCGGACGCTCTCGCTGCCGGACCTGATCGAGGCGCGCGGCCGCTTCCCGGCTGACTTCCAGTTCTGGGTCTTCCTCGCGTTCGCGCTCGCCTTCGCGATCAAGATGCCGATGGTCCCGTTCCACACCTGGCTGCCGGATGCGCACGTCGAGGCCCCCACGGCCGGATCGATCGTCCTCGCGGGCGTTCTTCTCAAGGCCGGCGGCTACGGCTTCCTCCGCTTCGGGCTCCCTCTTTTCCCGATCGGGGTCCAGGCGTGGCTCCCCGTCCTCATCGTGCTTTCGGTCGTTGCGATCCTCTACGGGGCGATCGTTTCGGCCGTTCAGAAGGACCTGAAAAAGCTCGTCGCCTATTCGTCGGTGGCGCACATGGGCTTCGTCACGCTCGGCATCTTCGTTTTGAACCTGCAGGGCGGCGTCGGTGCCGTTTTGCAGATGCTGAACCACGGATTCGTCACCGGCGCACTGTTCCTCTTCGTCGGGATCCAGTACGAAAAGACGCATCGTCGGATGATCGCGGACCTCGGCGGCCTGGCGAACATGTGGCCCGTCTTCACGACGTTCTTTGCCGTGTTCGTCCTCGCCTCGCTCGGTTTGCCCGGCCTCAACGGCTTCGTCGGGGAGTTCCTCGTGCTCCTCGGCACCTTTAAGTTCGGCGGTGTGCCGCTGGGCGGTCTCTTCTGGGGACCGCTCGCCGCGATCGGTGTGATCCTCGCCGCCGTCTACCTGCTCTGGATGTTCCAACGCGTGATGTACGGGCCGGTGCGCGACGCCTATCGGGCGCTGCCGGATCTCTCACGCCTCGAGGTTGCCTGCGCCTTGCCGCTCGTGATCCTCACGGTGATCCTTGGCGTGCTTCCGCAGCCGTTCATCGCGTACATCGAGCCGTCGCTCGACCGGGTAATCCGACTCGCGACGGACCCCTCGTTCGTGGTGGTCGCTTTCAAATGAGCGACGAGCGGCTCCGCCGGGAGGAGCGAACCTTGCGCCTGCGGCGCGTCTCCCGGCCGCAGGCCGGAGGTTGATCAAATGACCGGCGCGGATATCGCGGCCGTCTACCCGGAGATCATCGTGACCGCGGTCGCGTTGATCGTGCTCGTCGCCGATGCCGTCCTCGATCGGCGCCGGGCGGCGTTCGCGTTGCCGATCCTGACGATCGCCGGGCTTATCGTGGCTCTCGCCGCGGTCTTCTATGTCGTGCCGGCCGCTCAATATTTCCGCGGGTTCGTGACGATCGACGCGTTCACCTCGTTCTTCCGCGCGGTCTTCATCATCCTCGCGATCTTCGCCGCGGCCGTTTCGCCCGCGTACCTGGGGCGACGGGGCGTGCCCGCAGGGGAGTACTACGCGATCATCTGCTTCTCGACCCTCGGTGCGATGACCATCGCGCTTTCGTCGGACCTCATCACTCTCTTCATCGGCCTCGAGACGATGACCATTCCGATCTACGTCCTCGCGGGAATCCAGCGAACGGACCGGTTTGCGAACGAGGCGGCGATCAAGTACTTCCTTCTCGGCGCGTTCAGCTCCGCCCTTCTTCTCTACGGTTTCGTCTGGCTCTACGGAATCACGAAGGCGACCGATTACGTCACGATCGCGAACGTCCTCACCGCGCAGGGGATCGCAAACGGTCCGACCATCGTCGCGCTCGCGCTCGTCACCGTCGGTCTGGGCTTCAAGGCCGCGATCGTGCCGTTCCACCAGTGGACCCCCGACGCCTATGACGGCGCGCCCACCCCCGCCACCGCCTTCATGTCCGTCGGGCCAAAGGCCGCGGCCTTCGCGGCGATCCTCCGCGTCCTCCTGGGCGCGCTCGGTCCGCTCGGCGTGGACTGGAGCGCGGTCCTCGCGATCCTGGCCGCGGTCACCATGACCGGAGGCAACATCGTCGCGCTCGCGCAGACGAACACGAAGCGGATGCTGGCGTACTCGAGCATCGCGCACACCGGGTACATCCTCGCGGCGGTCGCGGCGGCGAAGGCCGGTCCCAGCGCGGGCGCCGCGGTGCTCTTCTACGTGTTCGCGTATGGCCTGATGAACCTCGGCGCCTTCGCGTGCCTCCTGTACTTCGACCTCGAGGGCACGCGGGGGGCCTCGCTCGACGAGCTGAACGGGTTCGGACGAAGACAGCCGCTCGGCGCTCTCGCCTTCGCGATCTTCCTCATCTCGCTCACCGGTATCCCGCCCACGATCGGGTTCGTCGCCAAGTTCGTCGTGATCCAGCCGGTCCTCGACGCGGGGCTCGCGTGGCTCGCCGTTGTGATCGCGCTGAACGCGGTCCTCGCGGCCTTCTATTACCTCCGCGTCGTCGTCCGCATGTACATGTACGACGTCGAGGAGAAGGTGCCGCGCCTCGCGACGGGGCGCACGCTCTCGATCAGCCTCGGGATCGCATCCTTCGCGGTGATCTTGCTTGGTATCCTCCCCAACTCGATCTATCAGTGGGCGCTCCAGGCAGCGCAGCCGCTCATTCGCTAGCGTCGCGGGCGAATCTCCCAGCGCCGAGCCGGCACGAGCTTTTCCCCGACCCAGCCGCCCACCGTGCCGATGACGACCGCGACCGCAAGCGGTGCCAGCACCTCCGGAAAGTGGAGCGAGATGAGTCCGTTGAACTCGTCGACCGGCGCGGTCTGCGGCCGGAAGGCCTGATGCAGCTGTGTCGCGATGATGCTCCCGACGAAGAGCGAGAAGAGGAACGCGACCGGCGACGCGATAGCCCCGCCGTTCCCGGCGATGAGGCCGGCGCAGAACAGGATCGCGCCCGCGACCCCCAGCAGGATCACCGGCGGAACGGGCAGCGGCTCGGTCAACGCCCACCAGAAGGCCAGCCCGATCGCGCTCGCGACCACCGATGCGAACACGCGCGGCCAGCTCACGGCCTGGCCGTCACGGCGCGCGCGCGGACCGCGCCGCCGACCCATCCAGCGAACGCGCCAAGAAGGATGAACGGAAAGACCGCGATCGGGATGCGGAGCAAGAAAGACGCAAAGGCGCCGGGATCCACTCCCGGCTGCGTGAGCGCCGCGACGATCGCGGAAAGGAATGCACCGAGAAGGACCGAGAGGGCACCCGCGAGGACCGTGCGACGGCCCGCGAAGAAGCCCGCGCCAAAGGCCGCAAACCCGATATAGAGGAGCGCGAGAGCGGCTCCCGCACCAATCCACTGGTCGAGGCGTTGGTACGGGAAGATCTGAACGATCCCGGCGCCGATCACGGCGACGGCGAAACGCATGCTTTAGGCCACGGTCGCGAACGCGTGGCTGGCCCGGTTGAGTGGCTGCGCCGAGCCGTCTCGGTCGATGAACGCAACGTCCTCGATGCGGACGCCAAAGCGGCCAGGGAGATAAACCCCGGGCTCGATCGAGAAGGCCATCCCCGGCTCGAGGCGTTCACGATTTCCGCGCACGAGGTAGGGGTGCTCGTGCCCATCTAGACCGATCCCGTGGCCGGTGCGGTGGATGAAGAACTCGCCATACCCGGCGTCGTCGATCACACGCCGCGCCGCCGTGTCGACGGACTCAGCGGATGCGTCCTTCCGCGCGGCCGCGTAACCGGCCTCTTGTGAACGGCGGACGACGTCGTGGACCTTTTGTTCCTCGCGCCCGATCGCGCCGCCGACGTGGACCGTCCGGGTGATATCCGAGCGATAGCCGCGCATCGCGCCGCCGAAATCAAGAACGATCGTGTCGCCCTCGGCGATGCGGCGGTCACCGGCCTCGTGGTGCGGCGAGGCGCCATTCCCGGCCGATCCGACGATCGTGAATGCGACCTCGTCGTGACCCTCGGCGCGAAGAAGGTCGGCCAGGTCCGCACCGATCTCGCGCTCCGTCCGACCGGTGAAAGGACGCTCGAGGATCCGTGCGTAAGCACGATCCGCGGACTCGGACACCGCTCGGAGCGCCTCGATCTCGGCGGCGTCCTTGCGCATGCGTAGATCCCGCGTGATCGAAGAGGCGACCCGGAACTCGCGGTGCGGGAGTGCGTTCTGTAGCGGCAAGAGGAAAGAGGCCCACATCTGATCGGCAACCGCGACGGCGCCGGACATGTGAACAAGCGATGCGACGATGGCGAAAGGATCTTCCGTTTCTTCCCACGTCTTCCGCTCGACGTCCGGTGCGGCGACCGTCGCGCGGGGCGCTTCGAACGCGGGGCAGACCATCGTCGCTCTGGCCTCGCGGTCGAGGACGAGACAGGTCAGACGCTCGCTGGTGGAGAGGTGGTACCCCGCGAGGTACTGAAGGTC
>Ga0066708_10000134_pt1 | contig 15496 bp, 14 predicted proteins | sample GraSoiAngelo_157_FD_66504 | JGI IMG/M metagenome (GOLD analysis project Ga0066708, IMG submission 66504) | Grasslands soil microbial communities from the Angelo Coastal Reserve, California, USA - 14_1009_16_20cm | ecosystem: Environmental > Terrestrial > Soil > Grasslands | place: USA...
GGTGGTACTGCTGGCCGAGGAGAGAAAAGGATTCTGGGATGGCTAAGCCGCAGGTCGTCAGCAGACGGATCGGAAAAACGGTAAAAGCGTCCCCGAAGAGCTGTAAAGGTGTTTGTAAGCCAAAGAATATAAAAGGGTTAGGTCACATATCGCCCTGTAAGTGACGGGGCGGAGCTGTATGGAGACGAAATGAGCGGATCCAGTATTCAGCCAAGCGTGATTCAACCTGAGCTAATCGAGCCTCTTGCCGCGAGCGTGAGAGCACACGCAGTTCTTAGGGCCGAGAGAGTGCATGTTGCGTCCCAGGCCCGCTGGTATGCGGTGTACACGTGCGCGAATCACGAAAGGCGCGTGGCGAGCCAACTCCTTGAGCGCGAAGTAGAACACTTCCTTCCCCTTTACAACTCCGTGCGGCGATGGAAAGACCGCCGCGTGAACTTAGAGCTGCCGCTTTTCCCCGGATACCTATTCGTCCGGTTGGCGCTGGGTGACCGCCTGCGCGTGTTGCAAATTCCAGGTGTGGTTCGGTTCGTAGGTTTTAATAGCTTACCCGCTACCCTTCCTGACAGAGAAATGGAGATCTTGCAAGCAGGCCTTTCCCAGCGCTTGGGTGTCAGGCCTCACCCTTTTCTGACGGTCGGGCGCCGCGTCCGGATTAGGTCAGGTCCGTTTCTAGGCCTAGAAGGTGTCTTGTTGCGAAGGAAAAGCAACTTACGAGTTGTGTTGTCTATTTCTCTAATACAACGCTCGATTTCCGTAGAAGTGGATGGGGCCGATTTAGAAGGGGTCTTGCAAGTTTGATTTTGCTTGGTGAATTGGCTCGAAATCAATCCACCGAAGGTGTAGGACTCGAGACAAGTCGGTCACGACTGTTTCGTATCAAACGAGGGGCATGTCTTTGATGCTAAGAATTGCGCTGGCACAGATAAACTGCACCGTTGGAGATTTGTGTGGCAATGCCGGGAAGATTTCTGACTACATTAAGCGGGCGCGAAGCGCTGGTGCTCGACTGCTGGTATTCCCGGAGATGGCTGTTTCCGGTTATCCCCCCGAAGACCTGTTGTTGAGACCATCTTTCACTCGATCTTGCTTTAAGTACCTCCAGAGGATCACGGCAGAGTGCAGCGGAATCATTGCTGTCGTGGGGTTTCCTGAGGCTCTTGATGACCTCTACAACTCCGCAGCGGTTATTGCAAACAGGGAAATTGTTGGAATTACTCGAAAACATTACCTTCCGAGTTATGGAGTGTTCGACGAAGATCGCTACTTTCAAGCGGGTCATGAAACGCTAGTTTTCTCTGAGAATGGATGGACATTTGGTGTGAGCATCTGCGAAGACATTTGGTATCCCGAGGGTCCTGCTGCCGCGCAGGCTCTTCACGGTGATGCACACCTGCTTGTCAACATATCGGCTTCCCCCTATCACGTCGGGAAAAGGCAACTTCGAGAATCCATGCTGGCGACCCGAGCAGCCGACAATACTGCGGCAGTTGCGTTTTGCAACACTGTTGGCGGGCAAGACGAACTGATCTTTGATGGTAGCAGTGTCGTCTTTGATCCGCGCGGGGGCTTGCTAGCGCGTGGTTGTCAGTTCCGGGAAGAGTTAGTTCTGGCTGATGTATCTATCGAGGACATTACCCGCCAGCGTCTACTGGATCCTAGGCGCCGCAAACTCAAAAGGCAGAAAGCATCGATAGAAACGCCCCTAGAGCGAGTTTCAATTTCCATGAAGGATCCAGTTGCGACAGTGCCGTTAAATGGGCATAAGTCAGTAGAGCCGCTGAGCGGCGTCGCAGAAGTATATCAGGCATTATTGCTTGGCACGTTTGACTATGTGAAAAAAAACGGTTTCAAGAAAGTGGTTCTTGGTCTGTCTGGTGGGATTGACTCCTCTCTTGTGGCATGCATTGCCGCCGATGCGCTTGGCCCCGATAACGTTGCGGGCGTCTCGATGCCATCGAGATATTCCTCGCAGCATAGCCAAGACGATGCTGCACGGCTCGCAAATGCCCTAAGCATTCGCTTCTTCACACTTAAGATCGATCCCGTCTTTCGGAGTTATTTGGATCTGTTGGGCCCCATCTTTCAAGGCAGAGAATTCGACGTCACAGAGGAGAATCTGCAGGCGAGAATCCGGGGCGCCATTCTAATGGCTTTGTCGAACAAATTTGGGTGGCTCGTTCTCACGACCGGAAACAAGAGCGAAACCAGTACAGGGTTTGCCACTTTGTACGGAGACATGGCGGGAGGCTTTGCCGTTATTAAAGACGTGGCGAAAGAGATGGTCTACGACCTGGCAAAACATAGGAACACGATCGCACCTGTCATCCCGGAGGGGATCTTTGTTAAGCCTCCATCTGCGGAGCTTCGTCCCGATCAAAAAGATTCCGACTCTTTGCCTGAATACCGAGACCTCGATCCTATCCTAGCTGCCTATATTGAACAGAACTTAAGTATTCCGGAAATTGTAGCAGGGGGATTTGGACGCGAAACGGTTGATCAGGTTATTCGAATGGTAGACCGCGCTGAATACAAACGCCGCCAAGGACCACCTGGTATAAAGATCACTCCGCGGGCCTTTGGAAAGGATCGCAGGTTTCCCATTACAAACAATTTTAAGGAGGCTTCTGAATGACATCTGTTTCCATTGTTGGCCTAGGGAAGCTAGGTGCGTGTATGGCGGCATGCATTGCGGCAAAAGGTCACAGCGTTGTCGGCGTCGACTGCAACCGCTCCACAATCCAGCTCGTCAACTCTGGTCAACCGCCAGTTTTTGAACCCTCGCTTGCGGAAAAGATGAGAGAAGCAGGTTCTCGGTTAAGTGCAACGGAAGACTATACGCATGCGATCCTCGAATCTGAGGCCACGTTCGTTGTCGTTCCTACGCCGAGCGAAGATCACGGCGGTTTTTCGCTGCGATACGTCGAGGAGGCGATGCAGGAAATCGGGAGGGCACTTAAGCAAAAGAGCGAGTATCACCTCGTTGTGCTGACAAGCACGGTACTGCCGGGATCGTGCGAGTACAGTGTTCTGCCACTACTTGAAGATGCCGCCGGAAAGCGCTGCGGGCGAGATTTCGGTTTCTGCTACCATCCCGAGTTCATTGCACTCGGTAGCGTGATTCGCGATTTTCTGAATCCAGATTTCGTTCTAATCGGTGAGTTCGATGCCCCATCGGGAGAAAGGCTTGCTGCTCTCTATGATCAAGTCTGCGAGAACCGCCCTCCCGTTGTCAGGCTCGGCGTGATAAATGCAGAGCTGGCAAAGGTTGCCGTGAATACGTTCGTGACGATGAAGATCACTTTCGCAAACATGCTCGCAGCACTCTGCGAAGAACTTCCGGGCGGTGATGTGGATGAAGTGGTCCGTGCCATCGGTCTTGATACTAGGATCGGTTCGCGATATCTCAAGGGCGCTCTCGGTTATGGCGGCCCTTGCTTTCCACGCGACAACTTGGCATTGGCATACTTGGCGCGCAAAGTAGGTCAGCGCGCCCTCCTCGCTGAAGCTACGGATCAATATAACGAGGCTATCGTGCACCGGCTGGCTGAGCGTATTGCGGCTGCGGCCACTCAGGAACCAGTCGCTGTTCTCGGGTTAGCCTACAAGCCGGACACTACAGTAATAGAGGAGTCTCAGGGGCTCAAGCTCGCAAGGCTACTGGCGGCAAAGGGTTTGGACGTGCTCGTCTATGATGCCCTTGCACTCGAAAATGCCCGTAGCACGTTGGGGGATGCGGTGCGCTATGCTGTGTCTGTCGAGGAATGCGTACAGCAAGCAGGTCTATTGGTTGTTACAACGCCGGACAAGCAGTTCGCCAGACTTCATACAGAGCAGTCCCCACTGCGGCCAGGGCAGACTGTGTTTGACGCCTGGCGTTTGTTGCGGAGCCAATTCGACACGAACGGTGAAGTAACGTACTTGCCGCTTGGAGTGGGGGACCGCAACGAAACCCGTGTGGCAAGGCTTCAGAATCTGTGGGCAAAACGGCTGCATACGAGAGCATGATGCATACAAGCCAAAATGCCCTCGAACGCGTACGAGAATTTTGGGATCGGCGGCCTTGCAATATCAGACATTCCACAAAGCTTGCCGGAACCCTGGAATACTTCGAGGAAGTGGAGCGCAGAAAATACTTCATCGAACCACACATACCAGAATTTGCGCAGTTTTCGCGTTGGGAGGGAAAAAAGGTCCTTGAGCTTGGTTGCGGAATCGGAACTGACTCGGTTAACTTCGCGCGGGGAGGTGCACACCTCACCGCTGTTGACCTCTCGGAGCGTAGCCTTGAGATTTGTCGCCAAAGGTTCTGGATCTACGGTCTTCGCGCGGATTTCCACAGGGGAAATATAGAAGAACTGAGTTCGTTCCTCCCCCCACAACGCTTCGATCTGATTTATTCGTTCGGAGTGATCCACCACACACCAAATCCACAGAATGTTTTGGCAGAAATCCGAAAGTTCTGTTCCCGAGATACAGAAGTGCGGGTTATGTTGTACTCGAAGTGGAGCTGGAAGGTTCTGTGGATCCTGTTGACCTACGGCTACGGCGCCATCTGGAGGCTACAGGACTTGGTTCGCACTTATTCGGAAGCGCAAAGCGGCTGCCCAGTCACGTATTACTATTCGTTTCGAGAGATTGCCAGGTTGTTCGAAGGTTTCCAGATTCTGTCAATCCGAAAAGAGCATATCTTCCCGTACATCATTGAGAAGTACGTTCGATACCAGTACGAGCGCCCGTGGTATTTCCGGGCGCTGCCTCGGCCAGTGTTCCGCTGGCTCGAGCACCAGTTGGGGTGGCACACATTGGTGGTTGCCACAGTGAGGAACGAGAGCTTCGCTTGATGCAGAATCCAAATGTGGGAGGGAAGGTTGTCTACGTGACTCTATTCCTATGACGAAGCCACACGTGGAAACAGCAAGCCCTGCCACAAATCTGATGGCGACGCTCAGTTCCTTGCCTATTCCGGATGATTCGCTTCGTCCCTCGATCCCTAGGGCGTGGATACAGTCAAGAATTGGCAGCGTCGGTTGCGGCATCACGGATCAAATGTTGGCAGCTGGCACAATGTTCCTGGGCAATGTTGTCTTGGCTCGCATTCAGTCCAAGGAGGAGTATGGGGTGTTCGTCTTGTCCTATTCCATTTATACGTTCCTTTCGGGACTGCACAATGCTGCCATCCTAGAAGCATACACGGTCTACGGATCAGGCAAATACTCTCAGCATTTCCGCGAGTATCTGAAGGTGATGCTGAAAAGCAACGTAATTGTGTGCATAAGCCTGATGGTGCTGCTCGGACTTGGGCTTCTAGTGCTTCAAGCCATTGCTCCGCAACTCGTCTCAAGGGGTATGTTGGGCTTAGTATTGACGGTAGGCATTTTGCTGAGCGCGTCATTTCTGCGCCGAACCTTCTACATCCTCAGACAGCCATATCGAGCGGCAGGGATGTCTCTTGTTTTTTTTTCCATGGTGTGCGGTGGCCTGTGGCTTACTGTGCGGGTGGGTTGGCTGAACAGTTTCTCTCTTTTCATCATCTTAGCACTAGGATGGATTACCGCTGGTTTAATGATTGGGCGACCTCTGATCCTCGTGCAAGCCTCTAGCAATTTCACAAGTCTGTATCCTAACCACTGGGAGCAACATTGGAAGTACGCACGATGGGTTCTGGCGACTAGCTTCGTTTTTCAGCTGATGACTCAAGGCTATTACTGGTTAGTAGCAGGAGCCCTTTCTGTCCGAGGAGTCGCAGAACTTCGAGCCATGTATATCCTTGTGACTCCCGCAGACCAGATTTTCATTGCGCTCTCCTTCCTGATACTTCCCCGGCTGGCGCACAGCTATACATTGAAGCGCCGCGACGAATTCTTGTCCCTGTGGAAGCGTTATGGGTCGTTTACATTTCTAATGACGGTGTCGCTCTTTCTCGGGATCCGATTGTTAGGTGCGCCACTGGTGCATTGGTTGTATGCGGGAAAATTCGACAACGCACTCAGTCTGCTCTACATTCTCGCGGGCGTTCCAATTGTGATGGGCATTGGCAATACAATGAACGACGCACTGAAATCCATGGAGAGACCCCATGTTGTCTTCTACGCCTATGTAGCCAGTGGGGTGGTAACGTTTGCGGCCGGTTGGCCTCTGGTGAAATACCTGGGAGTGCGAGGTGCTGTCATCGGAATGTTACTGTCGACAACAGCTTACACTTCCCTGCTTGCAGCGGGGTTCATCCACGCGATTCTGGGCAAGCAATTTACAACGGTAAGCGCGTAAGAGGAGCAGTCTGCTCTCGACCTATTTCTAAAGAAAGGGGAGATACATGGGGAAGGTGTTGGTCACAGGAGCTGGCGGGTACATCGGCACTGTGCTTGTTCCTATGCTGCTGGAACTAGGGTATGAAGTGAGGGCACTGGACCGGTTCTTCTTCGGGAAAGAGTTGCTTGCGGAGGACCCGAGAGTCGAAGTAGTGCAGGAGGATTCGAGGAAAATCCGTGCGGGGCACCTGGCAGGGATGGAGGCGGTTGTGGACTTGGCTGCGCTCTCGAACGATCCGAGCGGAGAGTTGTTTCAGAAAGAGACGTGGGAGATTAATTGCGAGGCGCGTGTCCGCACCGCGAAGCTGGCGAGGGAACTAGGCGCGCAGAGGTACATTTTGCCGTCATCGTGCAGTGTGTATGGGTTTCAAGCGAATGGGAATGCGGTGTGCGAGACGAGTGAGACGAATCCACTCACGACGTACGCGAGGGCGAATCGCGCAGCGGAAGAAGCGATTCTGCCACTGGGGAAGAATGGCTTTTGCGCCGTGGTGATTCGGCAGGCGACAGTGTTCGGCTACTCGCCACGCATGCGCTTCGACCTGGCGATCAATGGAATGACCTATGGTGCGTGGAAAACAGGAGCTCTCCCGCTGATGCGGGATGGAACGCAGTGGCGGCCGATGCTGCACGTGCGGGATGCGGCGGCGGCGATTTGTTTTCTGCTGAAAGCAGACGCGGCGAAGGTGAACGGGCAAATTTTTAATATCGGCGCGAACCGCAACAACTATCAAGTGGGCCCACTGGCGGAGATCGTGATCGGATGCTTGCCGAAGGAAATCCGCGTGGAATGGTATGGCGACCCGGACAAGAGGTCGTATAAGGTTTCGTTCGACAAGATCCAGGCTCTGGGATTCGAGGCGAAATACGGCGCGAAGGAAGGGGTGCTGGAAGTCTACCAGGCGCTGGAGTCCGGGAAACTGCAGAAGACGCCGCAGACGATCACGCTCGATTGGTATAAGGAATTGACGAAGTGGCACCGGATTATACGCGACCTGGAAATGTATGGGGGAATTGTGAGCCTATGATCGCGGCGGTGCTGGGAGTGAACGGGCAGCTGGGCAGCGATCTGGTGCGCATGGCGAAGGAGTTCCCCAAGATGCGCTCGCCAGCTCGTTCGGATGGCTCGGGCTCAACTGGGCACCCCGTCGAGACCTTCGAATCCGCACTGCGCAAGACAGTACAGTGGTGGTACTTGGCTAACCTTTCTTGGTGCGAGCGAGTAATGTACGGAAGCTACCATGGAGAAAGACTGGGGGCCGTCCGATGACTCGGAAAGGCATCATTCTAGCCGGTGGCAACAGCTCACGCCTTTATCCGATCACTCGCAGCGTGAGCAAGCAACTCATGCCTGTATACGACAAACCAATGATCTATTATCCGCTGAGCACACTCATGCTCGGTGAAATTGACGACATCTTGGTGATTACTCGGCCCGAAGAACAGGATCTCTTCCGCTCTCTCTTGCGGGACGGCGCACAGTGGGGAATTCACATTCGCTACGCGATTCAATCTGAACCGCGAGGTCTAGCCGATGCCTTCTTGATCGCCGAGGAGTTCGTGGGAGGCGAGCCGGTCGCCCTGATCCTTGGCGACAATATTTTCTATAGCGAAGGGTTGAGTAAACTCGTGCGAAGTGGGGCGTCTCTCGAACGGGGGGCCTGCGTCTGTGCCTATTACGTTAAGGATCCTTCGCAATACGGTGTTGTTGAGTTCGAAGATGGGCAGATCAAGAGCATAGAAGAGAAACCCGTAAGACCAAAATCCAGCTATGCCATCACAGGTTTGTATTTTTACGATTCAGAGGTTTGTCGCATTGCCCGGAAGATCAAGCCTTCGGCCCGCGGCGAACTGGAAATCACGGCTGTGAACCAGGTCTATCTGGATAGAGGTCTGCTCAAGGTCGAAGTCCTCGGTCGAGGGACGGCGTGGCTGGACACGGGCACGCACGACTCCCTGCTCGAAGCCGGCAATTTCGTTGCAACCATCGAACGCAGGCAGGGCCTAAAGATTTGCTGCCCTGAAGAAATCGCCTATCGCCAGGGGCTTATCACTCGAAGACAATTAGAAACGCTGGCTCAGCCCCTTTTGCACACAGAATACGGACAGTATTTGGTCGGTCTGCTTAGAGAAGACAAAGAGTATCGGAGCGAAACTGGGAGTGACTCAGCTTCGGCACAAGTGCGTGTTGCTTCTCGCTGAATCGGACATCGAGCGACGTAAATTTGAAGCAGGTCTTCAGCAAAGGGAGACAAGAGCTGGACAATCTGGCGAAAGTAGCTTCTATCAATCTACTAACTTTTCTCGAGCCCGAGAGGGGTACGCTGACCGTCGTCGAATCGGGCCACTCAATCCCTTTTCCCATAGCTCGAATCTTCTATATCTATGGGTTGAAGAACGATTGTGAACGCGGTTCGCATGCGCACCGTGAAGCAGAACAAGTGTTCATTGCCATTTCAGGGAGCTTTTCTCTGAGTCTGTCTAACGCCCACGAGACCAAGACTTTTGAGATGAAAGAACCAAATCGTGCAGTTTACGTTCCTCCTTTGATCTGGGCACGCTTATCCAATTTCAGCGACGATGCCATTTGTCTAGTGCTGACGAATTCTCTCTACGATCCGGCCGACTACATTCGCGATTGGGATGAGTTTGTTTCGGCTGTCGGGAAGATATCACGATGAAGACACCTTTTCTGGAGCTCGCTCCTACCTACCTTGAACTAAGAGCCGAGATTGACGCGGCGATGTCGAGCGTCTTAGCCAAGGGCTGGTACATCCTCGGAGAACAGGTTGCCGCTTTCGAGCAAGAGTTTGCCCATTATATTGGAGCAAAACACTGCGTCGGTGTTGCGAGCGGCCTGGACGCTCTAATTCTGTCCTTGATGGCATTAGACATCGGCCCAGGGGCAGAAGTTATCGTGCCTTCAAACACCTACGTTGCGACTGCGCTAGCTGTAAGCCGGGTCGGCGCAAGAGTCGTCTTCGTCGAACCCGACGTCGCAACGCACAATCTTGATCCTAGTCGGGTCGAAGCGGCCGTCGCCGAGCGCACCGCAGCAGTACTTCCCGTTCATCTATACGGACTTCCGGCGGACATGGATCCGATCAATGCCATAGCGCGGAAACACGGCCTTCGCGTAATCGAGGACTCGGCTCAGGCACACGGGTCGCAATATAAAGGCCGGCGAACGGGCAACCTCAGTGATGTTGCCGCATTCAGCTTCTTTCCCGGAAAGTGCCTCGGAGCCTTCGGTGATGCGGGCGCTGTGGTGACGAACGACGCGGTATTAGCTGACAAAGTGCGAACGCTTCGAAATTACGGATCCCGAGTGAAGTATTTCAATGAGTACAAAGGAGTGAACAGCCGACTGGACGAGCTTCAAGCGGCAGTTTTGAGAGTAAAACTTCGTTATCTAGATGAATGGAACAGCCGCAGAAGCAAGCTTGCGAGCGACCTTCAGAACGCCCTACATGAAATTCCAGGGATCGCGCTACCTGTGGAACCGCAGGGTTTGCAGTCTTGCTGGCACCTCTACGTCATTCGAACATTACAAAGAGATCGCTTGCAGCAGGCTCTGGAAAGACAGGGGATCGGAACCATGATCCATTACCCTCTGCCTCCCTATCGTCAAAAGGCCTATGCGGAACTCGGTTTGCCAAAAGGGTCTTTCCCCATAGCAGACAAACTCGCCGACGAAGTCCTGAGTTTGCCGATGGGCCCACATCTTGCGGACCGCGCTTGGATCACAAAACTGCAAGAGACAATGCGATTGGCCCTTCCCGCAGAGGTTCTATTCGACGTCAAGCACCAACAGCGCTCCGCCGGCGCGAACACGGTTTGATTGTCGCAATGGAACATGCGAGGGTGGAGGAGTCCTTGAATACTGTGACAATGCGCGCGCCCAAAAACCCGGTCCTTCTATATGCATTCAACTCGCTAAAGAGAGTTCGACTTCTGCTGCGGCCGCTTGGACCCGTTTTACGCGTGGTATTTGACATGGCTGCTGCGGGTTGCTTTGCGCTGAATAAGCTAGTGAGTTCGAGCTACCGGAAACTGTGGCCGGTTCTCGGAATCCATTGGTTCGATCACGATTTTGACCATCTTTTCGGGCCAAGCTGGAACAAATGGACCGAACGAGGAACTTGGGCCAATCGATATATCAAACCGACCGATACTGTCCTTGATGTAGCTTGTGGGGATGGAAGTTATTCAGGGAATTATTATTCGCAATGCGCTGCTCACGTTGATGCTTTCGACTATGACGAGAAGGCAATTGCGACGGCACGCAGGAAACACAAAAAGCAAAACGTCAGTTTCTTCTTGGCAGACGCGACGCAACTCGCTCTACCGAGAAGATATGAAGTGATCCTGTTTTTCGCCTCGATCGAGCACTTCTCCGTCGAGGATGGGTCACGACTGCTTCAAAAGCTTGGCGATGCACTCATGCCGGGGGGGGTACTATTCGGTTCCACTCCGATCTTTGCGGAGATCGGCGGACACAACGAAGAACACCAAAATGAATTCCTGTCAGTAGAACAGCTTCGCAATTTCCTAGCGCCACATTTTGAGAAAGTAGAACTATGGTCTAGTGAATGGCTGGGGCGGGTCGATTGCTATTTTGAATGTAGATGTCCCAGAGTCCTCTCGCGCGGCGATTGATCGGGCGTGCTCTTGCCGAGAATCAGTGACCCGTTGTGACCAAACACGGAGCTGCAAAAATGGGGCGGCCTCCCGCTGATGTTCGGCCTCTTTATATCCAATTTATGGACACCTATGCGCCGGCGTGGGGACACGGCGGCCCGGTGCGGTTGATGTTTGAATACGGCCAATGGTTAAGCTCTGAGTTCCAAGTGGCCGTACATACAAGCGATGTTCATCACGATTTCTCCCGGATTTCAATCCAGCGAGAAAACATGGGCGGAGTCTCCGTGCACAGGCACAAGCTCTTTTTCCCTGGGCTAGCAAAGAAGAGCATTTATCTCCATTCGCCCTCGATATTTATACAAGCGGCGAAACAGATTTACCGGTCTCGCGGCAAGGCGATTGTTCATTTCTCCGTCTTGCGAGGCCTTGTTCCTCTCTATGCCATGCTGTTGAAGCTGTTGTTTCGCAAGCGTTTGATTCTTGTGCATTCCGCTTTCGGCTCGCTACATTACAAGCGGGCCGTCCATCGAAGAGTCTACGACGCCGTATTTTTGAAGCTCTTTGTCCGGCTAGTTGACCTCCGCTTGGCGCAAAACGAACACGAACTGCAGGCATATCGCAGAATTTGTCTTCAAAATGGTGCTATCAGGGGGCCGCAAGTCGTTCTTTTTCCTCTTCATTTGGATGGAGTCTCTTTTGACCCAGCGCGTTTCACCGCATCAGGAAAGAACCAGGGGGCGGTGAGCCGCGTGAGGAGAACATTCGGCATCCTTGAGGATGCGGTGGTCTTCTTGTTCCTCGGCAGGCTCAATCCGGCAAAAGGCATTCTAAGGATGATCGACGCCTATCTCGAGTTTTCCCAGTCCTGTCCCAGAGAAACGTTGCTCCTGATTGTCGGTCACGACGACGGGTTTCAATCGCAAACGCAACAGTACATTCTCGGCAAAGGGATCCAAAACAGAGTCCGCATCATCAACAATGTCTTCGAAACACGGTTTGACTACTATTTTCTTGCGGACGTTTTCCTGGGCTTTCCGACTATTTTTGAGGAGACCATGCTCGCCTCCCTGGAAGCTATGGCTTGCGGCACGCCCGTCGTCGTCTCCAGAGAGGCCGACGTGCCCTTCGTCGAGGCGGAGCGTGCTGGCCATGTCATTGAGTTCGACCCGTCCACGGCGGCGAGAGCCATGACCGACGTCACTGGAGATCTTCAAGCATTTCAAGCGAACGCCAAGCGCGCTGCACGCCATTTTGATCAGGCACATCTTGGTCCGAAACTGTTGGAATTGTTCCGAGAAGCTGCCTGCGGTGGGTTGATGTCCGTTCAAGACCGCGAAGCAGAGCCAGCCCAGACCGTGTAGCCTGGGCAATCTATTCTTGTGCTGCTAGCGCCCGACCCATGCTGATTGAAAACCGAATGAGTGATTCCAGCAGTCCTTTCAGGCAGCGAGCTCTGTTGATTCTCGGAGTGCTCGCCTTTACTGCTTGCTACCAATGGGCGTATGTACACTGGTTGTATCCAGTTTTTAGTTACATTGGATATGATTACAACCCACCCCCGATTGGGTACTTGTTTCTCGCATGGATGTTGAGCACATTGCCCGGCCTTTGGATGCCACTTAGTCTCACCCGGCCGTCCCAATTAGCCTATTGGGTGTTGTACCTTACTGTGTTCATTCCTTCCATTCTCATTTCACTCTTCGCCGGTATCGACCCAACATCCGAAGTCACTAAGCTCATGCTCACGCTCTTCGTCGGTTTTGCGATAATAGGCATAAGTTATCGGCGTCCACTTCTGAAGCTACGCCCACCTCAGATCCCCAGCTCTCGTTTCTGGTATGGTTTTACCCTTGTTGCCGGTGTTCTCGCAGTCTGGGTGCTTGTAGCCTTTCGAGGAAACCTGCACATCGTATCGTTTTTGGATGTTTATGACGTGCGGAATGCGGCCGATGATGTGATGGCCGGTACCTGGCTGAACTATCCCCTGATGTTGCTCCCCGGCGCGATCAATCCATTCCTGATGGCCTGGGGTTTGTATCACAAGAAGCCCTGGATCTTCATAATAGGCGCTCTGGGACAACTTCTTGTTTACAGTAGCATGGGAACAAAAGGTTCGGCGACATCGGCATTGTTCATTCCTGCGATCTACCTCATTCTTCGGAAAGATCACGGCCGATTCGCGATCAGGTTAACCTGGAGCGTGGTCGCCCTTTTCGTCACACTAAGCTTCTGTGCTCCCCTCGCAGGAGACACACCGGGCCCGCTTCTTTGGACCGTGCTATTCGTCGTTTTCTCGCGCACGTTCGGTGCTAATGGATTGTTAAGCGCACAATATTATGACTTTTTCAGTAAAAATCCAATAACCTATATGTCGCATGTACACGGCTTTAATTGGTTTATACACTATCCGTACTCGAATCCTCTAGGTATCGAGGTGGGGACCTACTATTCTGGGGATCCTACTTACGACGCCAGCGCTCATTTCTGGGCGACAGATGGCCTGGCAGGCTTGGGATTGCCGGGGATCCTGCTGGTATCTGCTTTCTGCGCACTGATTTTTTGGATGCTGGATTCCGTTGCGCAAAAGCACGACCCGCGATTCGCAACGCTAGCAATCAGCTATGCCGCATATAACATTGCAAACGGATCTCTGTTTACGGCCCTACTTTCTGGAGGTTTGGGCCTCCTGATGGTCTTTCTTTACCTGGTGCCACGCGAAAAATGCGAGGTCTCTCTCGAACCAATAATTTCCAGGTCGGTTGCGCCGGTGGGCTGAACTATCTAACGTTTGCCATGTCATGTGATCATGCGAGCTTAAAGAATTGGACTCGCAACTGGGTTGCTCCAGGCTTCATTAGCTTGGCTCAGAGGACGTTGGATTTTGTCAGGCTCCCGCCGTGGGAGTACGTCCCGGATGGTTGGCGCACTGCACATCCAGTAAGGGGCTGGAATGTTGCTAGTGTCGTGGAGCTGCAGAAAGCAAAGTGGCCCACATATGCAGCATCCCTCTCGGGGACAGCCCCGCTTGGGATAAATCACGAAAGCCAAGGGAAGCCAAATACCGGCAATCTTCGGGACCACAACACACTCCTTAGCTATGCCTATGTCCTTGCTTTGGCCGCCCATCAACTGCAGCGGCTGTCGTTGCTCGATTGGGGTGGCGGCATAGGCCATTACTACCTCCTGAGCAAGGCCGTACTGCCGGGTGTGCATTTTGACTACTACTGCCATGACTTGCCTCTGTTCTGTGAGGGCGGGCGAGAAGTTTTGCCCGAGGCCCACTTTCTCGAAAAGCGTAAAGAGTGTTTCGCGCGGCGCTATGATCTTGTGCTGGCGAGCTCCTCTGTCTGGTATGAGGAAGACTGGACCTCGTTGTTGGGTCAATTGATCAGTGTGGCCGATCCTTATCTCTATATCACGCGCATGATATTTGTGGAGCGTGCTCCCTCTTACGTGGCAATCCAGCGGCCACGGGACGCGGGCTATCAGACAGAGTATCTCTGTTGGATCTTAAACCGGAATGAATTCCTGGACCACGTCCTCTCTCAAGGTATGGAGCTGTCGCGCGAGTTTATGATCTGTCCCAGCCAACACATCCATCATGCCCCAGAACAAGGTGATTACAGGGGATTCCTGTTCCGGAAACGCGATATTGCTGCACAAACCAGGGCCAAGGCCGCTCCCAAGTGAAGGCCCGGCTTGTATCAGGCTGTCGCCGATCGGAGTGAATTGATTTGAGAGTGACGCTGCTTACAGAAATCTTCGCCAAACAAATGGGCTACCTGGAGAACTTTCTGCCGAAGTACTTGGCTCGTCTTGGGGCCGAGGTTGATGTCATCGCAACAGATTTGCCGACCTATCATTATATGAGCGAAAGAGAGCGTAAGGTGGCGTACACGGGATTCGCCGACGGAAGTGACCTCGTCCCCGGTGCAATCGAGACCATGCAAGGTTTCAAACTGCATGTGCTCGCTCACGCGAAAGCCCTGGGATACATGCGAATGGCCGGTCTAAGAAAAAAGCTGCGCTCGATCCGCCCCAATATCGTGCAAACCACGCATGCCATCGGATGGATTCCTCTTCAGGCTGCTCTTGCCAAGCCCGGTCTGAGTTATAAGCTCTTTACTGGCAGTCACTATCATGCTTCTGTCTTTCCCCTTGCAAACAAAAAGGTTCCTCCATGGAACAAAGAACTTCTGCGCTGTAGAGTTACGCGAAGCCTCCCCGGCCGGCTGGTGAGCCTGTTTACGGAAAAGTGCTACGCAATTACCTCGGACTGTGCAGACGTGGCCGTGCGCTTCTTCGGCGTTCCAAGAAACAAGGTTGACATTTGCCCGCTGGGCGTTGACACGGAATTGTTCAGACCAATCGCCAATCAAGAGGAGCGCCAGGAGAGGCTTCGGGTGCGGCAGCGATTAGGTTTTTCGGAGTCCGATATCATCTGTATTTACACGGGACGGTTAGGGGAAGACAAAAACCCGCTGCTACTTGCTAGAGCCGTGGCACAGCTCACGTCTGCGGGGCAACGATTTCGTGCTCTT
>Ga0066708_10000142_pt1 | contig 15328 bp, 12 predicted proteins | sample GraSoiAngelo_157_FD_66504 | JGI IMG/M metagenome (GOLD analysis project Ga0066708, IMG submission 66504) | Grasslands soil microbial communities from the Angelo Coastal Reserve, California, USA - 14_1009_16_20cm | ecosystem: Environmental > Terrestrial > Soil > Grasslands | place: USA...
GGATCGACGTAAAGGCCGTGCTTTTCAAACAGCTTGGCGTCTTTGGCGAGGTAAAAAGCGGACTGCGTTGCGCTGATCGCGCTATAAGCCACGGCGATCCGTTTGGTTTGGGCCTCCACGGGTGCGGTCACAACGAGCATCACGAGAAAAGCAAAAAGAATTTTGAAATGCTTCATGGAACCTCGACCGACTTCAACGCGGATTCTCCTACGTACGAGAGTTTTCATAACATAGAATGACGCTTTCGCCAACGAACGATAAACGTTTGACATAAGCTCGTAACCACAATAAATGAATGCCTGAACCGAAACGCATTTCCAAATCAACCCCTACTCAAAGGAGCAGGCAAACGTGTCAGCAAAAATCGCAGATATTCAGGCCAAAAGTGAGAGCTGGAATGTTCGTTTAATCGGTCATCACGACTTAAACGGTCATGGAGACGGCATGCAGCTACTCAAGAACGGCCGCTACATCTATCTCGCCCATCTGGGCACATCGCCCATGGCGCTGACCATTCTTGACGCTGCGGACCCAAGCGATCCGAGAGTGATAAAGCAGATGCCCCATCCGGACAATACACACGCGCACAAAGTCCAGATCGCCGGCGATGTTCTGATTCAGAATCAGGAGCGCCCCTACTTTGACAAATCGATCGCCGCCAGCGTGGCTAACGAGGCTGGGATCCGCATCTATAGCATTGAAAATCCGACCGAGCCGCGCGAGATCGGTTACATGAAAATCCCGGGAAAGGGCGTTCACCGGATGTGGTTCACCGATGGCAAGTACGCCCACGTCGGCGCGATGCTGCCCGGCATCAAAGAGCGGGCGTATTTAATCGCGGACCTGTCGAACCCGTCGAATCCGAAGCAGGCCGGTGTGTGGTGGATTCCGGGAACCAAAGAGGGAGAAGAAACGCCGCCGGAATGGACGCCGTTTCCAGGGGAGCATTTTCACGTTCACGGCGCGATTACCCACGGCGACCGCTCCTACGTCGCTTTGGTCGACGCGGGGATGGTCATCATCGACATCTCCGACGTCAGCAAGCCGAAGACCATCAGCCGCCTCGATTGGAGTCCGCCCTACGGTGGTTACGCGCACACGACTCTGCCGCTTCCCGGAAGAAAACTCGTGGTGGCCGTCGACGAGTCGGTGAAGTATGATTGCCAGGAGGGCGAGAAGCGCGTGTGGCTGATCGATATTCGGGAAGAGAAAAATCCGGTGATCGTCAGTACATGCCCGGTGCCGGAAGGCGACTTTTGCAAGCGCGGACTCCGCTTCGGTCCGCACAACGTCCACGAGAATCGACCGGGCTCATTCCAAAGCGAAAATATCATCTTCGTCACCTATTACAACGCCGGGCTGCGAGTCTTTGACATCAGAAACAAGTTCCGTCCGGAGGAGGTGGGCTTCTTCATTCCGCCGCCGCCGGAAGGCCAAAAGGCGCCGATGTTCAACGATCTGTACGTCGATACGGATGGGCTGATCTACGTGACTGACCGAATCAAAGGCGGGTTGTATATTCTGGAATACACCGGGCCGAAGATTCAGTGAAGGAGCTACCCGGCTGCTGGAGAGTTTACCGTTCGCCCATCGACGCGGCTCACGGCGAGCGGTAGGGTGGTGCAATGAGTTGAGTTTTCCGTTCGTGCAGCCCGTCGAAGACGGGTTGCAGTTTTTCAGTAAGCTCCTAGTGTGGTGTCTCCGAAAAATTCGCAATAAAGTTTCGGCGTCATTCCGGCCGAGCGCGCGGCTGCGCGCGAGAGCCGGAATCGAGGAAACTCAAGGGACACTGGATTACCGCCCTTCGACTGCGCGTCTCGGGACATGCTTTCGCGGTAATGACGAGGGGAGGCGCCGACTTATTCAATGAACTCAGGAGACAGGAGACTAATAGGAGACGTTTCAAATATAGAGAAAGTTCTGTGTCATGTCTGACCGCTTGCTGGTGAATATTTTTAACGTGGCCAAGGAGGAAATTTCATGACCAGTCTTAAAAGACTCTCAAGTGGTTTTGTCGCCCTGCTCACGATCACCGTCTTGACGAAACTTGGTGTCGCCGCGCCCATCGACGATCTGATCAAAGGCGCCAAGCAAGAAGGGACAATCGAGTTCTATGCCCCGTCAACCTTGACGCCGCAAGGCGCGCAGGCTTTGGCCGCGGCATTCAACAAGAAATACGGCCTCAACGTCAAATTGCAATTCAACCCCTCAGGAAACATGACGCGGGATATCGGCAAAGTCGTCGGCTTGGGCGCTAGCGGGGTGCCGCCGGAGTGGGATTTGATGGTGGTCACGGACGCCCATCACGCGACGTTGTGGGTCAAAAAGATGCATCAGCCCTTCGACTATAAAAGCATCGGCGTTGATCCCAAGGCGATTCAGTATGACAACGGCGCGGTGAGCTTTGCCAATCAGTTTGTGCTGCCCGCTTACAACAAGCAATTGGTCCCCGCCAAGGACGCGCCTAAAACTTGGGAGGATCTCTTGAATCCGAAGTGGAAGGGCAAGATCGGCGTATCGAGCGCGACCCACCACATGGCTCGGCTGGCGGCGGGACCTTGGGGCGAAGAGAAGACGACCAATTTTGTGAAGGCCCTTACCAAGCAGGAATTGATTCTCGGAAGATTGGGAGAGATCTACAACCGGCTGCTGTTGGGTGAAATCGTCGTCGCGGTTTCTTTGACCGACAGCGAAATCAAGTCGGAGAAAAACAAGAGCGCGCCGGTCGTGCATGCCGAAGCGGTGTCGCCGCTGATTGCGCCCGCCTATCAGGCGGGCGTGCCGAAGAACGCGCCGCATCCTAAAGCTGCGTACCTGATGGCCGGCTATCTCACGACTCCCGAAGCGCAAAAAATTTGGGAGAAATACGCCGGCCAAAGCTCTGCCTTGATTCCCGGAACGTCTGCCTATAAGTACGCGCAGAAAAAAACCGTCGTGTATATGACTCAGGATCAAGCCGAGATGGTTGACCGACTTTCGAGAGAATACGGGAAAATATTCGGTTTCAGCGGGCTTTAAAAAATCGTCCCCTACCTCTTTCCTCCCCCGCGAGCGGGGAGGATGAAGGAGGGGGCCTTCGCGATAAGAGAATTCGCGTGAGCACAGCAACTGACGTTGGCGTATTCGGCCGAGCCGTCGATGTTAAGGCCAACGGGCTTGGCCTATTCGCCGGCGGGTTGATGGCGCTGCTCCTTTTCATGGTCGGTGTGCCGCTGTTGATGGTGGTCCTCATGAGCTTGCGCACCGGTTTCCCGGGCGAGGGTGGACCGCTTACGCTGGCCAACTTTATCGCCGTCTATAGCGCTCCCGGCACCTACAAAGTTTTGCTCAACACGCTTTTGTTCGCCTCGGGCACGGTCTTGGTGGCACTGGTGTTCGCGGTCCCGCTGGTTTGGCTTCTCACCCGCACCGATCTCCCTCTTAAAGGAACCATATACGTTCTCATGACCGTGGGAATTTTGATCCCGGTCTTTCTCCGCACCATCGCCTGGATTCTCTTGCTCAGTCCGCGCATCGGCCTGGTGAACCAGTGGGCGACGCAACTCTTCGGTCTCGATCATCCGCTGATCAGTTTATACAACATACCGGGGATGGCTTTTATTCAGGGCGTGTCGTTCGTGCCGTCGGCGTTTTTCATGCTGGCGGCGGCCTACCGCACCATGGACCCATCACTCGAGGAGGCGGCCTACACGGCGGGAGTGAGCAAGTTTCAGACGTTTCTTCGGATCAATGTGCCGATCACCTTGCCGGCGATCGCCGGGGTGATGGTCTATCTGTTCATGAGCGCCATCGCCGTGTTCGAGGTCCCGGCGATCATCGGCTTTCCGGCGCGGATTCTCGTGTTGAGCGCTTTGATCTTTACATCGACCAATCCCCCCGCGGGCCTGCCCGACTATGGCCTGGCGGGCGCCTACGGCGCGGTCATGCTAGTTGCCGGCCTGAGTCTCGCCTTTTTCTACGTGCGTCTCGTCCAGCACGGGAAGAAATATACGGTGATCACCGGCCGCGGCTACCGGCCGCGAGAGATATCTCTTGGGCGATGGAAGTGGGCCGCGCTCGCCTTCGCGATGCTTTACTTGTCCATGGAGGTCTTTATCCCATTTCTGGTTCTTGTATGGGCGTCGCTGCTGCCGCACTTGCAGCTACCCTCGGCCGAGGCTTTCTCGCAAATCTCTCTTAGCAACTACGAGACGATTTTCGACTACGTCGACGCCCTGCCCTTTATCAACACGGCGATTCTCATGTTCGCTGTGCCGACGGCGACGATGTTCCTGAGCGTGCTCGTTTCGTGGCTGGTCGTGCGGACGCAAGTCAGCTTCCGTGGCTCCCTCGATACCATCGCCTTTCTGCCGCACGCGATACCGAGCATCCTTCTCGCCGTGGGTCTCGGCTATCTCGGGCTCGCCTACAGAAACTTCTTTCCGGTTTACGGCACCATCGCGATCATCGCTATCGCTCATACGATCACCTGGATCGCCTACGGCACGCGCACCACGAATGGAGTCATGATTCAGGTGCATCGCGAGCTGGAAGAGGCGGGGAAAGTCTCCGGGGCCTCGACGCCGCGCGTGCTTGGCCGTATCGTCCTGCCGCTGGTAGCCGCCGGTATCTTCAATAGCTGGATCTGGATCAGTATGCTCTCGTATCGGGAAGTGACGATGGCGTTGGCGCTTGGGACGCGCAAAAATCTCGTGGTTTCGACAATTGTCTGGCAGTTTTGGGGCAATGGCTGGGTGCCGCAGGTGGCGGCCTTGGGTGTCGTGCTCGTGCTCTTCGCCGTGCTGGTTGTCGGCGCGTTGAAAATCGGCTTTTCACGCCTCGGGGAGGTGGGGCCGGGAAGCTAAGAATGGAGTGTTGGAGTAATGGAGTGATGGAGCCTAATATTCCAGTACTCCATTACCCCAAAGGTAGTTTCTTTTGATACGCATTCGCGGACTCAAAAAATGGTTCGACAGCCGGCGCGGCCGAGTGGAGGCACTGCGCGGCATAGATCTGGAAGTGGCGGAGAAGGAGTTCTGCGTCCTGCTCGGCCCCAGCGGCTGCGGTAAGACCACCACCTTGCGCTGCGTCGCCGGCCTGGAGAAACCCGACGCCGGCGAGCTGGAAATTGCCGGTACCATCGCGAACTCTCCGACCCGGCGAATCTACGTACCGACGGAAAAGCGCGATATCGGCATGGTATTCCAGTCCTACGCGATCTGGCCGCACATGAATGTATTTCAGAACGTTGCCTTTCCCCTGATCCGCGGCCGGAAGCAGATCGCCAAAGATCTCGTGGCCGAAAAAGTCCGCCATGCGCTTCGGCTCGTTCAACTTGACGGGCTCGAGGACCGGCCGGCGACCGATCTGAGCGGCGGCCAGCAGCAGCGCGTGGCGATGGCCCGAGCCATGGTCACGGAGCCGAAGATTTTGCTCATGGACGAGCCGCTAAGCAATCTCGACGCCCGCCTGCGGGAGCAGATGCGCGTGGAGCTTAAGAAAATTACCAAAGCCGTCGGCGTGACGACTCTCTATGTCACGCACGATCAGGCGGAAGCGCTGAGTCTCGGCGACAAAGTCTGCGTGATGTACAACGGTGAGATCCTGCAAACGGCGCCGCCGCATGAAGTCTATGCCAAGCCGAATAGCCTTTTCGTCGCCCAATTCGTCGGTGAAATGAATTTCATCAAAGGCCATGTCACCGGCCCATCACAGGTGGAATGTCCACTTGGAACTCTGCCCATCCCCGTGCCGTTAGGCGTTTCAGTCGCAAGTTCAGTCACGCTTGCGGTCCGGCCTGAACACGTAAAGCTCAATTGCGCAGACGGGTTGCCCGACTCCCTGTCGGGAGCCATCACGAGCAAAAATTACCTCGGCGATGCGCAAATTCTCGAAGTCAACATCAATGGCCTGAGCCTTCTGGTGAAGCTCCCCGGCGATTCGGAATTTTCCATCGGACAGAAGGCCGGGGTGATGATCCCGCTTGATCGCTGGCACGTTTATCCCTGACTCTTACGGCACACTAAACTTGCAGTCGCTTGCCGACTATGCAATAGAACGATTCATTATGAGTACGAACGCACAGACCGAAACATTTCGACGCAAACCCGTGGAAAATCTTCTCCGCGCGCGCTCCGTGGCGATTGTCGGCGCTTCGCCCAAGGGGCGCTGGCCCATGGGCATTTATCGCAATCTCAAGAAGGTCTACAGCGGCAAGATCTTTCTCATCAATCCGAATTACAAAGAGATCGAGGGCGCTCCTTGTTATCCGAACGTCGCGGCACTGCTTGAGGTGCCGGAGGAGCTGCTCATCTTGATTCCGACCAGAGCCGTGCTCCCCACTTTGGAGGAAGCCGCCAAGCTCGGCACTAAGTCGGCGACGATTTACACCGCCGGTTTCGGAGAGGGCGACGACCCAAAAGGAAAGGAACGCGCGCAGGCGATGAAAGATCTTTGCGACAAAACGGGCTTTGTCATCTGCGGGCCGAATTGCATGGGGTCGTATTCGCTGGACAACGGTTTGTGGACTTTTCCTACCGCTACGCCGCTGCTCAAGAAGGGGCCGGTCGGTTTGATCTTTCAAAGCGGCGGCTCGCTGGGCAACTGGATCAAGGGCGCTACTGAGCGCGGCATCGGCTTTACTCACGCGGTTTCGAGCGGCAACGAAGTGAGTCTGGATCTCGTTGATTACTTGTCATTCCTCGTTGACGATCCTGATACCAGGCTTATTACTTTGATGGTCGAAGGCGTCCGCCGTCCCAACGAGTTCATGACCGTCGCCGAGCAGGCGCTCAACAAAACCAAACCGATTCTCATCGTCAAACTTGGACGTTCTGAGATGGGAAAACGGCAGGCGATCTCCCATACGGGTGCGCTCGCGGGAGCGGATGAAGTCTTCGATGCCGTCTGCAAACGGCTTGGACTGATTCGTGTGCCGACGTTGGAAGACTTGACGGAAACAACGCTGGCGTTCATGCCGGGCCGCTTTCCGAGAGGTAGCCGTGCGGCCATCGTTGTCAATTCCGGCGGCATGAAAGGTTTGATTTGCGATCACTGTGACGAACTTAACACGAATCTGGCGCAGTTAAGTGATAAGACCAAAGAAGCCGTGCGGCCGCTGATTCCCCCCGAATTGGTCGTGGAGAATCCGCTCGAATGCGGCGTGGCAGGCTTTGGCGACGAACAGAACTTCATCAACATCGTCAAGTTTCACGCGGAAGACGATGGCGTGGATCTCCTCGCGATTCACGGCGAACTGCCGCGCGGCGAGAAGAGAGATCCGCAGCTGTTCAGGAATTTAGCGGCGGCTACGAACAAGCCCGTGCTCGCGTTCGCGCGATCCACCTACAGCTGTACGGAGGAGAGCCGCGCTTTTCAAGAAGAGGCCGGGCTTCCTTTCTTGCAGGCGATCAAGCCGACGCTGCGCGCGCTGGCGGCGCTTGGTTTATACGGAGAGCGCAAGCGATTTGGCGTGCCGAAGTTGCCGGAGATGACGGGCAATGAAGCGGATCTCGAAGGTGAGAGACTGAATAGCCTGCTCCAAAACCAAGGGATCGGATTACCGAAGCAAGCTTTGGTCGGCACGGCTGCAGATGCAGCGGCAAAAGGCAAAGAGATCGGCTTCCCGGTGGCATTGAAACTCGTCGCGCCGGAGGTCGTGCACAAGACGGAATCAGGCGCAGTTGTTTTGGGTTTAAAGAGCGCGGAAGAAGTTGAAAATCAGGGCAAACAGTTGCTGACCAAGACGTCCGGCAAAGCCCAATTACTGATTCAAGAGATGGTGCAGGGAACCGAAGTGCTCATCGGCGCGCGCACGGATCCACAATACGGCCCATTTTTGATGGTCGGGCTTGGCGGAATCTTTGTCGAAGTTTTGAAAGACGTAGCTATTCGACTTTTGCCCGTCGATGAGAAAGAGGCCCGCACTATGCTCCGAGAGCTGCGCGGCTACAAAGTGCTTGAAGGCGTCCGCGGACAAGGGCCGCGCGACATCGACGCGCTGGTGCGCGCGATGGTCGGGTTGTCCGATATCTTCGCCGCGCATCGGAATCATCTTTCCGACTTCGAAATCAATCCGATTATGGTCCGGGCTCTGGGCGGTGGTGTGGCTGCTGTGGACGTGAGATTGGTTAGAAAATAAGTCTCCGATATTGGCCAGAAAATTCTCAGAGGTTCGACCGCTGTCGCTGATTCCGTTCTAGCCGTATCCAGCGACGATCAGACCGCGAGTGGTTTTGCGGAATTCCTGCTGGACGCTCCAAAGCGAGAACTTTGAATGCAAGCGACATCTCTGCGCGGCACAATCCATCCCATCAACCGAAGCCCGCTATTTAACGGTTCTTGACGCCCCGGAAGCTTTGATGAGCCTCCGGGTCAGCCGCCTGCTTGGGATAGTCAACTCCGGCTCGGGGCCGTTTGTTCATTTGGGGCGTTAATGGTATATTAAGTTCGTTTAGGTGAGTCTTCAACCGTTTGAGTAAGCCCCTGTGCTTGGACGAGCCAGGGGCTTTTTTATCTCGGCAAAAAAGGGGGGCCTTATGTCAGAAAAAGTCAGCGAGGTCAGATTACAGAGTGGCACGGTGATTCGCCATAGAGTGACCGGTTATGAAGGCGTCGTCGATGGGATAACTGAGATCAGAGATTGCTTCACGTCCGCCGGAGCACCGTTGAGCAGATTGAGTTCCAAATATTCGTTCCAGTATCGAATCGTCGTTTCAGGCGAGTCCACACGCAGAATCGCCCCAACCGAGGATCTTGAAGTCTTGGATGGAGCGGTGTTGGTGTTCTGTCCCCATTGTCGAGACTCTTTTCAGAGCAAGCCGGGGACTGTCGGCAAGCCCCGTGGTCGTTGTCAATGCGGCGAGTGGATTTGCCCGTCATGCTTATATTGCCAGGGAGCGATTTCGGACTCCGCGGCACCGGAGTCTTGTGTGTACCAGCGCAAGCGCCTCGTCAAGAAGGTCGCCATGGCAAAAAGGACCAAAGTCCGAAAAAGCAATTCGGGTTGACTCGGGCGGGAAAAAAACGTAAAGTAATTCTACCTACTTCAGTAAAGGGCCTTCTGAAAGAGGAAAGTACAAGCGTTGAAGGCCAGATCAGTCTCTCCTTGCGAATCGATATCTAACGGACACACCGACCAGAGCGTGGTTACAGTCAGTACGTTCCCCATGTTCTGCTCCCATTAGCGGTCAGCTTCTCAGGGTCAAAGACACTAACAGTCTCTTTTAAGGAGGAGAACATGAGTAATAAAATATATGTCGGCGGTTTGCCTTATTCGGTAACCGACGGCCAACTGCAGGAAGTATTCTCGGCGCACGGGACCGTCGAGTCGGCCAGAGTGATCTCGGATAAGTTCACCGGTCAGTCACGAGGTTTCGGCTTTGTGGAAATGAGCTCCGGGGGTGAAGCCCAAACGGCCATTCAGGCTTTGAACGGAAGCCAAATGGATGGGCGTACACTGGTCGTCAACGAAGCGAAGCCGATGGTTCGCCGTGATAACGGTGGCGACAGTGGAGGGCGCGACAACAGAACCGGCGGACGTAATCGCTGGTAGTTTTTTTCATTCTCGTGTTAGCAAGGGGGGCAACAGGTCGGGTTGCCTCCCTTTTTTTGTCCGCGCAGTCGCGGCCGCAACGAACACGGGCCGAACGAAGAGGCCATTGTCTTAGTCCTGCATGTCCGATGCCGGCCTGTCAGGCGCAAATCCTTTTGCCGCGGTCTATTTAAGCCACCCGCGGGGTTTTGCAGGGCCGCGTTGGGCGTGCCGGAGCTTTCTCAATGCTATCGCCTCAATTTGGCGGATTCTTTCTCTGGTGACGCCGAATACCTTTCCGGTTTCTTCTAAGGTGTGCTCCGCTTTTTCTCCAATCCCGAAGCGCATACGAATAATTTTTTCCTCCCGCGGGCTGAGAATGGTCAGCAGCCTTTGCGTATCGCGTTCGGAATCGAGAGAAATAGCCAGAGTCTCAGGGTCGGGAGAGTGCTCGTCTTTGATGAGATCCCCGAGGCAGGTTTCTCCATCCTCGCTGGATGGCCCGTCAAGCGAAACAGGTTCTTTGACCAACCGGCGGACAGCTTCTACCGCCCTCAGGGGCAGCGCCATTTTTGCCGCGATTTCTTCAAGCGCAGGCGGACGGCCGAGATGACTAACGAGACCCCGCTCCGTTACAGTGAATTTGTTCGTCAGTTCAACCATGTGAACCGGGATGCGGATTGTCCGCGATTGGTCTGCAAGAGCCCGGGTCACCGCCTGGCGTATCCACCAACTCGCATAAGTTGAAAACCGAAAGCCCAGCCGATGGTTAAATTTGTCCACAGCCCGAGCAAGGCCAATGTTTCCTTCCTGGATTAAATCCAGAAAGTGAAGACCCCTGCCGCAATATTTTTTCGCTATGGCTACAACCAGACGGAGATTGGACTCGATGAAGCGCTTTTTGGCTTGGGCAACGTCCGCCTGCTTGTCCCCAATGCTCATCACCATCCTCCGAATTTCCGAGTTCGGCATCCCCATCCTAGTCTCGATATTGTGAAGCGCCCGCCTTTTGACCCTTCCTCCAATTTCCCCTTCGATCTGCTGAAGGTTTTCATAGAGCCGTTTGTGACCGGCGACGATCGATTCAATTTGACTACGGTTGAGCTGAAGTCCCCTGAGGGCTACGGCGATCTTCTTTCTCTGGCCGTTGAGTGATTGTTCCAGTTTTTTGCGTCTGATCGGATTCATTGGCTTGCCGCATTGGTCGGTTGTGCGCTCGTATCTCCGAGCCAGGTATTTGAGGCTCGTCAAGCGATTTTGAAAACGACTCTGGAGGATCTTATCGTCGATCAAGGGATTTCCAGGTGTTTCGTTGGGCTGATCGACGACGTCGCGTGCATTAACAAGTCCGCTAGCGACCTTCTTTCCCGTATCGAGCACCCAATAAAGAGCGAAAAGGGAAGATAACGTTTCCTGGGCGATCTGCGCCTCTCCTTCCGCAATCCTTTTGGCAAGTAAAAACTCTTCTTCGCGGCTGAGAATGCGTGTCGATCCTATGGCGCTCAGATACAGCCGAACGGGATCCGCGTGCTTTCCTGAAGCACCGATGTTGTCAACGCTAGCATCGAGCTCTTCCTCATCCGGTAGCCTGTCCCATGAATACTCCCCATCGGGTAGCTGGGAGGAGTCCCAGCCGGTTTCATGAGAGTGCTCCCGCAAGGCGGTATTGGCAGAATCAAGGGATTCATACTTCGACGCTTTGCGATATTTCCGGTAAGAGCGGTTGTACGTATTCATTTCGCTTATGCTTTGCAGGATAGTTTTTTGGCGTCGCGCGGCCCTTTTGATTCTCGTCGAGTGACCAACAACTCCGGCGAATCCTGAAGATTGCGCTTCGTGAGGGGTCCCTTTGACTAATTAGAGTGTAATGAGTGAGGCGTATTTGAAGAGTTCATCTGCTCGAACTAGAGAACACACTAGGTGGTTTACGCAGTATTGTCAAACTATATCTTTACAGGGCGGATCGGTCAGGATATAAGTAACCCAAGAACGTAAGCAGCACTCTAACAACTATCGCGACCTGCAAACCCCAGAGATTCCCCTGAGTCAAAGTTGAGCGATCGATGTGAGAGAATCTGAGCTGGTCAATTAGTAGTAGCTAGGGGCTGACAGTGATTTCAGTTGTTGTCCTCTTGTTATGGTTCCGGCGGCACAAAACCTGATGGGAAAATGAGAGGAAAGAGGGAAAGACATGGATAAGCAATTCTTCGTGGGTATGAAGATTTCGAAGGATTTACAAAATCGACTCGATAAACCGGCACCGGGTACTGATTGCTATTTTAAGAAGGACAACGTGGAATACCTCCATATTGTCAATCTAGGTGAAGACAGATTTATCGGGAGATTCCTCAAAGACGGCTTCCCCGTGGGTGAACTCGACAACGTTAGCCGCAACGTCTGCAGCATCGTTCGACTAATCACCGGCGGCCAAAGGATCGCAGAAGATTCTCTCCACATTTATGTCACGTGATGGTGCCGCGCGAGACTGCTCTGATTGAGACGCAGCACTGTTCCTTCTTAGACTCTCTCCCAAATTCGGAACCGAAGGACATGGTTTTTCTCATCAGGAGGGTCGCGCTGACGCTGGCACATTTCCACCGTCTGGGAAAGGGAGAATCTGGGCTACCAACGAGCACGGGTCGATCCAAGTTATTCGAAAAAGTCGAATAACGACCGACAAAGTGAGGTATTCACAACCGCCGGAAAACAAGGATCAGTAGTTTTGCGCCCACCGACCGGGACGGATCTCTCCGGTGACGGGATCCTCGCCCTCAAGCGGCGGTCCGCCTTTTTTTTTCTCTCCCTTACGCTGCTCTCGCCGCACAGCCTTGTCCCGCTGCTTTTGCTGTCGCGCCAATGCCTTCTGGCGCTTCTTGTACGTCTCATTCCCCATAATGTACACCGTATCATATACCCTGACAAACGGGAACCTTAACCGAATAAGTTTGTGAGGATGTCGGAACCCGGGCAGGTGCGGCTTAATTGATGGAATTGAGATCGTTAAAAGCAGAGGAATCGAATACCACCCGAGATTGCTTTGTATGCAATTACTCCGTCAACGCGGCGTTGACGGATGACGAGGACGTGAAACAGTCTTAATAATCCGCCGCCCTTCTCTTTAGCTCAAGAAAGAAGACTCAAGTCTCATCTTTGATCTTAAACTTTTCTCCGGTCAATGCTCGATGGATCCGTTGGATATGCTCAGGGCCGGTGGTTTCGAGGATCAATTCAACTTCAGTCTCGCCGATCGCCATCTGTCCGAAGCCGCGGCTGTGAGCGATGTGCAGAATGTTGGCGCCCAGTTCGCCGATGCGTTGGCTCAGCCGCGCCAAGGTACCCGGCCTATCAGGCAACACCACGGAAAAGCGTGTTAGCCTGCTATCCTGGATGAGCCCTTTTTCGATGATTCGCGAGATGAGATTCATATCGATGTTACCGCCGGAGACGATCAGCCCAACGTCCATATTTTTCACGGCCACTTTGTCGTTCACCAGGGCCGCCAGCGGAGCAGCGGCGGCTCCCTCGGCGACCGTTTTTTCGATTTCCAATAGCAGCAAAACGGCCTTGGCGATTTCGCCTTCGTTGACGGTAACAATCTCATCGACGTAACGCTTTATCAGTTCCAACGGTGTCGCTCCCACTGTACGCACGGCGATGCCGTCGGCGATGGTCGCCGCTCGGGGGAGACGGATTGGTTTACTTTTCTCTAACGCGGCTTTCATTGAGGAGAGCGCCTCGGCTTGAACGCCGACGATTCGAATTTTCGGATTGAGCGTCTTGAGAACTAAGGCGATACCGGCAATCAATCCCCCGCCACCGACGGGAACGATGACGGCTTCCAAATCCGGATTTTGCTCGTGGATCTCGAGCCCGATGGTTCCCTGCCCAGCGACGACCCACGGATCGTTAAAAGCATGAATGAGAGTGAGTCCCTTCTCTTGGCTTAGCCGCTCAGCTTCGGCAAAAGCTGAATCGTAGTCCGCACCGTGAAGTACGGTTTCGGCGCCGTACTGCCGCACGCGACTGACCTTGATCAAAGGCGCGTGCAGGGGCATGACAATGGTTGCCGCTATATTGAGTCGTTGGCTGTGGAAAGCCACGGCCATGCCATGGTTGCCCGCACTGGCGGCAATCACGCCGCGCTTAGCCTGGTCCTGCGTGAGCGTCAGCAGGCGGTTGAGAGCTCCTCGTTCCTTGAACGAGCCGGTCATCTGCAGGTTGTCGAGTTTAAAAAATACTCGACTCCCCGCTATCTGGCTGATAGTTTCAGAATAGGGAAACGGAGAAAGATAGATCTTGTTTTGGATCCGTTGGCGCGCTTCTTCGACGTCGACAAAAGTAATCATCTTCGCGCAACGTTAGAATGAAAGAGCGAAGACTGCAAGGTAAATTTACAGACAGTTAATTTGACTTGCGCAGTGAGTATATGGCAAGGAAATTTGGGGATGCGATGCTGCCTGTGGGTCATCAGGAACGTAAGCAAAAAGCATCGAAATAGTGCCAAATTAGACCCTTCACAATGAAAGCCCAACAAAACACGACCGCGGACGTCGCCCGTTATCAACAGAATTATATTATCGAGATGGACGGAATCGCCCTTTACCATTCGATGGCCGCCGCCGAAAGAGATGAAAAACGGGCGGCGATCTTTGAGAAACTCGCGGAGAACGAAGAGCGCCATGCCCAGCGTTGGGCCCGGCTCATTCAGTTGGCCGGAGGGGTTGTGCCAAAACATCGCCCTTCTGCGCGTGTCCGGATGCTGGGTTGGATGGCACGGCAGTTTGGAACAAAAAGAGTTCTGCCGATCATCAGTAGCTTGGAAGCGCGGGACGAGGCCGGCTACATGCATCAACCGGAGGCGGCTGGCCTACCGGCCGAAGAGCGAGCCCATAGCCGCACACTGTGGGCGATGTCGGGAGGTTCCTCGGGTCCGGCGTCGATTGTTGGTACCGAGCGCTGGCACTTCACCTCGCGGGGCGGAAGTTTGCGTGCGGCCGTGTTTGGCATGAACGATGGATTGCTTTCCAACTTTAGCCTCGTGATGGGATTTGCCGGCGCCGAGGCGAAGCCGGAGTATATCCTGCTCGCCGGTGTGGCCGGGTTGCTCGCCGGCTCATTCTCGATGGCAGCCGGTGAGTACGTTTCCATCACGGCGCAGCGAGAAGTGTTTGAGCAGCAGATCGCGATGGAGAAACAGGAGCTGGAAATGTCGCCCAAGGAAGAGGAAGAAGAGCTTTCCTTGATCTATCAGGCGAAAGGTGTTCCCGAATTGGAAGCCTCGCAGCTCGCCCGACGCATCATTCAGAATCCCAAAATCGCCATCGATACCCTGGCTCGCGAAGAGTTGGGGCTGGATCCTTCCGAGTTGGGCTCGCCATGGACTGCAGCAATGAGTTCCTTTTTCGCGTTTGTCATCGGCGCGTTTGTCCCCGTGGCGCCTTACCTTTTGACCTCAGGTGTGACCGCTTGGCTCACGAGTGCTTCCCTCAGCTTTTGTGCCTTGTTCGGCGTCGGAGCCCTGCTGTCGATCTTTACGGCTCGCGGTCCGATTGTCAGCGGCGCGCGCATGCTCGGCATCGGTTTGCTGGTCTCCGCGATTACCTACAGCGTGGGGTGGTTGCTCGGCGTATCGGTGGCCGGGTAGGAAGGACGAGAACTTAGGGGCGCAGCTTTGAGTCCTGAGTGACCTCCAATTGCACAAGAGGTGCTGTCTCACAGGATCGGGTATTCGACACGGCTTTGCCTGCCTATAGCACAAGATCTACTGCTGAATTCTTCACTTGTGACGACCAGCGAATGATTCATTAACCTGGTATC
>Ga0066708_10000152_pt1 | contig 15106 bp, 12 predicted proteins | sample GraSoiAngelo_157_FD_66504 | JGI IMG/M metagenome (GOLD analysis project Ga0066708, IMG submission 66504) | Grasslands soil microbial communities from the Angelo Coastal Reserve, California, USA - 14_1009_16_20cm | ecosystem: Environmental > Terrestrial > Soil > Grasslands | place: USA...
CTGCGCGGGCGGGGGTAGTGAACAGGAATATCTGCAGAACGAACATTACGGCGAGACCCGGTGGCAAAGGACGTAATTTGTGGCGCGATGGTTTCGCGAATGTATTTTGCGCGGTCAGCAAAACAGTTCTCTCCTTGCAAGAAGGCTGACGCAGAGGACCCGCCTATTCTGACGGAGAAAGCCGCGACAAAGCTCTAGGGTATTTTCCTGCATTTCAAATGCAGGTTGGACCTTATCGACGAAGGGGCGGATTCGTCTTTAACATGCAGTTGGGGACGTTCCTATGGAAAGTCGGCAAGTGCGTCGCTGCCATGGGAAGGACAAAGAGTAGTTCGTCGATTCCTGGGGGGTGAAAATTTGGGGTACTAGTTCCTCATGGTGTCAAAATCCTCTAACTTGGCAAATCAAAACTTTCGACTAAAGACGCGCACGCCGCGTAGGCGCTTACCGCTTCCATCGATATTCAAGAGCCTTGCGCTGGATTCTCTCTCGTGTTCGCCCGCCGCGGATTCCCCGCAAACTTCGGTGCTGAACCTTGCAACGTACGCGAGCCCTGCATCCTCTGACCACGCGAATACCGCTAGCGGTTGGGAGTTGCAAGAAGAAGCGATTCCCTTCTTGGGTAGATTTTTTAAGAGGTTTCTGGACCTGCTGCTTGCTTCGATCGCCCTTGTTCTTCTCTGGCCGTTGATGCTCGTGATCGCCATTGCCGTGAGCCTGGAGTCGCCCCGAGGCCCAGTCATTTTCGCTTCGTTGCGTGTGGGGAAAAGAGGCGTCCTCTTCTCCTGTTACAAATTCCGTACCATGATTCCTGGCGCGAACGGACTTCGCAGAAAGCTGCGGCATTTGAATCAACGCCGCGGCCCCTTCTTCAAGATTGCCGATGATCCCCGCGTCACACGGCTCGGCAGGTTTCTGCGCAAATACAGCTTGGATGAGTTGCCTCAATTGTGGAACGTCCTCAAAGGAGACATGAGCCTGGTCGGGCCGCGTCCGCATCCGGTTGAGGACGTTGCCCAATACGGGCCGGGGCATGAGCATCGCCTGGAAGTTACGCCGGGCATAACCGGCCTTTGGCAAATCACCGCGCGCCAGGATCCCTCTTTCGAAACTTGCATGCTCCTGGACGTTGGCTATATCCGGCGCTGGAGCCTTTTGCTGGATTTCAAAATTTTACTGCGCACCATCCCGGCAGTTCTTGCAGGAGAAGGCCTATAAACTAACGCGCGGGCTGTAGTATTTGCCATTTCGATTCTTTACCCTGGCGCGAGTTATTGGAATATCCGATGACCTCTATGCAGATGGCAAGGATCAAAGCAAGCGCTCTGGAGTCTGGTTCTTCAACTCCCTTCGCTGCTCCCTCTCGCCGCGGAAAGAGCATTCTGGTCGGCCTGCGGAAACACCGCCCAGAACGCATTGTCAACGGCTGGTTGATCCTCATTGGCATCGTGGGCGCCATTATCGCTGTGGCCGACGGCCTAACACGCCCTCCCGATTTAGACTTCCAGCCTCTTCCACAATCCATGCAATACGACCCGTACAGTGCTGCCTTTCTGCTGGCAGGCATTACACTACCTCTCGCGTTTGCATACGCGAGACGGGCACGGGCCTCTCTAACCGAGGTGCTATTTCTGTGGTTTATATTGTGCACCACCGCTTACAGCAAGGATTTTGCCTACATTCGCTTGCCCGGCGCTCCACTCTTCGTCACCGATATGGTGCTGATCTTTCTTCTTACTTCAATCTACATCTTCCAGCGCCGCTCCCGCTCGCGCTTTCCATTAGTGCTAAACGTCTCTCTGGCTCTATTTGTGGCGGCCGGTGCATTTGCGGCCGCACGTGGTTTTTGGGGGCATCACGACTCAGTCCTCGTATTACGCGACTCCGCCATTGTAGGCTATTCATTGTTTTTGCCGGTTGGGTATCATCTCACCAGGAATTGGCTAGTGATAAGGAGAGTGGCGGCTTGGTTTGCGCTTGGCGCAGCATTAAGTATTCTAAATGGGTTGGCTCAGTTTGCCGTCGTACCCGAACAAAGACGCTTCGTTAGTGGCATTTATGCGTTGGTTCCACTCGTCGGCGTTCTGGTAATGATGGCGGACAGACTTATCCGGCCACGCCTAGCTTGGATTCTTGCGGCGGTCTTTTCTATTGGCTTGCTCCTTTCCAACTCTAGAAGCGTCTTTGTGACCATTGTTGTCCTCTTCGTGCTCGCATTGCTCGTTCCCGGACTGATTCGGAGAAAGCTTCGCCTTCTGACCTCGATTACGGCCCTTGGCGGGGCCGCAGTGCTGGCAGGTTCTTTGGCATTCCTGTATCTTCATCTGCAGTCGGAGCGAGCCTATGCCGTACGCGTCGCAGGCGAACTGTCCTCAGGAATACTTCATACGAGCAAGGATCCTTATTGGCAATTCCGGCTCATGGCCTGGAAAGAAGCCTGGAACCGATTTAAGCAGTATCCTGCGGCTGGTGAAGGATTTGGGATTCCTTTTACGTTTGATACCGTGGACGAGGATGTGCGTCCCCACAATACGTACTTGACTGTGCTTTATAAAATGGGAATTGTCGGCTTTCTCCCGTTCCTCGTCTTTCTTAGCTATTACTTCTGGCTTGCTTTTAACGCCGTTGGTCGCAATCGGCGAGACGATCATGTCACCTTCTTGGTGATAGTAATCCTGGCGCAAGTCTGCTTCTGTGTGTGGGGAGGGGCTAGTTTGCTACTTGAGAGCCCCTACTTGGCCTCTCTCTTTTGGGCAGGAGTAGGCATCAGTTTACGCTTAACGCAAGCGCTTGACTTCGAACGTTCCTTACGAAACCTTGCAAAACAAAAATCAGGTGGAACAACGAAATGTTCGTGGGAAGCCCGCAATCTGGAAGTAATACAACTCTCCGCATGAGCGAGCGCGAATTTCACCGGGAGCACGGGGGATCGAAGCAATGATTTGCCCTCTTTGTCGTGGCAAGGCCGTTCGGCACCTGCCACTGCCTCACACAACGATTTGGAGATGTCGAGCAAGCCATTGTGGGTTAGAGTTTGCCTCGCCACAGGTCGGCGACGACGAGCTACGACGCATCTATACGGCGACCTACTACCCATCCGTTGACAATAATCGTCCTGTTAAATACGGGGCTACTCCGGACTCCGTGCTACGACAGGTCCTTTTGCAACTCGAAGCCTCATTAGGTTCTTTGAAGGGTTTGCGCTTGCTGGATTATGGTTGTGGACGTGGGCCCCTTTCGCGTATTGCCCTTGAGCTCGGCCTCGTGCCAGTGGGGATGGAGCCCGACCCGGTAGCGAGAAGTATCAGCAAGGCGAGCCTCGGAATGCCGGTGTACGGTAGTCTTGAAGAGCTGCGCTCGCAAGACCTGCTGGCACAATTTGACTTGGTTATACTCTGGAACGTAATTGAACACTTACGTCAACCGTGGTCTGAGCTACAAGAAATCCGAAGGTTCCTGCGTCCCGGAGGACGCCTCCTCGTTTCTACAATGAATACCCGCTGCCTCAGGGCCCGGATTGAAAACCAACGCTGGGAGAGCTACAGCAACCCTACACACTTATACTATTTTGATAGTGGCTCGCTAGAACGGGTCTTGCGCTGCGGAGGCTTTCATACGCCGCAAGAGTGGAAACCAAAAATCCGCTACCCCCACCATGGCGCTGTAAGGCGCTGCCTCTATGAAATTTCGACTATGTTTGGAGTCTCGGACGGTCTTTACTACTTATGTAACTAAGTTTCAAGTACACATCTGTAGCTGGTGATGTGGCGCTCGAGTCAGAAAAAGGTGAGACGCACTTCCACGCCGATGTATGCGTATGATGACAGCATTAGTGGTTCCAGGGCTATTGAAGCGGTGGCTCGTGCACACTTGCTTCGGATGACCCCGCTCAAGTGGCGCCTCGCTCGCACATTTGAAACATTAATGCGATTGCTGAAGCCGCTGACACCTCCGCTGCCGCCTTTCGAGAATCCTAAAGAACAGCCTGCAAGCATCCTCGTAATCGAATATTGGAATCTAGGTGACCTCGCCATCCTCGTGCCTTTCCTCAGGAATCTAAGGCAGCGCTTTGCGCGGGCCAAAATCTCTCTTCTCGTCAACGCGAACCTGACATATGTCCTTGACGGTCAAGGGCTCGTGGATGCATTCATTCCAACGCGCCCGCCCTGGGCTCGGCACTTCAATCGCTGGCGAAAATACAACCCTTTTTCCTTAGATTGGATTTCACTGGCCCGGACGATTCTCCAACTCCGGAAACACCAGTTTGACTGGGCTTTCTCGGGTCGCATGGACGTCCGTGACAACTTCCTCCTCTGGCTCAGCGGTGCGCGCCGTCGTATCGGTTATGGTTTAGGTGGCGGCACCTCTTTTCTGACGGACGCGGTTGTTCCCGACCTGTCTCGGCAACATCGAGCAGACATTTGGCTCCGCCTGTTGGAATCATTGGGTGTGCTGCCGGACAGAAGCTTCGGAGCCTTCCGGCTGACTGATGCCGAGGTGGCTTCGGCTCGATCGTTTCTCAGCGACCGAGGCGTTGAGCCCGGCAGCTTGCTTGTTGGTATTCATCCTGATGCACGGCTTGCCACTCGGCGGTGGGGCAACGAGAATTTTGCTAAAATTGCACGCCGCATCGTCCAAAACACTGATATACACGTCCTCTGGTTCTCAGAACCAGGCCGCCCTGTGCAAGCACCTTCCTTGGACCGCTGTCACACGATAAGTCTGAGCTTTCGCCCATTTCTGGCGCTGCTTTCCTACTGCAAGCTCCTTGTGTGCAACGACAGCGGTCCCATGCACCTTGCGAATCTCTTAGGCGTTCCGGTCGTCGCCGTCTTCGGTCCGACGAATCCGGTGTGGTTCGGTCCGCGTGGCGCGCGGGACCGCGTGGTAATCCGCCCGGAATTTTGGTGCCGCCCGTGCTTTGACTACTGCATTTTTGACCAGCCGTATTGCCTGCGCACGATTTCCGTAGACGAGGTGTACGACGCTGTTGAGACCCAAATGAACGCCATCCGTGGACTGGAACAGACCTACGTCCACCTCTCTCATAAAGAGGAATGAGTTTCCAATGCCTGACACGACTTCCAACCAGAGCGTGGCGGAAACCAGAGTCATTGAAGCCAATGTGGCCTTCTATCTCCAGTTTGCGAATAAATACGATAGCTACGAAACATTCCTCTTCAACCCCGCTCAACAGAAGAGTCTTGAAAACGACCTGGACAGAATTGGCTCGTATTTTGTCTCCCTTGAGAGGCCGCCTTCATGCCTCGATTGTGGCGGAGGAACAGGGAATCTCACATTGAAGATGTGCAAGAGGGGCTGGGCTGTCACAGTGGTGGACGTTTCCGAGAAAATGATCGGTTTGCTACAGGAAAAGGCGAAGGCTCATGGCTACTCCCCCATGATCATTCACAGTCCTATCGAACGATACCTGAAGACAACTCGGCAGACGTACGACTTGATCACTTTCAGCTCTGTTCTCCACCACTTGTATTCATACTTGTTCGTTGTCGAGCAATCCGTTCAACGGTTGCGTCCAGGCGGTGTCTTCTATTCGAATTATGACCCTCTTGCGCGCAGGAGCCCTTTTTGGGCTCGTGTGTTCGAATCCCTCGATACAACAATTGCAAAGGTTTTGTTTGATCGCAAGGACGTTCTCCCTGGCATCGGCCGCCGCCTGCGCAAGCTCTTCTCACCGAGCGACACCGAATTTGGTCGCACCCTGCTTACTGCCGGCGACCTTGCCGAACTTCACGTCACAAGCGGTGTCGACGACAGGCAAATCCTCCAAATCTTGCAGACAAGCGGGTTTTCGATTGTGGAACATGAAAGATTCCCTACCGGCAGAACGATCTTTACGCGTTCTTTGAACAATCGATTCCGGCTTTTGGAGAGCTTTAAGATTCTCGCACGACGGAGTCAAGATCAAGCAGGATCGTCGCCGGCTCGCGCCCCGTCCGCGAATGCATCGCGGATCCCGATGGGAAACGCTCCTTAAGGCGCAGAATCGGCTCTTCAAAGAAGTACCACGAAATGGCGCCAGCTATTGTCGCCATGAGAATTTGACCACTGAACGCGAAGAGATTTCGTGACACCGGGTTAGGCAGGAAATTCTGTGTGTTGATGAACCGGGCCCAGAACGTGAAGAGTGGCAAGTGTAACAGGTAAATTCCATAGCTGATCCTTCCCATGTAGCGTAACCAACGGGCCGAGAAGCTTCGTCCCAGTAGAGAGGACCGGGTGTCAGAGATTAGCAATAACCCAACTAACCCGGTGTACATAAGACCCAGGAATGTATAACCCACTACGGAGCTGTTCCTATGCATCAGAATTCGTGCGAGTAGCGCGCCCGCCGCGCCAATAGACAAAGACCGATAACTCCAAGTACGCCAGCGGACAAGGGTGCAACTTGGGGAACGCAGCCAAAGTGCCGCAAGGGAACCAAATGTGATGGCATCTAAACGCGAAAATGTATATTGGTGAACATATCCGGACGCCGCCCCGCGAAAGTAGAAAGCGAGCCTGAGAGACAAGGACACAACGAAAAGGGAGAATAGAAGGATAGTGAGTGTGCGTTTTTTGAGGAAGAATATGAGGAGTGGCCAGGTGATATAGAATTGCTCCTCGACTGCCAGGGACCAAGTTGCGCCCAAACCAAAGGGATAAGCGTCATGGTAGATGAGGTTTTGCACGTAGAAGGCAAAAGCAGGCCAAATGCCGGCCACTGTTGGTCGCATGGCAGGCGTAAATAGCGGCTCGACGACAAACACCAGAAAGAGAACGAGATAATACAAAGGCCAAATGCGCACTGCCCGTCGAGCGTAGAAATTCCGAAAATAGTGCTCGGATCCCTTCGAGTCCAAAAGTATCCCAGTGATGAGAAATCCCGACAATACAAAGTACGAATCCAACACACCATATCCCGCATATTTCAACATCCCCGCATGTGGTAAAAGTTCAAGAAAGCCAGAGTGGGTAATCAGCACCATGAGCACCGCAACACCCCTCAGGCCATCAAACTGAGGTATATATCGGGGCACGAAAAATGAGGTCGCGGTGGGAGCCTTTGCCATAGTACTTAGGGCCGTCAAGCCTTCATTGAAAATAGCCGGGGTTATTCTTTTTGCGGGAAGAGGCCTTGGGAAGGATGCTTTCACTTCCCTGACCTGTATAGAAACTGTCCACGCAAATTGCGCAACTCAGAAACTAGCATTCTCATTGATTCCAACTAACACTCAATAGGGGAAAGACTGTCACTAGGCCTCCGTCATCAACCTGAGCTGCTCTCCTTCTTTCAGATGCCCAAGCACTTGTGGAGGAAACTGCGCACCACCAACGTCATCGAACGCTGCTTCGTGGAGGTGCGCCGCCGCACCCGACAGATGGTCTGCTTCGTCAACGAACCAGGCTCATCTGGCCGGACATTCTTTTGGACTATGTTACAATGTAGTATGAACTTTCGGCTCCGCCCGTCCCTGAAACCCTCTGCCTATATCTCTGACCCGTGCGTATCCCCGTCTTGCGCTCTCGGCAACCCACATTTACAATCTGACTTTCCCCCCGCCCCGCTTATCTCCTTTCTTTTCATACCTTTCCGCGCTCTTTGGCACCACGCAAATGGAGACCCCTTTTCTTTTCACCAACTTGCGCACTCTTTTACAAAGACAGAGCGTGGGGTACCCCTCTCAACGCTCCTTTTTTTCAACAAATTACGGATACTCACGAAACGTCTTCGCCCCAAAGGTGTGCTTTCCGAGGTTTGCATCCAAATATGGCGACTAAAGCTCACTCCCTAAACGCTCACGACACATACTCCTTGGACAGCGCCGCTTCATTCCGGGTTCTTGGAGTTTCCGTAAGCGCGGTGCAGATCTCCGACGTGGTTGCTCAGATCGAAAAATGGATCCAGGAAAAGGCGGCATGTCACTCGATCGCGGCGACAGGTATGAATGGCATCGTTCAAGCGCAGCACGATCTCGCCTTCAGGCAAATCCTGAGCGCAACGGATCTCGTCGTGCCCGATGGCATGCCGCTCGTCTGGCTCGGTCGACGCCAGGGTCATGAATTGCCGCATCGCGTTTACGGGCCCGACCTCCTGCTGGCATTCTGTGAAAGCACCGTTGGCCGAGGATACCGGCATTTCTTTTACGGGGCAGAGCGAGAGCCCGATGTTCCGCAGCGCCTTGCGGAAGTGCTTGAGGATCGCTTTCCAGGCATGGTCGTGGCAGGGGCTTGTGCTCAACCCATGCCGTCCCTAAGCCCTGAACAAGAAAAAGAACTTGTATCAGTGATCTCCCGTGCTGCACCAGATGTGGTGTGGGTAGGCTTGGGTGAGCTACGGCAGGTGCGCTGGATGCATGAACACAAGAGTATATTAAGCGTTCCGGTCCTTGTGGGTGTCGGCGCTGCTTTTGACATGCTTTCAGGCAGGAAGAAGCAAGCGCCGCGATGGATGCGCGAGCATGGGTTGGAGTGGCTTTTCCGCCTATTGCAGGAGCCGCGCCGCCTGTGGCGCAGATATCTGATCTACGGGACACAGTTCATTTTTTATGTCGCGCTAGAGAGCCTGGGCCTGAAAAAATTCCCGCCAAGCGGAGGATCCGCAGACACCAAGGCTGCTCTGTAATCGGCACGCGTCGAAGAAGCATCTGAGACGGGTAAGGAGCTCCCAAACTGCTCAGGTCTTTACTGGCATTCTGTTTGGAGAATGTACTGTATCGACTCTCCACTCGGCAAACCCTACGCTGAAAGCACCCAGTCATCGTCTCAAGTGGTGTCGATGCGCTCGGGGGAAGAAGTGGGCCGAGTTCGTAGGTCCCCAACAAACCAGGAGGCCCTCAATTCATCAGTTCCGGTTTACAGCAAGAGGAAAGGGCAATGCTTGAGGCCTTAAGCCAGTCACTCGGTTGGCGCTTGTTTTTTTGTCTGTGCATGGTCCCGGCAGCTGCAACTGGCCAATTATGGTTCCCCGGGAATTGTTCGGGCGCTGCTGCCGCTCCTGACTTCGCTCAAAGCAAAGCGGAGTCGCCATTGCTGCACCAAGACGCGGCCGACAACCCAAGCAAGTCCTCTCTCAACCTCCAAACCAGCCAGGAGTGGAACCAGCGCCTCAAAGAATTGCTGCAGACGTACTCCGCCGCACCCACAGCGGGCCCTCAAGACTATCGCATTGGTTTTGACGACGTTCTCGACATTAGTGTCTTTGACGCTCCGGAGCTAAATCGCGAAGTGCGCGTTTCCTCGGCGGGGGAAATTTCCTTGCCTTTATTGGACTCCGTGCACGTTGCGGGGTTGACTCCGCGCGAATCGGAACTTGTTCTTGAAGAATTGCTTCGGCGAACGTATATGAAAGATCCCCACGTGAGTGTGTTCGTACGCGAGATGCAAAGTCATCCTGTGTCTGTTCTTGGAGCGGTTCGAAAGCCCGGAGTTTTTCAGGTTCGTGGCAGCAAAACATTGCTAGAAGTTCTTTCGCTGGCGGAAGGTTTGGCGGATGACGCCGGAGAAACGGTCATCATCATGCGTGGAGCGGGCCTTAAAAACTCAGCGAGCCCCGATGAGGACAAGGGAGTGTCCACAACAGCGAGCGTCGGCGACGAAAAAGCAACTGGCCCGGAAGCAAACAAGAGTCCCTTCCCGCCCGAAGATATCGTCCAGGTCCACTTGAGAGATCTTCTTGATTCCTCCGACGTTCATCAGAATCCAATCGTGAATCCAGGCGATATCGTGAAAGTCCTGCGCGCGGGGATTGTATACGTCGTGGGCGAAGTCCAGAGGCCCGGTGGCTTCGTGATGAAATCCAACGAAAAAATGTCGGTTCTGCAAGTTATTGCGCTGAGCGGTGGCTTGACGCGCACTGCTTCGAGAGCAGGCGCTCGCATCATCCACACCGATGAACAAAGCGGCATGCGCGAACAAAGACCGATTGACCTGGGCAAAATCTTGGCGGGAAAAACCCCCGATCCCATCCTGGAGGCGAGGGACATTCTATTCGTGCCCAACAGCGCCGCCAAAACAACTTTCTCGCGAGGAGTGGAGGCGGCGGCACAAACCCTCACCGGGCTTTTGGTCTTTCACTGGTAGTGCCAGTTACGGGTAGGATGAGCGAACAGAACAAAGTCGAGCTTTACGCACGAGACGCACGATTCGAACGCGCCAGACTCGGGTTCCTCGACCATCGCATCGTAGATTTATCGGACTCGTACGAAATCCTCGAGCCTGACGAACCCCTTGACCTCCGCGCGTATGGCCGCATTCTCCGGAAACGCCTGCCAACGATTCTAATTGTTTTTTTCCTCGTATTTACAGTAGGCCTCATCGCGACGCTGAAGGAAAAACCCATCTATCGTGCTCAGGTGTTGCTGGAAATCCAAAAAGAAAACCCGGATATTCCGACGATCAAGGATCTATATGAATTGGAATCCGTTTCCGATTCGTATCTAAAAACGCAATACAGCATCCTGGCCAGCGAAAGCGTGGCGCGACAGGTGATCGACCAGCTTCATCTCGACACGCTTCCAGAATTTAACCGGCCAAAGTGGTGGCAGCTTGGAAAAAGGCTCAGCCTGCCCCGCAAGCAGACTTTTGCACTAGACCCGGTGCGCCCTGGCCAGGACCCGGAGGTCTATCAGCGAGTGCTGGAGCGATTTCAAGGTCGCCTGACCATCGATCCTGTCAGCCGGAGCCGGCTAGTAAACGTGCGCTTCGATTCCAACGATGCCCAGCTTTCCGCTCGCATCGCGAACACGCTCGCGGAGAACTACATTGACCAAAATCTCGATGCGCGATGGAAGGCAACGCAAAAGGCGACGGACTGGCTTTCTCAACAGTTGGTTGGCGTCAAGGCGAAGCTAGAAAAGTCCGAAGAGCAGTTGCAGGACTATGCGCAACGGAACGGGCTGGTCTTTCGGGAAACGGATAAAGGAACCAGCGAGAACGTTGCCAACGAACGGCTCCAGCAATTGCAAGAAGAACTAACCAAAGCGCAAGCGGAACGCTACGAAAAAGAAGCGGTCTACCGGCTGGTGCAGGCGGGAGATTACGGCTCGTTGCCGGGGGTCGTGGAAAACAAACTCATTCAAGATTTGAGCGAGCGACTAGCTGAACTCAAGCGTCAGTTTGCCGATCTATCCACGAAGTTCAATCCGGAATACCCGCGCGTGAAAGAAATTCAGAGCCAGATCAATGAAATCGAAGCTACGCTGAAAGAAGAGCGTCAGCGCGTGGCGGACAAGATCGCCAACGAGTATTTGGCCGCAGTTCGTCGCGAAAGCCTAGTCAAGCAAGCGTTGGATGAGCAGCAAAAGCAGGTTAACCTGATCGCCGAAAAAGCCGTTCAGTACAACATTCTCAAGCGCGAAGTGGACACGAACAGACAACTGTACGAAGGATTGCTTCAGCGGCTGAAAGAAGCGGGAGTTTCCGCAAGCTTGAAAGCCAGCAACATTCGCATCGTGGATTCCGCCACCCCGCCAGCTAGGCCCGCAAAACCCGAAATTCCTTTGAACCTGGCCGTGACAACGTTGCTAGGCCTCGGCCTCGGAATCAGCGCAGCATTCCTCCAGGAGCGCCTCGACGACACGCTAAAGGGCGCCGACGACGTAGAACGCTTGTTTGGTTTGCCGGCGCTGGCTCTCATTCCAGCGGTGCACCATTTGAATGGCAATGGGCCAAGCGTTCGCAGGCTGCTGGATCATTCAAAGCTTCTTAGGTCCCGGCAGAATGGAACGGCGAGTAACACTTGCGCGTGCTGGCACCGCATTGATCAAGGAGGAAAACGCCACGCTGCTTTGGTGGAAGCTTTTCGCAGCTTGCGCGCCTCTGTATTGCTTTCCACAGCCGACCATCCCCCGGGTTCATTGCTCATCACCAGTACGCAGCCTGGAGAAGGGAAAACCACCGTCGCCACCAATTTGGCTATTTCCCTCGCGCAGCTCGGCCAGCGCGTCTTACTCGTAGACGCCGACCTTCGCTTCCCTTCCCTGCAAAGACTCTTCTGCATCCGCGAGAACCTCGGCTTGGTTAGCTACCTCACAGGACAAGAAGATTGGCGCACCGCCGTGTGCCCATCAGGTTCGCCGGGACTTGACCTGCTACCCTGCGGGCCTGTGCCTCCGAATCCCGCAGAGCTTCTTTCTTCGAAAAGCATGGGAGCATTTCTGGGGTCCGCAAAATCCGAATACGCCTTCGTCATTCTTGATTCTTCGCCACTCTTGACGCTGGCTGACAGCCGCATTCTCGCATCGCTAGTGGACGGCGTGCTTTTGGTTGCGAAGAGCGGCGCCACCCCTCGCGAGCAAATCAGGCAATCTCAGTCCGGCATCCGGAGCGCCGGCGCGAACCTGATCGGCGTCGTGCTGAACAACGTGACCCTTCATACCAACGGTTACTACGGTTTAGGGATATACGGTTCCAACGGCAATTCCCATTCGGAGACCATTTCTGATCCAGCGGAACCTTGGAACCGCCTTTCAAAATGATGGCGTGGGAATCCTTGTCCAAGGCCGATTCACGGACCGGCTTGTTGAAGCCGGCCTTCTTGCAGCCGTCGTCGTGGCGGTTCTCTCTTTTGGGGGGACTGCACCTCAGTTTTTCGCCGTAACGCAAGTGATTATTCTCCTTCTTGGCATTCTTCAGTTGGCAGTGATGCGGCGCGCAACGGCAACCTCTGTGCGCTTTCCCGTCGTCGTCCCGTCCCTCTTGATTGCTCTCGTTCTCCTACAGATTGTTCCGCTTCCAATTTCTTTGGCGCCAGCATTCAGAATTCTAGCTGCTGATGCTGATCCCCCCGCGCACCCCTTTTTCACCATCAGCACTGCCCCTTACGAAACAATCTCGCACCTGCTCTTGCTGGTGACCTATCTCACAGCTTTCTATCTTGTACTCGTGCTCTGCGAGGAGAGAAAAGCCCAAAGACGGATTGTCCTCGCTCTCCTGGCCATCGCGGTGTTCGAGGCTTTCTACGGCCTGATTCAATACTTGACCGGCTGGCAGCAGATTTTTACCTACGTAAAGAAATTTTATCTGGAAGAAGCAACGGGTACTTATGTTAACCGCAACCACTTCGCGGGACTGTTGGAAATGATTCTGCCGTTTGCCGTCGTCTTGGCTTTGCAACAGGTTTGGACTTTGCGCCGAAAGATGCGGAACGAACCAGGGCGAGCGAAAAGAATCCTGTCCAGCACAGCATTTCCTCTTCTCGTGTTCTGGATTTTCCTGGCGGGCATACTCTTCGCGGCTCTGGCTTTTTCGCGGTCGCGCATGGGCATCATTTCCGCTCTGGTTTCGCTGATCGCGATGCTAACGCTGGCGGGAACGACGTCCTTGTCAGCAAGGGGTCGCGTTGCCGTTGGCGCTCTATTTCTTCTTGGGATTGTTGGGCTCGCCGTTTGGATTGGAAGCGATCCAGTGATTAGCCGCTTCGAGACACTCAGCGACCAGTACAACCGCCCGGGACAGGACCGCCTCTCCGTCTGGCGCGATACGCTGCATTTGATTCGCCGTCATCCGGTTTTGGGCAGCGGATTCGGGACTTTCGCCGTCGTTTATCCCTCGGTGCAAACCGCTTTTCTTAACAATCTCGTGGATCACGCTCACTGCGACTATCTGGAGATCGCTGCTGAGCTAGGCATTCCTGGCGCCGTCCTCGTGTTCGGCGCGATTTTCTGGATTTTAGGGCGGACAATCCAGCGTTGCAGGAAAAGCGGCGAGGCCTACGACAATGCGCTCTCCTTCGGCTGCCTCGGCGGTATCGTCGCCATCTTGCTGCACAGCCTTGCAGATTTTAATTTGTACATCCCTGCCAATGCTTTGGTTCTTTCAATCATCATGGCGCTCGCTTGGTCCAACGCCAATCAGCACGCAAGTTCAGGGGCTACATCGGCGGCAATGACATGGAGGAAATTCGATCATGTCGAAAATGGAGACCGTACGCTGAGCGCCGTTCTGCAACGCGCCGGCAGGTTGCGGGCACGTCTCTCTTCGCCCATAATTTGAACCGTTGGTACTTCGCAAAACTTCGGCACTGTGACAAGAAGTGCGAATCAACTTCTTTACAGACATTGCCAAAGTCAGGTATCCGTAAGTTGTTCCTGGGGATGTAGTTCAGTTGGTTAGAACGCTGCCCTCTCGTTGGTTAGAATCCCACGCTGTCACGGCCACTTCCAGTCCCGCCGCTGGCGCCACGCGCGTTATGGCCTTTCGTAAGACTTCGGGCAACGTCACTCTGTTCTTGCTAAAAGCCCAACTAGCGGACCACCTCTGCGAAGCCCTTTCCGTAGTACATCTCGTCGAAGAGCTTACAGAAGACCTGAAGCCCTCGGGCTGATCATTCGTGTTCCCGCCGCCCGCGGGGTTTAGTACGTCGCGCCGCCATCTTCCGCCGACCGACGTTCGCTTCGTTCGTGAAATGAAGCATGGCGTTCCGCAGCAGCCAATTTGCTTTGGTTTGATAACCGCGGCCACCAGCTTTGAGCCAGGCAATGATGTCGGAATCCAGACGCAGAGTTACAGGCTTCTTCTTGGGCCGATAGAACTTGCCGATTTCCGCGCCGCTCCAATCGAGAAGCGGGGGCGCGTCGGAAGAATCAATGTCCTCGTCTCTTTTTGCGGCGATGGCGCGGATGTCCCGCTTCTGTTCCCTTGTGAGCTTCCTCATAGGCCCTCCTTTCGTGCGACTCAGCTGCGCGAGCCGAAATGATACCGATGACTCTTCCCCTTGTTTCTCATAGAACGTATGCACGACGAGTAGACTCGAACCCGGCCTTATGGCTCCAACCGTTATCCATCGCTCCTCATCTTCAAAAGTGAAGTCACGTTGTGTAAGAGCATAGCGATCATCGAAAACGAGCATGGCCGTTTCAAAGCGAACATTGTGCTTGCGAGGGTTTTGTCGATTCTTCTGCTTATCCCATTCAAATCGCATGGCTGGTCGCGACCACGACAGAATATGATCTATATCCGCAATTGTCAATACATTTGTACGTACAGACATTGCATGCGAGACGAGTCGACTGGGGCCTTCGGCATATACATCGCCGCTGACGCAAAGCTGGGCTGTGGTCCCGGCAAGCACCATCACAAAGGTCCGAGCGGGCAAACCCTGGGG
>Ga0066708_10000154_pt1 | contig 15045 bp, 10 predicted proteins | sample GraSoiAngelo_157_FD_66504 | JGI IMG/M metagenome (GOLD analysis project Ga0066708, IMG submission 66504) | Grasslands soil microbial communities from the Angelo Coastal Reserve, California, USA - 14_1009_16_20cm | ecosystem: Environmental > Terrestrial > Soil > Grasslands | place: USA...
ATCCCGGTCCGCCGTTCTCTGCGTCCTTGCGTTCGTGGTCGTCGCGTGCCGTCGCGACGCAACCTTCACGGAGCCCATCCCCGCGTACGCGGCGATCCACTGGGTGCACGCGCTGCCCGACACGATGCAGGAGGACTTCCGCATCGTGGACATCGTGTCGAATGCGGGGCTGTACGATCAGAACTTCCGCGGCGCGAACATGTTCTATCAGGGAATCGAAGTGGGGGCGCGCCACCTGCAGATCTTCAACTCGAGCCCGGACCCGTTCGTCTCGAAGCAGGTCATGCAGGACACGGTGATCGACTTTGCGGCGAGCGACAGCATTACGCTCATCCACATGGGCTTTGCCCGCGCGGGCTCGACGCCGGCGCGCCAGGTTCACCTGTTCACCGACAAGGCCGGCGATCCCGGGGCGGGCAACCTCGGGTTCCGCGTGATCCACGCGGGCGCCGGCATGGGCAACGTCGACGTGAATCTCATCCGGCACCGGGCCGACACGCTGACCTTGCCGGCCACACCGCTCGTCGCCAACGTGGCGTATGGCGTGGCCAGCGCGTACGTCACGGTGGCTGCCGATCCCGCGGTGGCGACCCCAGAGTCGTTGCGCGTCGTGGTGACGGCGGCGGGCACGACGACGCCGATCCTCGTGAACGTCGCTCTGCCTGTGGGGGAAAACGGCGACGCCACGAAGAATCCCATCCCGGGCGCCCGGGTGGCGCGTTCCGCGATGACGGCGGTGGTCGTCCCGCGCTCTGTCGCCGGGACCACGGCGCCGCAGACGACGGTCTTCACGACGCCGAGCGCCGTGATCCTGGTCGATCGACGCCCGCCGGATACGGTACCGTAAGGCTAGACGGGCAGACGGGTAGTAAAAAAGAAACGGGGGGCGCACAGAGCTTGCGTCCCCCGTTCCGCTTTCTACCCGTCTAGCTCTTCAGTCCACAATCGCATCCGGCATCACGAACCTGATCGGGTCCACCGCGTGGCCGTTCACCCACACTTCGTAGTGCAGGTGCGGGCCGGTGGAGAGGCCCGTCGAGCCGACCTTCGCGATCACATCGCCCCGCTTCACCCGCTTGCCGCGCGCGACGAGAATCGTGGAGCAATGGGCGTAACGCGTCACGACCCCGCCGCCGTGATCGAGCGTGAGCATGTTGCCGTAGCCCTCTTCCCACTTCACGTCGGTGACGATGCCGGCGGCTGGGGCCTCGATCTCGGCGCCCGCCTTCGCCGTCACGTCGATCCCCTCGTGCGGGCGGGCGAGGTGCAGAATCGGGTGGACGCGCATGGACGCGAAGGCGCTCGAGATCCATCCCCTGGTCGGCATGATGGACGGCGTCGCCGCCAACCGCTCCCGCTGCTTGGCGAGCGAGCCGTATGCTTCGTTCAGCGACCGCACCAGAATGTCGGCGCGCCGGCTGAGCGCGTCCATGTCGACCCGCGCCGCGAGCGCGGCCTGGCCATTCGGCCCCACCGCGGACAGGCTGTCGCGCTCCGACCACGCCCCGGCCGGCCCGCCGATGCCCGCCCGCTGCACGCCGGCGTCGGTCGGCGTGAGCCCGGCGAGCAGTCGCATCTCCTGCTCCCGCTGGCTGAACTGGTTGATGGTGTCGGTGAGTACGACCAGCCGCTCGCGCATCCGCTGGACTTCCTCGGCGAGCAGGCGGTTCTCGTTTTCCAGCGCGCGGCTGCGCGTGATGTTGACGCCGCGCGAGATGGCGGCGGCGCCCAGCACCAGGAACGCCAGCGCGACCACGCTGCCGATCCCGGCCAGGACCTTCACGACGGTCTGCGACAGCTCGACGGCGCGGGAAGTTCCCGAGCCGTGAGGCACCACCATGACCGTCCAGCGTCGCTCCGTCTTGTTGCTCATCTCCCTGTAGCGACCTCACGTCAACACGTGTGATCCGACGCGATACGCGCCGGTACTCGCCAGCACTCGATGTACCTACCGAAGGGAGAATCCGGACAGGGCGTTGGGCCGGGTTCCCGGTGGGAGTCCAAAGCTACGGGTCGCCTCCCGACCCGTCAACATGGCAAAAAGTGAGCCAAAGTGAGCCATATCACGTGGTTTCGGGCTCTATGCGGAGGCCAGGCGGGGCTTCGGAAAGAGAATGGGCGGTTTCGCTACCGGACGACCCTCAACCGCCGGCTCGCCCAGGTCGGCCAGGCGCACGCGTGCCAGGGGTGTGGGGGGCCCGAACAGTGTCCACACGGCGTCAGCTGTCGCGGGAATGAACGGTTGACACAGCACCGCCAGCCGAGCCACGGTCCGCGCAAGGCCGGCGAGCACGGCATCGAGCTCTGTTTCCTTGCCCGCCTTTCTGAGTTCCCACGGCACCGTCTCCTGGATGTACCGATTGGCACGCGCCGCGAGATCCATCCACTGCGCCGCGCCCTCCTCGAGCTCGTAGCCGTCCATCGCCCGCTGGTACGCCGCGACCGCCGTGCGAGCGGCGTCCTCGAGCGGCGCCGCCCGTGTCCGGGGGTCGCGGGGCACAATACCGCCACGGAAGCTGTGGATCATGTCGAGCGAGCGCTTCACCAGATTGCCGAACGTATTGGCGAGGTCGGACTCATAGCGCGCGTCGAACCGCTCCCACGTGAAGTCCCCGTCGTTCGCGAACCCGACCTCGCGCAGCAGGTAATAGCGCAGCGCGTCGGGGCCGTAGTGATCGATCGCTTCGCCCAAGGTCACGGCCGTCCCGGCGGTCTTGCTCATCTTGGCCCCCGACCATTGCACGTAGCCGTGCGCCCACACCGCACGGGGTGGCGCGAGCTCCGCGGCGAGCAGCATCGCCGGCCAGATCACGCAATGAAACCGTGTGATCCCCTTCCCGATGACGTGGAGGTCCGCGGGCCAGAGCCGCTCGTAGCCCGCGTCCGGGAATCCCGTGGCCGAGAGGTAGTTGATCAAGGCGTCGAACCAGACGTACACGGTCTGCTGCGCGTCGTCCGGAAACGGAATGCCCCACGGCTGCCGCTGCCGCGAGATGGAGATGTCCTGGAGCCCGGCCTCGAGCAGCCGCACCACTTCGTTGCGACGGATCTCGGGCTCGACGGCGAACGCGCCCGAGCGGATGCGGTCGAGCACGGCGTCGCGGTACCGGCTCAAGCGGAAGAAATGATTCCGCTCCTTCGTGGGGATCAAGTCGAGCGTGGGGTGCTCGATGCAGTGGCCGTTGACGATCTGCGCGCCGGTCTTGAACTCCTCGCAGCCGGTGCAGTACAGGCCCTCGTATTCCGCCTCGAACAGGTCGTCGGGGTGGCGGGCACGGATGCGCCCGAGCAGCGCGGTGACGGCCCGGGCGTGCCGCGGCTCAGTAGTGCGGATCCAGTCGTCGTTGCTGCATTCCAGGCGGCGCCAGTAGTCCGCGAAGCTCACCGCCATGCGGTCCACCCACGCCTGCGGCGTCACGCCGGCGCGGGCGGCGGCCTGGATCACCGACTGGCTGTGCTCGTCCATCCCCATCAGGAAGCGGACGTCGTCGCCGCGCAGCCGCCGGTAACGGGCGATGCAGTCGGCGCCGATCTTTTCGAGGGCGTGCCCCAGGTGCGGGTCCCCGTTCGAATAGTCGATGGCCGTCGTGAGGTAGAACTTAGGCATCGCCGCCGGAGCGGGCGATTTCGTCCTTCAGCTTCTCGAGCGATACCACGCGCGTGTCGCCGCCCCCCCCCTCAGAGCGGAGCGTCACGGTCTCGCGGAAGATGTCCACGGCCAGGACCCGCTCGGGTCCCACGCCGGTGCGTAGCACCTTCCCCTCTTTGGGAAAGCGCTTGCGGGTCTGCACGTAAAAGTCGTGCTCGTAGCGCAGGCAGCACAGCAGCCGCCCACACCCGCCCGAGATCTGCGACGGATTGAGCGACAAGTGTTGATCCTTGGCGAGCGCGAGGCTGACCGGCCGCAGCTCGGGGAGCCAGCTCGAACAGCAGTACTGGCGCCCGCAGCGGCCCACGCCGTCCAGCCGCTTCGCCTCGTCGCGCGCGCCGATCTGCCGCAGCTCGATCCGGGTGTGGAACAGGCCGGCGAGGTCGCGCACCAGCGCGCGAAAATCGACGCGCTGCTCGGCCGTGAAATAGATCGTCAGCTTCTTCCGATCCCACTGCCACTCGGCATCGGAGACCTTCATCGGGAGCGCGTGCTGCTGCACCCGTTCCATCACCCTGCGGCGTACCGTGGCTTCCTCTTCGTGGAGCCGCTCGGCGGCCCGCGTGTCGTCCGGTGTGGCGCGCCGCACGATGCGACGCTCAGGAGCGGCGGGCTCGGCGGTGGGGGCGGCGGCTGCGCCCGCGGCGAGGCTGCACCCCTGGCACGCCGCACCGCACTTCTTGGTGGCGACGGCACCCACCGCCGACACGCGGCCGAGGTCGTGGCCCCGCTCGACCTCCACGATCACGGCATCGTGCAGGGCGAGCGCGTCCTCGGACGGCCAGGTGAAGTATTCCTTGCGGTTCCCCTTGAACCGGACTTCGACGATCGGCGTCAACTCACTTCTCGCTCAAAGCACCCATCGAAAGGTACTTCTCCTCTCGACGTTTGAGCAGCTTCTCCATCTTGGTCTTGCGGAGCAGGCGCACATGGCGGCGGAGGGCGTCGCCCAGGGCTCCCGCGGCGGCGTCGGGGTCGGCGTGGGCGCCCCCGGGCGGCTCCGGAATGATCTCGTCGATCACGGCCAGCTCCAGCAGGTCTTCGGCCGTGATCTTCAGGGCCTCGGCCGCCCGTTCCCGCTGAGTGGCGTCCTTCCAGAGAATCGCCGCACAGCCTTCGGGCGAAATCACCGAATACACCGAGTTTTCGAACATCAGCACCCGATCGGCGAGTCCTACCGCGAGCGCCCCGCCGGAGCCCCCTTCACCGATCACGGCGGTGACGATCGGGGTGCGTAGCGTCGCCATCTCCACCAGGTTGCGGGCGATCGCTTCGGCCTGGCCGCGCTCCTCGGCGCCAAGCCCGGGGTAGGCGCCCGGTGTGTCCACCAGCGTGATCACGGGAGCGCCGAACTTCTCGGCCAGGCCCATCAGCCGCAGCGCCTTGCGGTAGCCCTCCGGGTGCGCCATCCCAAAGTTGCGGTGCAGGTTCTCCTTCGTGTCGCGCCCCTTCTGGTGCCCGATCAACATCACGCTCATGCCGTCGAGCCGTGCCCAGCCGCCCACGATCGCGGGGTCGTCGCGGAACAGCCGGTCGCCGTGCAGCTCGACGAAGTCGGTGAAGACTGTGTTGACGTAGTCGAGGGTGTACGGGCGCTTGGGGTGGCGCGCCACCTGGACGCGCTGCATCGGCGTCAGGTTCCGGTAGATCTCGCCACGCAGCTCCGCCAGCTTTCGCTCGAGGGCGGCGAGCTCCTTGGACACGTCCACGGCGGTGTCGCCGGTGACGCGCTTCATCTCGTCGATCTGGCGCTCGAGCTCCAGCAGCGGGCGCTCGAAGTCCAGCGTGTGCGTCGCCATCAGTTAGGGCGTCCTCACCAGATGCACGTGTTCCGCGCCCACCACTTCCCGGAGCGCGGCCAGCAGATCGTCTCCGACTTCGACTCTGAGCGAGCGGCTCCGGAGTCGCGTCGGCGGCTCCCCTCCACCACCTGCACCACCTCCATCACCTCCACCACTTCCTCCGTTCCCCACCTCGACGAGCACCGGACAGGGTCCCGGATGCGCGGCGCACAGCGCCGCCACTGCGCGGGCGGCGTCGGGCGGCGGGGGCGCGGCCCGCGACCACACGAGCGCCACGCCGATCGCCCCTTTGGCCCGCAGATCGTCGAGCGGCTGGGCCGTCTCGACGATGAACGGCGCCTGCTCTTCGTCCCGGTCCCGCGCACTGTGGCTCCCCGTGAGCAACAACGCGCCGTCCGGACGGATCACCTCGTTGAGCTTGGCCCACGCCTCCGGGAACACCAGCGCCTCCGCCGTGCCGTGGAAGTCCTCCAGCACGAGGCGTGCGTATTCCGCGCCCGACTTCTTCGAGATCTGTCGCTTCACGACCGTCACCACCGCCGCGACCCGCACCTTCTGGTCGCTCCAGCGGCCCAGCGTCGCGGTCGTCCGGGTACCGAAAAGCTCCACCTCGGCGCGGTACTTGGCGAGGGGGTGCCCGGAGATGAAGAAGCCCAGCACGGCCTTCTCCCGCGCCAGGCGATCGTGCTCGCTCCAGGGGGGAAGGTCGGGAAGTGGGGCCGGCGATCCGGGGTCCGGGGTGTCCTGCCCCCCTCCGAACAGCGCATGCTGACCCGATTGCCGCTCCGCCTGGCGGGCCTGCGCCTCGGCAAATGCGTGGTCCAGGGCCGCGACGAGTTGCGCGCGGTGGCCCCCGAGGGAATCGCAGGCGCCGGAGTCGATCAGCGCCTCGATCACCCGCTTGTTGCAGAGCCGCAGGTCGATGCGCTCGCACAGGTCGACGAGCGTGCGGTACGGCTCCCCGGCCTGCCGCCCCGCGATGATCGACTCGATCGCGCTCCCGCCGACGTTCTTGATCGCGCCCAGCCCGAACCGGACCCGGCCCTCGCCGACCACGGTGAACTTGAACCCCGACTCGTTCACGTCGGGCGGCAGCACTTCGAGGCCGAGCTCTCGGGCCTCGTTGATGTACTGCACGACCTTGTCGCTGTTGCCGATTTCGGATGACAGCAGCGCCGACATGAATTCAGGGGCGTACCGCGTCTTGAGCCATGCCGTGCGGTACGACAGGACCGAGTACGCGACCGCGTGCGACTTGTTGAAGCCGTACCGGCCGAACGTCTCAATCTGGGCGGCGATGTCTTCGATCACGCGCAGCGGGTGCCCGCGCTCGACCGCGCGCGTGACGAAGCGGCCCAGCTCCTGCTGGATCAGCTCCTTGTCCTTCTTGCCGACCGCCTTGCGCAGCACGTCGGCTTCCGCGAGCGAGAATCCCGCGAGTACGTTCGCGATCCGCATCACCTGCTCTTGATAGGTGATCACGCCGTACGTCGGCTTGAGAATTTCTTCGAGCGCGGGGTGCGGGTAGCGCACCGGCTCGCGGCCGAGCTTGCGGTTGATGAACACGAGATGCATCCCCGTGTCGAGCGGCCCGGGCCGGAGCAGCGCGTTGGCCGCCACCAGGTCGTCGAACCGGTCGCACTGCATGTTGCGCAGGCAGTCGGTGGCGAGCGGAGACTCGAATTGGAACACGCCCGCCGTACGGCCGGCGCGCAGCAGCCGGTACACCTCGGGGTCCGCGAGGTCGAGGGTCTCCATGGCGAGCGTCACGCCGTGTCGCGCCCGCACCATCTCCACCGTATCGTGGATCACGGTGAGGGTCTTCAAGCCCAGGATGTCGATCTTCAGCATCCCGACCTGCTCGAGCCCCACCCCGTCGAACTGGGTGATGATCGCGTCCGCTTCCTGCGGGGCGAGGCACACGGGGACGTAGTCGGCGAGGGGGCCGGGGGCGATCACGACGCCCGCCGCGTGCACCGACGCATGACGCGCCAGTCCCTCGATCCGGGTGCCGAGCTCGAGAATCTTGCGCACCCGCTCGTCCTGGCCCGCGGCCGCCCGCAGGTCCGGCACCTTCTCGGCCGCTTCGGCCAGCGTGAGGGCGTACCCGGGGCCGGAGGGGATGAGCTTGCTCAGGCGGTCGACGTCTCCCATCTCGAGGCGCAGCGTGCGTGCCACGTCACGGAACGCGGCCCGCGCCTTCATGGTCCCGAATGTGATGATCTGGCCCACCGACTCGCGGCCGTAGCGGGAGCGCATGTACTCGATCACCTCGCTGCGGCGCTCGAAACAGAAGTCCAGGTCGATGTCCGGCATGGTGACGCGCTCGGGATTCAGGAACCGCTCGAACAGCAGGTCGAACTTGAGCGGATCGATGTCGGTGATGCCGAGCGCGTAGGCCACGAGCGACCCGGCGGCCGACCCGCGCCCGGGCCCCACCGGAATGCCGCGCGCCCGCGCCGCTGTCGTGATGTCGGAGACGATCAGGAAGTACCCGGCGTAGCCGGTGTGCGAGATGACGCCCAGCTCGTAGGCGAGCCGCTCCTCCACCGCGGGCGGCAGGGGCTCGCCGTAGCGCGTCCGCGCCCCGGCGCGCGCCAGGTGGACGAGCAGGTCGTTGTCCGAGGCGAACTCCGGCGCGCGGGGAAACTGGGGCAGGAAGTACCGCTTCTCGAAGTCGAACTCGCACAGCTCGGCCACGCGCGCCGTCTCGGCCACGACCTCCGGATGCTCCGGGAACAGCCGCTGCATCTCGGCTTCGGACTTGACGTAGCTCTCCTGGCCGAAGAAGCGGAATCGGTTGGGGTCGTCCAGATCCTTGCCGGTGCCGATCGCGAGTAGCACGTCGTGCGCCTCGGCGTCGTCCTTGCGCAGGTAGTGCGCGTCGTTCGTCGCGACGACCGGCAGCCCGAGCTCCTGCCCGAGACGGTACGCCCCCGCGGCGACGACCCGCTCCTCCGGCAGCCCGTGGTCCTGGACCTCGAGCCAGAAGCCATCGCGGCCGAACAGTTGCGCGAAATACTGCGCGCTCGCCTTGGCCGCCTCGTAGTTCCCCTGCCGCAGGTACAGCGCGACCTCTCCCGAGAGGCAGGCGGCCAGACCGATCAGGCCGTCGCGGTGCTGCTCGAGCGATTCCCGGTCGATCCGGGGGCGCCGGTAGAAGCCCTCGAGGAATCCGATCGAGGAGAGCTTGATGAGGTTCGCGTAGCCGACGCGGTTCTTGGCGAGCAGCACGAGATGGGAGTAGCCCGCCGGGACGTCCACGGGCTTCTCCCGTTTGTGCCGGCTGCCGAAGGCGAGGTACGCTTCGAAGCCGAGAATGGGCCGCACACCGCGGGCTTTCGCCTCGGTGTAGAACTGCCAGGCCCCGTGCAGGTTGCCGTGATCGGTGAGCGCCAGCGAATCCATGCCCAACGCCCGGATCCGGTCGAGCAGGTCGGGGATCCGGTTGGCGCCGTCGAGGAGGGAGTACTCGCTGTGGGTGTGGAGGTGGACGAACGGCATGCTGCTACCGCGCTCGCGCGTCCAGCTCCTCGAGCACGCGGTCGAGGGGAAGTTGCCTGGCTGCGAGTAACACTACTAGATGATAGAGCAGGTCCGCGGCCTCGCTCGCGAGGCGCGCCCGGTCCTCGCTGGTGGCGGCGAGCACCGTCTCGACCGCCTCCTCGCCGACCTTCTGGGCGACCTTGGCCACCCCTTCCTCGAGCAGCCGCGCCGTGTACGAGCCCGCCGGTTTGTCGCGGGCGCGCGCGGCGACCGTACGGGCGAGACGCGTGAGGGTGCCGCCGGTCGACTCGCCGAAGCAGGTGGCCGCGCCGGTGTGGCAGGCTGGCCCCTGCTGGCGCACGACGTACAGCACCGCATCGCCATCGCAGTCCACACGGACGTCTTCCACGGTCTGCGTGTGGCCCGAGGTCGCGCCCTTCTGCCACAGCTCGCCGCGCGAACGGCTGCGGTAGTGGGCCTGGCCGGTCGCGCGCGTCCGTTCCAGGGCCTCGCGGTCGGCGTACGCCACCATCAGCACCTCGCCGGCGAGCGCGCTCTGCGCCACGACGGGGACGAGTCCGTCGGTCCCGAAGCGCACGGCCTCAATCCAATTGTTGGAGGGGGAGGACACTCGTTGAACCTATCGGCGCTCCCGTGCATTGTCAAAATCCCGGCGGCGGGAATATCTTTGCGGCCCATGGGCTGGGTCGCGAGCGTGTTCGCGCTGGGTCTGATAATGGCCCTGCTGCATCGACTCACCGCAGGCAGCCCGGTCGAAGCGCGCGCGACGCTCGCCCTCGGGTTCCTGCTGCTCGCGGCACTGGCGGGCGGTGAGCTGGCGAAGCGCGTGCGCCTGCCGCGCGTGACCGGCGCGCTGCTGATCGGCTTCGCCGCGGGGCCCGCTTGGCTCGGCTTGATCCGGCGTGACGAGGCAAACGCCCTCCAGCTCGTGGCGGACGCCGCCGTCGCGCTCATCGCGCTCGCGGCCGGGACGCAGCTCACGCTCGAGACGTGGCGCACCGGCCGCACGGCGTTCGCGCGGCTCGCGACCGGCGCGATCGCCTTCCCGTTCGCGGTCGTGACGCTGGTCGCGTGGTCGGTGAGCCGCGGGTTGCCGATCGCCGCGCACCAGCCGTGGCTTGATCGCCTCACGGTGGCTCTGGTACTCGGCACGCTCGCCGCCGCCGCGTCGCCCGCGATCACCCTGGCCATGATCGACGAGATGCGCGCGCGCGGGCCGTTGGCGCGCTCACTGCTCGCCGTGACGGTCGCACAGGACGTGGCGGTGCCGATCCTGTTCACGGCCGTGCTGCTCGGTTCCAAGGCGCTGGCGAGCGCCGGGGCGCTGCAGCTGACGGTGGCAGGCGTCGCCGCGCTCGAGCTCGCCGGATCGTTGGCGGTAGGCGTCGCCATCGGAGCGCTGTTGGCGCAGTACACCCGGCTGCTGCGAGGGCCCGAAGCCGCATGGCTCGTGGCCGCGGCGCTCCTCGCGGCCGTGGCCGCGCGGCTGTTGCGTCTGGAGCCGCTCCTGATCGGCCTCGCCGCCGGGGTCTACCTCGAGAACTTCTCGCCCGTCGAGCGCGGGCGGCTGGGGCACGACCTGAACCGCACCGCGCCGGTCGTGTACATCATCTTCTTCGCCCTCATGGGCGCCGGCCTGCAGCTCGGCGTGCTGGCCCAGCTGTGGCCCTGGGCGTTGCTCCTGGCGGGGCTGCGGGTGGTGAGCTTGCGCTACGGCCTCCGCTGGGCCGCTCGCCATCCGGCCGTGACGCCGGTCCTTGCCCGCACGGCGTGGCTTGGCCTTATATCGCAGGGGGGCACGGCGGTGGCGCTCGCCCAGCTCGCCCGGCGTGCGTTTCCCGAATGGGGGGTCTCGCTCGAGACCTTGCTCGTAGCGATCATTGGTGTCCACGAAGTGGCCGGACCAATCTGCTTCCGCCAGGCGCTGCTTCGGGCTGGGGAAGTGCTGGAGAGGGACGCGGAGGGAACGCATGGCGGCGCAGCGGCTCTGGGTGACGGGACTGTCGTGGCTTCTGGTGGGGTGTAACGGCAGCGACGGTATCAGCCCGCCACTGCCCCCCTGTACGTCCGGCACCCCACTGGCCCTGAGCATCGGCGCCTATCAATCCATAGATCCCGGTCGAGTGTCGGGCTGCATCGTGTTCCCTGCGACCGCGTCCGCAACGGAGTACCTGCTGGTCCCGCAGTCGGCGACCGGCACGCCCAACGACAGCCAGAGCTTCCAGCTGGTGGGGAGCGACCTCACCCCGTCCACCATGGCGTCGCTGGTCGCGGCTCCCGAGGCCGCGCCTACCGCCGTCGGTCCCGCCGAGCGGTTCCATCTGTTCCTGCGGCAGGCGGAGCGGAGTCGCGCGTATCCGGTGCCGCCCCAGCCGCAGCGCGCGGGGGGAGGGCAGCAGGCTGTGCAGGCGGCCGCGCAGGCGTCGCCGCCGCCCAGGAGGCCGTTCACCCCGGCGGATTCCGGCGTGATCAACTCGTTCAAGGTCTGCAGCGACGTGCAATGTAGGACCTCTCATACGGTCGATGCCGCGCTGATGAAGATCGGCCAGCACATCGCAATGTACGTCGACACCGCCGCCCCCACCCCCGGCCTTTCCCAGTCCGACCTGGACGCGCTGCGGGCGGTATTCGACACGCGGCTGTACCAGATCGACACCACGGCGTTCGGCCGGGAGTCCGACATCGATCACAACGGCGTCGTCATCGTGTTGATGACGAACGGGGTGAACGAGCTCGTGAAGGCCGCGGACTGCTCGTCCGGTGTCGTCGCGGGATACTTCTACGGCGCGGACATCGATCCCTTCTGGGGGCCGCAGTTCAACAACGGCGAGATCTTCTATGCGCTCGTACCGGACCCTGTGCCCACGCTCCAGAGCTGCTCGCACACGGTCGCGGAGGTCAAGCGGCTGGTGCCGGTCACCTTCATCCACGAGTTCCAGCACATGATCAGCTACAATCATCACGTGTTGGAGCGACACGGGGATGCCGAGATCTTGTGGCTCAACGAGTCGCTGTCGCACTACGCGGAGGAGCTGGGTGGTCGCAGCGTGCTCCCGGCGGACACCGTGACGTTTTGCAGCTACGTAGCCGGCGACCTGAGCAACTCAGGCACGTACTTGCAGTCGCCGCAGAGCCACTTTTTGGTGGACACGGCCGGCATCGGGGACTTGGCGAACCGTGGCGCGTACTGGCTGTTCCTGCGCTACCTGATCGACCAGTACTCGGCGGATACCTCGTTCGCACAGCGCGCCGTATTCACCCGCAAGCTCGACATCACGAGCCTCACCGGGCCGCAGAACGTGGCGACGCAGACGGGGCAGTCGTTCGCGCTGGTGCTCGAGCGCTGGGCGCTGGCGAACTGGGTTTCCGATCTCCCCGGCTTTACGGCCCCATCCGAGCTGCGATACAAGATGTGGCGGTTCCGGGCGGACTATCCGCTGCTGCGCAACAGGTGCCCAGATCCGGGTACGGGCGTGCCGCCGCATCGCGCTATTCCGGCTGCCTTCACACTGGTGCCCGGCGTCGGCGCCGGGAGCGCGGTGAACCTGAGCGGTGTGCTGCGCGCCGGGTCGGGCACGTACTTGCGCGTCCAGCAGGCCGCGGGCGAGACAGGGTTCGGCTTGTTGTTCAGCAACGGCTCCGGCGGGCGACTGGGTGGCTCGCTCGTTGGCCCGCTGTTCCACTTCCCCGTCGCCTTCAACCGGCTGAACGTGATTCGAATACAGTGACGGCGTCGAGCGGCACCTACGTCGTTGCGCGACGTCTCTGCGCGACGCTCTTGTGCAACGCCGTTATTGTTTCGTCCCTCGCCGCCCAATCCGGCGGCGGCGCCTGGGTGAGCCTTCCCGGATCGGTCCGCGCCGCCGGTTTGGGGGGGGCGGGCGCGGCGCTCGTCGGTGACGCGGCCGCGGTCTTTTCGAACCCCGCGGGCATCGCTACCATTCGCCATCTCGCAGTCGAGGGCGGCTACGCGCATGTTTCCGACGGCAGCGCCGTGGCGTCGGGGGCCCTGGCCCTGCGGGCGGGGCGGCTGTCCTGGGGGTTCGGCGCGGCTGCGCGCGACACGGCGGGGGCCCTGGTGCGCGCCACGGACCTGCTGGGTCTCTCGTCGCTCGTGTTTCGCACGAGCCTCTTTGCGTTGGGCACCTCGGTCAAGTACGTGCGCGAGACGCTCGCCGGCACGACCGTGGACGCTTGGGCGGGTGACGTCGGGGTCGCGATCGCGGTCTTCGACCTGATGGCGTTCGGCGTGGGGGTACAGAACATCGGTGGGGATCTGGGGGGTGGGGCGCGTCTCACGCGCCGTACCCGCGCGGGTCTGACCATGAACTATGTCGATCCGCAGGGCGCCTATCGCCTGCTCACCACGCTGGAAGGCCAATGGCCCTCGGGGGGGGCCGGGGGGGTCGGGGGGGCCGGGGGGGCCGGGGCGGCGCTTCTGGTGGCGGGCGTGGAGGGAGGCGTGGTGACGCGCGGCGTAGGAATCGTGGGGCGACTCGGATACAGCGGCCACTCCCTGGCGACCGACCCCGCCCCCTTCTCCTGGGGCGCGGGCGTCGAGCTCGGGCGGTTGCACCTCGACTATGCGTACCGTGCATCGGGTCGGGGCGGGGGAAACAGCACACACCGGTTCGGAATGCGATGGAGCCCCTGACGGAGCGCGCGCGGCCGCGCTGGGGCCGCGTGGCGCGCCGCCTGCTGCGCTGGGTGTTGATCGGCGTGCCGGCGTTGCTCGCCCTGGCGCTGCTCGCGAGCGACGACGCGCGCTACCTCGCCCGGGCGGGCGTCGAGGAGGCGCGCATTCTCCTCAAGCGGCGGGCGATCGCGCGCCTCGTCCAGGCCCCGACGACGACGGCCGAGCTGCGCCAGCGGCTGCTGCTCGTACTCGCGGCGCGTGCCTACGCGGCGGACTCTCTCAAGCTGCTGGTCGGCGACACATACACGACGTACGTCGACGTGGGGCGCGACACCTTGCTGCTGGTGCTCTCCGCCAGCCGACGGGATCGCTTGCGTGAGTATACGTGGCGTTACCCCATCGTGGGCACGGTACCGTACAAGGGGTTCTTCGCCTTCTCCCAGGCGCGCCGCAGCGTGGCGGACCTCGAACGCCAGGGGTACGACACCTATCTCCGGCCCGCCGGCGCGTTCTCGACGCTCGGCTACTTCAGCGATCCCCTGCTGTCCACCATCATGGGGCGCGACACGATGGAGCTGGTGGCGACCGTGATTCACGAACTCGCGCACAATACGCTCTACCTGAAGAGCCAGACGCCGTTTAACGAGAGCTTCGCCAGCTTCGTGGGGTACCGGGGGGCGGAAGCCTTCTTCCGTTCGCGGCGGGACACGGCCGACGCGAAGCGCGCCGCCGCGCGGTGGCGCGACGAGCGCACCCTCGACGTGCTCTGGGCGGAGCTCGCGCGGCGGCTCGACTCGGCGTACGCGGCGCCGCTGTCCGGCCCAGAGCTCGAGCGCGCGCGGACGACGCTGTTTGGCTGGGCGCGGGCCCAGCTCACCGGTGCCGTCGGTCAATCGCTCGAGACGTACGACTGGCGCTGGTTCGCCCGGGCCCCGCTCAACAACGCCGTGGTGATCGCCCAGCGACTCTATCGCATGAACCTGAACTTGTTCGAGGAGATCTACGTGCACTCCGGCGCCAACCTGACCGAGACGATCCGCGCGATTCAGCTGCGGGTGTTCACGCAACCGGGGTCGGATCCGTACAAGGCGCTGTATTCGAGGCCGGGCCTACCCGCCGACGACTAATTCCCCCTCAGCCGTTCCGCCTCGGCGACCCGCTGCAGCGCGATGGCGTAGGCGGCGGTCCGGAACGTCACACCCTTCGCTTTCGCCAGGTCCCGCACGCCCACGTACGCCTTGGTGATCGTAGCGTGGAGCTCGCGATTCACCTGCTCGTGCGTCCAGCGGTACTGCTGCAGGTTCTGCGACCACTCGTAATAGCTGACGGTCACGCCGCCCGCGTTCGCGAGGAAGTCCGGAATCACCGCGATGCCGCGTTCCGCCAGGATCAGGTCCGCCGTCGGCGTGGTCGGCTCGTTCGCGCCCTCCACCACCACCCGGCAGTCGACG
>Ga0066708_10000155_pt1 | contig 14989 bp, 7 predicted proteins | sample GraSoiAngelo_157_FD_66504 | JGI IMG/M metagenome (GOLD analysis project Ga0066708, IMG submission 66504) | Grasslands soil microbial communities from the Angelo Coastal Reserve, California, USA - 14_1009_16_20cm | ecosystem: Environmental > Terrestrial > Soil > Grasslands | place: USA...
GAAGCGTGGTTAGAGCCGGTGAAGCTCAGGTCTGGGGTCGTCACGCTGAAGGGAGTTCCGGTTTGCAGATCGACGATTCCGTTGAACTGCCAGCCACCGAGGACATTGCTCGCCAGGTTGTCGCCCGAGAGGAATCGCTTTCCTTTTCCGATGGGCAGATCCCACGTGAAGTTAGTGACGAAGCGATGGCGAATGTCGAATGGCGAATTGCTCATTTCGGCAGCATAGTTGTATGCATTTGCAGGCGTGGAGCCTCCAGTCAGATTGTCCTGGAAATTCGCAAGTCCATGGCTGTAGGTGTAATTGACGGCATAGCCGAATCCCTTGGACATGCGCCTGCGAAGCGAGAGGTCCAATCCGTTGTAGTCGGTGTTGCCGTCGTTCGTGGCTAGTTCGAGGAACCCATGCTGGCCGTTGAGAACGCATCGCGTGTTCACGCGTGCAACCGGATCAGGATTTAGCGTATCAATGTTTGAGATGGTATTCAGGTTCGCAAACGGGAATTGCACAATGGGACATCCGCTGTCGGCGCCGGTGATGAGACCCTGATTGCCGTTCCTGAGGCGGTTCATCTTCCGGCCCCAATTCCCGACGTATGTCGCCGCAAGCACAGTGTCCTGGAAGAGCTCATATTCCGGACCGAAGCTTGCCTGTTCTACGTAACCTGACCGCTGGTTGGGATCTTGAGCGCGTAGTTGCAGCTTGGTGAGATCAAGCGCCGTGCCGGTGATGGTGCTCAACGGGAATCCATTCTTGAGCTGGAAGATTGGAGTCGAGCTTCCGGTGCCCTGATTGAGCTGTATGTCCTGCAGGAACGGCGGATTGAGTTCGAGCAGGCTCTCCGATCCGATGCGGTTGTAGTGCTGGTAGAAGATCCCATAGCCGCCACGGACGACCATTTTCTTCGTGAACTGGTAGGCGACTCCGACGCGCGGAGCGAAATCATTTTTGTCTGGTTGGATCAATGCCCGGTTGGCCCAACCCGATGCGTTGCCCGGGGCGCTGACGATACCTCCACCATTCGCCGAAGTGAAGTTGGAGACCAGGTTGTCGCGGCTCATGATGGGAGCAAACACCTCATAGCGCACGCCATAGGTGAGGTTCAGCTTGGAAGTCGCTCGCCACGTGTCCATGGCATAGAACGAGTGTCCGGGTTGGAAGTAGTGGACGACGAGAGGCGTGGTGAAGCGTGTCGCGTCTACGTCGCCTAACAAAAAGTCGGGCAAGCCAAACGAGCTGGCGGCAGTGTAGATACCGGTTATCATCGGCTCTCCCTGTGGAGCTCGTATATCGAGGAAGTTGTCGCCGCGCTTGACGTACTCGTAGCCGAACTTGAAGCTGTGGCTGCCTTTGAGCCAGCTGAGATTCTCGATCAGGTTCCACGCCTGCGAGATCTGGTACTGCGGGCGCCATGGCGACGTGCCTAGCCGCGTAAGGCCATTAATCTCGATTGGCGGCAAACCTGCCGTGTTGGGTGTGTTGGGAATGCCGTTAAGACCGAAGTCGGGCGCCAGGGACTTGCCAAGCGTTAGACCAACTGGATCGCTGTGAGCGTAATCGCGGTTGAAGCCAAATCGCGCATCGCTCAGGAAGTTATTCGAAAGGTTGTGTGTCCAGCCCAATGACACAAGCTGAGTGTGTGTGCGATATTGCGTGGCGAAATTTCCATTTCCCGGAACGGGATCGCTCGTCCAGGGTGGATCCTGGCGGCTCACGTGGTAGTAGCTGTAACTGCCCGTGATGTGATCCTTTTGGTTCAAAGTGTGATCGACACGGCCATCGAGCGACCACGTGTCATTGGGGACGACAGTAGAAAAGATGTAGTTTTGAGCCCCCGTCCAACTTCCAGGCGTCCCAAGAGGAACTGGAAAAGTAATGTTCGGATCGGGGAAAAGCGCAGCGATCTTGGCGCCCACCGGATCGATGCATCTCGACTGAATGATGTTTCCCGCCACGCAGCCGGATTGGCCCGCTACGGGAGAATCATTGAGCGTGTTCTTAAGCTCAGTAAAGTTCCCCTGCTTCATCAGTGGAGTGGGAACTGTGCTCTTTATCGGCGTGGAACGACGGCTAGTGAAACGCTGCAGGTCGAAGAAGAAGAAGGTTTTGTCCTTGATGATGGGACCGCCGAACGTGCCTCCAAACTGATTCTGAGAGAAACGGCCCTTTGGCTTACGCGGAGTTGCGTTATTGTTTGCCCATGAATTGGCGTCGAAGATGCTATTGCGAACGTATTCAAATAGATTGCCGTGATAACCGTTTGTGCCGGACTTGATCGCAGTATTGATTACAGCTCCGGCGGAGTTCCCGAACTCTGAGGAGTAGGTTCGTGTCTGCACACGAAATTCCTGCACGGCGTCTGGCGGCGGCTGTACCACCTGCACGGAGAATTCCTGAAGATTCTCCGACCAGGAATTGTTGTCGATGCCATTCAGCCGGAAATTGTTCTGAAGCTCGAGATTTCCGTTTACGCTGAAGCGGTCTGGAGCTGGATTTGCGGCTCCGTAGAACTTTTGCACTCCCGGTTCCAGGAGCGCGAGGTCTGCATAGCGGCGTCCGTTTAGGGGAAGATCGTTAATCTGTCGTGAGTCGACTACATTGCCGATGTCCGCCGACTCGGTTTGCAACAACGGCTCGCTGCCAGTGACGACGACCTCTTGATTGACTGATCCGACGCGCAATGCCACTTCAATGGAAAGACGATCCTGCACATGCAGCTCGAGACTGTCCCGAACAACAGTGTCGAATCCTTGTGAACTGACGCGCACCGAATAAGTGCCCGGGATCAGTGCCAAAACCTGATATTCTCCGGTGTCGTTCGTCGTAGTGTTGACTGCCACTCCAGTTCCCTTGTTGGTTACCGTCACAGCCGCTCTGGGAACGACAGCGCCAGAGGCGTCCACTACCCTGCCGACGATCGCCCCGCGATCAATCTGCGCATAGGCGGAGAGAGCGGTAATAACGAGAATCACAAACCCGAAAGCACTGTGGAGAAAACGTCTCTTCGTTTCCCATCGAAGATTCATTGCAGCCTCCTGCATTACTTCACCAAGCGATTCATCCCTGGCGATCTCACTCTGAACCCATTCTCGAACCCGCAAAAAATTCGTGAAGCGTAGCGGGCGGAGTGAAGTTATCGCCATGTAAGGACCTCATAAAATATCGAAACGATTCGGTCTGGTTGGGTTCACATCTAACACCTGACAAATTCTTACTGTCAAGACTTATCGAAGAACTTATCCACACGATTACATTCACCTAATGCAAGCGCCGGCGCAATAGCGTCTGTGAGTAGAGAACCGCATCCGAAGTGAGGAAATGCCAAAACGTTTTGGTATTTCTCGCTACAGACCGTACAATTCCGTTGCTTTATGGCTGCTTTGGTGTCTTCACCTAAATCCTTCCGCCGCTCGGCGACCCTATCATCGCCTCAACAGGTTCGGAATGTGCAAAGGAGATCTATGGCATTCAGATCAAATCGTATTTTCGCTCTGCTTGTGGTCCTCGCCTGCATATTGCCCCTATTCTTTCCAGTCTCCTCAGCAAAGGCGCAGTCCCCGACTGCCGTCAGCACCGCGCCCGAAGTGACTGCGCAGCCCATACCGTTTGATCGCGGCGCAAGTGCTCTTTGGCAAAGTCTGCAAAAGTTGCGCACGCGCGCCAGTTTGCTAATGGTGACTGCTCATCCTGATGATGAAGATGGCGGAATGCTCACCTATGCATCGCGCGGCCAGGGAGCTCGCGTCGCCCTGCTGACTTTGAACCGCGGTGAAGGGGGCGCCAACGTGATGTCGTCAGACTACTTCGACGCGCTCGGACTCGTGCGCACGGAAGAACTTCTCGCGGCCGATCATTACTACGGCACACAACAGTTTTGGACACGTGTGATCGATTACGGTTTTTCAAAAACCAAAGAGGAAAGCCTGGACAACTGGGGTCATGATCGCGTGCTTGCCGATGTTGTGCGCGTAGTCCGCATGACGCGCCCGTTGGTAATCACTTCAGTTTTTGTCGGCGGCCGTACAGACGGCCACGGGAATCACCAAACGGCCGGCCAGATGGCACAGGAAGCTTTCAAGGCGGCAGGAGACCCGGCGATGTTTCCTGAGCAATTGAAGGAGGGTCTGCGGCCGTGGAAGCCGGTCAAGGATTATGCCCGCGTGCCTTTCGCGCGAATCACCGACAAAGGCATATATGACTACGCAGACGGAAAGTACTATCCGGCCGAATTTCACAACTACACTGACGGAACTATCACTAAGGGAGAACTCTCACCCGCAGTCGAGATTCCCGAAGGCGAGTACAACCCGCTCCTGGGCTTGACTTACGAACAGGTGTCGCGCCTTGGACTCGGCCACCAGAGATCGCAAAACGGCGGAACCGGTATGCCTCCAGCCGAGGAACAAATGAGCCCGTATCATCGCTTTGCTTCGCTGGCCTCAGTCCCAGAAAAGGAATCCACATTCTTTGACGGCATTGATGTTTCGCTCATGGGCATCGCCAGTCTGAGCCAGGGAGCAGACTCGGCATTTCTCAAGGAGAGGCTGGCAAGCATCAACTCGCTCGTGGAGAAGGCAATCCACGATTTTTCAGCACCGCGTCCGGAGACTATTGCTTCTACTTTGGCCGAGGGACTAAAAGCGACCAACGATTTGATTGAGAAGGTTGCCGCGAGCAGCCTGAGCGACGATTCAAAATATGATGTTGCTCATGAATTAAAAGTAAAGCAAGTCCAATTCGGGAACGCTCTCGGAGAGGCGCTGGGGTTGTCAGTCCTTGCTGCTGTTGCTCCGGAGAAAGAACCTACCGGCCCCTTTGCGCGTTTTTTTCGAAATCCGGAGACCTTCCAGGTCGCCATTCCGGGGCAGCAATTTTGGGTAAAGGTTCATACCACGAATCCGACGAATTTGCCTGTGCAAGTCGGGAGCGTAGCTATCGAAACGCCTCAAGGCGAGCAGTGGAAGGTTGATCCGGAATCGCAAACCAGCGGAACGTTAAAATCCAATCAGTCAATGGACACGCGCTTTGCGATTCACGCACCGCAGAACGCGGGCTATACGCGTCCCTACTTCGCACGACCAGATATCGAGCAGCCTTACTACGACGTTCAAGAACCGCAATTCCTGAACATGCCGCTTGCACCATACCCTCTGTTAGCCAAGGTGCAATTCAGCTTCGATGGAGTGCCTTTCGAGATTTCGCAAGTCGTGCAGTCCGTGAAGCGCGTCACGGGACCGGGGACTGTTCTTGAGCCTCTGGTGATTGGTCCTGCTGTGTCGGTTGCCATCGCGCCACAGGCTGGAATAGTTCCTCTCAGCTCAAAGGCGTTTGACCTGACGGTCAGGGTCCACAGCAATGTCAAGGGACCAGCCAAAGGAACCGTGAGACTCGATCTGCCAGTGGGATGGAAATCGGAGCAGCAAGCATTTTTGACGGCTAAGGATGGCGACGATCAGATTCTCAAATTTCACGTCGTGCCTGGGCGAATCGAGGAGAAGCCTTACACCATCACCGCAGTCGCCACCTATGATGGCCGCGAGTACAAAGAGGGCTATCACACTGTCGGATATCCTGACCTGCGTCCGTACAATCTGTATCGCGCCTCCGCATATCGCACGACTGGCGTCGACGTAAAGATTGCGCCGGGTCTGAACGTTGGATATATCGTAGGCGCGGGCGATGACGTGCCCCTCTCATTAGTGAACCTGGGAATCAATGTTCACTTCCTCTCGCCGGGAGACCTCGCCGGCGGTGATCTGTCGAAGTACGATGCGATTGTTGTCGGCGTGCGCGCCTATGCGGTTCGCGATGATCTAAAGACCTACAACAGTCGGATCCTCGACTACGCAAAAAATGGCGGAGTTGTCATCGTGCAGTACAACACGCCGGAATACGATCACAATTATGGTCCATATCCCTACAAGATGGGCTCAAATCCGGAGGAGGTAACCGACGAGCATTCCAAAATGGAAATCCTCGAACCTGCGAATGCTGTCTTTACCTGGCCAAACAAGATCACAAGCAAGGATTTCGACAACTGGGTAGAGGAGCGGGGATCGAAGTTCCTGCAGTCGTGGGATACCAATTATCAGCCTCTTCTCGAAACACACGATGCGGGTCAGGAGCCGCAAAAAGGCGGGCTGGTTTACGCGAAATATGGGAAGGGCGTGTACATCTACAACGCCTATGCCTTCTATCGCCAGATGCCCGAGGGTGTTCCGGGAGCCTACCGGTTGTTCGCGAATATGATCAGCCTGGGTAAGAGTCCGCAGCTCGCCAGTACCCAATCGGGAAAACAACGCGCGTCGCTGGACAAGCCGAAGCGGTAAACCACTGGGATGGACGCGAAGCGCAGATGCTTCTACTTGCGGTCCTGCGCCTGGCCCTGAATTGAATAAAGAAAAGTTTTGATGGTCTCATCGCGTCTGGCATTCTCGTCGGCCAGACGTGCCGATGCCGTTTGATACAGTTTCATCTCCTGTTCAGACCGATGTTGTTGACCGAGATGCTGGTAAATCTGAGCAAGCCGGTAATGCGCGTCCGGCGAGTTCGGCTCCATTCGCGCGCAGGTCTCCGATTCGCGAAGCGCATCCTGCCAACGCTCGATCCAGCGGTATGCCTTCCCCAGTTGACAATGAGGAGAGGCTTCGTTGGGAAGCTTCTCAGTTGCTGTGTTTAGCCGACGAAGAATCTCCTCCGTATGCGAGCGATCATTAGAAAGATAACCTCTACGGAATAGCAACGCAGCGCAGTAGAACTGTAGCATTCCGGACTTGGAATGAGCGTCGCCATACTCGCAAAGACGAGTCAATGCAGCAGGATTAGGCGGGCCTGATTCGTCCATCTGAACGTCGCCGACATATCGGAGCGCCAATTCGGGATCTGGTGCCATGCCTGCACCGTTCAGAAGAGTTTTGGTCGCCTCTTCAGCGCTTCCGGAAAAATATTCGACCATTCCCAACGCAACCTGGATCCGCCAGGAGTTCGAATGCGATTCCTGAGCTTGCGTCAGGACCACGCGAGCAGGTTCGAAGCTCTTGTGCCGGATAAGATCGAACGCAAGCGAGAGTCGGTATTTCTCCTCATTCGGTGCAAGCGCGATTGCAGCCTGATAGCTACGCACCGCCGAGAGCTCGTCTCCGCGAGCTTCCTGAATGTCTCCGATTAGATCTTCAAGTTCAGCGCTGTCAGCAGTCGTCTGCATGCTTTCTGCAGTTGCCAAGGCATCGTCCAACCCGCCCGATTTGAATTGAGAAAGAGCGAGATTGAATCTCACCTCGGCGCGACTCGGATCGAGTTCGACTGCTCTCTTGAGTTCGTCTGCTGATTCGGAGAAGCGTTCATGTGCGATGAGTACTTCCGCCAGTCGTTGGCGGAAGACTACTTCCTGTTCTTGCGACAAAGTCAATGTGCGAAGCTGTTCCAACGTATGACGAATCTCATCGCCACTTCCCAACTGTGCTTCCAGCAGCATCAATCCCAAAGCTGGGTCATGAGTGCGAGCAAACAGCGGACCAGCTAATTTCGCGGCCCGCTCCCAATGCTTTGCCTCAGTTTCAGCAGCTGCAGTAGCCATCTGGAGTCCAGCTTGATTGGGCGAGAGCGCTAATGCGTTCTCCATTTCCGCTGCTGCGCCGGCAGGATCTCCCAAGCCAGCGGCAATGGACGCCTTGAGTCGATGGAAGGGGAGCCGCTTTTCGGGCGATTTCGGCGGTGGAACCTCCGACAGAGCGTGGGACGCTTCGCTGTAACGATGCAATCGAGCAAGCACCACCGCCCATGCGGTTTGTACCTTCGGTACGCCGTGGCTCACCTTGGCGGCATGGGCCAGAATTGCTTCTGCCTTCGCAGGATCGCCTGCGCGGTCATAGATCTCGCCCAGACCGGCGAGCGCCAGGTAGTTGTCGGGCGCGTATTTCAGAATTTCCTGATATTGCTGCTCAGCCTGGCCGAGTTCTCTCCTGGCTGTAAAAGCCTCCCCCAGCAACAGACGCGCTGCAGTGTCTTTAGGGTGCGCCTGAAGGTGAGTCGAAAGGACCTGTATCGCTTCTGTTGGATTCCCTGAGGCGAGAGAAGATTGTGCAGACGCGATGACTCCACTCGACCCGACTGTTGGCGAAGCACGATGCTCTCGAGCACCGACACCAGTTATCAGGCAAAGTACGGAGAGGCATATGGAACAATGAAGCGGGAGAATTTTTCTTGATCCCAAAAGGGAACACATTCTCCTGCCTCTCAGCGTTACCAGCTCTTTCATGCGCTCTCCACCGTCATCTGCACAACGTTGACGTGCTATATTGCGGCTCACCTTTACAAGCGCTCAGGTAAGCAGGATTCTGGAATTGGTCGACAACTCTACACCGCATCTTCCGTCTGAAATAGCCGCCACCTCCGACAAGTTAGTCCGCGGCATGGGGTTGCTTCAATCCACTGCAGTCAACATGCTGGAGATGATTGGAATCGGGCCCTTCATCACCATCGGAGTCATTCTTTCTGCGATGGGTGGACCGCAGGCGATTCTCGGGTGGCTTCTGGGGGCGATTTTTTCCATTTGCGATGGCATGGTTTATGCCGAATTGGGCGCCGCCATGCCGGGGGCAGGTGGCGCATACATTTATTTTCGCGAAGCATTCAATCCGCGTACCTGGGGCCGTCTGATTTCTTTTCTATTTCTGTGGGAAACCATTTTCGCTGCGCCGCTATCCATATCCGCCGCGTGCGTTGGGTTTGCCGAGTACTCTCACTATTTTTTCCCTGGCTTGACTCACGCCGGCGTAGGTTTACTCGCCGCCTTCATAAGTCTTCTCATAGCCTTTCTTTTGTATCGCCCAATCAAAACAGTCGGACGGCTCTCCGTAATCATGCTGGGGATCGTTTTTACCGCGATGTTTTGGGTGATTGGTGCAGGGGTGATTCATATGAATCCCAGCATAGCGTTCGATTTCCCTCCCGGCGCTTTTCATCTCTCGAAGCGATTCTTCTATGGCCTCGCGAGTGCCACTCTCATTGCGATGTACAACTATGGCGGATACAACAACATTACTTATCTTGGCGCCGAGGTAAAGAACGCCTCGAAGAACATTCCGCGAGCAATCGTCCTGTCAGTGTTGCTTGTCGCAGTCCTGTATCTCTTCATGAGCGTGACAATTATTGGAACGATCCCGTGGCGCGATGCAGCCGTCTCCAGCGCCGTCGTTTCGGAATTTATCGGCAAGCTCTACGGTTCACGCGCGGCCGCAGTGATGACCGTGTTGATTCTGGCCGCAACGCTTGGCGGGATTTTCACGATGACGCTTGGCTACTCGCGGATTCTGTATGCCGCAGGCGCAGAAGGAAACTTTTTCAAGATCTTTGGCCGGGTTCATTCGAAGGGGCACTTTCCGACAGTCTCACTGATTGCGATCAGCCTGATGGCTGTGCCTCTTTGCTGGTTGACCCTCGAACGGCTTCTCTTGGCATTGATGATTACGCAGATCATCTTTCAGTTCATTCCGCAGATATTCGCGCTGTTCGCGATGCGTTGGTATCGGAAGGACATCCCTCGCCCGTTCAGTATGTGGCTCTATCCCGTCCCAGCCATCGTGGCACTTGTGGGCTGGACCTACGTTGCATCGACTCCTGACCAAAGGCAATACGTCGGCAGCGCGGCCATTCTTTTGCTCTTGGGTCTAGTTGCCTATCTGCTGCGGGCCCGGACTATCCGGTCATGGCCGCTCGAAGCACAGGTCGAAAATCGATCAACGTCCGCTGGTTAGGAATTGTTCTGCTTTGGAGGACTGCAGGAATCGCGCACGACGAGTTGCGTCGCCAGCAGAACAGGGCTAGCAACGCTGGGACGGCCCTCGACGTGGTCGATGAGCATTCTGGCCGCTATCATCCCGACCTCGCGCGCCGGTTGACGGACAACTGTAAGCCTCGGACGCAGCAGAGTTGACCAATAGAAATCGTCAAAGCCAAGCAGACTGATTTCCTCCGGGCATGCCAGACCGATCTCCTGAATGGCAGCCAGTGCCCCAAGCGCCATCATGTTGTTCGTGCAGAAAATCGCTGTAGGGCGTCGCGCGCGCGTCAGCAATTGCATGGCATGCTGATGTCCGCTCTCCATATCGTTATTTCCGGTGTGGATCATTGAGCGGTCCGGGCGAATCTTGACGCTGCTCAGAGCATGCAGAAACCCCTTCAATCGATCCGCCGAAGTGCCACTGGACGTATCTCCCGAAATGATGCCGATCATTCGATGTCCGAGGCTAAGAAGGTAACGGGTGGCATTGTCTGCCGCCAGCGCATTATCCACACCAACGCGCCCGACGGACGAATCGCGAACAGCCGGATATCGATCGGCATAAACCACCGGTATGTTGCCCAAAATGGGCGTGGCTTTCTTGGCAACTGCATCCATTGCAGGAACACGCACAACGCCATCCACACGCCGCCGATGAAACGAATCCAGATAGTTGCGCTCCTCTTCCCAACTTTCACGCGAGTCGCCAATCAGAATCGTGTAATTCGCCGAGGCCGAATAGTCCTTCGCTCCGCGAACCACGTCGACGTAAAAATTGTTGGAAAGATCGGGGACAATAATGGCGATCGAATGGGTCTTTTGCAGGCGAAGCCCGCGAGCCAAATCATTAGGGCGGTATTTCAGCTGCTTGATCGCATCCTGAATACGACCGCGCATCTCGGCGCTGACATAGTCCGAATTGTTTAGCGCGGCCGAGATGGTGGCCACGGAAGCTCCCGCCGCTTTCGCTACCTCGCGAATGGTGATGTGTCGCCGGTCTTTCTTTTCCTTCGATCGCAACGCTGCACCCGATTGGCCTTTGAAGTCGTGTTGCAAAAGCATACTCGGACTCTTGGAAATCTGACATGGCAGGGTATCCGGGTCCTCTTTCGCAACAGAAGACTTCAGCCCTTAGCTCAGCTGTTATGATTTTCGCGTAATGGCGCTTGCCTTCGCGCGTTCTCCTCAACAATTACTCATCTTCGGGGAGTTCTATCTTGACTTGGTCTTTTACGATCTACTGGATGTTCCCAGATTGGGAGAGGAGGTCAAAACTCGCAGTTTCGCAGAACTACCCGGAGGAGGATTAGCAACTACGGCGCTGGTAGCCGCTGGATTGGGCACACTTACTGCCGTAGTTACCAGGATAGGACAGGATGCACGTCTGAGCCCGGCGTGGCAGAGGTTAGTTAAGAGCAAAGTCTCTGTTGAAGCATGCGAATCCTCTTCGCAGCTTCCGACCGCGCGAACCGTATGCGCCTCTTATAACGGCGACCGAATGATGATTACTCATGACGCCATCAATGAGAACTTGCGCAGCCTGCTCGATTTGCCGAAGGTGAGAACACAGCTTCGGGCGTCTAAACACGTTCATTTGGCTTGCGCCCTTTGGCCAATTAGAGCCTGGCTCCCTGCAATCCGGCGTCTGCGCTCCCAGGGACTCACTCTCTCCGCCGACATCGGATGGAATCCTGAGATGTTTCAATCGCGCGAGCTTCCTCGTTTGCTGGAAGAACTCGAGTTTACGTTTCCCAATGAGATGGAGGCTCGCGCCATGACACAGGAACGAAGCATCGAAAGCGCGCTCAAAAAGATCGCTCGGTCGGTCCGAGTTCCCGTTATCAAGCTTGGCGAAGGTGGTTCCATTGCATTTCAGAACGGGAGGATTGTGCGGGCGAAATCCATTCGCGTTCGCTCGATCGACGCGACCGGCGCCGGCGACGCTTTCAATGGAGGCTTTCTTCACGGCTATCTTGCAGGATGGGATCTTGAGGAGTGTCTGCGAGCCGGCAATGTTTGCGGCGCACTCGCGACCACCGCTGCCGGCGGCTCCTCTGCGATACCGACGCAAAGGCAATTGAAGCGGCTGATGAAGACGACTGCGCATTGAGTTGAAGCCAGTATCCATTTAGATTAGCTAGGCCACGACAACATCACCGTCATGAAGATCGCAATCATCGGAGCTGCGGGGGTCAGAACTCCCCTTCTCATACATGGGCTTGCAGAAGCCCGGTCAAAACTTGGCATCGATGAACTTGCATTTTGGGATACAGATTCCGAACGTCTAAGAACGATGGGCCGAGTCTCAGCTGCAATGGCGAAGCGGAGCGGTCTCGCAGCGAAATTAAGTGTTTGTTCCAATCCAGAACAAGCCGTCGCTGGCGCGACGTATGTGATTACCAGCGTGCGCGCAGGTGGAATTGAAGCGCGCGTGAAGGATGAAAACATTGCGCTGGCACACGGACTCGTCGGCCAGGAGACCGTAGGCGCTGGCGGATTCGCCTGCGCTATGCGAAATCTTGCAGTAATGCTGGAGTATGCCCGGCTCATCGAACGAGTTGCTCCACGCGCGACCGTCGTCAATTTCACGAATCCCGTGGGAATCATCTCCCAGGGCCTTCTGAATCACTCAACAGTGAAGATCGTCGGCGTCTGCGACACTCCCCTGGAGACCTTTGAACTGATCGCAACTGCACTCGGCAGAGATCCGTTCGAGCTTGAATTCGATTATCTGGGACTAAATCATCTTGGCTGGGTGCGTGGCGTTCGTGATCGAGACAAAACAGAACTGCTTCCGAAGCTCCTCTCGTCCCCCAAGTTGATTCAGAAGTGTTACCGGCATGGCTTGTTCCCCGTCGAATTTATTCAGCACTTGGGACTGCTTCCGACAGAGTATCTCTACTTCTACTACTTTCCCGATGCGGCCTATCGCAACACCAAGCGAAGCGGACAATCACGCGGGCAAGCCATTTCATTGATGAATCAAGCTCTCTTCAGCAAATTAGCGCACGCTGCCGAATCTCAATTGATCGAGATCTATGAAAATTATCTGCGCGAACGAAATGCCTCATATTTCAGCATCGAGGCAACAGCAGGAGAACGTCGCGAGGGAGGCGAGGCGCTCTACTCGCAATTCTCGGGATATGAACGCATAGCCACACTGGTTCTTCAAGCGCTCCATTCGGACTCAACCATACCAATACCGCTAACTGTCCGAAACAACAGCGCCATCGAAGATCTTGATGCCAACGATGCGGTCGAGCTGCCATGTGACGTTTCCTCTGCAGGAGTCAACCCTCGCAAAGTGGGACGTGCTCCAGCAGCCGTCCGTGGGCTGCTGCTGCAAGTAAAGGAATACGAACGTCTCACGGTGCGCGCCTCGGTAAACAGATCAAACGAAGCTGCCTTGGCGGCATTGGTTACAAATCCTCTTGTCGGACGCAAGGAAGTCGCCGGAGCAGTCCTCTCGGAATACATGCAAGCCTTTGGGGACCAAATGCATCTGCAAAGCATCGTGACCATGTGACGTAAGCCGACTGGCAAGCATAAGTTGCTGGAAACAAAGCTGTTTCAGCCATCTATCCAAAGACACTTGCGTAAGCAGCACCTGGGCGAATGCCGCTGGTGAATCTGTTCGGATAGGCCTACAATAAATACCGAAACGTTTCGGCAATTCCGGAGAGGCAAATCGCCATGACCACATCGAGCACTCGTCCAGCGACCGAGCCGCTTTCCAATTTGGAACAGTGGGATGACTTCGTGGAGGGTCGCTACAAAGAAGGCAAATCGGAATCGCAATTCCGTCAGTACGACGCTCAGGCGAACCCGGGAGTTGCTGAGTTCTATCGGCTGAACCATCAGTATCAGACGCTCGATTATGTGCTCCAAAAAGAGAAGGAATATTTCGGCCTGAAACGTGGCGTCAAGAGCGTGTGGGAAGCCGCCGAATATTTGAACACCTTAGTGGATGATAGCGACCCCGATACGGACCTCACACAGCTCGAGCACCTTCTGCAAACCTCCGAGGCCATTCGTCGTGACGGCCATCCGAGGTGGATGGTGCTCGTGGGCTTCGTCCACGATCTGGGCAAATGTCTGTGCCTTTACGGGGAACCACAATGGGGCGTAGTTGGAGACACATTTCCAGTAGGCTGCGCATGGTCCGACCAGATCGTCTTTCCCGAGTACTTCGCCAACAACCCCGACCGGAATGCTCCGAAGTACCAGACGCAGTACGGAATCTACGAGCCAAACTGCGGACTGGAAAATGTACACATGTCTTTCGGCCACGACGGCTACATCGCCGAAGTCATGAAGCCATACCTGCGCGACGAAGCTCTCTATATGCTTCGCTTCCACTCGTTCTACGCGTGGCACCGCCATGGCGCTTATCAGCACCTGGAAAACGAAAAAGATCGGGCGATGCTCGAATGGGTGAAGAAATTCAATCCCTATGACCTGTACTCGAAAGGTCATACCAAGCCAGACGTGAAGGAACTGAAGCCTTACTACGATGATCTGTTCGCGGAGTTCCTGCCCGAAAAACTGGCGTGGTGATCAGTAAAGCCGACGCAGGCCGACCGACGTTTACCCAGCCACTAGTGCGGCCCTACTGAGCTTTTATCTGTCTAGTGCTTCCCAGATCGTTGCCAGGTGATGGTCATCGTGCTCGGCGACGAAGTACAAGCCATCCACCAGCCGCATAGGCTGCTTTAGTCGCAGATGGAGCATGGACACCCGAAGCTCCAGCGAGATAGCCAGCACCCCCATTTTCGGTCATAATGGGCGACTTCACTGGACACATAGCTATCAGGGGCTCTAATGGGGGTGCAATCCATGAACTTGCCGGACGTGCGTATTGCGCACGTGCTGGCGGTGGGCGTAGCGGACGCGGGTTCCGGTGCTCCGGAAGAGCAGCGGGTTGTTCATCGCTTGATGGAAGCTCTTCAAGGCACGCCCAAGTTTCAGCGCTGTCAGAGGCGGGGCGACGCACTTTTTCTTGCCTTTAAGCATGATCTGGCGGTCGTCTTTTTTGATTCCCCGGAAAGCGCCGCTTGTTGTGCACTGGAACTCGTCTCTCCCCTGGCTCGGATCGCATCTCCGAAAATACGTCTTGGCCTTCACACCGGCCCAATTCATTGTGAATCCGGCGGTGACTCTCCTCAAATTTCCGGAATCAGCCTCGCGGTTGCTCGACAGATCATGGAG
>Ga0066708_10000163_pt1 | contig 14781 bp, 12 predicted proteins | sample GraSoiAngelo_157_FD_66504 | JGI IMG/M metagenome (GOLD analysis project Ga0066708, IMG submission 66504) | Grasslands soil microbial communities from the Angelo Coastal Reserve, California, USA - 14_1009_16_20cm | ecosystem: Environmental > Terrestrial > Soil > Grasslands | place: USA...
AGGCATGCATATGGATTGATCGGGGCTGTGTTCAAAGCAGAGGGGGAGTGGCCGAGGTAACAAACGCGTACGAAAAAGCCTGCATATCGGGAACGCTGGCACTGGCGGCGCATGACGGTGGTCGTCCGGACCAAGTAGCACGCTTCCTCACCTGGCAAATCCATGAACCCGAGTCCTCGCCCCAGAACGCGCTCCGTTCGCATGGACCCGTAAAGTTTAGATTCGGCCTGCTCGTTCAAGAGTCCATAACCAAAGGAATGGTGGGGATTGTCCTGCGAAACATTGAGGGCCAGATCGTCTGGGCATCATTGCAGTCCAGTCTAGATCTGCGTGAAGGCTTGAATCACTGCGAGATTGCCATGCCGTATTTTCCTTTAGTTCCGGGCCCATACTACTGGGAGGTTTTTATACACGACGGCCATCAATGGTTCGACGAAGGACAGTGTTTACCCGAACTTTCGGTCGAGACCTCTGCATTCGTCCATCCCTCCGACGACTTCAAGGGGTTCTTAAACGTCCCTCACGAGTTCAAGGTCTATAATTCCTGAGTTATTATGCTTGCCCGCTTGAACGACTTTTGGAAGAAATCTCCGGAACTCAGGTCGCAGGCACTCCGATATCATTTCAAGACAAAGCTCTGGGGAAGAACGTTCCCTTGGATTCCCCTCCCGCTCCGCCTACCTTTCGGCGCTTGGTGGCTCTCATATAATGACGCGCTTAGTGATGCCGTTTTTGCAGGCTTCTTGGACGGTTCAAATCAGAAGTTTCTGGCACGCTACCTCCGTCCAGAGATGATAGCCATCGACGTCGGAGCGCATGACGGGTATTACACCCTGCTGATGGCTTCAATTGTTCAACACTCGGGTCGCGTGATTGCTTTTGAACCCTCCCCTAGGGAGTTTCGCAGACTCCGCCGCCATGTTCACCTCAACCGCTGCGTGAATGTCGTTACTGAGCCTCTCGCCATTGCAAAGCAAGGAGGGACAAGGGATTTTTTTGTTGTTGATGGAAGATGGACAGTTCGCAATAGCTTCATGTGTCCCGAAACCCTCAAACCATCTTCTGTCCGCATAGCTGCCACAACGCTTGATGACTACTTGTCAAGCCATTCCGAGATTCAAAGGGTGGATCTGGTGAAGCTCGACATTGAAGGCGCCGAGCTGGAAGCGCTCCATGGTGCGGAGGAACTTCTGACTTGCCGTCGCCGCCCCCTCATTCTCTGCGAGCTTAATGATCCGGTAATTAAGGAATGCTTCTGGGGCCACCGAGCTGCCGATATAATCCAGTTCCTGGAGGAACGGAGATACACTTGGTTCGGGATTGCCGACGACGGGTGCCTTTGCAGGCCTCCAGAGAGGAGCTGGCTGTCCGGTGATTTTGTATTTGTTCCTGAAGAGCAATCCCAGGAGACAGATGGACTGCTGGCAGGGTAGACCAAGGAATGCCGAAAACCGTATCGGTCATCATTTGCGCGTACAATTACGCGCGCTTCCTGACCCAGTGCTTGAAGAGCGTAGCTGATCAGTCGCGTCCCGCGAACGAGGTAATCGTTGTCGACGATGGCTCCGAAGATGAGACGCCCGAGGTCGTCTCCGCCTTCAAGAGCGTGCGCTACCTACGCCAGGAAAATGCTGGGAAAGCTGCCGCATTTAACCAGGGATTCGCGGTCTCTACAGGCGATATCATATGCCACTTGGATGCGGATGATTACTGGCTGCCCGAAAAGCTTAACCAGACTATTAACGTCTTATCGCAAAGTGACGCCGGCGGTTTGACGCATGACGCCTTTTATGTCGATGGAAAGGGCAATTTCCTGTATGGCAGCAAACCAGGAAACAACGGACAAGCCCCACCACGTCATTTGTCTTTACGGGATGCCTTGCTGATGTGTTTTGTTTATCGCCCGCCTAACGCCGTCCAAGGAACACTTGGTGTCGTTAACACACTCTGCGTTCGGAGGCAAGTGATCGCCGATTTCCTCCCGCTCCCAGAAGCTCTTGGACTCGCCGTGGACGGCGCGCTTCTGTTAGGCGCTGCTCGGAACGGACTCATTTATCTGCCCAAAAGACTCTCTGCCTGCCGCCACCACGAGTGTAACTACTTCGTTCGAGACCCAAATAGTCTCGAATTTCAGCGTCGCCTATTCAGATGGGTTCCCCAGCTCCCAGGAGTGGACGGAAGATATGAGAGAAGCCTGTTGGAGGCTTTGGCACTCCAGGAGGATGTGCAGGCGGCAATAGCGCTCAATGAGCAGCCCCTCAAGACTGCGTTTAGGGCCTCCGCGCTTCCCCCCAGGCTGCTGCACCTCGGGTTAATTCCGCATTGGAAGCACTTCGCTTTGCCGGTGGCTTCCTTGCTTCGATGGAGGAAAATACGCGGCGCCGTCCAGCGACGAGTCAAACTGACTTGATGAAAAGCGGGACCAGATGGAAGCGGTTAGCATCGAAAGCTACATAGATCCGGGAGCGAAATGTGCTGGCGCAATCGTGTGATCCTGCCAGTAAGCTTTGTGCTGCTCTTTCGAGGCACATCGCATGACCAAGGTGCTGCGAGACTCCAGAGGTATAACCGACAAGCTTGCTGCCATGGGGAGGATGGTCGTCAACAAGGCGGCTTACGTTCTTGTTCGCGCGCTCGCGAGCCCACCCGCCGACGGCTGGCACCACAGTCCCTGGCATTGGTACCGTTTTCCTTTTTCCTTGCGCAATCACTTCTTGTGGAGTCCCTCCCTGGAGTGTTGGTTTTGCCCGGAAGATGAGTGCGCGATCGAGTGTATGCTGCATTTGCCATCGTACGAGCCAGTGGATTGGGTCTCCCCCCAACCTGGCCATGTTTTTATAGATATAGGAGCGCATGTCGGTTGGTACACGCTTCGGGCCGCCCGTGCGGTTGGCCCTACGGGGTTTGTTATCGCCCTCGAGCCTGACCCCGTTAACAGACATCAATTGGAAAAAAACCTTTCGCTGAACCAGGTGCGGAACTGCGAAGTAGTGCCGCTTGCCGCCTGGTCGCGGCCCGGTCGAGTACGCTGGCGCCCGGGCCAAGAACCTGTATGGCACAAAATAGACGAGCAAGAGGGGCCCGAGGTCATCGAGGCTGCCAGGGTAGACGACCTTGTTGCCCGGTGGAATTTGGAGCACGTTGACTGGATTAAGATGGACATCGAGGGCGGAGAAGTCGAAGCCTTGAAAGGCGCTGTTGCCACGCTCGGCCAGTTTCGTCCGGCATTGTTCGTAGAGGTACATGAAACATTGGGGCAACTGAAAGAGCTGCTGGCGGAGCTGGGGTATTCAATCGTGCAGGCCAGTTTTGACGAGATACTCGATAAGCACGGCTGGATTCTTGCCCGGCCCCACACAGGGAGCAACTGAGTGACTGGCCTGGCGCAGCACCGGCGGCGATTATTTTATCGGCCCTTTATGGAAAGCCCAGAACCGTGTAGGGTGCCATGGATCTATCGCCGGACATGCCACCCTGTTTTCGCCTGGTTGGGACTGCGCCCGATTTTTGCCCAACACACCAGTGCGGAGCACGAGGCGCTAAAACGGTGGGCTCACGGACGGCGAAGATTGGTAGAGATCGGAGTTGCCGAAGGCGCGTCGGCACTTGCGCTCCGCGAAGCAATGTCTTCAGATGCTATCCTTTATCTTATCGACCCCTTTCATCTGAGTCGCATTCAATGGATCAATGCAACGAGACATGCTGCAGTATCCGCGGTTTCTATATGCCAGAACGGTACTGTGGTGTGGATCAAAGAGTTCGGCTCGAAAGCAGCGGACGATTGGACGACGCCGATTGATTTGGTTTTCTTTGATGGCGACCACTCGGAGCAAGCCGTTCGGCAGGACTGGGAAAAATGGCAACGCTTTGTGATCCCCGGTGGCACGGCCATTTTCCACGATGCGCGCGTCTTTCCGGGTGGGTGGCCGGCACCGGCTGACGGACCCGTCAAGGTCGTGAATAGCCTATTTCGAGACGCTCGATTTTCGGGCTGGAAGATTGTAGAAGAGGTTCACTCCATGGTCGTCGTCCAGCGCGAAGAATGACTCGTCGGGTTTTCATCCTTACAACCGAACCGCCCGCCCGACCCGGTGGGCAGGAGCATTTCATTCGCGAACTCGCAACTGGATTGGAGTCAAGAGGTTATTCCGTTGAAGTTTTTCATCGGGAGAACGCGCTCCCACCATGGCTCAATTTAACGGCAGGCCGCTTCAAAAGCAAAATTGCTGCCAATCTTGTGGGATATTTCGTGGGGCGATGTGCGCAGCGACGTCTAGGGGAGGACGTGACTGCAGTGATTTCCAATAGCGATGTCGGGTACTATCCCTTGAGGTCTCTGTCGTCGGCTCTCAAACAAATTCATTTCTACCATGGAACGTACCGAGGTCAGGCAGAAGCGATTCGCGATTTCATTACCCATGCAGGCTACTTATACTTGAAATGGTGGTCTTCCATGGTGCTCGAGCGTCTTAGCGGCCGCGGCAAGCTTGTACTATGCAACTCCGACCAGACCCGTGAGGAAGTTGCTCGCTATTTCGGGCTTGACGGCACCACGGTCTGGCTTAAATTGGATATTGCGCGTTTCTTTCCGCGCGACCAAGCGGACTGTCGTCAGAAACTGGGTTTACCAGCGGATCGGTCGCTAGGCCTCTTCGTGGGTAGTACCCATCCCCAAAAAGGATTTTCGGTTGTCACCCAAGTCGCCAAAGCGTTGCCGCAGGTCCACTGGGTCTTCGCCCTGCGCGGCCAGCCCTCCAGCGACTTAGAAGTTCCCGGACTAGATCTGTTTCGTGACGCACCCAACGACCAGTTGCCGCTTCTTTACGGAGCGGCGGACTTTACCCTTTGCCCCTCGCGCTACGAGCCCTTCGGATACGTTGTCGCGGAAGCTCTGGCATGCGGGAGGCCCGTCATTGCATCTCCCGGAGGGGCTAGCAGACTCTTCTTGCGAGAAGCTCCGCTCAATCGGCTGCTGATCTCGGACCCAGACGCAGTGAACGATTTCATCTCGGCGGTCCGGGAGGTTCTTCGGGACCCGCAGCATTATCGGCGGGCTGTGGTCGAACGCGTCCACCCGGAGCTTGAGCAAGTTATGGGTTCGGAACACTGGTGGCAGCGATTCTGGGAGATAACCGGACTATGAGGGAGAATCTCTGGCTGTTGCCGCACAACTCCAGCCTACTTCGAAAACTCTCGGGGATTCCATTGGTCACCAGGCCAATGCAAGCTATCAGCCACATGCTGCTACCGTCAAATAGCAAGCGGAGACTTCGTGTTCAAGGTGGACCCGCTAAAGGGCTTGTTTTTGAGTTGAATCCGCGCTGGGAAAGTCAACTCTGTCTTTTAGGGCCTTCCACCCGCGAAACCTTATGAAAGTCTTCCCAGTAACCCTTTTGTTTTCAACACCGGAACCGCGACTGGCGAGCGTCGTTACGAAGCTGCAGTGCAGCATATTCTCGGAGAGAACCTCAAACCAGGTTCTGTTGTCTACGACGTGGGTGCCGGATTTGGATTCTATAGTCTCCCGGCGGCGCATCCGGGTGCACGCGTTTTTGCGTTTGAACCTGGCGCCAAAAATGCTGAAGCCCTAAGACGCCATGTCAGACTAAACTCTTGTGATTTGCGAATCCACATTCTTAAAGCAGCAGTTCTGGCGGTGAGCGGGCAGGCTCAAGTGAGGGAGGCGTCACAAGAAACAGGCCATGGAAGTGGTCATGTAATTAAATCCCCAGGAGCCGAAGGGAGAACAAAATTCGCGCAAACCCACCACAGGCATTTGAGAAGGTGTTGAGAAGGTGTGGCTTGCGGTCGATGGCGACTGCAAATCAGGTTATACTTCTTTCCGGAACATCTCCTTGAGCTCGATTGATTTGGGCCTCTCCGCTGCAATATCGCAATATCCACCAGAGTCGCCGGCTTTCTCTATGCCTGAACGGTGCTACCGCGTGCGCGCTATTGCGTCCCGGCCTGCTCAATACATGGCCCTCATCTTCCGACGTATGGCCGTTCACCCTGCCCTCGATCTTCACATCTCATGCTGCACTCTAGGTGGTGCCATGGACTCTTTCAGTTGACACAGCGGATCTCTTCGCCAAGAAAATACTCAATCAGTGCACCGATCACATGATGTTGAAATTCGAATCCGCGTATCCCGATCCTCAATGCGGCGGTCCTCTTTATTTCAGACGATGCATTGTGGAACAACTCATTCTACGAATCTCGCGCGAGGAGATGCAGATTATCCGCAGTGTTGGCTTTCTACGAAAGAATTACGCGTGTTCTCGCTTTGCATTGGGTAGATCGTGGCAATTGCGAAGGCACCTGTTGGTGGTTCAAGAAAGGAGAAACTGCCAGCCGCACCGATCAGGCTTGCTGTGGATTGGCGTGATCCTGAGCGATCTGTGTTGCCCTCGGAAAGGTCTGCAAGCGATAAAGGATCCCTATCAGCAGCCAAAAATTAGAGTTGATCATAAAATCCTGGTAAGCGCTGAAGCTGGTGTAGGTCATCGGGAAAAAGAGGATGCAAGCAAACAGAAAGATTGCGAAAGCGAGTGGGAACCAGGGTGTGGCCCGGAGTTCCGTAACGACCTTCCAAGTTGATAGGCTGATCGAAAAACCGAGAACAATCCAAAAAATTAGGCCTAAGATGCCAAGTTCCACAACCAAGTTCCCGAAGCCACTTTCGACGCCGACTCCCATCGGCGCAGCGTGCATGATGCGCATCACGTATTGAATGCCAAGAGAAGTCGTCCCTGTGCCGTAGCCATAGGGCCAGCGGGGAAAACTAAAGGCACGGGCTAACTCCTGCAGGGGATAGGTGTGCGCGCGAAAGCCAAGTTCGCTTGCGGGACTGCTGGGGAGTAAAGTCTCAGAATAGATCGCCACTCTGGCCCCAAACTCCTGAGGAAAGATCGTCAGCAGTAAGAGAATCCCAACACCAACAAAGAGCGCAGATCTTTGGATCGCGCGCAGTACGCGGACTGTTCCACCCTGGCGCCACTTCGCCCCCCAGAGAAATCCTGTAGCAATGAGGAGGGCAGTGCCGCAATTCCACATGAGCACCCCGCGGGAGCCGCACATTATGGAAGCCGCCCCAACTACACCGATAGTGGTAAAGGCAAGCGTCCTACCTCGCTGGCTGCGCAGCAAAAGGTATCCACCAAAACCCAGGGAGATTGACCAGGCGACGAGGAGAAAATCCTGGAAGCGGCCAACACTGACAAACACGGAGGTGGGGCGATAGGCCACTAGTCCCGAGATCGGTGCGGCACGGTAGAGAGTGCTCATTTGACGGATATCTTCTTGCGGGTGAGAGGGATTCAAAAAATTGGATCCGACGATTGACTGCGCGATCCCCAACCCAGCCACAATCAGGATCAGGACGCAGAGGAAAGAGCAAAAGTGCTCCAGGGCCTCATCAGACTGAATCAGGGCGTATCCAATGTAGATAAGGGGGACATACAGGAAATAGAGCTTCATCCCCAGGATGCCGTAAAAGATGCTCGTGGAAGCTGGGTTAAAGACTTGCAGGAGAACGAGCCAGAAGAACACCAACAGAGGTAGGCGAAACGGGATGCGGAATGTGCCGCCGCGCCTAGCCAGCGAGGCACGAAAAAACGATAGATACAGAACTAATACCAACATATCCTTGGCGAAATAGATGCCCATGTTGTTGCCGAGAAATTTGCGAACCAAATCCTCGAAGAGAGTCCAGCTGACGAAGATGTACAAGCCGCGGCGCCAATCATCTAAAATCGCGACGACGACGACGACGCCGACCAAGAACATAAACGCATAAACCAGCGTAACCAGATTGTTGCCGACAATCGCCTCCGCAGCCTGGTAGGCGCAGTAAGCCCCAAGAACGGTCAATCCGAACACCATCAGCGAGTTGCGCGAGCGGCGCAAAGAGGGCGTTGTCCAAATCATTAGAGACCGCCACCCGATTGGCGTTGTTACATCATACCCCCATGACTTGGGAATGGCGGAGGTCGTATACGTCGTAATACGCCGTATACGCATTTGACTGATTCACACTTACTTAGCTAGCTTTTGTTTGAGTTGCTTCGCAACCTCAATAGCACCTATCCAGGAGTCCAGGAGATCCTTCGCTGTCCAGCGCCCCATCTGGCGCTCCACACAATCTTTCATGTATCCCAGAAGAGCAGCGTCACCCAAAATCTTCCTGAGAAGGTCCGCCAATGCGTCTGTATTCCCACAGGGGTAAGGATAACCACTATTCCCTGGATCGATCATCTCCAGTCGTCCAGTGACCGCATCGCTTAAAAGGACAGGAAGACCGCTGAACATGGCCTCGGGAATTACAAGAGGACAAGGGTCGTATTCCGAGGGTAGAACAAAAAGATCAGCAGCCTTGTACGTACCGGGCAATTGAGAATCGTTAACGAAACCGAGAATTCGCACCCGGTCGTTAATGCCAAGACTTACAGCTTCACGCTCCAGTTCGGGGCGTTGGGGCCCTTCCCCTGCAAAGACCAAATAGGTTCCGGGAACGCTAGCTTGGGCGAATGCTCGCAACAGGTCGAGAGGGCGTTTCCAGGGCTGCAATTTTGCGCAGGAGAGGACAACCTTCGCAGTGTTGGGCACATTCCAGGAGGCACGCACGGCATCCCGATCAAAGTCCGTGAAACGCGCCAGCCACGTGTCCTTATTGACGCCCGAGCAAACTATGACAATCTCCTCTCCGGGTTTGCCTAGCTGCATCGCGAGGTCCCTAACCGGCTGCGAGGCCGCCATAAGGACATCCACATAGCGGTAAACGCGCCCGAGAATGAATGGTTTGATCAGGGTTTTCCACCACTTTCGCTCGCGCTGGTGCAAGGAACTGGAATCGGAGGAGATCAAAACGGGAATGCCTCGGCTCTTTGCGGCGAAGCAGGTGATCCAGAAACTCGCGCACAGGTACCCGGTGTAAATCACGACAGCATCGAAGGATTGAGAACGAATCAGCGTCCAGAGGCCATAGTTGACAAGCCCGAAGAAACGCCCCAGCCTAGGGCGCAATGATCGGTTCGGGACGTAAATCCAGGGGTAACCTTCCAGCAGTGGTGTGTCCCAGCAGATCTCGATTCCAAACTCAGGGTCGATCCCGGGTTCCGCGCCTTGCATGCTACAGTAAGCGACGAGAAGGTCCAGACGAGGATCGCTGGCGAGAAGCTTGAACAATGAGGAACCGTAGGGGATCACATGGGTGACCAGAACGAGAACACGATACGGGCGGTTCTCTGGGGCTGTTAAGGTCTTAGGCGTGACGGAAGAGGGAGGCGCTGGCATTGATTCGGAAATCCGAATATGGACCATCAGTATAGCTTCTGGAGACTGCTGAGTGCGCTTGATTCTGGAGTTAGGGGGGGAACACGTCTTTAGTTCGCGCCCACTCTTTTGGATGGTGCACTGTGGACTTCCGCATGGGTGGCCTCACTTGCCGACAGAAGGCTGTTCTCGCAGTCTTGAATGATAGCAGTTTCGATCATCGAGTTCCATGACCACTATTAATAAACCATTCAAATAATGCGTCGCGATCGAAATCACGTTGCCTCCGCAAACTATGGGAGGAACCTTCCATTACGGACCATTACGGTGCATATCTTGCTTGTCGCGATGCCCCCAGTGGTGTGACCACTTTTAGAAGCACGTGATGAATGTTGACTTGTGGTTGATCGTTGGTATTCTCTTCAGTCTGCTGCGGTTCGTGGTCCACCGAGTGAGTTTGGGATTAGTCAAAACTGTAGTTGACGGCTGGAGGCGGTGAGGTGCGACTTGCCGTCATTTCTCCATTCCTTGACAAGAATCACGGCACCGAACGCGCGGTTTCGGAACTTATCGAGCGCCTTGCGCGGGATTACGGTTGTGAAATTCATGTGTATTCCCAGCGTGTCGAGGACGTCTTTCTTACGCCTTTGGATGAAATGTCGCAGGCCGCACGAGGCTGGATCCGTTGGCACCGCGTTGTGTCCGTCCCGGGACCGCACTTAATTCAGTACCTGTGGTGGTTCGTCGCAAATACGTTCCAAAGGTGGTGGGATGTACGATTTCGAAAACTTTCTCCGGACTTAATCTTTTCACCTGGGATCAATGCTTGCGATGCCGATGTGATTCAAGTTCCTATTGTCTTTGAAGAATTCTATCGGCGGGTAAAGCCGCAACTGCTCTTCCGGCGCGCGCCCCCTGCTAGTTGGCCCCGGCTCTTCCATCGCCGCGTCTACTATGGACTGGTCCGCCGGCTTGAAAGCCGTATCTACCGGCGGACGCAGGTCCATTTGGCCGGTATTTCTGGAATGGTTGTCGCGCAGCTTGACGCACATTTCGGCCGTCGCGATGCGGTCTCCATTCCGTATGGCGTCGACGTCAATTGTTTCGAACCTAAGGCTCGATTGCAACGACGCTCAGGTGCTAGGGCTGATTTGAACCTCGTTCCGCAGACATTTGCGCTCTTGTTGATTGGCAATGACTGGCGGAATAAGGGGTTGCTGACTTTGATCGAGGCGCTGAATGAGTGTCGGAATTTGCCCATACAGCTTCTCGTAGTCGGAAAAGACGACGCGAGGCCCTTCGAGGCAGCAATGCGTAAGCTCAGACTTCTTAATCGGATAACTTTTCTGGCTCCTTCTAAAGACGTGATGAAATTCTACGCCGCTGCGGACGCCTACGCGGGTCCGTCGCTTCAAGATGCCTATGGTCTGCCCGTTATCGAGGCGATGGCCAGCGGCCTGCCGGTTATCGCCAGCATAAATGCTGGAGCAAGTGAAATCATAAACCATGGTGCGAACGGTCTCTTGTTACGGGACCCAACCAATGCTGTGGAGCTCGCAGGTCTAATTCGGAGACTGGTTAACGATCCCTCGCTCAGGGAGCTGCTTGCAGGAAACGCAGTCAACACGGCGAGACAATGTACCTTAGACCACAACGCTGCCGCGATGTGGGAACTCCTTAACAAGGCAAGTGCAAGAAAGCGTGCTGCTGCGAAGGTAAAGGAATGAATCTGGTCTCGATCTGTCCGAGACTGAAAAGACATGCAACTAGAGGGAATCAAATCAACAATCAGGGTCCTCGTGCCACGCGATGTTCGCAACTGGATGCGATCGCCGACGAAGGCTTTTACTTGGCTCTGGCAAAGTGCCCGTTTTAGATGCGGATTGAACGAGAGGATAGAGATTTCCGGTGGGCAAAGTCTGTTATGCCACCCTGTTGTCTACAGAGCCGTACAAGCGGCCCAGGTCCGCGACTCTGAACAGGCTGCAGAATTTCATCAATTTCTCTCGCACTGCCACCCCGGAATGTTTCTGTTTGACGTCGGTGCCAGTTTTGGCATCTTCAGTTTGGCTTGTGCGCGTCTCGGTGGAAAAGCGATTGCCATAGATCCCTCTCGCATTGCCACAAAAATGATCGCCAAGCAACTCAAGCTCAATAATCTGGATGACAAGATTCGGATTCTAGAATCTGCTATTGGCGACAATGATGGAACCATCGAGATGCTCAGCTCCGGGATCTATTCCGACGGCTATTACCGCTATGAGCCCGGCCGTGACAAGAGGGAGCTGAAACGTGTTCCCATCACCACGGTCGATCATCTTGCTGAGCGTTTTGGGCGGCCCTCACACTTAAAGATTGACGTTGAGGGCTACGAAGCGGCCGTAATTCGTGGCGCGCGAGAGCTATTGACCCAGTCGTCCCCACTGGTCTTTCTTGAACTCCACAACGAAATGGTCTTTGGTTCGGGCGGCGATGTATCCTTCTGTGTCAATGAGCTATTAAAACTTGGTTATACTATTTTCTCAGTACATGGCATTCCGATGAGACTTGAACAAGCTCTAGAGCCACCAATATGCCGAGTTCTGGCGAAGCGCAGTCATTTCGTCTTGAGCAAACCTCTGTAGATCTCCGCGTGCTCGCGCACCATGTTGGTACAAGAAAACAGGCTTTGAACTCTCGAGAAGGCCCGTTTGCCGAGGGACGCCGCCTGCTGCGGGTCGTCCAGGATCCGGCTTACCTGACGCGCAAGATCTTCCGGATTACCTGTTCTGAAAATCAGCCCTGTGTTTCCAAGCACCTCTTTGAATGATCCCAGATCCGAGACAATCAATGGCAACGCCCGTTGCATATTCTCCGCCAATGCCAACCCAAAAACCTCGCCTGCTAGAGACGGAACGACCACGACTTGGGCACGAGACAACTCCGCATTCATTTCCGAACTGGAAACTTGTCCCAGCAATCGAACATGACCTGCCAATGGAGGTGTTTTCGCCGCAATTTCGAGCGATGCGCGCTCCGGCCCGTCACCAATCACCAACAATTGAAACGACCGCCCCTGTCCCCTCAATAATTTGGTCGCTTCGAACAGGACAGCAACACCCTTGGTTGATACAAGGCGGCCCACGTAGGCTACGATTGGCGCGGACGTGCTAGTAGTGGACTGTCGCTGAGGAGTGCAGCATGGTTCCAGACCGTGGTGGATCACGTTCGTGCGGGGCAGCTGGAGCTGTTCCTGCAACCAGCGCGTAGGTGAGATGTTCACGGATGCTTTTTTGCTAAGGAAGCGCCTCACAAACGTAAGTAGCCAGAGTTTGACCGAGCCGAATCTTCCGAGGGCAAGGTTGCAGCGGTAGCACTCCTTATGGCGCTTGGCCATAAAGTGACCTGGACAGAAAGATTGCGAAGGCTCCACAAGCAGTTGTCCATTGGGGCATATCGTCTGAAAGCCGTGATGTTCCACGACAACAGGCTTGCGCAGGACGAATCCGAGAGCCAGAGGAGAAAGAGCCGGACCTGCCACGTGAATCACATCGTTTGACCGGACCAACCCCCACAGTTGAGAGAGACTCGGTTGGCGTACAACCTGAAACGGAAGCAGACGATCATCAAAACTCTCGGCAGGTGTCTGAGTCACAAGGGTAATTTCGAATTCAGACGAGCCCGATGAAGTGCGAAGCCCCGAGAGCCCACGGGCAATTGAGCGAACGATCGTCTCGGTTCCGCCGACGCTAGGCGCGAAAAAGTGAGAGTAGAGTAGAAGCTTCATGCGGAAGGCACCCACGACACCGACGCAAGACATTTGCCCGCGATACGAGCGACTTGCCTAGTCCCACCCAACCTGTCCTTTAATTCTCGTTCAACTCTATCCCTTTGAAGGAGAACACATTGCGCTCGTCGGACGCCTAGCCATATATCCACGATAATATTCATGCTGTCACGGCGCAGCCGCAAGTTTATCGTAATCAGGCAGAGACGTTAGTTACGAGCGATGTGGTTACTGGCGTGAGCTTCGGACAAAAGTTTGCCATTATCGCAGACCCGCAAGCGTGGCTGACATGATCTCGATCGTTGCGTCGAGCTGTTGTATGTAAACGCGAATGAATCGTTCACGACGACAGCGAGTTGCTTGTGTTCAGCATAACACTCGGCGGCATTTTATGCTCGATTCACCATGGAGGACAAATATGAAGAAATTCATTCCTATTTTGCTCTCTTTCATCATAACGCTGGCCGACGTCGAGCAGATTACTGCGCAGAGCACGATTCCAACGCAGACTGCAATCATCAAAACGAGGAGCTATGCGGCTGTTGCTGCCGACGTTGGCCGGTTAATTGTAATGAATTGCTCGACGGCGTGTACTTTGACGCTGCCTAATCCCGTCCCATCTCCAAATTGGACGATTTGGGTTTCTTCTATCGGCGCAGGCACGGTTCGGGTTTCGCCAAACGGCTTGCAGATGAACGGTTCATCGTCAAATCTTATTCTCAATGCACCCGGTGGTTTGCAAGTCTTGACAGACAACGCGAATTATTTTTCAATCCTTCCGACACAAAGTCCACTTGCTGCGCTGAAACCGCAGTCATCTGACGACGTGCAATATGTATCTGCAAATGGCAATGACAGCAACGATGGCTTGAGTCTTGGCACGGCGAAACGAACTGTCTATGCAGCGCTCCTTGCCTTGCCTGGTGGCAATGGATCTATGTTGACAGCAGGGCATGGCACTGTTTGGATTGTTGGGAACGTTAACTATGGCGGGCCAGTTACAGGCGGCGGCTTTTGGATTATGGGACATCTCGACCCCAATTATTCTTCCCCGCCGCGTGGATGGTTGAAAAGCAGCGGCCCTATTTCATTGCGCGCTTATTCGCCTAACAATGCTCCTGCGCAAAACCACATGCCAAACAGCTACATCACAGCTGGCGCTGGTGCGCCTGATCTCAGCAAGCCTGCAATGTGGATTTCAGGCTTGGCGGCAGGTTATTGGATCAAAGATGTCGGTTGGGGGAACTATGTAGCGAGCAACTATATCCGGCTCGGAATTTGTTCGCCGACTGAACAATTCCCAAAGGGAGATCGAAGCGGCATTTGTGGCGTACAGCAAGTCACTATCGACAATTCGGCGGGAAATTTTGGCGAAGGCGTCGTTGGAACTGGCCCAGGTATCGACATCGGAAGCAACACCTTTTGGATTTGGATTCGCAATAGCGCTTTTGGTGGCGGTTTACAAGATTTAAGGACCATTGCCTCGAATACTGGTTTGTCTAGAAGTTCGAATGTGGTGATGGTAACTACTACGGAAGCGCATGCTTTTGTGGTCGGCCAGAATGTAACGATATTTAATGCATCCGATCCTACATTTAATGCTTCTGTGACAATAACTAGCAAAGGACTAAACCGCTAGCGCGGTAGTGGTGGCGCTGCAATCGTGTCGGCTTATCCGGTCATGCTCGTCGCTGTTCCCCTTGAATATCTCCCCACCTCTGAAGGCCTCTTTGCTAAAGCAT
>Ga0066708_10000170_pt1 | contig 14504 bp, 7 predicted proteins | sample GraSoiAngelo_157_FD_66504 | JGI IMG/M metagenome (GOLD analysis project Ga0066708, IMG submission 66504) | Grasslands soil microbial communities from the Angelo Coastal Reserve, California, USA - 14_1009_16_20cm | ecosystem: Environmental > Terrestrial > Soil > Grasslands | place: USA...
CACCAGCTTCTCGGGTCTGGCGGTCCCGATGACCCCTTCGCCAACGATCCATACGACGACTAGCGGCGCTCCACCGGCACGTTCGAGCGCTGATGCCGCTTTTGATGGGGACTCGCGCTGATCACCGCGAGTCACCGTCGCAGCGTTGCGACCGCCGCCAGCAAGAGAAAGCTTAGAAGGTGAGCCAGCTCGCCCTTTTGGCGAGTACCGCCCCAGCTGCGATCAACCAGGGCTACCTGCTGCAGGCCAGGCAGATGCAGGCGCTCTCGTTCGCGGTGCACATTCCGCTTGTCTGCTTCGGTATTGCCTTTCCAGCACTGGTGCTGTTCGTCGAGTGGCTCTACCTGCGCACCGGCGATGAGCTCTACCGGACGTTGGCTAAGCGCTGGACGAAGGTGATGGCGGCCCTGTTTGCGGCCGGGGTCGTAACGGGGACGATCCTCAGTTTCGAGATGGGTCTCCTGTGGCCGAGCTTTACCGCCAGCTTCGGCAGCGTCTTCGGTCTCGGATTTGCGATTGAAGGTTTCTCCTTCTTCATGGAGGCGATCTTCATCGGCATCTACATCTATGGCTGGAGCCGGCTCTCCCCGCGGGCCCACTTCGCCAGTGGCATCCCGATCGCGATTGCCGGCTTCACCGGTTCGCTGACGGTGATCTCGGTCAACGGCTGGATGAATCATCCGACCGGCTTCCATCTGCAGGGAGGCAAGGCCGTCGACGTGCATCCGCTGCGGGCGCTCTTTGGCAACAGCTACTTCTGGCACGAGCTCGTCCACATGTATCTGGCCGGCTACATCGTCACTGGCTTCCTGGTCGCGGCCGCCTACGCGGTCGGTCGCCTGCGCGGACGCTGGGACCGCTACGAGCGCACGGCGTTGGCGATCCCGCTCACGGTTGCGGCGCTCTGCTCGCCGGTGCAGGTGCTCGTCGGCGACTGGAACGGGCGCGAGGTGGCAAGGGCACAACCGACCAAGCTCGCCGCCTTCGAGGGGCTCGCACAGACGAGGCGGGGCGCGCCCGTGCACCTGCTCGGCTGGTACAAGGACGGCCGGGTCGAGTACGGGATCCCAGTTCCGCGGCTGCTTTCCTTGCTCGCCTACCACGACCCGAACGCGACCGTCGCCGGCCTTGACACCGTCCCTCCGGACGAGCGCCCGCCCGTCAACGTCGTCCGCATCGCCTTTCAGACGATGGTCGGGATCGGAACCCTGCTCGCCCTGCTCGGCTTCGCCTACCTCGCCGTTCGCTGGCGACGCAAGCGGCTGCCCGAGTCGCCCTGGTTCTACCGCGCGCTTGTCGTGGCGGGGCCGCTCTCGGTCGTCGCGCTGATCTGCGGATGGGTGACGACCGAGGTCGGCCGTCAACCCTGGGTCGTCTATCGGGTGATGCGCACCTCCGACGCCGTCACCGGCGCCGGCGGCATTCCAGTCGGCTACGCGACGCTCGCACTTGTCTACCTCGGCCTCGCACTCGCGGTCGCCTGGATCCTCCGCCGGCTCGCCCGCGTTCCGCTGAACGCTCCACCCACGGCCAAGGAGGTGTGAGCGTGCATCTGTACGAACTTCCGCTGCTCTTCGCGCTGATCGGGCTCGCCTTTTACACAGTGCTCGCGGGAGCCGACTTCGGCGCCGGCTGGTGGCAGCTGACCGCGGGGAACGGACCGGACGCCGACTCGATCCGCGACCACGCCCACCAGGCGATGGGCCCCGTCTGGGAAGCGAACCACGTCTGGCTGATCTTCGTGCTCACCGTCGTCTGGACCGCCTACCCGAGCGCGTTCGGCTCGATCGCCTCGACGCTCTCGATCCCGCTCTTCGTCGCAGCGGTGGGGATCATCTTCCGAGGCACCGCCTACGCGCTGCGTGCAGGCGCGTCCAAGGCGCGTGAGCTGCGCGCAATCGACACCGCTTTTGCGCTCTCGTCGATCCTGACCCCGTTCGCGCTCGGCGCCGCGATCGGCGGGATCGCTTCGCGCCGCGTTCCGGTCGGGAACGCCGCCGGCGATCAGTTCTCGAGCTGGCTCAACCCAACCTCGCTTCTGATCGGCGTCCTCGCCGTCGTGACCGCCGCGTACCTTGCCGCCGTCTTCCTCTGCGCGGACGCCGCCCGGCTGGGCGAACCGACGCTCGAGCGGAAGTTCCGTACCCGCGCGCTCGCGGCCGGGCTCGTCAGTGGAGCGATCGCGCTCGCCGGCGTGGCCGTGCTGCGCTCCGACGCTCAGCCGCTCTACCACCGCCTCGTCGAGGGCAGGGGGCTGATCGGCCTGATCGCCTCGATCGTTGCCGGCTGCGCGACGCTGGCGCTCGTCTGGTGGAAGCGCTACGAGGCATCCCGCTACAGCGCGGCGCTCGCCGTCGCCGCGATCATCGCCGGCTGGGCACTCGCGCAATCGCCGGTCTTCCTCGAGGGACTGACAGTTCGAGAGGCGGCCGCAGGCCGAGACACGCTCGTCGCCGTGACCGTCGCCGTGCTCGCGGGAGCGGCGATCCTCTTCCCCTCGCTCGCGCTGCTCTTTCGACTTGTGCTGGGTGGAGATCTTGGCCGTGGTGAAAGCGCCGCCGGCCGACCGACGCAGCCGCGCTCTCTCATCGCGACCCTCGCACCTGGCCTCTTGCCGAGGCTCGCAATCGCCTGCCTTGTCGCCGGGATCGGCTTCACCACAATCGCCAACGCCGCCTGGGCACACGCGATCGGCGTCTTCTCTCTCTTCGCCTTCATCGTCCTCGCATTTCCCGCGGCTCTCCCGCCCGACCTGCTGGCAACCCCCCTCAAGGACACCAATGCAAAGAAAGCGGACCCCCGTTGAATGGTTCTGTTACTCGGGTTCGCAAGCCTTGGCTCTGTCGAGCCACCCGAACCGGATAGTTGGTCAAGTTTTGGTCAAGTAGCCACGACGAAGCATGGCGAAGGACGGCGTTGCTGCACGGCCGCAAATCCGGATGGTTGACACAGACGGCGAGCGGTGGCGAAAGCTGACGAAGCTTCTCGCGTAAATCGCACCCAGGAGGTCGCCGGTTCGAGTCCGGCTAGCTCCACAAAGGAAAGGCCCGCTTAGCGGGCCTTTTTGTTCTCTGGCTTGGCGACGAAAAGCTGCGAAACCGCGGCGTGGTCAAGTTTTGGTCAAGTAGCCGCGAAGGGGACTCATCGCACCGAGGAGGGTCGCAGCAAGGATTCCGTGTCGACCTGCTGGAGCAGGTGGGCCGTCGCCAGGCTCGAAGCCGGCGCCGCGAGAGCTGCCCTCGAGCTGCCGAGCGCGGCCTCGAAATCGACACGCTAAACGAATCGCTCTGGCGCCTAGCAATGCAAGCCGAAAGCAAGCTCAGGCTCCGCCAAGCAGTCGCCGAACGATATGAGCGAGTGCGTGCACTGCTCGGCGTCCTCGGAGGTCGGGCGACCGCTTAGCGAGCCCGTGATCCTCGCCGTTAGAGCACGCAGCAGGGCTCGGCCGCCACCGCTGGGTCGTCGAACGCACCTTCGCCTGGCTTTACAACCGCCGCCGACTCCCCATCCGCGCCGGCGACATCCACGAGGGCTTCCTTTGGCTCGCGTGCTGCCTCATCTGCTGGCAGCACCTCGAACGCTCACTCAGTCAGCTCACGTGAGCTGCTGCCAGACACCGATCACATTCCCGGCCGGGTCGCGGAAGGTCGCCACCCCCAAATCGCCCTCCGGATACGGTGGCGTCACAACCTCGCCGCCCCGGGCAACGACCTTCTCCAGCGTCTCATCGACACGCTCGACAAAGACATACGGCAGGACCCCCGCCTCTCCGGCAACCGGCAGATCGGCCATGAAGTGCCCGATGACATGGCCTGTTCCATCCTCGAAGCTCGGGTCGTCGCGATCCGCATCCACGCTCCAGCCGAACACGGCTTCATAGAACGACGCTGAGTCGCGCGGATCCTTGGCAGGAACCCGCAGGTAGGAGATCCCGCCACGCCGGAAGACGCGCGGCGCATCCTCAGCACCGGATCCCACCACGCCATTATCGGTCGACGCGCAATCCCACGCACGCACCTCGGCTTCACCCTCGAAACCAAGCAGCGTGGGTTCCCGCCGGGCACCGGCTCGACCCTGATTACGTTAGGACCTCTTAGCCAAAGGCTCACCGCGTATCTCGCAACCCGCGACCAAGGGACTTGGATCCCTTCGCCAGACGCGTAAGACTAAATCAGCACATGCGCGAGCTGCCGATCGGCATCGTCACGCTCCTCTTCACAGACATCGAGGGGTCAACGCGACTGCTGCAGCAGTTAGGCCGGGAGCGTTATGTCAGCGCGCTCAGCGTGCACCGACGGCTGCTGCGCGAGGCGTTTGCGCGCCACGGAGGGGTCGAGGTGGATACGCAGGGAGACAGCTTCCTCTTCGCCTTTGGTAGCGCGCGCGCTTCGGTTGCAGCCGCCGTCGAGGGACAGCGGGCGCTTGCTTTGTATCGATGGCCGGACGAGCCGGTGCGCGTTCGCATCGGCTTGCACACAGGCGAGCCGGTCGCGGCCGACGGCCTCTATGCAGGTCTCGATGTCCACCGCGCGGCGCGAGTGATGAGCGCTGGCCACGGCGGGCAGGTGCTGCTGTCGCAAACGACGCGGGACCTCGTCGGGAGCGAGGTCGAGGTGCGCGACCTCGGCGAGCACCGGCTGAAGGACCTCGCCGAGCCCGAATGGCTGTTCCAGCTTGGATCACAAGAGTTCCCCCCGCTCAAGACCATCTCGAACACAAACCTCCCGGTCCCGGCGAACCGGTTCGTTGGGAGAGAAGAGGAGCTCGTCGCGCTTCGCGCCCTACTCCTCGCGGTCGATCACCGGCTGATCACGCTGACGGGGGCGGGTGGAAGCGGCAAGAGCCGATTGGCGGTTGCGACGGCACTTGAGCTCGTTGAAGAGTTCCCGAACGGCGTTTTCTTCGTGGAGCTCGCGCCGATTGCGGAGCCTAAGCATGTAGCGGCCGCAATAGCGCAAGTGCTGGGCGTGAGGGAGACGCCCGCTCGCCCGCTGATCGAGGGCCTGAAGGACCATCTTGCGGATAAGCGCACGCTTCTCGTCGTCGACAATTTCGAGCATCTGCTCAAGGCCGCTCCCATCGTCAGCGAGCTTGTCCACGCTGCCCCACGGCTGGTCGTGCTCGCCACCAGCCGTGAGCGGCTCCGGCTCTCACACGAGCACGAGTATCCAGTACCGCCACTTCCGGAGATGGATGCGCTCGCTCTCTTTGTCGAGCGCGCGCAGGCCACGGAGGGTCTCGAGGCGACGGAAAAGAACCGGGCCGTGCTTGTCGAGATTTGCCGCCGCCTCGATGGTTTGCCCCTCGCGCTTGAGCTCGCCGCCGCACGATTGAAGCTGCTGCCACCCGCGGAGCTGCTCGCGCGACTCGAGCAGAGACTGCCCCTCCTTACCGGCGGCGCGCGTGACGTGCCAGAGCGCCAGCGAACGTTGCGTGCGACGATCGAGTGGAGCCACGAGCTACTTGAGCCGCAAGAGCAGCGTCTGTTCGCCCGACTCGGTGTTTTTGCAGGCGGTTGCGGCCTTGGCGCCGCCGAAGAGGTCTGTGGCGCAGATCTCGACGCTCTGCAGTCGCTGCTTGAGAAGAGCCTTCTTCGGCAGGCGCGGGGGCCGGACGGCGGCCCTCGCTTCTGGATGCTCGAGACGATCCGTGAATACGCACTCGACAGGCTTGCGGCAGCCCGCGAGGTCGAGGCCGCCCGGCACCGACACGCGGAGCATTACGCGACTCGTTCGGAGCAGGCCGAGGACGCCATAAAGAAGTACGGCGTATCCGACCAGGAGTACTTCGAACGGATCGGTCACGAGCAAGCGAACATCGCGGTAGCGCTCAGGTGGGCCCTCGACGCCGGCGAGGCGGCGCTGGCACTTCGGCTCGTTTACGGGGCATTCAGGCTCTGGTTCCGCCGAGGCCAGTTCAGGGAAGGTGGGCGCGCGAGCGAAGAAGCGCTCGCCTTGAGCGGCGGTCCGCCGGAACTTCGGGCACAGGTGCTCACGCGAGTGAGCGACTTCCCGAAGTTCCAGGGCGACCTCGTTCGCGCGGCGGAGATGAAAGAGGAGGCGATCGCGTTCTTCCGCGAGTACGACGACGAGCTCGATTTGGCGTCGGCCCTCAAAGACCTGGCTGAGATTGTCGGTGTCCAGGGCGATACGGCGCGTGCGCATCAGCTCGCGGAAGAGGCACTCGCGCTTCGGCGAGCCGTCGGTGTCCCAAGCGGGATCGCCCACGCACTCTCGGGGTTGGCCGAGCTAGAACGCATGCAGAAAAACTTCGGGCGCGCGATCGAACTGCACAATGAGGTACTGAATCTCCTCGACGAGCCCGAGGGCGGTGAGCGGACGCTTCCGCCCCTGCACAGCCTTGGCGACGCGTGGATCCACTGCGGCCACCTCGACCGCGCCCGCGACTATCTCGTCAAGGCCGTCTCACTCAGCGGCGAGGTCGAAGACATGTACTGCTTGGGGGCCTGCTTCGAATCACTCGCGAGGCTCGCGGAGAGGCGCGGGCGGTTCCGCTCGGCCACCCGTCTGCTCGGCGCAGGAGCGCGAATCCGTGAAAGCACCGGCGCCGCGCCGGACGATCCTCAGGAGCTCGAGCGCCTCCAGACCGCGCTTTGTGCGCAGCTCGGCGACAACGTGTACGAGGCCTGCCTTCGAGAGGGAGCGGCGATGACGATGGACGAGGCGAGTCAACTCGCCGGAGCGGCGAGCGCGGCCGCTTCATCCGAAACTGTTGGCAACGTCGGCTGACGACCGCCGCCTGCGAAATCGACGAGGTGTGACTCCGATACAGCCGCAGTCCCTGACGGGATCCGATCTACCGCGAGCAACTGGTCGCAACCGACGGCAACGGTTTTCGCTTGTTTCGGCCGTTTTCGGCGCCGCCGCGTTTGCGGCTGATTGCCGCCGGTTGCAACCCCGGGCTCCACAAAGGCTCCATCCGCCTCTCTGCGGGTGGTTCTGCTTGAGCCCGAAGCTCTCTGCCGCCGACGCGGGGCTCTTCGTTTGATCGCATTCAACCGTCGACAGGAAGGGCCGCCGGGCAGCGGCCCTTCCTGTCGATGATGCAATTCCCGTGGCCTACGGCCCGAAGAAGCTCATCACGCGCGTGAATACATCGGTTCGCTGAGTTGCCGTCCCGTACGCCTCCAGGGGGAAGGCCAGGAAGACGACCTTGTAGCTGCCGCTGAATGACAGGGCATCCGGTGCCGTCGAATCGTCGGTGTATGCCGTAAGCGCGCCGTTGATCGGAGTGATCCGGTCCTCGAACGAGTTGCCCAGGACGCTGTGATCGAGCGGCACCGCCCCGATGCCGCTCGTGACCGGGCTCCCGGCTACACCGTGGACGTTGACCGTCGCCTTGTCGTTCTGCGTTTCGGAGCCGTCCCAGGCGACATGCAGGTAGTCGTGTACGAACGCCGTCGTTCCGGCCGACTGGTCCAGAAGGTCCTGACCGGAGACGAACAGCCGTCCGCCGTCGTCGAGGAACGACTTCAGCTCGCCCTCGTACGGGATGATCGGTCCGGGGTAGCTGTTCCCCGTGAACCAGATCACGTTCTTATGGGCCTTCAGGTAGCCGAGCGGCAGACTCGGATCGACGCTCAGGTCCCACGTGTTGAAGGAGACGCCGGCCGTCGTTAGCGCTGCCGTATAGCGGGCCTGCACGTCCGGTCCGTTGCCGTCCTCGTCCACGAGCAGCGTGTCCCGCGTGACCGCGATCGTCTTCACGGTCGCGCTTCCGCTCACGGCCGGGTTGCCGACCGAGGTTGCCGTCACAGTCGCCGTGTTGACGTTGCCGTTCGTAGCGTTGGCCGGCACGCTGACCTTGACGCAGACGTTCGTCGTACCGCCAGGCGACAGGGTCGCGGTCGTCGTCAGCGGCGTCGTGCAGCTGGCGTCGAAGAAGCTAACCGCATACGTGCCGCCTGAGGAGCTCAAGTTGTAGCTATCGGAGTTGAAGCCGAGGTTCCTCACCGTGACCGTGTAGCTCGCGCTGCTGCCTGCGTGCGCCCCATCGGTCTGGGAGGCGGGCGAGAGGCCGACCCCGTACGGCGGAGCGATCGGCGTCACCGTGGGCGATCCGGTCGTTGATGGACCCTCAGCCGACGTCGCCCTGAAGCCGTCGTTGGTGATCGATGAACCGGTGAAGCTGCTGGCGATCTTGACGGTGAAGCTGACCTGGGCGCTTCCGCCCTTCGGCACCGTCAACCCCGACCAGGTCACCCTGCCTGAGACGTTTGTGCCGCCCTGACCGGCCGAGACGAAGCTCGTGTTCGCCGGTACCGGATCGGTAATCGTCACGCCCGTCGCGTCGGCATTGCCGATGTTCCTCAGCGTGAGCGTGTAGGTCAGATTGCTTCCGGGGCCGACCGGTATCCCCGCATCGACCTTTGAGAGAACGAGCGACGGCACGGTCACGGTATCCGCCAGCCGGAAGGCACCGCGGCCGTGCGTGCCTGCCACGAGAATGCGGTGAGACGGATCGAGATCGAGCTGGTCGATCGTGACGACCGGGAATCCTGTCCCCAGCGGGCCCCAATGGCCGCCGCCGTCATACGTCACGAAACCGCCCACGTCGGTGCCGACGTAGAGCGTGTTCGGGAACGACGGGTCGAGGATGATCGAGTTGACCGGGCTGTCCGGCAGGTTGCCGCTGATGTCGACCCACCTCGCGCCGGCCTTCGTCGTCTTGAAGACGTGTCCGGGCGTCGTGGGCGTCGCGGCGTTGAAGCCTCCGTACGAGACGTAGGCGGTCCGATAGTTGCTCCGGTCGACCGCGAACTGCTGGACGGGCCGGTTCGGCAGCACCCTGCCCCTGCTGTCGACGCGGGTCCAGGTGGGATTGGAGTTCGCCTGGGCATCCGTGCTCAGGTAGACGAGCCCGTCCTCCGAGCCGGTGTAGACGGCATTTCCACCGCCGACACCGATCGCCGACAGGAAGCAGCCGCGCGCGCCGTTCGGCGCCGGGCCGGTGCACCCGCTGGTGAGATCGGGGCTAATTGCCTTCCACGTCACGGCCGCGGCCGTCGCGGCCTTGGCGCTGTCCGTCCGGTACAGCCGGTACGTACCCAAGAACAGCTGGCTCGGGTTGAGCTGGTTCATCACCCACGGGATGTAGAAGGTCGAGCGGTCGCTCAGGTTGATCCCGTTCGTGATCGACTGGTTGGTGAAGAAGCCGAGGCCGCCGTCGGTGAAGCGGTACGGCGAGACCCCAAAGAAGGTGCCGTACACGTAGTTGGCGTTCGTCGGGTCGACCAGCACCTGTCCGCCGTCTCCGCCCGCGACGCCGAACCAGCTCTGGCTGTTGACCGACTTGCGCAGCGTCCCGTTGTCCTGCGTCCCGCCCCAGAAGCGCTCCGAGTCGAGGCCGGGCGCGATCGTGGGCACGTTGGCGGCCGAGGTGAACTGAGCGATGGCGAGACCCGTGCGGTGCGTCACACCGGCGGTATTTGGGTCGACGGTGCCGTTCAGGTTCTGCCAGTCGGTGGAGCTGAGTGGGTCGGAGGTCTTCATCCGGCCTCCGTCGTCCGAGCTGAACCAGACTCCGCCGTCCGAACCGATCAGCACGTGAGCGAGGTGCTTCGGGTCGAAGGCGAGTGCATGGAAGTCCGGGTGCTGGTCCCAACCGAGGTTCAGCCACGTCTGGCCGCCGTCGTCCGAGCGGAAGATGCCGCCCGACGGAGGCGAGAGGCTGTAGCCGAACTGGCCGCCCACGAAGACCACGTTGGGATCTGTCGGATCGGCTTCGACCACGTTGTCGTAGAAGCACTGCGCGCCGCAGTAGCCCTCGACGGAGTCGTTGACTCCCTGCGGGCCACCGGCCCCCGTCGGCAGCATCGTCCAGCTCGCACCTTCGTTGGTCGACTTGAAGACGTGGGCCGGATGGTTTCCCGAAGCGTCCCCCCAGCTGAAGCCGGCGTACAGCACGGCTGCCTTGTTCTTCGGATGCGACAGGGCGATCGAGAAACGCGTCTGACTGGCTCCGAAGTTCGGCGAAGGGAACCCGAAGTTCGTGATCGACGACCAGGTCGCGCCGCCGTCCGAAGACTTGTAGATCGCGTCGCCCCAGAACGAGGCGTAAAGGATCTGCGGATTCTGTGGATCCAGCTCTAGGTCGGTCGCCCCGACGCCGCACGACTGGATCCCGGCGCAGGCTGGGTTGATCTCGCCCGGGGCCTCCTTGAGGAGCGTCCAGGTCACGCCGCCGTCTTTCGACTCCCAGATGCCGTACCGTGAGTGGACGGGTGGTGTCACGCGGTGCGCGCCACCACGACCGCGCGCAATCGCGGCGTACAGGTGGTTCGCGTCACCCGGGTCGACTACGAGGCGCGTTGTGGCGACGCCTTCGAAGTAATCACCCGAAACATGCGACCATGTATTGCCGCCGTTGGTCGACTTCAGGATGCCGTTGCCGAAGTAGCTGTCCCCAGAGAGCGCGCCTTCGCCGGTACCTGCGTAGACGATGCTGTCGTCTGAAGGGGCGATCGCAAGCGCACCGATTGCGAGAGAAGGCAGGTTGTCGGTCTTCGGCGTCCAGACGCCGGTCCTGGCGTCGTAGAGCCAGATTCCGCCCTGCGCTCCGCCCAGGATGAACTGGCCGTTGCTCGGCCGGATCGCCAGCGCTCCGATTCGCCCGCTCATCGCGGTGAAGCTGCTCGTGCTCGTAGAGACCTGCACGATCGGGTTCGGGCCGAGCCCCCTCCACGGCGTGTCGAACGTGACCGCTCCCGGTGCAGGCGCGGGTTTGAGTGCCTTCGCCGCGTGGGCGGCGGCGGCCCGAAGCTGGCCGGCCGTCTGGTTGTCCAGCTGGTTGTCGCCGGCGGTGCGCCGGCTCATGAATTCGAGGTTGCGCTGAAGGAGCTCCTCGTCCTTGCCCTCATTCGGCGCGAGCGACGTTGCGCCGACGCGGAGAGTGGGAGTGTCGCCACCACCCCCGCGCACTGCACCTACTCCGAACGCGGCGCCTGCGGAGACGGCGAGCAGAACGCCGACAAGCGGCCCGGCACGTAGCCAGCGCCAAAGTGCTGCCTGCATTTTTTCCTCCCCCGACGAGAAATGGTCTCGGAACCGAGATATTCCTGCGGCGGCACTACATTGTCAAATCGAACGCGATACGTAGAGCGATAGACCAGTTCTCAGGGTCGCACTTCTTGATCGTCAGGCCAGCGAGCGCGGCCGCCGCGGGCGGAGCATTCGTGCTCGCGCGCCGCGCTCGCCTGACCGCCGCGTCGCCGGGGCGTTCATCACGGACGCCTACTTCTCGCGGCAACCGGTCGCAAAGGACGGCAACGGTTTTGGCTTGTTTTCGGCGCTTCCGCCCCCGTCCGATTTGCCGTTGATTGCCACCAGTTGCAACCACGGGGCTCCATAAAGGCTCCATCCTGGGCACCGCCGTCGCAACCCGATTCAGAGTCCTTGTTCGCCGCTTGGCCGGCGGAGTAGGAGGTCAAGCCGACCGCCGTCGCCCAGGCGATGCCCCCGCGGCGTTCCAAAACAGGAACCGCCACCACTCCATGCGCGACAGGCCGGCGACCCAGGCGACCGTGTAGCGCAGAATCGAGACGAAGCGGCCGAGGAAGACCGTCTTCCCGCCGTGGCCGACGTTGCCGGGGAACCGCTCTTAGTATCTCGACTCGTGCAACCAGACGTCCTGGTCGTCGGTGGCGGCATCATCGGGACGACGACCGCCGCGTACCTCGCCCGAGGCGGGGCTTCGGTTACGCTCGTCGAGCGTGCCGAGCTCGCATCTGGCCCCTCCGGCCGCAGCCTAGGGTTGGTCAGCGGGCCGCATCCGCCCGAGCTCCGATCGATCGCTGAGCGAAGCCTCCAGGCGTACCTCGGGCTTGCGCGAGAGACTGGCGCATTCACGATCGACGCCAACGACGTGGGGTGTCTTTGCATCTCCCCCGACGGGCGCGGCTTGCCTCGAGGAGAAGGCGAGGCGCTTGACGGGGATCAAGTCGTGGAAGCTGAACCGCTGCTCGCGCTGCGCTGCGCAGCCGGCGTCGTGATCCCGGCCCGTCACGTCGATCCCGGTGGGGCGGTCTCCGCCTGGGCCGAGGAAGCCCGTCGGCACGGCGCCCGGATCCGCGTGGCCTGCCCCGTCCGGTCGCTCCTCGACGACGGAGGCCGCGTTGCGGGTGCTGCGACCGACGAGGGCGCTATTTTCGCCGGTTGCGTCGTCCTCGCAACCGGCTGGGAGACCCCACGCCTCGCCGCGGGGCTCGGCATCGACGTTCCGGTTCGAGGAGTGCGGGGCTGGATAGTGACGACGCGGCCGGCTCCATTCCGCCTCCGCCGTCCCATCAACGAGGTCGACTTTTCTGCTGGCGTCGTGGCCGGCCCGTTACTCACCCTCGGCGACATCGCCGAGGGCAACGTGGGCACACCGATCGTCGCGGCCCAGATGCGGCAGGACGCCGCAGGGCGCCTCGTGCTCGGCGCCTCGCTTGCCCCTGCCATCGGCGACGGGGACGACGACGGTGCTCACGCAGTTCCGTCGATCTGCCGGCGCGCTATCGAGCTCATCCCCCCGATCGCCGAGGTCCCGATCGCCGAGACACGCACCTGCGTCCGTCCGGCCTCATTCGACGGGCTTCCTCTGCATGGTCCGGTCGACGGGATCGATGGGCTAGTCCTCGCGTGCGGCCACCGTTCGCACGGCTTGACGTGGGGGCCCGGTTCCGGTGAGGCTGTCGCGCGCGGGGTTCTCGAGGGCGAATGGGATCCAGCGCTCTCGCCGGCGCGGCTGGAACAGAAGGCGTCGGCTTAAACCGCGCTTCCTCCCCACCGACAGCGCTGCAAAGTAGTTTCTAGGCGCCGTCGCAGCGACGACGGAAACCCGCGGTCCAGTGAGCCGTTGGGATCGTGGACGTCCGCTCCCGAGTAGAAGATCGCAGCCTTCTTCCTCAGAGCAGGGTTGACTCGGGTACCGGACTTTGTCCGGATCGAGCGGCGTTCCCGAAACGTCTCAGCGGGGCAGCCAGCGGTTGACGCGGAGATCACAGCTTCGTGCGTGCGCCTCGAAGTTCTCGATCCGGCACTGGCGCGCGCAGATCTCGCCGATTTCGACGCTCGCCTCACGGGTTGCGCGCTGGTAGGTCACGGTCTTGAGGTACTTGCCGACCCAGAGCCCGCCCGTGTACCGGGCCGCGCGCCCAGTCGGGAGGATGTGGTTCGTTCCGATCGTCTTGTCGCCGTACGCGACCGTCGTCGTCTCGCCGAGGAAGAGGGAGCCGTAGTTGCGCAGTCGCGCGAGGTACCAGTCCGGGTCGCGCGTGTGCACCTCTACGTGTTCAAAGGCGAGGTCGTCTGCCTCGCGACGCGCCTCCTCGTCGTCGCCGACGACGCGAATCTCGCCGTAGTCGCGCCACGCTACCGACGCGACGTCCGCGGCCGGGAGGCTCTCGAGTTGGCTGGCGATCTCGCGCTCGACGTCGCCGGCGAGCTTCCAGGACGTGGTCACCAGGATCGCGGGCGAGGTCGGCCCGTGCTCCGCCTGGCCAAGCAGGTCGGCCGCGACGAGCTCCGCGTCGGCGGTTTCGTCCGCGACCACCAGGATCTCAGTCGGGCCGGCGAGAAGGTCGATCCCAACGCGGCCGAACAGCTGCCGCTTCGCCTCGACTACGTAAGCGTTCCCGGGCCCGGCGATGAAGTCGACCGGCTGGATCGCCCCAGTGCCGAGCGCCAGAGCCGCGATCGCGTGGACGCCGCCAAGGCAGTAGATCTCATCCGCACCGGCCAGGTGCATCGCCGCGATCGTCGCCGCCGGGAGCTCACCCGCGAGCGGCGGCGTGCACGCGGCCACCCGCTCGACGCCGGCGACCTTCGCCGTGACGATGCCCATCTGCGCGGAGGCGACCATCGGATAGCGCCCGCCCGGAACATACGAGCCGGCGCTCGCGATCGGGATGTTGCGATGCCCGAGCGTGACGCCCGGAAACGTCTCCAGCTCGACGTCCAAGATCGCCGCACGCTGGGCTTCCGCAAACCGGCGCACCTGAGCCTGGGAGAAACGGATGTCCTCGAGCACGGGCCACGGTACGGACGCGACGATGCGCTCGATCTCCGCCTCGTCGAGGCGGAAGCTCTTCCGCTCCCACCTGTCGAGACGCGCCGACCACTCCTGCACGGCCGCGTCGCCCCGCTCGGCGACGTCCGCGATGATGCGCGTGACCGTCGCCTCGATCTCGCGCGATCGCTCGGCCGGCGCATGCGTGGCGGCGGGCGCCTTCGTCGTCGTAGCCACAGCCTCCTCCGATCTCAGTCCTGGGACCGTCGACGTTCGTTGCCCTGCGCATCCTCTCTGCCCGCGTCGGCACGGGCGCGCGCGTGTGCCAGTGCAGTCTCGACGCGCTCGTTGCTCAGCTCCGCCTCCGCGACGAGCTCGAGATCGATTCCTTCTTCCTGGGCCCGCTCTTCGATCCGACTGTCTCGAGCCTCGTCGCCGGTCGCACTTGTCGCGCGGCCGCTCCCGTCGATGACGAGCGACACGCGGATCCCGGG
>Ga0066708_10000178_pt1 | contig 14324 bp, 14 predicted proteins | sample GraSoiAngelo_157_FD_66504 | JGI IMG/M metagenome (GOLD analysis project Ga0066708, IMG submission 66504) | Grasslands soil microbial communities from the Angelo Coastal Reserve, California, USA - 14_1009_16_20cm | ecosystem: Environmental > Terrestrial > Soil > Grasslands | place: USA...
ACTTCGCGACGACGGGCGTGCCTGGTTCGACCAGTGGGCTCGATCTGATCAAGCAGTAATCAAATCAGAACGTTAACAGCGCGCAATTCCGGCCCGAGGTTAGTTTAGTGACGATCACCAAACGTCAACTTCACTCTCTCCGTAGCACATCGAGAACCGTCGGACCATGTCCTCGTAATAGGTCGCGAAGTTCTTAAAATTGTGGGCGCGCTCGCCGCGTCGAGCGCCCCGCAGTCTATTTGCTGCCGGGTTTGACGGCAGGAATTTTCGCGAGATCGGACGGCAACTTGTCCGCGGGAAAGGTTTCAACGTTCATTTCGATTAAACTGACGAACGGACAGCCGAAACCTGGTTTGCTTTCACCGCTGCGATCGACAATCACGCCGACTGCGGAGACGATGCCGCCGCGGTTGCGGACAATATCGATTGTTTCCTGGACGCGTCCGCCGCGGGTGACGACGTCTTCGAGCACAATGAATTTTTCGTCAGCCAAAATTTGAAAACTGCGGCGCAACACAAGCTTCCCTTCCTCTTTTTCGACAAAGATATGACGTTTGCCTAACGAGCGGCCGACTTCCTGGCCGACAATGATCCCACCGAGGGCGGGGGAGATCACGCTGTCGCAATCGAACCTGCGCAGTTTATCAGCGAGTTGTCCGCACACCTGCGCAGCGATGTCGGTATGCTGGAGGAGAATTGCGCACTGGAAATATTGGCGGCTGTGCAGGCCCGAGCGCAGGACGAAATGGCCATCCAGTAGCGCGCCGGTCTTGCGGAAAAGCGTGAGAAGGTCTTCGCTCATTTATGTTCTGTTCCGGCGGTCAGAGGCCGCCGCTACAGTAATTCCTAGCCGGAGGTGTCATACGCCGTTTGCTGGGCCTCCCCCGCAGCTGCAATGGCTTCGACCTCTATCTTCGCTCCCTTGGGCAGCGCGGAGACCTGCACGGTAGAGCGCGCGGGAGGATCTTGTTTGAAGTACGAGCTATAAACTTCGTTTACGGTTTGGAAATCGCCGAGGTCGGTGAGGAAAATGGTTGTCTTAACAACGTTATCGAAAGTGAGCCCCTCGGCTCTTAAAACGGCTGCGACGTTGTCCAACACTCGTCGCGTCTGCACCGCGATGTCGCCGGAAACAATTTGGCCAGACTTCGGATCGAGCGGAATTTGACCGCTGCAAAAGAGGAAGCTTCCGCTGCGCACAGCTTGCGAGTACGGGCCGATCGCTCCCGGCGCTTCGTTCGTGGAAATGATCTTCTTCATGTGGCCGATTGTAACTGCAAAGCGAAATCCAACAATGAGAGATTCCTCGACTTCTCTCGGAATGACAGAGAAGAGAGGCAGAAGCCGAAAATGTTTCGAACAGAAGCGCGAGATCGAACAATTCTTTGTAGGGCGGGCGCATCGCCTGCCGGGCCAATGGCAAGCGGAGCGCTTGCCCTACAATCACATTGTTGCATAGTGAAAACCCCGCGAGGCGACGCCAGATCGACGTCGATCACGGCTGGGTAGCTCAGTTGGCAGAGCAGTGGACTGAAAATCCACGTGTCGGCGGTTCGATTCCGCCCCCAGCCACCGTCGCTCTGCGTGCGGAGGAACAACCCAAACCTACCGTTCGAACGCCCGATGCGCGATTTTGTTGTAAAGGTTGGATAGGGCTGCAGCACGCTATAGAGTTTCACCTGATGCCCGTGAGCGAACAAAAGCGACGCGAGGACGGATCGCACTCCCCAAGCACTTCGTGCGACATTAGCCAGAGAGCTTTTTCTGTTTCGCGTAGCTTTAGAAGTGCGTACGGGTCCTCGCGTCGCTTTCTCGGCATTGTCACGATAAGGTCGCACGTGTGACGATTTCATATCGCGGGGCATTCTATGGCGGGCTGGCCCTGGCGCTTTGCATCGGGCTTTACCTGCTCTGGCTGTGGCGGCCTGAGCGTCAGGTCCAAATACATACGGAAAATTTCTTTCACGCCATCGAGCACAGAAACTGGGAGGCTGTCGCCGATTTTGTTGGAAACGATTATCAGGATCAGTGGGGCGACGATAAGGCGCGCGTTATCGAACGCATGCGGGAAGGTTTTCGATGGGTGCGCGGGTCCAGGATCCTTGCATCCAATCCTGCTGCGCAGGTTGAAATGCGGCGCGCGATCTGGGTCGGCAAAATCACAGTCTATAGCAGCGACGACGGCGTGATGGAAATGCTCGACGAGCGCGTTAACAAATTGCCCGCGCCGTTCGAGCTGGAGTGGCATCGCCTCTCGGGGAAGCCATGGGATTGGAAGCTCGTCCGGGTGAGCAATTCGTCATTTGAGATTCCAGCCGACGTCTATTGACCCCGAAGACTAACGGTTAGTGCCGGCTTAAATCGGCAACTGGCGTTGAGCGTTCAAGCTTCGGCGCTCGCAGAGCGCTGCTATAGTTTATTTGGCCAGCGCTTGGCGCAACTGCGTCTTGGCAGAATCGACCTCACGTTGCGTTTGCTGACAAAGTAGAATGCCTCGGAGCGTATCGCCTTGATAATAGCGGGCGATAAACTTTTTCTTCGCGTACGTGCCATCAAGCCCGACCCGCGTCGGCAGCACACTGAAATCGCCGACAAAATCCATGCGCAGATCGAACATCTCCGTCCAAAAGGAGGGGATTTGTTCGTAACGGATGCGCTTTTTGCCTGTCATGTTTGCGCCCGCGATCAGGCCCTGGCTACGCGCGTTTTCCCAATGCGTCTGGCGTCGCACGCCGCCCATTATCCGGTCGGGATAAAATGCCAGGTCGCCTACGGCATAAATTCCTTTTTCTTCTGTCTCGAGATATTCGGTTACCGGCGAACCGTGTGGCCCCGCTAAGGGAGTGTTGCGAACCAGATCGAGATTCGGTTCCGCCCCGACGGCGACCACAGCCAGGCCGATCGGGAATCGGTTGCCGCTTTTTGTCTGGATATTGCGCAGAACTGTTTTGCCCTCAAAACCATTGAGAGCTTCTCCCATCGAGAGGATCACTCCATGTTTGGCGAAGTAATCGGTTACCCACGTGCCCGTTTGAGGATCCAAATAGCGGTTCAACAAATACGGATCACGATGCATTAGACCAACCTTCAGTTTCATCATTCGCAGACTTGCTGCGGCCTCGCATGCAAGTAATCCGCCACCCACGACCATGATGCCTCGTTCCACGTTCGCCATCTCTCTTAAAGCAAGCGCATCGCGGAGCGTTCGCAGGTAGATCACGTTGCCAAGATTAACTCCGGCGATCGGCGGGCGCACTGGGCGGCTTCCCATCGCCAGGCATGCCTTGTTGAATTCAATGCTTTCGCCGTTGGCCAGCACAGCCAGACGCCGCTCGATATTGAACTGCGTTACGACTGTGCCAAAGCGGGTCTCGATTTTGTCCGTTTTAAACCAGCGCTCGTCGGGTTCCTGCAGTTTTTTGAGATTCGGCTCCTTTTCGCGCAAAAAACTCTTGGACAGAATCCAGCGTTTATACGGCGGAAAAACCTCGGCGCCGATCAATGTGACCGAGCCGCGCTTGTCGTATTTGCGAATGCCTTCGCATGCGCTCGCTCCGGCAATGCTGGCACCAACGATGAGATAATCACGCCGAATCATATTGAGAAACACGCACGATAATTTCAGCACTGCTGCTTCGACAAGCTAAATCGTTCGCCTCCGATATTATTGTTGCCATCTCGATCTTTCTTTCGGCAGACTCGCTGCGCCATGAATGAATCCGTTACTCAACTCAAGGATACAACAGGGAATCCGGCGCCCCTGGGGCTCCTTGGCTTTGGCATGACTACTGTGTTGCTCAACCTGCACAACGCCGGCGTTTACGAACTGAACAGCATGATCCTGGCGATGGGAATTTGCTACGGTGGCGCGGCGCAAATTGTTGCCGGCATCATGGAATGGCGGAAGGGCAATACGTTTGCCACCACCGCGTTTCTTTCCTACGGCTTATTCTGGCTGTCACTGGTGACGCTCATCGTCCTGGCGAAGTTGGGATGGGCCGCCGCGCCCAACGATACCGCGATGGCAGCTTATCTCGCCATGTGGGGTTTGTTCACTGCAGTGATGTTCGTCGGCACGTTGCGGTTGAATGTCGCGCTGCAGGTCGTGTTCGGTTCGCTAACCATTCTTTTCTTTCTGCTCGCGATTGGTGATTTCATAGGCGCGGGTCCCGGCTTCAGACATTTCACCGGTTACGAAGGAATCTTCTGCGGTTTCTCGGCGATTTACGCGGGCCTTGCGCAAGTGCTCAACGAAATTTACGGCAAAGTCATCCTGCCGCTCGGCCAGGTGAAGCAGTGATTTCTACCCGCGAATCACGCGAAGAACACGAAGCATTTTATAGGACGAAGCGCTTGATGCCGTTCTGTAGTTTCATAACGTTGAAGTTCATTAGGAGACCGATTGGAATCTTGGCCAGCCGCATATAGGTGAGGATTTGCGCCTGGTGAATTGGCAGTAGCGTTTCAACGGATTTGACCTCCACGATGAGCTCGGCGCTGACAAGCAGATCGATTCGATAGCCGCAATCCAGCAGAACATCTTTGTAGCGCACTGGTAGTGGCACCTCCATTTGAAACGGGATCTGCGCGTGCGACAGCTCACACGCGAGACACTGGCGATAAGTCGACTCGAGCAAGCCTGGCCCGAGAGTACGATGCACCTCAATCGCGCATCCAATCACACTCTGCGACAACCCATCAAATTCCATCTTCGTGATCTTCGTGTCCTTCGTGGTGATCAAATGGCCTTTTTCAGCAAGCTCGCAGCGAGCTTGAGTGCCGATTCGCTTTTGCCGCCAAGCATGCGCGCGATTTCTTCCTGGCGCGCTTTCCCGATCACCTCATGCAAATTGGAAAACGTGCGACCGTGTGCGACGTCCTTGGTTACAACGAAATGCGATGAAGCAGTCGCAGCGACTTGCGGCAGATGCGTGATGCAAATTAGCTGATGATCGTGTCCCAGAGTTTGCATCTTCGCGCCAACTGCATGCGCGATCTCGCCCCCGACGTTCGTGTCGATTTCATCGAACACGAGCAAGGGAATCGAATCGTGCGCAGCCAGAGCTGATTTGATCGCCAGCATCAGGCGCGAGATTTCGCCGCTGGATGCGATGGCGCGAAGTGGCTTGAGCGGTTCACCTGGATTCGGTGAGAAAAGTAATTCCACCGAATCAAATCCGCTCGGGCGCGGCTCGTCGAGCGCGCTGAGTTTCGCTTCGAATTCGGATTGCCGAAACCCAAGATCGCGCAAATTGCGCCGGATATTTTCGGAAAGTTTCGGTGCGGCTTTTGTGCGGAGCTTGCGCAGCGCTTCCCCGGCGTGGCTGATTTGCGCGCGAACGGTTTCGATTTCTTTCGCGAGACGTTCCAGCTCGGCGTCGCGCCCTTCGATTTTCCGCATCCGCTCCGCCGCGCGCTCGCCGAACCCGATCACTTCGGCGATTGGTCCGCCGTATTTGCGCTTCAAGGTTTCAAAAAGCGAGACGCGTTGCTCCAGCGCAGCGAGTTGTTCCGGGTCGAGATCGAGTTTTTCTGCGTAAGTGGAAAGCGCGCGCGCGATCTCGGACAACTCGACGACGGCAGCCGCGTGCGCCGACGAAAATTGCGCCATCGAGCTATCGATCTTTTCCAGTTCACGCAACAGCCGCTGCGTTTCCGCCAGTTGAGAGAGAACGGAATCGTCCGCTTCGGAAAGTTTGTTCGCGACAGCACTCGCCAGCTCGATCAGCCGTTTGCTGTTGCTGGCCAGTTTGTAGCGCTTGTCGATTTCTTCTTCCTCGCCGGCCACGAGGTTCGCTGACTTGATCTCGGTAATCTGGTGGCGAAGGAGATCCAGCTCCTGCTCGCGCGCGGTTTCCGCTGTGTTGAGCGCGGCATGTTCGGCGAGCAGCGTCTGCAATTGCCGGTAGTGCTTTCGATATTCTTCAAGCTGTTCTTTGGCGCGCGCGAACGAATCGAGCAAGCTCATTTGCATCTCCGGCGAGAGCAACGATTGGTGATCGTGCGGCCCATGCAGATCGACAAGTTCATCGCCGAGATTTTTCAAGATCGACAATGTCGTCGGCGAACCGTTAATGAACTGCCGATTGGTTCCGGTTGAGGAGAGAGTGCGCTTCAGAATGAGATCGTTCTCGCACGGCTCAATTCCAGCCTCGACAAGTTGAGTGTTAAGCTTTTGCAAATCCTCACCGCTAAAGACCGCTTCCACAGTGCAAAGATCAGCCCCGGTGCGAATGAGCGATTTATCCGCCCGCTCACCGAGCAAGAGTTGCAGCGCGCCGATGATGATCGATTTCCCAGCGCCAGTTTCTCCCGTAATCGCGATAAACCCCGGCTCCATCTGCCAGTCGAGCTCTTCCACGAGCGCGAGATTTTTTATTCGCAATAGAGTGAGAATGGCAGGCATTGCGGAAGTTGATGGTTGATAGTTGAGAGTTGGCGCTGCTGAAGATTTCAAACCTTCATCAATCAACTTTCAACTCTTGAAAATAGTCAGCGCGCTACAGCGACCCGGCATAGCGTCTGATGAGAGCAAGATCAGCCGCTCCTGGCCACTGCGAGCGACGTCGCGAGCTCGTTATCTGGGTGTCCCGGCATCGCGTCTACGCTTTTGCAGGAGCAAAATCCAAGCTGTTGCGATCACAGCAGCCACAAGAACCGGACTCCAATACATTCGTGATTAGAACCTCACCGAATGATTCCGCGCTCACTTTGTTCGATGAACTGGATGATTTCGGTGATCTCCTCGGTCTGAGGCAATTCTTTCTGCATCGCTTCGATGGCCTGGCGCCTGTTGTATTTGGAGCGGTAAATTAGGCGGAACGCTTCCTTGATTAGTTTCACGCTTTCGGGCGGGAAGTTTTTGCGTTCCAAGCCGACGAGATTAATTCCGCGAATCTCGGCCGGGTTGCCATCGGCGATCATGAATGGGGGAACGTCCTGGACAATTTTCGAGCAGCCGCCGGTGATCGCAAAGCGCCCGATCCGGCAAAATTGATGCACGGCAGTGAGTCCGCCCATCATGGCATGGTCGCCAACCTGCACGTGGCCGCCCAATGTGCCGTTGTTGGAGAAGATGACATGGTCGCCCACGGTGCAATCGTGCCCGATATGGCTGTAAGCGAGAAAATTTCCGCGATTGCCGATCCGCGTTTTGCCTTCCGGCGTCGTGCTGCGGTGTGCGGTCACAAATTCGCGAAACGTGTTTTCATCGCCGATCTCCAGATAAGTCGGTTCGCCGCGATATTTTAAATCCTGCGTTTGTTGGCCGATGGAGCAGTACGCGTAAAATCTGTTTTTCGTTCCTGCCTTCATTGGTCCACAGAGCGTGACGTGATGTTGCAGCCAGCAATTTGGACCAAGCACTACGTCAGGTCCGATCACGCAATACGGTCCGACGGTTGTTCCGGCGCCAATTTCAGCTCCGGGATCAATGATTGCGGTGGGATGAATCTGCACGCCGCTCATTTATCGAGAAACGTGAACATGAGTTCGGCTTCGGAGACGATGGCGTCATTCACGACGCAATGGCATTTGGCTTTCGCCAGGCGTTCGCCGCGCGATTTGGTAAGCTCGGCGTGGATGAAGATCGTGTCGCCCGGCAAAACTGGTTTGCGAAATTTCACTTCGTCGGCGCTCATGAAATAACCAATGCGACTGGTGCTTTTCGCCAGTTTAAAGAGCAGGATGCTGGCCACCTGCGCCATGGCTTCTACCTGCATCACGCCCGGCATCACCGGGTGACCGGGGAAATGTCCCTGAAAGAACGGCTCGTTGATCGTGACCGATTTAACACCGACGCATTTGGTTTCAGTTTCGAAGCTGATGATGCGATCGACCATGAGAAATGGGAAACGATGCGGCAAAATCTGCATTACTTGGTCTGTATCGAGTCCTCCGTCGCCGCTCGGGATTGTTCGCGGCGCGGCCACGGCACTTCTTCGGGTCTGCTCGCGGGTGATTGAGCGCGCCAGCGCCGCGTTGGCGGCGTGACCAGGTTTTACCGCTACCACATGACCGCGAATGCGCCGGCCGACCAGGGCGAGGTCGCCGATGATATCGAGGATTTTGTGCCTAACAAATTCGTCAGGGAAACGTAACGGTTCCTTGCTCAGCACCGCTTCTCCGCGCACCACGATGGCATTTTCAAGGCTGCCGCCTTTGATGAGATTTTTGTCCATCAGCGGTTTAACATCTTCGTAAAAAACAAATGTCCGGGCCGGAGCGATCTCGCGTTCGAAAATTGCCGGCGCGACTTCCATCGACAAAAACTGTGAGAACCGATTGTTTGGTCCGGCTTGCGTGCACGAGATGCGAAACTTGTCGTCCGGCAACAAAATCAGCAGCGCGCCCGTTTTCGATTCCACGTGCATCGTGTCCCGCACATTGAAAAATTTTCGAGGCTCTTGCTGCTCGGTCACGCCGGCTTTCCTGACAAGATCGACGTAGGCTTGTGCGCTGCCGTCGCCGATCGGCGGTTCGTTTGCGTCCATTTCTACAACGGCGTTGTCCACGCCCATCGCCCAGAGCGCGGCTAGCACGTGCTCGACTGTGTGTACGCGGATGGAGCCCTCGCCTATCGTCGTGGCGCGCTCGACCATCTTCAGATTCTCGATCTTGGCGTCGATGGTGGGCTCTTCCTGCAAATCTTTGCGCCTGAATTTAATTCCATGGTCCGCCGGTGCGGGATGAAGCTTGAGCGTGACCTTTTCGCCCGTGTGCAATGCGGTGCCGCTAAAGCTAGCAGTCTTACTAACGGTTTGTTGAAGCTCGGGCGAGGCGGGCATCGGCGCTTAACTAACAGAGATTTTACCGTGTGACCAGTGCTTCTCCGTGACGCCCGCGCTGAAGCGACGTGTTAATGAGAGCAGATCATTTCAATTCAAATTCGCCGCAATCAAAAGCCATCATCTTGTCCACATTGGAGACGCGGAATTGATGCACCGTTGTTCCGTCATCCTGCCATACACCGACTGCATTTTCGCTTTTCTTTGCGATACCTGCGCGAATCAAATTCGGCGTCTCACTCACCGTGACCAGCGGCAGCTCGTCACTCGTTTTCAAATAGCTTCCATCGCTATCAAATCCGATGCCGATATCAACGATCGATCTTTTATCATTCCGCAAAGGATTTGGGACGAGTCTCACTTTGGCGGTGCGAGCTGCGTTATTTTCTATCGCCGCTGCCGAAGCCTGGCCGAGGTCGTCCACCTTAAGCGGACCCACCAGATAGCCGTGCGCGTGATATTTTCCAGCGGGCAAGTCTTCATCCTCATCGTTCTTGCCGTCCCATTGCGTTACGAGCGCGTCCGCGCCGATTGCGAATTCGTTTAATTTCGCTTCCTGGTGCAGAACGCGCACCAATTTGCCGGTGTTATCATAAATGCCTAGGCTGATCGTGCCTTCCAATGGCGGCGGCACAAAACTGATGCGCACGCTTCTCCCAGGCGGAACTGAAGGCGTTTGCTCTGGGACGGGCGACGGAGTGGGAGATCCTTCGGGCGGGATAGAGAGAGCCGGTGATTCTTCCGCTGGTGCCGAAGGCGTCGGCGCTGGTGATTCCTGCGCGGCACTGACAGAAACCAAAAAAGCTATCAGAAGCGCGAAACTGACCCTTGTTGTCATGTCGAGGAAAGGCGAGACATTTCGTACTTTTTCAGAAAATATCGAGAGATTCCTCCAGACCTTCGCATAAAGCTACGGCTTGGCAGGCGACTTCGCTTGGAATGACAAACGTTAAGCATAGTAACGCCAGTTCACGTTGGGAAAAAGATTGTCGCGCCATTCGCAGTCGTGCAGAAATTCGTCATCGACGTCATTGGTGACAAACTGATCGTGTAAACGGTTGAAGCGAGCAAGATGATCAAGGGTTCGTTTCGTGGCGTACTCTCGCGCGGTTCCGGTTTTCATTAAGAATGCCCAATCGCTCGCCTGGGCGAGCAAAAGTTCGCGGGCAAGTTGTTTGAGGACGCGATCGGTAAATTGTAGGGCAGGCGCTTCGCCTGCAGATCCTTGGCACGGCAACCCCGAATGCTTTCGGGGTTGCCCTACAACAGAAGAGGCATGTTGAGCCAGCTCGATTATCTTTTGCGCTGCGGCGTGCAGATGCGGATAAATCCAGGCGTTAGTTGGATCGAGCCAGACTGCGAGGTGGCCGTTCTCGCCCCATGTCGAAGCAGCGGGCTCAACAATTTGCTGTGTGGGATGCGCTGCCAGGTATTCACTCGGCGTCGTAAGTCGAAAATCCCGTTCGCCTGCCGCTTGCCGAATAAATTGCTCAAGGAAGCGGGGCCCTTCGAACCACCAATGCCCAAACAATTCGGCATCGAAGGGAGCTACAACAATTGGATTGAATCCCAGTTCGCTGATTTCGCGAACTTGCTGGCGGCGCTGTTCCAGAAAGTGACTCGCATGTTTCGCCGCCGCATTTTCCGCTGCCGCGCGATCATACAACTGTTTCTCATTACCGCGTCCGGTGATCCGATGATACTTCACGCCGGAGAATTTTCTGCTCCCGCGCGCGATAGGTCCCAAATGTTCCATGGGAAGATCGAAACCGATGTCGCGATAAAATTCCCGATAAGCTGGATCGCCCGGATAACCTTCGTGCGCGCTCCAGACTTGGCGACTTGTGTCAGGGTCCCGCGCAAACGCCGCCGGCCCCGCGGGCGTATAACAAGGCGCATAAATCGAGCGACGCGGTCGCGGTTTCCCAAATAGCAGGCCGTGTGCGTCCAGAACGAACCAGCGAATATTCGCTTCGTGGAAGACTGCTTCCAAGCCCGGCGCGTACGCACATTCTGGCAACCAAAAACCGGTCGGCGTGGCACCGAAGAGATCGACATACACATCGCGGCCGATCAGAACCTGTGCACGCGCCGCTTGAGATGCTTGCTGTTGAAGAATGGGGAGCACGCCGTGCGTGGCGGCGCTGGCGATGATTTCAAGCGTGCCCGTTTCGCGTAGCTCGCGAAAAACTGAGAGCAAATCGCATTTCCATTCATCGACAAAAAGACGACGGTGCTCTGAGAACAACTCGAAATAAAAGTCAGCGAGATCGCGAAGGCGGGAATGCTTACGGTTCCGACTTTGTTCGCGCGCAGTGAGAGCGATCAAAGCATCGAGGTGCCGCACATAACGCTCGCGCAAAAGCTGATCCTCGAGCATCGCGCACAGAGTTGGCGTGAACGACATCGTGAGCTTGAACGGCACCGAGTCGTCCACCAAATGCTGCATCATGCGCAGCAGCGGAATGTAACTCTCGGTGACCGCTTCGAAGAACCAGTCTTCTTCGAGGAAATGCTCGTGTTCCGGATGCCGAACAAACGGAAGATGTGCGTGCAGAATGAGGGCGAGATAGCCGGCCATTGCGAAACACTTAGCGTGTCATTCCGAGCGAAGCGAGGAACCTCTCAAAAGCTCCTTGGTCACACAAACGACAACGCGCGAAGCTTCATCGTGCGCGCCACCATTTTCTGACGCAAGTTTCCCAAGGCTACGACTGCGAGGTCCCTCGTCGTCTGCGCGACTCGGGATGACAGCTAGAGCGTGCGGCAAAAGTCTTGGAAGCGATCCAGACCTTTTTTGATTATGTCGAGGCTGGCGGCGTAGCTGAGCCGGATAGTGCGATCGTCGCCGAAAGCAGCTCCCGGAACGACGGCGACGCTGGCTTTACTTAGCAAACGGTCGGCGAAATTTTGGGACGTCAGCCCCAGCTGGCTGATGTTCACCAGCACGTAAAATGCGCCCTGCGGTTTCACCGCAGTGACATTCGAGATTTTCGAGAGGCGGTCGAACATGTAATTGCGACGCATATCGAATTCCTCGCGCATGTCGGCGACCGGTTGTTGATCGTCTCTTAGCGCCGCAAGCGCGCCATACTGCGAAAAGGAAGACGGATTCGAGGTGGTATGGCTCTGGATTGAATCGACTGCTTTGGCCACTACCTCCGGCGCCGCCAGATAACCGAGGCGCCAGCCGGTCATGGCGTATGTTTTGCTGAAGCCGTTCACAGTGATTGTGAGATCGTACGCTTCGTTCGAAAGCGACCCGATGCTCACATGTTTCGCGTCGTCATAAACGAGTTTCTCGTAAATTTCGTCGGATAAAATGTAAATGTCTTCCTCGGCGGCGACATCGACGATGGCCTGCAATTCTTCACGCGTATAAACAGAGCCAGTCGGATTGCTCGGGCTGTTCATGATTAGCATCTTGGTGCGTGGGGTCATTGCATTTTCAAAATCTTCCGCCCGCATTTTCCAGGAGTTGCGCTCGCTGGTGGGCACAATCACCGGTTCGGCGCCGGCTAATCTGACCATCTCCGGGTAACTGACCCAATACGGCGCCGGGATGATGACTTCGTCGCCCGGCTGGCACGTTGCGAGAATCGCGTTGTAACACGAATGTTTCGCGCCATTGCTTACAATGATTTGGGCGGCGCGATAACTTAGCTCGTTATCGGCCGCCAATTTTTCCGCGATCGCCTGGCGCAGCTCCGGAATGCCAGCGCTGGGCGTATATTTTGTAAAACCAGTCTCCAGCGCCTCGATTGCCGCCTTTTTAATATGTTCTGGCGTATCGAAATCCGGTTCGCCTGCGCCGAAGCCGCAGACATCAATGCCTTCAGCTTTCATGGCTTTGGCTTTGCTATCGATCGAGAGAGTGAGTGAAGGAGTCAGTTGAGCGGCGCGTTCGGAAATTTCCATGGGTGTGAGCTTATTCAAAAATTGGAGCGCAAACTATTGGCGACGGTAGAAGTTTTCAATCAAAGGTTTGAAATTATTCTCCTCAATTTGAATGATTGCCATTTCGCGTTTCGCGTTCTCAAGTGAATCCGAGGCATGCGCGGCGTTGATCATGATCGTCTGGCCGAATTCTCGGCGAATTGATCCTGGCGGTGCTTTGGCCGGATCAGTCGGGCCAAGCACGTCGCGAATCTTGCGCACCGCATCCACACCCTGGTAAACAATGGCAATTGATTTTTCCGTCCCAGTGGCGTCGCGCTCCTCGGGTGGACATTCACTTGGTTTTCGGCCGGCCATGAATTCGATGATGCTTTCCCAGTTCTCGCGGCCGCTTTCTGGGCCGAGTTTTTCCTCAAGGACCGGCAGCACAGGCCCGTAGAACTCCTCCGCTTGCGCGACGCTCATGCAATGGACCTTGAATCCGATGATGGTGAGGCCCGATCGCGAAAACACTTCGATGACCCCGCCTGGCCGGAGATTCGGGAACTTAAAATTATCGGGCTTGATCAGGACGAGCGTTTTTTCGATTTGCGCGTTCGCGCGAAAATGAACGGTGCGATCCAGGATTCCGCCGTCGGAATCAGAAAATTCCGCCCAGAGTTTCAAATCGCGCTCGACTGCTTTTGGATCGAAAACCGCAAGCACGCCAGGCTCGAAGTAAGTCACCTTGCCAGGATCATCTGTGATGTAATCGCCGTAGGTGTCGCGAATTGTTTCACCACTCGTGCGCTCGTGCACGATGTGGCCTACGGTGCGATGAATCTTTTCCACCGCGTCCGGTCCGCGAAAGATGAGGAACAACACACGCGCGTGCTCGCCGTTCTTTTCACCGGTGAAATTTTTCAGGACGTACTCGCGAATCAACTGCTGCGTCGCGCGATGACGCGGATCGGTTTCCGTCACGACCGTTTCGGCGTAGCGCTTGGTTAACTCTGCACCCGGCGCAAACATTCGTCCGCCGACCAGGTCGAGGCCCGTGCGGGAAATCAACCGGCCAACAATACCGCCGGTGCGCGATTTCCGCATCGAGTACGGCGTGACGATGACGTAGGCAAGCTCTTCAGTTTGCATTCATGTTTACTTTAGCGGCGGTCGATGAGCGCCGCAAAATTCTTCTCCCAATGCAACGCTGCGGGTCAATAGACAGAACGTGCACTTGGCGGCGTCTTGAATATAAAGACTGCTTGTCGTGAAGCGATTTTATATCTGCGCGCTTTTTCTGGTATTTTGTTCTGCACAAGCCGGGTTACCGCCCCTTATCCCGAGGGAAATCTTGTTCAGCAACCCGGCGCGGATGGATCCCAAAATTTCGCCCGATGGTTCGCAGCTGAGCTGGCTGGCACCGGACAAAAACAACACACTAAACGTTTGGACGAGCGCGCTCGACGGCGGAAACGCCCGTTGCGTGACGAACGAAACAGGAGATCCGATTGAATGGTACACGTGGGCTGCAGATGGGAAACACGTCCTCTATCTCCACGACAACGCTGGTGACGAGATTCCGCACCTTTTCTCAGCTGACCTAGCGAGCGGCAACGTGCGTGATCTCACACCGTTCCGCGGTGTGCGCGCGCAAAACGT
>Ga0066708_10000180_pt1 | contig 14257 bp, 10 predicted proteins | sample GraSoiAngelo_157_FD_66504 | JGI IMG/M metagenome (GOLD analysis project Ga0066708, IMG submission 66504) | Grasslands soil microbial communities from the Angelo Coastal Reserve, California, USA - 14_1009_16_20cm | ecosystem: Environmental > Terrestrial > Soil > Grasslands | place: USA...
CTTCGTGAAAGGTAAGATTGTAGGCGCTGTTTCTGGATCGGCGAAGTCCATTCGAAGAGGGAGCTTGGGCTAAATCCTAAGCCACGCCATTTCAAGCCGTTCGAGTATTTTGACCACACGACATCGGGATTGACTATTCGGGGGCGCAAACTTGCGACTCCAGTCTCAAGGGCCTGCGGGTCTACATGGCCGACCATTCAAGCGAACCGCGCGAGATTACGCCGCCTCCCAGCCCGCGTTGGTATTGGACTCGTAAGACGATTGCCCAGTGCCTCGTCGAACGCCTCGCCGAGCCGCCCGCGACGTTGGTGGGCATTGACCACGGATTTTCCTTCCCACTGCGGTATTTTGAGAAATACGGCCTGCCCCATGACTGGCCCTCTTTCCTGGACGACTTTCAGAAGCATTGGCCAACAGACGAAGACAACACCTACGTTGATTTCGTTCGAGAGGGCGTTTGCGGCGATGCGGCGGCTCGCTGTGGCGATTCTCGATGGAGGCGAATCACGGAAATACGGGCCGGAGCGAAATCCGTATTTCATTTCGATGTGCCCGGCTCAGTCGCCAAATCAACACACGCCGGCATTCCTTGGTTGCGCTTTCTCCGTAAGAGCCTTGGAGATCAGGTTCATTTCTGGCCGTTCGACGGCTGGAAGGTCCCGCCAGGCAAATCGGAGATCGTTGAAGTCTATCCGGCGTTGTGGAGTCACAGCTTCCCGCGCGATGGTCGCGACTCCCATCAACAGGATGCTTACGCCGCCGCGGAATGGCTTCGCCGGAATGATCTGGATAGCAGCCTGGAAGGGTTTTTCAATCCAAGCCTGACGGCCCAGGAAAGAGAAGTGGCCGCAATCGAGGGCTGGATTCTGGGGATCGCTTGATGGAGAGGCGAGTCGGTGCCCACGCCACCAGCCGGCCCGCCGCGTGTTCGACGGACGAAGCTATGCTACTGCGAGTTCAAGTCCGTTTTCGATGAACCGGGAGGCCGCATACTCGACGTGCAAAACCCTGCGGGGCATTTCTGACCGCGATTTTGAGGAAGCATGAACAATCAATGGGCGCATTGCGAGGACCCCACTTCTAGGAACCAGGCAATCGACGCTTGTAAACTCTTCAGCCAACTTGTGAATCGCATCGTCGCTTAATACGCCCATCTTATGAGTCCCAGGGAGCACCCGCAAAGGCCCGTTGTCGGCTATCGAGTCGTCAAGATGGATGCGGAGTGCCAACACCTGAGCGAGAGTCATTGCTGGAGCATGCGCGTATATCACGCCATCCTTGACAGACCACGGGCCCCAGCCTGGCGTTTCGTGCTTCTCGCAAAGCGGCAGTGCCGTATCTTGGTGCCACACCACCAGCCAGTTTGAATTCGGCGATTTGTCAAACAGGGTCGCGCGGAAGGGAACTGCGCCGGTTCCCAACACACGCCGGGCAATTTCAAGGAGCCGCTTGTCGTGCGCCATTTCTGCAACTGAGGAATGTTTGAGGGCGTGGCGCACGCCAGCTTTGCTGCGGCGCACATCTGCACATGCAAAGGCTTGTTCCAGCTTTGAGATGTCTGGGTCAGCCAATACAGCGGGAATGATCGCAAATCCCTGTTCGTCGCAATGATGCTGAAAATCCATGAATGGTCTTCAGGCAGAACGATTGTCCCGTGTAGGTTTAGAACGCTTGTGCTCGGTTATTTCCAAGACGGCAGGTTCTTTCCCATAAGGAATGCATTCGCCATCCGCCCCAATGATGGCAATTGGGTCGCCGATCTTGACAGATGTCCCCCGGTCGAAAAATGTCTTCTTGAGAATGCCCGTGCCATTCGCCCTCAACGTCATGACTGCCCAATAGTTCTCCACAAGCGCTATGGGCGAACCGACATCCACTGGGCTGCCTTCAGCAGTAAGGTAATTCCTTATTTCCACCAGATTTGATTGGTGAGCGACCTCGGGAGGGAGTCTCGGCACGGAAAAATAATACCAAAATGGCATGGGCAGTCCTCTAGTTCACGTGCTCGCGTGCAACCCAGAATTTCCACCAGGGGCGCGTGTACCTTTGCTGATGCCCAAGGCGCTCTGGATACCACCACCCGTCAAAGTGGGCCACGTACTCCTTGCCGCGAATATCTGTAATGCGCACGTCGCAGGTGAAGGGACTCTCGATGAATTGTGGGGCCGAACGAAGCGGCCGCTTTGTCGCAATGTCGTAGCGCAAGGTCAAGGTCGCGCTTTGCACCAGCGATCTGTCGGAACCATGCCTTTGAACAAGGTCCCAGAACCATTCTGTGTAGCGAGCGGGAACTTCCGAAATCGGCGGCGCTAGTAGCTCAGGTGGTCCGGCTTCTCGTCGTGCGAAGTCGAGAGTCAGTGTGTCGCGTCCGGTGCTCCGTGCGAATCGCAGAATGTGGCCCATCACGTAGTCGTCATCTGCATAGTTCATCAGGCTGGTGAATGAATGGCCGATGTTGTGAGCGACGCTTTTGAGAACTTTATAGCGAGCCATAGAGACATCCACTGCTGCCTACGTGCTACACATTATGTCGGAAAAAAAGATATGACGGGTAGCGGGATAGCGGCTCAAACCGGCCTACGAAATCCAAGTTCCGGCGCGACGAACAATGTGCCACGCGCCCGCTTCCTTTGAAAGATATAGGTAGGTTCCTTCCCCACAGAGGCCGCAGTAGGTTAGCTGGGCGTAAATCACCGCATGCTTTCCGCCTACGTCAAAACCGACGCGCGAAAGGGTAATAACACCCCAACTTTTCCGCAGCAGCTCTTCGAGTTCAGAGACGTTTGTAGAATCGCTTTTGCCAGGACGGAAAATCCTGTCTAGTTCGTCCTGGCCGACCATCCTGAACGGGTAAGGGAGACTGAACTTCGGCGCGATGCGAAAACGAAACACATTCTTTGCTGCGTAGCTGACCCTCGTCGTAAGGGACAGGTCCAGTTTCTCGGAATGGAAGTTGGAAACGCCGAAACGGCCTGCGGGCTTTGTCCTGTCTAAGATTACATAATACGAGACGCCGTCTCCGCTGAAGGCCTCGCGAATCGCTGCGTCGTAGACGGTATATTCCTCAGCCCTCCAGTGCAAAATCCAGACACCCGAGCCGCCCATGACTAGGAGCATGCCTGCTAGGGCCCATAGGGAACGCGCTTGGCGGTTCATTTCTTCGAAGAGACACCACCGCGTCTAAGATTGTTCCCCCAATGGCGTCGTTACGCTCCTTTGAACTTCTCGCGCCACTCGTTCCACTTTTCCTTGAGAGTAGGAAGGATGAGTTCCAGGTTGCGGCGGACGTTTTCGCGGCTGTTCATCGGATGAGGGAACGAGACACCCCAAACACCCCAGCGGCCCGGGTCGAACCGACTGATCTCTGTCACAGAGACTTTGTCGGCGACCTCCCACACAAGGCCAGCCCGGCTATTGTCAGGGGCGACAACGAATGCGTCTCCTTCTTGGCAGAGCTCAGCCTCAAAGTCCGTAATTTTCCCGAACGTGAATCCTTCCACGACGCCATCTTCGAGCATCTGAAAGCCATGGTAGACCAGTGCACCAGTTGGTCTCGCGATGAATGCAGGCTCGCTGCGAGAAGCACTTACTGCATCGGCGTCGATAGCAAGCGGTCGCCCTCTTGGTCGAGTCTCATCCATACTGATTCGCTTACCCCAATGTACAACAACACTGGCCTGCGGCCGCAGTTTGAAAGCATTGCCTTCTCTAAAGCTGCCAATGGCCTAGACCACTCGCAAAACATATAATTCGCACCTGATGCCCGGGGAATCCACAACGTCGCAATCCCTCAGGGACACGATGGCATTCCGAAAGGAATGGAGGGTCTACCAGTCCCGGCTGTTGGGGCACCTTGACCGCTACCTCGACAACAAGCGGCTGCACTTGGTCGCCGCGCCAGGATCGGGAAAGACTGTCATCGGTCTTGAGGTAATACGAAGGCTCAATCAGCCCACCTTGGTGTTGGCTCCCACCACCACGATTCGCGACCAGTGGGTTGATCGTCTCGTCGATCTGTTCTTGCCTCCGGGCGGCGGCAGACCCGCATGGGTCTCGACGCAACTGAAGAAGCCAGCCTTGCTGACAGTGGCGACGTATCAGGCATTGCACGCGGTCTACTCTGGGGAGCCGGAAGAGCAGATGCCAACGGACTCCGACGACAACGCCGCTTCAAAGAGCCATTTCGAGATGCACGCCAACGGCGAGGACACAAATCACATTTCCGAAGGGCACGTGCCCATTCCCGAGTTTCTAACCGAGGCGAATTTCAGAGCCTTGGTGCTTGATGAAGCGCACCATCTTCGAACTGAGTGGTGGCGGACACTCACGTCTCTCGCCGAGCAATTGCAGACCCCCACGATTGTGGCCCTAACTGCCACTCCTCCCTATGACGTTTCGCCTTTCGAGTGGCAGCGTTACGAGGAACTCTGCGGCCCTGTGGATGCCGAGGTTTCCGTACCCGAACTGGTGCTAGAAGGCGACCTCTGTCCGCATCAGGACTTTGTGTACTTCAGCACGCCGACTGCGAAGGAGCAGAGGGTAATCTCGGATTTTCGGGCTGCAGTGGACGGGTTTGTGTCACGGCTCAAGTCGAACGCGGCGTTCAAAGATGCGATCCTCGCTCATCCGTGGATTTCTGTGCCCGAGCAGCACACAGAAGAAATCTTGGATGACCCCGAATACCTCTCAAGCATGGCCGTGTACCTGCACGCCATTGGGCAGGAAATTCCGCCAGCCGTCATGAACGTTCTCGGCCTGTCTCGCAAGCGAATTCCCGAATTGAAGCTCGAATGGCTGGAAACCCTGCTCTCGAACTGCCTGTATCGCGACGCCCAAAGTTTCACGAAGAGCGAAGTAATCCTCAAGGTCATTCGGCACGAGTTGCTGGATATCGGCGCGATTGAGCGGCGGAAGGTAAAGCTCCGAAACCCGTCAGATTACCTGAAGCTCCTGACAACATCCGTCACGAAGCTGAAGTCGGTCGAGGAGATCGTGAATCTCGAATCGGGCGCACTTGGCGACAGCCTGCGCTGCGTGATTCTGACGGACTTTATCCGAAAAGCCGAGTTGCCGAAGTCGAGAGACGAAATTCCTATCTTTGAGGACATCGGGATCGTCCCGGTGTTCGAGTCGCTGCGCACTGCCTCCTTGCCAGGCGTTCGCCTCGGGGTTTTGAGCGGGTCCTTGGTCATCGTTCCTGCCAGCGCGGAGTCGATGGTGAGAGAGTCTGCAAAGGCCTTGGGAATCGCCCCGCAAGACTTGTCCATCTTGCCACTGTCTCACGATCCCTCCTTCGCGAACGTCGAGATTCACGGCGAATACTACCGGGGCCCGGTTTGCCTGATCACCTCCGTCTTCGAGAAGGGTGGCATCACGGTGTTGATCGGAACGAAGTCTCTGCTGGGAGAGGGGTGGGACGCACCGTGTATCAACACGCTCGTGCTTGCCAGTTTTGTCGGCTCATTCATGCTCTCGAACCAAATGCGAGGGCGGGCGATCCGAGTGGATTCAGCGCGACCACAGAAAACGGCCAACATCTGGCATCTGGTCTGCGCGGAGCCGGGAATCTTCGGGCCGGGCGATGATTACGAGCTGCTCGTTCGCCGATGCTCCGCATTCGCTGGCGTGAGCGCCACCGCTCAGGTCATTGAGAACGGAACCGACCGGCTTGGTTTCGGGCACCCGCCGTTCAGTCGTGAGGAGCTTGAGCAGATCAATGCTCGGACTCGGAAACGTGCACTCGACCGCGGCGGGCTTCGCAAGTTGTGGCAGGACGCGCTCAATGCGGGCTCCATCAAGCAGATGACCGACGGCCTGAAAGCACTCGACGAAGCACTGCCGCGAGGCTTCGTTCTTGCCAACACTATTGCTGCCCTGCTGATTCAATCTGTTTACATCTTCTTTGCGATGCTTGAGTTCTTAGGACGAACGCTGGGTCGTGTTCGATGGACTCATGATTTTTGGAACTTTGTGCTCACTGTACTCGGGATTGCCGCCGCTGTGAGCTTGCCGTGGAGCCTGCTTGCGCTGTGGCGGCTGATCCGGCACGGAACGCCGGAACGGAGCATCAGTCAGATTGGACGGGCGGTTCTGGATGCTCTCGAATATGAGGGTTCCATTGACCAACGTGCGGGAGACTTCCGTGTGTACGCGAACCGGAACAAAGATGGGACCGTGTTTTGCTGGATCGGCGGAGGCACTGGACAGGAACAGGCGACCTTCCTTCGTGCCTTGAGGGAAATGCTGCGCCCAGTCGACAACCCACGCTACTTACTTGCGCGCCGGAAGATTTGGCGGATTTTCCGTGAGGACTATTTCGCAGTGCCGGATGTGCTGGCCCGGAAGAAGGAGTTTGCGGAATTCTTTGCACAACGTTGGAAAAGGCTTGTTGGTCCCGTGCAGCTAGTCTTCACGCGCACGGCCGAAGGTCGCAAGCTTCTGCTCCGGGCTCGGAACTACTCACTGTCCGGGGCATTCCAGAAACGCACTGAGCGAGTGAGTTGCTGGAAGTGAGGCTATCCAAACCTTACCTTTCCACGCTTACGGTGATCCCTAGCTGGTCAAATGGGGGCGAACTTGCGCCCAACCTCTCTTGTCTCGGAGTCAAGGTCGGTCCCTTCCGATGAACCCGAAGACCCTCACGCCCACCATGACGAAGCCGACGTGCGGTGGCGCCGAAAGCCTGCTGCTGGGGAGGGCACCGCCCTCCCCAGCGGCTAGCAAAACCACCCGTCCTCAAGGAGGTGCTGTAACGGAATGGTATAAAGGGAAAACACACGTCCCCATTTGGCGGCAAATCTCGCCCGAGATTTTGCCGCTGTCGTCATTCATGGTCTACCAGTCCCGCAGTTTAGATGCGTTTGATTGTCGCTAGCCAGCCCGGAGCGCCATGCTCGTCGTGGAATCTCGTCTGAACCCGCTCCGGTGCGATGGCGGCGACGTTCCACCCGGTGCTGGAGTTGAACGCTGCTCTCAGCTCTTTCTGGCTTACGGGGTGCGGGCCAGTCTCGGGACCCTCGTCACTGAAGCACAACACATATAGGGTTCCATCGTGTTCAGTCACCGACGCTAGACTCGCCACGTATCCTGGCCGCTCGTCGCCGTCGAACGTGTGGAACAGTCCGCAGTCCAGCACCGTCGCGAATTTGCGCCCAAACGCTCCAACTGGAACGCGTCCGCCACAGCGAACTCAACCGCGATGGCTCGGTCGTGGGCCTTCGCTCTGGCCATCGCCAGCGCCGTCTCAGCCACGTCCACGCCCAGAACCGGCAATCCCAGCGCGGCGAGGTGCAGAGTGTTCTCGCCAGTCCCGCAGCCCGCATCGAGCACTGCTCCGGCGAATCCGCCTTGGGATGCCAAACGCACTACTGCTGACTGCAGCTGGCCAATATCCCAAGGCGCAGGCTCGTCGCCACGGTACGACGCATCCCAGGGTTGTCCCGCCATCCGTTCGTGACTGGTTGGATGCCGACCGCCGAACGGATCGTCAGCGAGGGTTCCTGATCGCTCCGACAAACTTCATCCCTCCCTGCAACGGAATCTTGTCATATGGTGGCACACCAATTCCACCGGTCTCGACTATTCCTTTGCGTCGCCTGCGCCGTCCCTCAACTAGGGCAGCGGCTGAAAACATGGTGGAGGGGTTCGATTTCCTTTCCGCGAATCGCGAGCCGCGATTCGCCGTGCCCCGCGATAGTTGTCTTGATTGTGGCCCAGACGAGCTTCCCAGGCGCCTGAATGTTACTGAATGAATTACTCGCAGGAACAACCCTTCGCGGAATTTGAGCAACCAATATGACAATTGGTGCTGGTGCGCATTCTGCCACGGAGGGCGGGAGACGATGCGGACGGGCATCCTGCGGGTGGTTTTGCTGTGTCTGTGTGCTTCCTCAGCTTCACTTCTTGGATACGGTGAAGGGCGCGCTGCTGCGCCGTCGGTCCACGCGAACGAGCCCGGCGCGCGTCTCGATCTGAAAGACGAGACTTCTGTCTTTTCCATCGACCTCTCAGCGAATGCTCCGCAAATTCTCTCCGCGACACTCTCGGTCAAGGTCATGGCGCCGGATGACAAGCTTCTCGCTGAAGCGTCTATTGCTGTGCGTCTCAGCTCAACTCCAACGCGAGCAGAGGTGCCGATCCGGTGGGTTCCTGACACTGGTCTCGATCACGTTTCGAGTTCCCGCCTTTTTTACGAAGTGCGGCTTGAAGGAGCATCCTCGGCGGCAGCTTCTGGAATCCTTTCGCCCTGTGCCCTGATCCCAGACCTTTTTGAGCTTCGCTTCATGGGACTGGATGCCATCGGTCTGGGACACAGCTACGTCGCTCGCGTCTGGGCCACGCGTCCAGATTCAGACAAGCCGGTGCAAGGAGTCTCGCTTACCGCCTTCATCGGTGATGACGAACAGGACACTCCGAAGGGCACGAAGGCTCGCGCGAGGACCAACGCGCGTGGACAAGCACAATTGACGTTCCAGCTTCCCGAATTGGCAGGTGCGCGTGAAGACCAAGAAGTCGATCTCGAAATCCGAGGGACGAGGGGCTATTTCCATAATTCCCTGACTTCAACACTTCACTTTTGGCGCCGAGCGGCCATTCTGCTGTCTACGGACAAGCCTCTCTACCAGCCTGATCAAACCCTGCACATGCGTGCGTTAGTCCTCGATGACCAGCGCCACGCCTGGAGCAAGCAGCCCGTCCGCTTCGCCGTCCACGGTCCCGATGCCACTGTCGTGTTTTCGGCTGATGCGCAAACTTCGCGCTTCGGAATTGCTTCCGTCGATTGGGGCATTCCCTCATCTCAAAAACTGGGCAATTACCGCGTGTCCGCCGATATCGCGGGCGACGCCGATAGCAGGGATTTGGAAGGAGGCCAATTCGTCCGCATAAGCCGCTATGAGCTTCCCACCTTCACCGTAAACGTCGTGACGGACAAGCCTTTCTATCTCCAAGGCCAGAATGCTGATCTCACCGTCAGTGCCAGCTATATGTTTGGCAAGCCTGTTCTTCGAGGCCGCGTGCGGATTGTTCGTGAAACTTCGCGCCAGTGGAACTACAGCGATCAGAAATGGGAAACGGAACAAGGACAAGTGCAGGAAGGCGAACTAGATGCCAAGAATGAATTTCACGCAACCCTGGACCTTTCCAAGGACCATGCCGACTTACGTGACACTGACTGGAAGCGCTTTGAGGACCTTCGATACGCGGCTTACGTGACCGATTCCTCGTCCCGGCGGACCCAGGAGCGCCATTTCGATGTACGCATTTCCCGCGATGCGGTTCACCTTTATGTGCTGAACACCGGCGGAGTACTGCCGGTCGGCCTCCGGCCTGTGTTTTACATTTCGAGCTCTCTGGCAGACGGGACTCCCGCGACTGTCGACGTCCTCGTCAAGCTGTACACCCAGGATCCCGCCGGCGCTGGATCGTCAAAACCGGCGGCCCAGCCTTTTGCCACGGCACAGGTACGTACGAATCGATACGGCATCGCCCGAGTCCGTTCCTCCGAGCCGCTTCGAAATCAAAGGAACGACGAGAACAAACGTACCGACCGCATCTATGTCGCCCTGGAAGCAAAAAGCCCGGATGGGCGCACCGGTCGCCACCTCGAATCCTATTCGCTGCAGGAAGAACCAGCTCTGCGAATCACTCCCGTGAAGGCCATTTTGAAACCGGGCGATCCAATCGAAGCTGAAGTCGAATCTTCGGTACCGCAAGTCCGCGTCGGCGTCGAAGTCATCCAAACTGAAACGCAAGCCATTCTCGCGTCCCAGGAACTCAAGCTCTCCCATACTTCGGGCCGCGTCACGTTTCCCGTGAATGAGCAATTCACAGGCAGACTCTTGCTTGCGGCCTATCCGCTCAATGTCGAAGTCGAGCCGTACGCGATGTACTCACGCACCGCCAGTGCGTCCGTCGTTGTTCCAAAGCCGAGCAATCTTCAACTGGACGTTAAACCAGTCAGGACCACTTATCGCCCCGGCGAGGCGGCGACAGTGAACCTCAGCGTGCGTGACCCCGAAGGTGATCCCGTTGAAGGCGTCCTCGGTCTGTTGGTTTACGATCAAGCGGTTGAAGAACTCGCCCGTACCGAGGCCAGCCTATTCACCGACGGGTACGAGCGGTTTGACCCTCGCCTTGGCTTTCGCTCTTTGGACGAAGAGAGCGACTCAATCGGAGGAGTCTCCGTTGGAAAACTCCTCAATCGCCAGCCGGATGCTGCCGTTCCTCAAGACCTCGAACTGGTGGCGGAAGCTTTGCTCTTCAGTCAGGGTGGCGCTCCCTTCCGCATGGAATCTTCGGATAACCCACGCTACCTCGACCAGGTTTTTCAAAAGCAGATTCACTCCGCACTCGATCCGGTTACCAAACTTTTGCAAGAGCATTTCGCCGACACGGGCCATTTCCCGGCAGATGACGTGGAGTATGCAACCCTCCTTAGGGAAAAGGGAATCGATGCTTCCCACCTCATGGATCCGTGGGGCCGCCCTTACCACGTTCGACGGACCTATGAATGGGTGAACGAAGTCCTCGAATTTCGCAGCGAGGGACCTGACAAGATTCTCAGCAGTTCCGACGATTTCACGGCGCTGAGCCTCTCTCGGCCATTTTTCGAGCATGAAGCGCAGCGCCTTCGCGGCATCGTTGATTCGTATCACGCCCGCATGGGCAGCTACATCCGCGATCAGGCCACACTCGAAACAGCCTGTGCCCAAGAGCACACTTCACTTTCCACTTTCATCGATCCCTGGGGCACGCCCTATCATTTTCTCTTCGAAGTCGTCCGCGAAAACTACACGATCAAAGTCGTGAGCGCCGGGCCGGACAGACGCTTTCGGTCAGGCTCCAACGATCCCACCGACGATTGGGACGACTTGGTCGTGTCGGTTCAGAACATGCCCTATTTTGGCGAAATGGCTCAGCGAATTTCCGACGCGCTCTTCGAAAGTGCCAAGACTTCCGCTCATTTTCCCGAAACCGAGGAGGAATTCCGCAAAGGGATGGCGGATCACGGAATCGACTGGGATGCTCTTCGCGATCCTTGGGGTCGGCAATATCGCATCGTGCCGACAGTCGAAACAGGGTATAGCGACAAAATCGCGCTGCGCGCGTACGGGCAGAATATCAGCACATCTCAGACGCCGGTTTCCCGGACTGCGAAGGCGATCAGCATCGTCAGCGATGGCCCAGACCTCACGGCCAATACAGCCGACGATTTTGTTTTGGCTAAATTCGCCTCGCCGTTCTTAGAGGAGTCTGGCGGCACTACTGGCAAAACTGTGGTCCCGCAAAAGCCGCAGCCCATTTACAGCGGCAATTCCGGCGCCGTGCGTGTTCTTATACAGGACCAATCTGGCGCAGTCATTTCCAACGCTAAAATCACTCTTACCAATGAGGCGACCGGTGTCGCGTATGACGGGACGGCGGACGATCAGGGCGTTTGCTTGCTCTCTAATCTTCCTCCTGGCACCTATCGCCTTCTTGCGGAGAGCGCAGGGTTTCAATCATATGTTCTAACTGCTATTCCAGTGCTTTCCAGCAATGCGACGGATGTCCAAGTCACGCTCCGAGTTGGAGCTGTGACGCAGACGGTCGAAGTTGCAGCGGAAAATGTCAGACTCCAAACCTCGGCATCTCAGGTCGCAGCGCTTGCGCCCGGATTGACGTTAACCACGAAATCCGGCGCCGGTTCCGGCCAAATCAAGATGCCCATTGCCACGCCGCGCTTGCGCGAGTATTTCCCGGAAACGCTCCTGTGGCAGCCGGAAATTCTTACCGGGAGGGCTGGTCATGCAACCGTAAAAGTTCCTCTCGCCGACAGCATCACCACCTGGAAGGTCTCCGTCATTGCATCCACGCTGGATGGACATGTTGCCACGGCTTCCGCGGACCTACGCGCCTTCCTGCCGTTTTTCGTCGAACTCGAACCGCCCAAAGTTCTCACCGTAGGAGACGAACTCCATTTGCCCGTCACAGTTCGCAATTACCTCGACAAGCCGCAAGACGTTTCTCTCGACTGGGCCGCAGAGCCGTGGTCTGAAGTTCTCTCCCAGCATACAGCTCACATCAACGTCGCCGCCGGAGATTACGCTGAGGAAACGTTCTCCTTCCGCGCTGCACGTCCCATGAAAGAGGCCAAGCAGCGTCTCACTGCGTTCAACCGCTCCTCAGCAAATGACAGCGACGCCATCGAAAAGAAGCTCCGCATCCACGCTGACGGCCAGCAACGGCTTGTTCAAGCGAGCTCAATTTTCATCGGCGACACTTCACTGTCGGTGGAAATCCCTGAAGGCGCTCTTCCTGGCTCAGTGGAAGCCGAATTGGTCCTTTACCCAAACCTGGTTGCTCATGTCAGCGACGCCATCGAGGGCATCATGGAGCGGCCCTACGGCTGCGCGGAGCAAACGATCTCTTCCGCCTACCCGAGCCTTCTCTGGCTACAGCTTCAAAAGTCTCGGCAGCTCCCGGTTTCTTCGCTGGATGCACGGGCGCGCCACTATCTCAATCTGGCTTACGCGAAGCTGCTCCGCTACCGTGAACCGAGTGGCGGATTCTCGCTCTGGGGCAAGGGCCAGCCCGAACTCTCGGTTTCTGCATACGCACTTCGTTTCCTCACGGAAGCTTCCGAATTCATTGAAGTGGATTCCGACGTGGTCACAGCCGCCCGTCGCTGGTTGCTCCAGCAAACCGCACCGCAGGGCGGTTGGATGGAAAAAGACTCGAACGGCAAATACTTGGAAGGCTCCGGGCTATACCTCACCGCCTACGTAGTCGAAGCACTCGCCCGCGATCTGCAACGTCGCAAGCCTGACGAAAAAGATATCGATGCGGAACGCCAGGGCGTACGAAATGGCATCGCATATTTTTCCAAACACTTTCGTGCCACTTCCGACCCTTACGACATCGCTCTCATCGCACTCGCTAAGCTCGCCGCCCGCGATGATGCCTCGCAGGAAATCCGCACTCTCCTATCGCTGGAGCGCACCGAGGGCGAAACCAGCTATTGGGACCTGCACCACAACACAATCTTCTACGGCTGGGGCTACACAGGTAGGATTGAAACCACGGCTCTCGTCCTTGACGCACTTGCCATCGCCAGGCAACAGAGCCCTTCCTCAGCGGAACTTGACCGCGCTCTGAGCCGCGGCACGCTCTTTCTCTTGAAGAACAAGGACCAATACGGAGTCTGGTATTCGACGCAGGCGACGGTCGATGTCTTGCAAACACTGATTCGGCAATTGGAAGCTGGCTCGCCTGATGCGTCGCGCGCGCCCCTGCGCATCTTCGTCGATGGAAAGCCCGGCCCCGCTCTCTCCTCGTCGTCAGATGCCCGCCAGCTCACGCCACAACGCGCCGACCTCACGCCATTCCTATCGCCAGGGAAGCACACTATTGAGCTTCGGAGCGGCACGTCAGCCCACGCCAGTGCTTACGTCAACGCTAGCTATTACTTGCCTTGGACCGACCCCACCGTTATCGGCTCCTCCGTTCCGAGCGGCGACGCAGAGTCCTTGCGTTACTCGGTCAAGTTCGATCGCTCTGCGGCTTCCGTCGGTGATTTGATTCAATGCACCGTTCATGCCGAGCGCGTCGGTTTCCGCGGATACGGAATGATGTTGGCTGAGGTGGGCTTGCCTCCGGGTGCCGATGTGGACCGCGCTTCTCTCAACTCTGCGGTCTCCAGTTCTGGTTGGGACCTGCAGAGCTACGAAGTTCAACCGGATCGCGCGGTCTTTTACCTTTGGCCGCGAGCCGGAGGCACGACATTCTCCTTTACGTTCAAGCCTCGATTTGCAATGACGGCACAGTCATCGGAATCCGTTCTCTACGATTACTACAACCCCGAAGCGCGGGCCTCGTTGCCGCCGGCGCGTTTTGTCGTCAAGTGAGAGTCTCGGGCCGTCTAAACCATCCTCCAGGGACCTATTAGCGGACTTTTTGCCTCACACGCTGGACATGCGATGAGTCTAAGTGTCTCATAATGCTGTCCGTTTTTATGATCGGAGACCACGCAGAAAACCGGACATTTCGGCGGACTTGACATCGCTGAAAGATCGTTGGAATCGCCCGTTGATATTGGAGCCTTTCCTGATCGGAGAAACGTCCCGATCTCGATTGTGGGCTACCACTAGGAGAGAAGATGGGGAAGAAACTGAAGCCAGTGGATACTGGCGAGATTCTGCACGAGGAATTCATGAAGCCTTTGGGCCTCGGCATGAACAAGCTGGCTTTGGACCTGTGCGTGCCGGTCACGCAGATC
>Ga0066708_10000197_pt1 | contig 13875 bp, 10 predicted proteins | sample GraSoiAngelo_157_FD_66504 | JGI IMG/M metagenome (GOLD analysis project Ga0066708, IMG submission 66504) | Grasslands soil microbial communities from the Angelo Coastal Reserve, California, USA - 14_1009_16_20cm | ecosystem: Environmental > Terrestrial > Soil > Grasslands | place: USA...
ATGAGCTACGCACGTGCTACGCAGGTCGCCGCGACTGTTGGCCAGGGATTCGCCTTCGTCTTTGGTTTTCTCGGGCTGCTTTGGAACCCATTCCTGATCTTCATCGCGCTTTTCGTTTACATTGGCGCGTCGCAAGAAGCAGCTCTGGCGCAGATGAAAGATGTGTCACGGCGCTTTCCAGTCTCCAGCGCCATGGTGCGTGAGTTCCGGACGCTTTCCGAAGATGCCACGCTGCAAGAAGCAGTGGACGCATTGCTTGCGACTTCGCAGCACGATTTTCCAGTCATAGATGAAACCGGCAGCGTCGTCGGTTTGTTGACGCGTCAGGATCTCATCGGTGCGTTGCGTAAGAACGACCCTACGCTGCGCGTGGGCGACGTGATGCGGCGCGATATTCCCACTGTAACAACAGGCACACGCTTCGAAGACGCATTCCGCATAATGCAGGAGTGTAATTGCCCGGCAGTGCCGGTGTTGGATCGGATGAAGCGGCTGGTCGGTTTACTAACGCCGGAGAACGTGACCGAACTGATGATGGTACAATCGGCGATGCCGCCGCGGCGGGCCTCGTAAACTAGCCGCTCTATTGCCGCCCGAGACGTTCGGGTCACGAGCTGATGCGCATCGGCATCAGGACATACAGGAACGGCGTCTGAATTTTCAAAACACCCGGGCTCATCTCGTCAATCAGGTCGAGGAACACTTCGTCCTCAGTCAGTGCTCGCAGTGGCGCCATGAGAAACTCCGGATTAAATGCGATGGAAAACTCGCGGCCTTTGTAGGCGACGGCGAGCGATTCCTTCGCCTCACCCACCTCTGGGGTGTTTGCAGTGATGTCGATGTTGTTCTTGCTGAAATTCAGTTTGATCGAATGTGATTTGTCGCTGGCCAACAGCGAGACCCGCCGTAAAGAGTTCAGAAACATTTCGCGCTCGAGTTTTATTCGCTCCTTCGCTTCAGCTGGAATGACTTGCCGGTAGTTTGGATAATTACCTTCGATCAATTTCGAGACCAGCAGCGTTTTGTGAAGATCAAATGCGATCTGGCCGCTCCCCATGCTCACTTTGACATCGCCCTCATCGGTGAGCAGGCGTTGCAATTCCGTCACCGCTTTGGTCGGAACAATCAGGTCTGCTTCGTGGCTGCGCGGGAATTCCAGCTCGATTTCCGCCATGGCCAGCCGGCGCCCGTCCGTTGCAACCAGCGTCAGCTTATTGTCCCTGAAACTAAACAGAACACCGTTGAGCACGTAGCGAGTCTCGTCGGTCGATATGGCATAGGAAGTTTTGCGCACACCATCGCGCAAATCTTTCTGCCGAATCGTGACAACTTTCGCCTCCTCGAATTTTGGCAACGGCGGAAATTCGTCTTCGGGCAGCCCGAGAATTTTGAAGAAGCTTTGACCGCTGCGTATCGAAGCGGCATTTTTTCCATCCACATCGACCTGAATTTCACTCGAAGGCAGTTCGCGAACGATATTGAAAAGGCGTCGCGCCGGGAGAGTAGTCGCTCCCGTTTTGTCTACGTGCGCTTCGCAACTGCCGCGCACGCCGACATCAAGATCGGTTGTGGTAAGATGGATTTCGTCTTCATCGGCCTGCAGCAAAACATTGGAAAGGATTGGGAGTGTTGTGCGGGTGCTGACGACGTTTTGGACCTGTTGTAGACCCTCGAGCAGTTTTTCTTTCGTAACGCTAAATTTCATGATGAACGGAAGCGCTTAAGATGTAAGGCCTTCGATTTTGTTCGGCAAGCCGCAATCTCTCTGCGGCAATAACGACACGTAACCGGCGATTGACCTCAATCGCCACTGCCGTTCGGATGAACCGCCTTATCTTTGCAGAGAACTGTCGATGAACGATATCGTCTGCCGAATATTATCCTGCTCCCCCATCCGTTTCTTTACCAGTTTGCACGCGTGCAACACGGTTCCGTGGTCGCGCCCGCCAAAGGCCTCGCCAATTTCATTCAAAGACGCCTTGGTAAGCTCGCGCGCCAGATACATTGCCACCTGTCGCGGAAAGGCGATGCTGGCCGGGCGCCGCTTGCTGGTCATATCGGCCACCCGCACATCGAAATGTTCAGCCACGCGTCGCTGAATTTGTTCGATCGTGATGGAATGCCGACCTTCTTCCTGCAAAATGTCCTTCAGCAAATGCTCGATAGCTTCCTGCGTGAGCTCCTTGCCACTGAGTGATGCAAAGGAGGCTACCCGCATGAGCGCGCCTTCCAGACGGCGCACATTTGTGCGAATGCGGCTGGCGAGGAACTGGAAAATATCATCCCGCAACTTGATCTGCATGGTGTGCGCTTTTTTTCGCAGGATCGCCAGGCGCGTCTCGATGTCTGGTGGCTGAAGCTCGGCCGTAAGTCCCCATTCAAATCGCGAAACCAGGCGGTGTTCGAGATTTGCGATTCCCGAGGCCGGGCGATCGCTGGACAGCACGATCTGTTTGTGCCCGTCGAAAAGCGTATTGAATGTGTGAAAGAATTCCTCCTGGGACCGCTCCTTGCCGCCCAGAAATTGGATGTCGTCAATTAGAAGAAGATCGGCCTGGCGATAGCGCTTCCGGAACTTGACCAGATTACTGTGCTGAATGGCATCGATGAACTCATTAATGAAGAGTTCGCTCGAGACATAGATCACCTTCATGTTTTTCTTCTTCCCCCACACGTATTGCCCGATGGCCTGCATCAAATGGGTCTTGCCAAGACCCACTCCGCCGTACACAAAGAGGGGGTTGTACGTGCGCGCCGGCGCCTGCGCGACGGCAAGACTCGCCGCATGCGCAATTTCGTTGTTCGGCCCGACCACGAAAGATTCGAATGTGTTCCGTGGGTTGAGTCCGGGCACTGTTGCGCCCGGTTTTGGGTTGCTCGGTGCGGCCTGCAAAACTTCTTCCAGCGGCGTCGGGTCAGCCACGGATGTTGGCGTGCCAGGTCCGGATGGAAAGCAAAACTCTACCGAACGTGGGCTGCCAAACGTGGTGACGATCGCAGTCTGCAACGCCGGCATATAGTTACTCTCTATCCAGAACTGGTAAATGTTATTTGGAACGCCAAACGTTAACGATTTGTCTTTGGCCTCGATCAACTCGACACCAGAAAACCAGCGTTTGAAACTGTCGGCGCTAATCTGTGGCTTGAGCGCGGCCGATAATCGCTGCCACAGCTGCGCACATCTCTTGTCCATAGCAAACTTGTTAACAGTGTTACACAAATGCCACAGTGACCGAGACCATGGGAAATTGCTCCGAAAAACCGGTGTAAGATGGAGCTATTTCCTTACCTGATCCACCGTGGGAATGCTGAAGAAAAATGTCAAAAGTGCGTAAATACGAGGGAAAACGCTCATACGCACGCTCCGAGGTTACTCCGGCTGCAAGCTGCGCCGCACGCGCGCTCGATTGTTTTTTTGGGGAACTTTTGGTGTCGGTCATTCTCGCTGGTAAAAGTTTCTCAGAAATGTTCACAACTTATTCACATGCGCTTTGTTCCCGTCCTCGCCAGCGGGCTTGAGACTAGAAATCGGTTTTGAAATCGACAAGAAAAAAATGAATTTTATTTTTCATCGCGACAAAAAATTTTCTTGACTAAAAAATTGAACTCGCGTGTTCGAGGGAAAACAGAAGAATGATTGTTCGCGGCGATTTTGGCGCGACACGCGATTGCTATCGATCAGTGATCGCAGCTGAGAACTAATCTGATTAATCGCGTCCTGTGCGACACTCCTGAGTTGACCGGAATGGCATGCGCGCGCAATTTTCCCGCCCGCAGAGCCCCACACGGATCGCTCAGCAAATCAAAATGCAGCCCACGCCCGCGGAAATGACAAGGTCGCAGGCCAACTGTGTCGGCAATTCCAACCGGCCGGCAATGCGCCGATTTCTTCTATCTATCCTGATCGCCTTTTTTCTTTCTGCTCCGTATGCATTTCCGGTTGATGAGCTAGTGCCACCGTTCGGCTTTCGCTGGAACGACTCGATGCGGCGGGTGGAGGACGTTTTGCACGGTGCGAAAGCCAAAATCACGTCGCGGGAAAAAAAACAAACCCGCGAAGTCTGGACAGTGGAGGGCCTCGTTCATCCTGGATTGAAGCGGACGGTCTTTACTTTTAAGCAGCGAGCGCTTGTCGCGGTGGAGCTACAATACGAATACGCCGATTGGTCGATCGAACGTTACAACCAGCGGATGGGTGAGATTCGCAAATATTTCGACGAGAAGTACGGAACGGGAAAACTGGTTTCACGTTCTCGCGACAATGACACGGACGTGATTCAAACGCTGGTTGGCTATCAGTGGATGGTCGGCGCGACGATGCTAGAGCTCTTCTATTTTTCAGCGCAACACGACAACCTCGTTTACCGCACGATCACTGTTGATTACAAAGCGCTATAGATGGTCTGTTCGTTGCCGCAAAGTGCCCGTTCGCCATCTCTCCTTTCGTCATTTTTTCCTAGTTTCGATGGGCGCGACAAGTTATCACGTCCTCCTACGAATGAGCCGAGGAGTTGTTCATGCCAGCATCAGACTTCGCCGGGTCCGCTAATTCCACCACTGCGGAAATTGTGGCGAAGCTTGGGACGGATCCGAAGACGGGATTAGACTCCGCCCAGTTACAGGAACGTCTGAGCAAGTACGGGCCGAACGCGCTGGCGGAAGAAAAGAAAAGCGCGCTTTCTGCTTTCCTCGCATACTTCTGGGGCCCCATCCCATGGATGATCGAGGCCGCCGCCCTGATGGCGTTCATCGTAAGAGATTGGGGCGATTTCACTATCATCGCGTCACTCCTGTTATTTAACGCCTTGTTAGGTTTCTGGGAGGAACACGAAGCTGCCAACGCGCTCGACGCCTTAAAGAGTTCCCTCGCTCTAAAAGCACGTGTGCTTCGGGATGGAAAATGGCAGGAAGTCGATGCGCGAACGCTGGTGCCTGGTGATGTTATTCGCCTGTACCTTGGCGACGTTGTCCCTGCCGATTGTAAGCTGATCGAAGGCAACTACATCAGCATCGATCAATCGGCGCTCACTGGAGAATCGCTGCCAGTCACCAAAACATCTGGCGAGGACGCGTACTCGGGCTCCGTCGTCAAACAGGGAGAAATGGTCGCAGTGATTACTGCGACTGGGGCGAACACGTTTTTCGGGCGGACGGCAAAATTGGTCGCCACCGCCGGAAGCGTTTCCCACTTCCAGAGAGCGGTAATGAAGATCGGCAACTTCCTGATTATCCTAGCGCTGGTTCTGGTGGTGATTCTGGTGGCCAGCCGTCTTTTCGACATGCGAGGCCATTACGACCGGGCTGTTCTATTAAGACTCGCCGAAATCGTTCTCATCCTTTTGGTGGCATCGGTGCCGGTAGCAATGCCCGCCGTACTCATGGTGACAATGGCTTTGGGCGCACGGATGCTTGCCAGGAGCAAGGCAATCGTTTCCCGCCTGGAGTCAATCGAGGAACTAGCGGGTGTCGACGTACTCTGTTCCGATAAGACCGGCACGTTGACTGAGAACAAACTGACCCTTGGTGAAGCAGAACCTTGGACTGGAACCGATGCCGCAACATTGATTCTGATGGCGTCACTAGCTTCGCGCGCGGCGGACAACGACCCGATTGATCTCGCAGTACTGGCAGGCCTGAAAGACCCATCCATCCTCAAGACTTATCAGCAGGAAAAATATGTTCCGTTCGATCCCGTGGACAAGCGAACTGAGGCCACGATCAAAGATGCGTCTGGCAAAGTTTTTCGAGTTACCAAAGGCGCGCCGCAAGTGATTCTCGCGCTGGCGAAGCTCTCCGGTCCCGACCTCGAGAAAGCCAGCCAGCTCGTGAACATTCTGGCCAGTCGCGGTTACCGAACTATCGGCGTCGCCGTTGCCCAGGCCGATGGCCCGTGGGTGTTCCAAGGAATTTTGCCGCTGCTTGATCCGCCCCGACCGGATTCCAAGAGCACCATAGCAAAGGCTCACGCCTACGGCGTTAAGGTAAAGATGGTTACTGGCGATAATGTCGCCATTGCGCGGCAGATCGCACTAGAGCTAGACATGGGCACAAATATCCAGCCGGCAACGGAACTCTTCCCAGGGGATGTTACAAAAGGGCAAATCCCGTTGGACGCTGCTGAGAAAATCGAGGACGCCGATGGATTCGCTCAGGTCTTCCCGGAACATAAATACGCGATCGTCAAAATACTACAGGAGAACGGCCACATCGTCGGGATGACGGGCGATGGTGTTAACGATGCTCCAGCTCTCAAGCAAGCGGATGTGGGCATTGCTGTTTCCGGAGCAACCGAAGCAGCTCGAGCGGCAGCAGCTTTAATTCTGACCGCACCCGGTCTGTCGGTCATCATCGAAGGCATCGCGGAAGCGAGGCGTATCTTCGAGAGGATGATGAGCTACGTGTTATACCGAATCGCCATGACCATCGCAATCATGGTCTTCGTGGTGCTAGCGTCGATCTACTACCATTTTTTTCCTCTGACCGCGATTATGCTTATCGCGCTTGCTCTCCTAGACGACGTTCCGATAATGACTATCGCCTTTGACAATGCCAGCGTGCCGCCTCAGCCGGTAAAATGGGAGTTGGATCGTGTGTTGGTAATTTCGTCAGTCCTAGGGCTACTTGGAGTTATTCAAAGCTTTGGCCTGCTCTACTTGGGCGACACGCTTCGCCACCTCCACCATCCGCAACTCCAGACGATGATGTTCCTACAACTCGTCGCTGGCGGGCACCTGATGTTGTTCGTGACTCGCACAAGAGGCCCCTTCTGGAAGTCACCATACCCAAGCCCCAAGCTGTTCTTTGCAATTGTCGCGACCCAAATCGCTGCGGTATTCATGTGTGGCCAGGGCTGGCTCGTGCCGTCGCTTCCCTGGGGAATCATCGGCTTTGTGTGGGGATATAACTTGGTTTGGATGATCGCGCAGGACATCGTGAAGCTGGGACTCTACGGAGTTCTGGATCCGGGTCGCTCATGGAAAAGCTCGCTTTTCCAACCCCTTAGAGTTCCCACGGTAGGTAGCCAAAAGCCTAGTCGGTAAGTCAACGAGAAGAACAATCATGCCCAACTACGTAAAGAAACTTATCGTGAAACCGAGCTCGAAGATCCGGTTAAAGCATTTCGATCCCGGCTATCATGGCAAGCATGAGTCACACAAATCAGCTTTGCCTGAAATTCAGGAGAATCGTCAGAAAATGGAGGACCTGCAATATCTGATGTATGCGGAGAACAAGCATTCGCTTCTCATTGTGTTGCAAGGCCTCGACGCCGCAGGCAAAGATGGCGTCGTCCGCCACGTTCTCACTGGAATGAATCCGTCGGGTTGTGTGGCTGTTAACTTCAAGGAACCTACAGCGAAGGAGCTGGCGCACGATTTTCTCTGGCGCGTGCATCCGCATGTTCCCGCGAAAGGATCAGTCGCAATTTTCAATCGCTCCCATTATGAAGATGTACTGGTAGTAAGAGTTCACGGTTTGGTGCCGGAAAAAGTCTGGTCGAAACGCTATGATCAAATCAACGATTTCGAACAGCTAATCGTCACGGAAAACAACACAACAATTCTCAAATTTTTCCTGTACATTTCGAAACAGGAACAATTAGACCGGTTCAAGAAGCGACTGGATGACCCAACCCGTCAGTGGAAGATCAGTGAATCGGACTATAAGGAACGCGAGTATTGGGGAGACTACATCAAGGCATTCGAGGATGTGCTTACCAAAACGAGCACCGATCACGCCCCTTGGTTCATCATTCCTTCAAATCACAAGTGGCTTCGCGATCTGGCTATTTCGCAGATCATTGTCCGGCAGATGGAAGCGATGCGGATGCAGTTTCCCAAACCAACCGTGAACCTGGCCGAAATTCGACGCGAATATCATCAGGCCGAGGATGGGGAGAAGGCGGGCCGGCCTAAGAAGCGGTAACATTGGCTGAAATCACGTTACAACAACGCCTGACGCTGCTGTTGGACGGGTCGCCGCTGACCCCCACCCAGCGATGGCTCTGGGTGTTCTCGACCGGGGGGACGCTGCTTGATGGCTTCGGTATTTTCGTCCTTGGCGTGGCAATGCCGTTGATCATCGCTCAGTTTCATCTCACACCCGATGTGGTCGGTCTCATCGGCGCAAGTCTGGTGCTTGGTGCTGTGTTTGGGGCCGGACTTGGCGGACCAATGGCCGATCATCTTGGTCGAAAGCCGTTGATGCTTGTCGATATGATAATTATTTGCGCAGGCGCGGCAGCCAGCGCGTTAGCCAATGGAGCCGTGATGTTGTTTATCGGGCAATTCCTGGTCGGCGTGGGAGTAGGCGTCGATTTCCCGGTCAGTAGCAGTTACGTTTCGGAAGTATTGCCCAAGCGCAGTCGCGCGCGATCGATGGTCGCTACAATAGCCTGCCAATCGGTCGGCATGTTACTCGCGGCTGCGGTTACACTGGCACTGCTGAAAACTGTAAACAGTGCGCAGAACTGGCGACTTTTCCTCGCGACTGAAGGAGCGATTGCTCTTCTCTTTTTTTTGTTACGTCTATCGGAACCACACAGTTCGCATTGGTTGATGTCTCGAGGCAGATTTGCCGAGGCTACCGAATCGTTCATTCGACTCATGCCTGAGCAACGCCAGGTAGTGTTGCAACTTACCGGCAACGCTGGGAACCAGAGCCTGGCAACTTCGGTCGCGTCGGCAACATCGCCAGGGATCGCGATTCTTTTCTCGCGCGCCTATCGAGCTCGTACGGTGCTTGTGGCGGCCCCGTGGTTTTTGATGGATATCGCCACCTATGGCGTGGGACTCTTCACTCCAATTATCTTGAGCGCTATCGATACTTCCGGTCAGACAGCTGGCGCCATCACTCACGACCTGGCTGCCACCAGGGGAAGCGGTGCAATCGATTTGTTCCTGCTCTTCGGCTTCCTTCTTGGAATCTGGGCGGTGCCAAAGTTCGGACGCATCCGGATGCAGGCCATTGGTTTCGCTAGCATGGCTTGCGCTATGTTGCTGCTCATGATCGCTGTCCGCCTATCAAATTCCAGCTTGCACATTCCACTGGTGTTCACCGGATTCATCCTGTTCAACTTGTTAATGAACGCCGGCCCTAATTCCACGACGTTTACGTTGGCGCCGATCCTGTTCCCAACGCAACTGCGAGCAACTGCTAGTGGCTTCGCCGCTAGTGTGGCCAAAATCGGTGCGACTTTCGGCGTCTTTGTACTTCCAATCTTAAAAGGTAAATTTGGCGTTCCAGCCGTGCTGGGAATGGTGGTGGCTGTCAGCGTCCTGGGTCTCGTTGTTACTCTGGTCTTTGGCCGCGAGGATACTGAAGATTGAACCGAAAGAAAAACCGAAAGTCAGCTCGTCACGCCTTTAGCCAAGCTTCGAGAATCAGACTACTTTCCGTAGATATGCCGGAGCCGAAATTTTTGAAACCAGAGAAGCCGATCAAATTCGACGAGGCGATGCGCCGCGCAATGCGTGTCCCGCCGCCGCCAAGCGGAAAAAAGGGACAAAAGCGAGTCTGGCGAAAGAAGCGGCGGAAAGGTTAAGCTGCCTGACAGGCACGAGCCCTGGGCCTCAAACGCCCGCCAGGCAACGCATCTTTCAATTCGTAGATGGGCTCTTAATTGAGCGTGTGTGTCCCTAGCGCGCGCATAAACATCTCACCAAACCAATGGCAATTTCTGCCACGCATCCGACAAGGTACGGTGCGCGCCCATTACGGGGGAGAAGTAGGGTGCAATCGTGAACTTTGGGCAGCGGCTTAAATGCGGGGAATATAGGTGCCGAAATTGACGTAATCAAGCCGGCCCTGCCTGCCCAAACTCACGCTCCGAATCGCTATTCACTTACCTTTCGGAATTTCGGTGTTGGTGTCGATTGCAAATTAGTTCTGGTAATTCTAGTCCCTGCCGTGAGGATCGCGCTTGTGCTCTCGATCTTCATAGGAATTATCGGTGCTCTTGGGCTGGTTATCCGGGAACTTCGCAATGCGCCGATAGGCTACGAGAGTGAAGATGGGTTTCGCATCGGCGAGCAATCTTTCCGCTGCATGTAATCGGCGCTACAAGCCATTGTCTGCTTTTGTCAAGTGCATAATCCTCAAAATCTGACGAAACAGATAGGAAGCAGCCGCGCGCGGTCTATGTTTCTCTGATCCGAGCGAACAAAGAATTAACCGGCCATCGCGGCCCGATGCGACATGTTTAGCCCTTCGTACGTTTCTGCGACGATGTGGTCGACCACCGCTTTCATATCCTGTGCGTGTTCCCAGACGGCCAGTTGTCGGTCCGCGCCAGTGCCTTCGCGCATGATCCGCTCGATGTGCGCCATCTCATTCTGGGTGCCGAGCTCATTTACCTCGGTCGAGACGAACTCAAGCAGCTCGTTTAACAAGCTGCGCGTTTGTACTTCGGTTTCCTTGCCGAAATCGATTAGTTTGCCGTCGATGCCGTAGCGTGACGCGCGCCAGCGGTTTTCATCGATCAAACGTCGTCGATAAATGCGGAAGCTCATGTTTTGCCATTGGAGTTTGTGCAGTTTTGCAATCACGGCCTGAATCAAGGCTGCAATTGCCAGTGTGTCGTCCACCCGTGATTGCGCGTCGCACACGCGCACCTCCAGTGTGTCGAAAAACGGGTGCAGCCGGATGTCCCACCAGATTTTTTTCGCGTTGTCCACGCAGCCGGTCTTGACCAGCAGCTTGCAATAATCTTCGTACTCCGAAAGGCTTTCGAACGCGTCTGGAATTCCGGTGCGGGGAAAACGCTCGAACACTTTTAGTCGATAGCCTTTCAAGCCAGTGTCCTGGCCGACCCAAAACGGCGAGTTGACCGAAAGCGCGTAAATGTGCGGCAGGAAATAGCGCGCCTGATTCATCACGTGGATGGCGACATCGCGATCTGGAATGCCGACATGAACGTGCAATCCGAAAATCAGGTTCGCGCGCGCCAGTTGCTGCATGTCTTTGACGATTTCGCGATAACGCTCGCCTTGAGTAATTAGTTGATCGCGCCAGTGCGAAAATGGATGCGTGCCGACGGAGGCAATCTTTAATCCGCTGCCGGCGGCGAGTTCCGCGAGCCTGCTGCGCAGCTCGATCACGTGGGCACGGGCATCGACAATCGACTGGCAAATTTCGGTGCCCAGCTCAACAACCGATTGGTGCATCTCCGGCTTGATCTGCTCTTTAAGGATGACCTTCCCATACTCGAGGATCTCTTGGATGTGCGACCGCAGCTCACGGGTCTCCGGATCGATAATGGCAAATTCCTCTTCGATACCGAGAGTGAATGTGTGTTCCTTCGCGCTCATGCCGAGCGGGGAATGTCCCTCAAGAATGTGGCGCTGTCATCCCAATGACGAATGACGAAAGAAGCTCAAATGAGCGAATGGCGAAAAGATCAGTGCGCGCGCGTTCTAGCTTCGTCATTAGACATTCGGCATTCGTCATTTTCGATTACGCAAGGTCGCGCTTCATCACTGCGGCTTGCAGGAATTTGCCCCAGCTCAAATTGTCGCGGCCAGGGACGTGCTCGCGCGCTTTACGGATTGCCATTTCCGAAATTGCGTCGACAACCCATTCGAAATTTCCCTGACCGATCCACGCCGCTTCGCAATCGGGCGCAGGATTGCAAAAGTCGATCGCAACCGGCACGCCGTCCCGAATGGCAAATTCGACTGTGTTCAAATCATAACCGAGATACTCATTCAACCTCAGCACACCTTCTTCCACTTTCTGGAGAATCTCATGTGGCGCATTCCATTCGGTTTGGTAACGCAAATGAAACGGATGTCGCGGTTCATAGGGCATGATCCGGACGTGGCGCTGATCAATCGAATAGCAGCGGAAGTACATGTCGAATTTCACTTCCTCCTGCAACATCATCACGAGCTGGCCCGTCTCGCTGTAGGCGCGATAAAATTCCTCCGGGTTATGCAATCGATAGACATTCTTCCAACCGCCGCCTGCGAACGGTTTAAAAAATGCCGGCCAGCCAACATAACCGAAAATCCCTTCCCAATCGAGCGGGTAACCCAGATTGCGAAATGATTTATCGTTTGTGTCCGGCGGCGGCTGGTTCGACGGCAGCAACACGGTGCGAGGAACTGCCACTCCGATTTTTGTTGCGAGCGCGTTGTTGAAAAATTTTTCGTCCGCGCTCCACCAAAACGGATTGTTTACGACAGCTGTCCCAGTGAGTGCTGCATTCTTGAGCCACGCTCGATAAAACGGAACATCCTGCGAAATACGATCTATCACCACGTCGTAACCGCACGGGTCGCCCTGAATCACTTTGTCGATCCTGACAAACTCCGCGACGATATCTTTGCCGCCGGTCTTTTGATTCACCCGCTCGACGAACGCCGGCGGAAAACTGTGTTCCTGGCCAAAAAGAATTGCTATTTTCTTCATAAGTGTCTCGCTGTCATTCCGAGCGAAGCCGGAGGCGAAGTCGAGAAATCTCTGGATACAGCAAGAGAAGTTTCGACTGCGCTCGAGATGGCAGAAAAAGAAAGCGAGTCCGCCAACTCTCGGTTAACACCCGCTTCAGCCCGGTGCTCGCCGCGCATGCGAATGAAGCCGTTTTAGCGGCTTTGTCCAGATCGCGAGTAGCGGGAGATCAATGAAATTTGAGCGAGCTGTCTCGTGCCGCTAATCCCACTTAACGAACGCGGCAGTTTGAATCCATCTCTCGAAACCAATAAGATAGGCCATGGTTAAGAAATTGCTGCACACGCGCTATCGGGTACACGACTTGGAGGAAACGGTTTCTTTCTACAAGGATGTCCTCGGCCTCGAAGAGCTTCGACGACAAACCTCCGGTCGCGGGTCGCAACTCGTATTTTTAAGGGCGCCCGGCAGCGAAGAGGAAATTGAGATTTGCAAATTTGACGAGAGCGGGCCGGTAACGGTTGGCCCGGACCTTACGCATCTCGCTTTTGAAGTGGACGACTTGGACAAGTTCGCGAAGCACGCCGCGGCGAAAGGTTATCCATTATCGGATGGGCCGCATGCAAGCGGTATCGGCAAGATTGCCTTCATCGATGCACCGGAAGGGTACGAGATCGAACTAATCGAGCGCAGCAAGAAATCGTAGCTGTGTCATTCCGAGCGAAGCGAGGAACATGACATAGGAGCATGGTTACACAGATTACCCTGCATGACGCGACAACCCTCGAGAGATCCTTCGCTTTGCTCAGCATGACAGAGGAGGGAACATGCGGCTACGTTCAAATTGGATTACTGCGTCAGTTTAAAAATCACCCGTAACGCTTGCGTGGGTAAAAGTTTTGTCGCTAATTTCCCGTCCATGATGTGGCGCAAGCGAATTTGGCTCCTTTGCGCATTTGTCCTCGTTTCGGCACTCGGCGCTTGGGCGCAGGAGGGTGTCGACCCGGAGGCCGTGCGGCCGAGCGGGGTCTCCGGGCCGGTTCGAAAAGCGAAGGCGGTCACAGCCAGGGACACAGATGATGCCGATGTTGAGCCTACTCCCGCTCGCAAGACGAAGTCGTCGAAATCGACTCATGCTCAATCACACCGGAAACGTGCAAAGGCTAAAGAAACCGAAGAAACACTTCCCGCGCCGACCGAGTACACTCCCGAAGGTATACCGAAAACCAGCGCGGCTTCCGTGATCGTGGTCGACGCAAACACGGGCAAAACATTGTACGAAAAAAACGCGGACCAAATCCGACCGGCGGCGAGCACGCAAAAATTGCTGACAGCTCTCATCGTGGCGGAGAGCGGTTTTCTGGACCGGCCGGTCACAGTGCAACCGGTAGATACGATGGCTGAGCCGGTGAAGTTGAACATCAAAGCGGGCGACACGTATCAGCGGATCGATCTCCTGCGGGCTTTGCTGGTGAAAAGTCCCAATGA
>Ga0066708_10000204_pt1 | contig 13800 bp, 14 predicted proteins | sample GraSoiAngelo_157_FD_66504 | JGI IMG/M metagenome (GOLD analysis project Ga0066708, IMG submission 66504) | Grasslands soil microbial communities from the Angelo Coastal Reserve, California, USA - 14_1009_16_20cm | ecosystem: Environmental > Terrestrial > Soil > Grasslands | place: USA...
ATCGAGCAGGGATTCATGACGACCGTGCACGCGTACACGGCCGACCAGCGTCTCCAGGACCTGCCGCACGAGGATCTGCGCCGCGCCCGTGCTGCCGCGCTCAACTTGATCCCGACCTCGACGGGCGCCGCACGCGCGATCGGAGTCGTGATGCCGGACCTGAAAGGGAAGGTCGACGGGATGTCCATGCGGGCGCCGGTCCCCGACGGGTCGGTTGTCGATCTGGTCGTCCAGGTCGCGCGCGAGACGAACGTGGACGAGGTGAACGAGCTCTTCCGCAGCGCCGCCGATAGCGGGCCGCTCGAAGGTCTGCTCGCCTACAGCGACGAGCCGCTGGTCTCCCAGGACATCGTCGGGTCTGCGTTCTCCTGCACGTTCGACAGCGAGCTGACGATGGTGCACGGCCGTCTGGTCAAGGTCTTCGGCTGGTACGACAACGAGTGGGGCTACAGCTGCCGGCTCGTCGACCTCGTCTCGAAGATGGGCGCCTCGTTGCCCAGGGCCGAGGCCGCAGCGACAGCCTAGTGCCTCATCCGGTAATGCCGCCGCCCTTCTGGGTCGCGAGCACCAAGCCAGAGGCCGCACTCCGCTCGCAGTCAAGGCTTGCAGCCTTGGCAAGAGGGAGGGTGGACTCTGGCGCCGCGTGATCGTGGGCCAGCAGCCGGCATGTATTGCTGGATGGGGCACTAGGTGCAGCACCCGCGTTCCGTCCGCGACGCCGACGTCGCCGGCAAGCGCGTGCTCGTGCGGTCGGATCTGAACGTGCCGCTCGAAGACGGGCGCGTGGCGGACGAGACGCGGATCGAGGCATCGCTGCCGACGCTGCGGCTGCTGCTCGAGCGAGGCGCCGCGGGCATCCGCGTCTGCTCGCACCTCGGCCGCCCCAAGGGGCCGGATCCCGCCTTCTCGATCGAGCCCGTGCGCGCCCGCCTGCGCGAGCTGCTGCCCGACGAGCGGATCGAGGTGCTCGAGAACACCCGCTTCAACCCCGGAGAGACGAAGAACGACCCCGGGTTCGCGCACGAGCTCGCCGACGGCTGCGACCTGTTCGTCCAGGATGCATTTGGCTCGGTTCACCGCGCACATGCCTCCACAGTCGCCGTCGCGGAACTCCTGCCGGCCTACGCGGGCCTGCTGCTCGAGCATGAACTGGAGCAGCTCGGCAGGCTTCTCGGGGACGTCGAGCGGCCGTTTGTGCTCGTCTCCGGAGGCGCGAAGGTCGAGGACAAGCTCGGCGTCCTGCGAAAGCTCGGCGGCAAGGCCGACCGCGTCCTGATCGGCGGCAAGATGGCCGAGCAGCTGCGGGAGCGGAATCCGCTCGACTTCGAGGTCGTTCTCCCCGACGACGTGGTCGCTGCCGCTTCGTTCGACGCGCAGGCTGATTCGAGGATCTCGCGCTTCGACTCACTGCCCGAGGGCTGGCTTGGCCTCGACATCGGCCCGGAGACGCGGAAGCGCTTCGGCGCGGAGCTCTCACAGGCGAAGACGATCTTCTGGAACGGCCCGATGGGTGTCTTCGAGTGGCCGCGTTTCGCGGCAGGAACGAGAGCGGTTGCAGAGGCCGTTGCCGGGGCGGACGCGTTCTCGGTCGTCGGCGGGGCCGACTCGATCCGAGCCCTGAACGAGCTCGGACTCACCGACCGCGTTTCGTGGGCGTCCACGGGCGGCGGCGCCGCTCTCGAGCTCCTCGAGGGCAAGGAGTTGCCGGGGATAGCGGTTCTTCCGACCGCATGACCATCGACGTTGAACGCGCCCGCCGCGAGACGCCCGGCTGCGACCACGTGACGCACCTCAACAACGCGGGCTCGGCCCTGCCGCCTCAGCCGGTGCTGGACGCCGTCGTCGGCCATCTCGAGCTCGAGGCGCTCACGGGCGGCTACGAGGCGCACGAGCAGAACGAGGCGGCGATTGAGCGCTTCTACGGCGCCGCGGCGGAGTTGCTCGGCGCCCGCCCCGAGGAGATCGCGTTCTCGTCGAGCGCTACGCGCGCGTGGGACATGGCCTTCTACGCCTTTCCGTTCGAGAGCGGCGATCGGATCCTGACGGCCGTCGCCGAATACATCAGCAACTACATCGCCTATCTCCAGATCGCCGAGCGAACGGGCGTCGAGGTCGTCGCGGTGCCGAACGACGAGCACGGGCAGGTCTCCGTCGACGCGCTTCGCGAGCTCGTCGACGAGCGCGTGAAGCTGATCGCGATCACGCACGTGCCGACGAACGGCGGCCTCGTCAACCCCGCCGCCGAGATCGGCGCGGTCGCCCGCGAAGCCGGAATCCCGTACCTGCTCGACGCCTGCCAGTCGGTCGGCCAGCTTCCGGTCGATGTGGCGGAGATCGGCTGCGACGTCCTCTCGGTGACCGGCCGCAAGTACCTACGGGGACCGCGCGGCACCGGGCTTCTCTACGTGAGCTCGACCCTGCTCGAACGTCTCGAGCCGCCGTTCCTCGACATGCGCGCCGCTGACTGGGTCGAGCCGGACCGCTATGAGTTGCGCCCCGACGCGCTCCGTTTCGAGGAGTGGGAGCAGTCCTATGCAACGAAGATCGGCCTCGCCACCGCGATCGACTACGCGCTTGGCTGGGGAGTCGACGCGATCTGGGAACGCGTCGTCGCGCTCGGCGACAACTTGCGCGCGCGGCTCGGCGAGGTCGAAGGAGTGACGGTTCGCGACCTGGGCGCCGTTCGCTGCGGGATCGTCACCTTCACGTTGGACGGTGTCGAGGCGAGCGAGCTGAAGGATCGCCTCGCGCGCGAGCGCATCAACGTCACCGTCTCGCCGCCTTCCTCGACGCTCCTCGACTCGACCGCGCGGAGCCTGCCGGAGCTCGTCCGCGCCTCGGTTCACTACTACAACACGGACGAGGAGATCGACCGCTTGGTCGACCACGTCAGCTTCACTAACGCTGCGTAGGGTCGAGAAGACGCTCTTCGGGCCGAGCTCCGGCGCCGATCAGCAGGCCGCGCAAGTTCAGTAGCCGAGCGCGAACGAGGTCAGGGAGAAAGTCTGGTTCGTCATAAGATCGCGCGGTGCTGATCGCGGGCAACTGGAAGATGTACAAGGGGCCGGGCGAGACGCGAGAGTTCTGCGCCGCGTTCGCGCCGCCGGACGGCGTCGACGCGGTTCTCTGCCCCCCTTTCGGCTCGCTCGGCGCCGGCGTCGCGAGCGGCCACACGATCTACGCCCAGAACGTGCACTGGGCGGACGAAGGCGCTTTCACGGGCGAAGTGTCGACCAGCATCCTGCTCGAGCTCGGCGTTCGAGGCGCGATCGTGGGCCACTCTGAGCGCCGCCAGTATTTCGGCGAGACCGACGAGACCGTGCAGATGCGCGCGCAGCACGCCCTCGAAGCGGGTCTGGGCGTGATCGCCTGCGTCGGGGAGCTCGAGGCCGAGCGCGAGCGGGGCGAGACCGAGGACGTTCTCCGGCGGCAGGTCGGTGTGCTCTCGCCCCACGAGCACCTCGTCGTCGCCTACGAGCCGGTCTGGGCGATCGGTACCGGCAAGACGGCGACGCCCCAGATCGCGCAGGAAGCGCACGCCTTCATCAAGTCGCTGCTCGATGCTCCGGTGCTCTACGGCGGCTCCGTGAAGCCTGAGAACGCGGAGGAGCTGCTGGCGCAGCCGGACGTCGACGGCGCGCTCGTCGGCGGCGCCTCGCTCGAGGTGGAATCGTTCGCGGCGATTTGCGAGACGGCGGCCCGACTTTCCCGCTCGTAGCCCTCGTCATCCTCGACGGGTGGGGCTGCGCGCCTCCGGGTCCCGGGAACGCGGTCGAGCTCTCCGACACGCCGGTCTTCGACGCGCTCTGGGCCCGCTACCCCCACACGACGCTCGACGCTTCCGGCCGAGCGGTTGGTCTTCCGGAGGGGCAGATGGGCAACTCCGAGGTCGGCCACCTGACGATCGGCTCGGGGCGCATCCTCGACCAGGATCTCCAGCGCGTGAACCGCGCGATCGAGGAGGGCTCGTTCTTCGAGAACGCCGCCCTCGTTGGGGCGTTCGAGCGGGCGAAGCACCGCGGCACGAACGTCCACCTGCTCGGGCTCGTCTCCTACGGCGGCGTCCACTCGCACATCGACCACCTGCGCGCGCTGCTCGAGCTGGCGCGGCGGCAGGGGATGGCGGAACGCACGTTCATCCACCCGTTCACCGACGGCCGCGACGTTTCCCCGCACGCCGCGCTGCGGGATCTCGCGGAGCTGCCGCAGGCGACGATCGCCAGCGTCGCGGGCCGCTACTACGCCATGGACCGTGACCAGCGCTGGGACAGGACCGAACGGGCGTACGAAGCGCTCTGCGTGGGCCGGCGTAAACAGGCCCATAGCGTGTTGGAGTATGTGCAAGCGAGTTACGACAGGCGCGTAACAGACGAGTTCGTCGAACCGGCCGCGATCGAAGAGCGGCCGCGGCTAGGGCCAGGTGACGCCGCGATCTTCTTCAACTTCCGCCCCGATCGCGCCCGCCAACTCACGACGAAGCTCGTCGACGCCGGCTTCGATCTCACGACGATGACGCGATACCAAGAGGGTTTCCCTTGCCCGGTGGCGTTCGAGGAGCAGAACGTCGCGGAGACGATGGCCGAGGTGCTCGCCGAGCACGGCGCGCGCCAACTGCATGTCGCCGAGACGGAGAAGTACGCCCACGTCACCTACTTCTTCAACGGCGGGCGCGAGGACGAGTGGCCGGGCGAGGCCCGGATCCTCGTCCCGAGTCCCCGAGACGTGCCGAGCTACGACCACAAGCCGGAGATGTCGGCTCGAGAGGTCGCCTCCCGTTTCTGCGACGAGATCGGAACGGGCTACGCATTCGCGGTCGTCAACTTCGCGAACCCAGACATGGTCGGCCACACGGGATCGATTCCGGCGGTGACGAAAGCGGTCGAGACGACCGACAAGTGCCTCGGCGAGGTCGTCGAGGCCGTGGAGGCCGCCGGCGGCGTCAGCCTGATCACCGCCGACCACGGCAATGCCGAGCAGATGCTCGAGGCAGACGGCACGAGTCCACACACGGCGCACACCTCCAATCCGGTTCCGCTCGTCCTCACCGACGAGCGGATCGCTTTGGCCGCAAAGGGCGAACTTTCCGATCTCGTACCGACTGCGCTCGACCTCTTGGGCTTTGCCCAACCTTTACAGATGAGCGGGAAATCCCTGCTGAGGTGAGAAAGACCCGGGCTATACTCCGCCAGCCTTGTCACTAGCCCAGCCCGACTTTGGCGTCCTTCGGAAGGCACAGCGTGGCGACGAGCGAGCCTTCTCGCTGATCGTCCGGGCGTACGAAATTCCGGTCTTCAACTACGTCCTGCGCCTCGTTGGTGACCGCGCTCTGGCCGAGGATTTGACCCAGGAGGTGTTCATTCGCGTCTTCCAGGGTTTGCCGAAGTTCTCGCTCCGTTCGAAGTTCACCACCTGGCTCTTCCAGGTGACGAAGAACCGCGTCTTGGACGAGCTCCGCGCCAGCGAGCGCCGGCCGCGGGCGCTGGTTGCGCTGGACGACGCGCCGCCGCTCGAGGTCCTCGATGCGCCGGCCGAGCAGGCCGAGACGATCCAGGCGCTCTGGACTGCCGTCGACGCGCTGAACACCGACCTGAAGATGGCGTTGCTGTTGCGTGACGTGGTCGGGCTCTCGTACAACGAGATCGCCGATTCGCTCGACACGACGCTTGCCACCGTCAAGTGGCGGATCTTCAAGGCGCGCGAGGAAGTCCAGCTCTCGCTCGCACGCGAGGGCATCACGTTCGGCCGTCAGGCCGATGTGATTCCGCTCAGCAGGTAGTCAGAGACCTTCCCTGAGTCGCGCCGCGAGCGGCTCGGGCAAGCCGGCCTCGCGCATCTCGGCCTGGGTGCGCTCGATCGGATAGTCGACCCGGTGAAATGCGGCCCGGCGCTCGGGCTCGAGCAAAAGGTAGGCGGCTCGCGGATCGCCGTCGCGGGGCTGGCCGACCGAGCCGGGATTCAGCAGCCTGCGGGCGCCCTCCAGCGCCACGGTCGTTCCGCCACGGGCCAAGCCGCCGCCGAGCTCGTCGCCCTCGAGCTCGATCGCCAGTGGCACATGGCTGTGGCCGACGAGCACGAGCGGCTGGGACGTCGCGTTCAGGGTCCACCAGGCCGCCTCCTCGTCGAGGACGTACTCCCAGACCGGGTCACGCGCGCTGCCGTGGAAGAGGTCGACGCCGTCGCGGTGCGAGCTCGGCTCGAGGCCGGTGAGGAATTCGCGCGCATCGTCTGCCAGGACGCTTTGGGTCCAGCGCGCAGCCGCGGCGGCGTCGCTGGCGAAATCGTGAATCGACAGGGCGCCGAGCACGACAAGGTCGTGGTTCCCGGCCAGGCAGAGATCCGCATGCGCGGCGACCACGCGGCAGCACTCGTTCGGCTGCGGCCCGTAGCCGACCAGATCTCCGAGGCACCAGAGCTCGTCGGGCTGCTCGGTCGCGATTGCGTCGAGAACGGCGTCGAGAGCGTGCCGGTTACCGTGGACGTCCGAAATGACCGCGACGCGTTTGCTCAAGGGCGCCACGATAGTCCTCGCCGTCGCGGCCTGGCTCATAGCGGCCACGTTGCTCTGGCGGACGAACGTCCCCGCCGATCTACACCGACCGCGAGTCGACGCCTCGGCGTACTTCTCCGCTTCAGAGCTGCATCGGGCGGAGCGGTACAGCTCGGTGGGGCGGCTGCTCTTCCTGCTCGGCGTTGCCGTCCAGCTTGCCGTCCTCGGTCTGCTCGCGGTGCTCGGCCGCCGGATCGCGCGGGGCTTTGCCCTCGGCGAGATCGGCGCCGGAATCATGATCGGCGTCGCCGTGTACCTGTTCGTCACGATCGCGACCCTGCCGGTCGGCCTCGTCGGCCTCTGGTGGGACAGGCGCTACGGGATCTCGAAGCAGGAGTACTGGAGCTACGTACTGGGCCAGTGGGATGGAGTTCTCGCGCGGACGGCGACCGTCGCCATCGTGCTCGGCGTCGTGATGTCGCTGGCGCGCAAGTTTCCACGGCGCTGGTGGGCGATCGTCGCACCGATCTTCGTCGCGGTCGGTGCCGTCTTCGTCGTCGTCGGCGCCTTGCTCGCTCCGATCGGGACGCATCCGATTCACGACCCGCCGGTGACGGCGGCCGTTGCGCGCCTCGAGCAGCGCGAGGGCGTGTCCCACACGAAAATCCGCGTCGACGAGGTCAGCGACGAGACGTCGGCGATCAACGGCGAGACAACGGGGCTCGGGCCGACCACGGTCGTGATCCTCTGGGACACGCTGTTCAAGTCGCACCTGAGCGACCGGGCGATCGAGTTCGTCACCGCCCACGAGCTCGGCCACGCCGCTCGCCGCCACATCTGGAAGGGGCTCGGCTGGGGCGTTCTCTTCACCGTGCCATTGACGTTCCTGCTCGCCGAGGCGACCCGCCGCAGCGGCGGCCTGCACCGCGCCGAGGTGGTCCCGTTCGCGCTGCTCGTCGTCTTCGCGCTCAGCCTCTTGGCGACGCCGCTCGAGAACGTCGTCTCGCGGCGTTACGAGGCGGAAGCGGACTGGATGGCACTTCAGGCGACCCGCGACCCCGCCGCCGGCCGCGAGGCGTTCCGCAGCTTCACGCGGATCGACCTGGCGCAGCCGAACCCGCCCGGCTGGTCATATGTCGTGCTGGACGATCACCCGACGGTGCTGCAGCGGCTCGCGATGACCAAAGCCTGGCAGGCTAGGTATCAGACTCGGGCCGCTCGGTCTCGGGCAGGTTCCTGATCCCCTCGCGGGAGGACCACTTCGACCAGGAATCCTCCATCGCGTCGAGCAGCTCGCGCATGAACCGGTTGGACATGTTCACGCGGGCGACGACGACGCCGGGGACGTCTCCCTCCTCGACCTCGTGGTCGATGCGCGCGAACGTGAGCGTGAACTCGTAGTCGGAGAAGCTGATGTTCGCAAAGTTCGCGTAGACGCCCGCAAGATGCTCGGGGTCGAGGTGGATGTTGAGCTGGCGCTCCTGGGCGTCGTCGTCCACGAGCCTACGATACTAATCGCGTGGAGAGCTTCAGCCCGCGCCGGATCGGTTACGCGCTCGCCGCCCTGGCGGCCGTGCTCGCCATCGGGACGGTCGGCTACCGCTGGTCGCTCGGGGAATCGTGGCTGCAGTCCTTCTACCGTGCCGTCGTCACCAGCGCGCTCGTCGGCCTGGACACCGTTCCGAGGAACGACTCGGCGCGACTGCTCTCGATCTTCATGGTCTTCGCCGGGGTGACTATCTTTGCGTTCGTCGCCTCGACGCTGGTCGAGAGCATTGCCCGCGGCGTGCTGACCGGCGCGCTCGCGGAGAAACGAAGGAGGCGGGCGATCGAGAACCTGCGCGATCACTACATCATCTGCGGCTACGGGCGCGTCGGGCAGCAGATCGGCAGTGAGTTCCGGGCCGCCGGTGCCCAGTACGTGGTCGTCGACTTCCATGAGGACGCGCTCGGCGCGGCCCGAGAGCGCAACGACTACTTCATCGAGGGCGACGGGACGGACGAGGACGACCTCGACGCCGCCGGGCTGGCGCGCGCACGCGGGCTGGTCGCGTCGTCCGACTCGGACGCGGACAACCTCTACATCACGCTCTCCGCTCGCGCCGTGCGGCCCGACCTGCTCGTCGTCGCCCGCGCCTCGAACGCCGCTGCGGCGAAGAAGCTGCGAATCGCCGGCGCCGATCGCGTCGTCCAACCCTACTCGGCGGCCGGGCGCGTGATGGCGAACCTGATGCTGAAGCCGCAGGTGACCGCCTTCATCGACGTGGTCACCTCGGCGGCCGGAGCCGACCTACGCTTCGAGGAGCTCGAGGTTCCCGCCGGCTGGGCGCAGGCGGGAAAGACGATCGGCGAGCTTCGCATCCGCGGCAAGACGGGCGCCGTGATCGTGGCGGTGCGCAAGCGCGACGGTCACTTCGAGACGACGCCCGACCCCGATCTGCCGCTCGAAGCCGGCGACGTGATGATCGCCGCGGGGACCGACGAGGAGCTCCGCGCCCTCGAAGAGCTGTTCAGGTCGGCCGAGGCCATTGCCGGCCGCTGATCCGGTCGCTCGCCTCGCGGCGGAGCTGAGCGACGCCGTCGGCGCACCGATCGAGCTCGAGCGCCCGGGCGATCCGGCGCACGGCGACTACGCCACGAATGCGGCGCTCCGGCTCGCTCCCGAGCGCCGACAGTCGCCCCGGGAGCTGGCCGAGGAGATCGCCGCCAGCATGGCGTCGGCACCCGGGGTCGAGCGAACGGAGATCGCCGGGCCCGGCTTCGTGAACCTCTGGCTGACGGACGCCTGGCTGGTCGACGCGCTCGCCGCGATCGTCGAGCGGGGGCGCGATTTCGGCGTCGGCGAACCCGCCCGCCGTGAGCGGATCCAGGTCGAGATGGTCTCGGCGAATCCGACCGGCCCGATCACGGTGGCCGCGGCGCGGAACGGGGCTTACGGCGACTCAGTAGCGCGGCTGCTGGAGTTCGCCGGCCACCAGGTCGAGCGCGAGTACTACTACAACGACTCCGGCACGCAGATGGAGAAGTTCCGCGCCTCGGTCGAGGCGCGGCGCCGCGGGGAGGAGCCGCCCGAGGACGGCTACCACGGCGCGTACGTGGAGGAGCTGGCCGCGAGTGACGAGGATCCCGTCCCGCGCATGCTCGAGCAGGTCGAGCGAACGCTCGACCGCTTTCGCGTCCACTTCGACTCCTGGGCCTTGCAGAGCGAGCTCGAGGGCCGCCTCGATGAGTTCCTGCCGAGACTCGACACGTACGAGAAGGACGGCGCGATCTGGGCGCCGTCCTCGAAGTACGGGGACGACGACGATCGCGTTCTCGTCCGCTCGCCGGAGAGGGGAGGCGGACCGACCTACCGCGCCGCAGACGTCGTCTATCTCGCCCACAAGCTCGAGCGCAGCTTCGACCGGGCCGTCTACGTGCTCGGCGCCGACCACCACGGCACCCGCAGGTGGTACGCGGCCGTCGCGCAGATGCTCGGCTACGACCCGGCCCGGATCGAAGTCCTGCTCTACCAGCTCGTCCACCTGACGAGCGGCGGAGAGCAGCGGACGATGTCCAAGCGGCGCGGCGACGTCGTCTTCCTCGACGACTTCATGGACGAAGTGGGGGTCGACGCCGCCCGCTGGTACCTAGTCAATCGCGGGCCGGACCAGACGATCGAGATCGATGTCGACCTGGCCGCGGAGCGGAGCCAGAAGAACCCCGTCTACTACGTCCAGTACGCGCACGCCCGCATTGCCGGGATCCTCCGCAACGCCTCCGCGGAGCAGAATGACGACCTCTTGCCGAGCGAGCCCCTGGCGCCCGAGGAGCGCGACCTGATCAAGCGGCTGCTGGAGTTTCCGGCGACCGCCGCCGAGGCGACGGAGCGCCGCGGCCCGCAGGGGATTCCGGTCTATGCGATCCGTGTCGCCGACGACTTCCACCGCTTCTATCACGAGCACCGCGTGCTCGGGAGCAACGCGGAGGCCTTCCGGCTCGCGCTCGTTCGCGCGACCCAGAACGTGATCGCTCGCTGTCTCGACCTGGTGGGAGTCGAGGCGCCCGAGCGGATGTAAGGGATAATCGCGGCATGGCCGTCGCCGAGCGAACGAGCGGCGGGAGGGGCGCGCCGGTGCGCCCCGACCGCAACCTGGCGCTCGAGCTCGTCCGCGTCACCGAGTCGGCCGCGATGGGCGCGGGTCGCTGGGTCGGACGGGGCGACAAGATCGCCGCCGACCAGGCCGCCGTCGACGCGATGCGGGCGATGCTCGACTCTGTCTCGATGGACGGCGTGGTCGTCATCGGCGAAGGGGAGAAGGACGAGGCGCCGATGCTCTATAACGGCGAGTCCATCGGCGACGGCACCGGCCCGCAGGTTGACGTGGCCGTCGATCCGCTCGAAGGGACGCGGTTGACCGCGTTGGGGCAGCCGAACGCGATCGCGGTAATCGCGGTCGCCGAGCGCGGGACGATGTTCTTCCCGGGCGCCGCGGTCTACATGGAGAAGATCGCGGTCGGGCCCGAGGGGATCGACGTGATCGATATCAACGCTTCGCCGACGGAGAACGTGAACGCAGTCGCGGAGGCGAAGGGCGTCTCGCAGCGCGCGATCTCGGTGGTCGTGCTGGAGCGCGATCGCCATGACGAGCTGATCGCCGAGCTGCGCGAGGCAGGGGCGAAGGTGAATCTGATCCGCGACGGCGACGTCGCGCCGGCGATCGCGGCAGCCCAGGGTGGGACCGGGGTGGACATGCTCTACGGCGTCGGCGGAACGCCCGAGGGTGTCATCTCGGCGGCGGCGCTGAAGTGCGTCGGCGGCGGGATCCAGGGCAAGCTGTGGCCGCGGAACGCCGAGGAGCGGCAGCAGCTCGTCGACGCAGGGCTCGATCCGGACCGCGTGCTGACCACCGACGACCTCGTCTCCGGCCAGGACGTGTTCGTCGCCGCCACAGGTGTGACGACGGGCGCGCTGCTCCGCGGCGTGCGGTACCTCCCGAACGGCGCGATCACGGACTCGATCGTGATGCGCTCGCGCTCGGGCACGGTGCGCCGGATCGAGGCGAGCCACGCGCTCGACAAGCTCGAGCTCTTCACCGGGCGCGAATACCGGTAGCGCGTAACGAACTCGCGGTTGACGCGACTGAGCGGCATGCGCCGAATGCCCCTTCTCGTCGTGGTAGCCGCGGTCGCGATGATGTTCGCGCCGGCCGGGATGTCGCGTGAAACGGCGGCTCCGACGCTGACGGTCAAGTCATCCGCTTTCGGCCGTGTCCTCTTCGACGGCCGCGGCTACGTGCTCTACGCCTTCACCCACGACGCGAAGGGCCGTAGCGTCTGCTACGGCGCCTGCGCCAGGGCCTGGCCCGTCTACTACGCGAAGGGTGCGCTACGCGCGGGCACCGGCGTCAGGCGCTCGCTGCTTGGCACAATCCGGCGCCGAGACGGCCGCCGCCAGATCACGTACGGCGGCCGGCCCCTCTACTACTACGTCGGCGACACCAAGGCAGGGCAGATCCGCTGCCAGAACGCGGTCGAGTACGGCGGCACGTGGCTCGTCGTCAGGCCGAGCGGCAGGCTCGTTCGCTAGGCCGGCACCGCTTCTCGCTCCATCTCCGGCGCGTACATGCCGGTCCGCGCGGCGCCGTTCATCTTGGCCCGGTGGTAGTAGGCCCGCTGCGCGGCCTCCACGTTCTCCGGCTTGCCGACCCAAGCTTTGAGTGCCGGCGCCTGCAGGGCGCGCCCGTACGAGAACGAGAGCTGCCATGGATGCGGCCCCCGTGCGTTCATCGCGTTCAGGTGTGCCGTCGCGTCCTCGTCCGACTGTCCGCCGGACAGGAAGACGACACCGGGGACCGCCGCAGGTACGTGCTTGTAGAAGCACTCGAGCGTCACCTCGGCGACCTCGTCCACCGAGGCGCGATCCGACGCTTCGTAGCCGGACAGGACCATGTTCGGCTTCAACAGCGTGCCGCGGAAATCAAGCCGCTGGTCGTGCAGCTCCGTGTAGACCGCCTGCAACACTCGGCCGGTCGCCTTCCGGCTCTGCTCGATCGTGTGCGTGCCGTCCTGCAGCACCTCGGGCTCGACGATCGGGACGAGGTCGGCGTCTTGGCAGAGCGCCGCGTAACGGGCCAGCGCGTGTGCGTTCGTCCAGACGCAGTACTCGCTCGGCTTCTCGGCGTCGATCGAGTACGTCGCGCGCCACTTCGCGAAGCGGGCGCCGAGCTCGCGGTACTCCTCGAGCCTCGCCCTTAGGTCGTCGAGACCCTCCGTGACCGTCTCGCCGTCGGTCAGAGCCAGCGGCTTTGCGCCCTTGTCGACCTTGATCCCGGGGATGATCCCCTTGCTCTCCAGCAGTTTCGGGAACGGCGTTCCGTCCGAGGCCGACTGGCGGATCGTCTCGTCGAACAGGATCACTCCGGAGATGAACTCTTCGGCGCCCTCGGTCGCGAAGAGCAGCTCGCGGTAGGCGCGCCTGTTGTCCTCGGTCGACTCGACTCCGATCGAGTCGAAGCGCTTCTTGATCGTCCCGTCGCTCTCGTCGGCGGCGAGGATCCCCTTGCCCTCGGCGACGAGCGCCTGTGCGGTCGATTGCAGCTGCTGCACGTCCATCGTTCGTCCTCCTTCGGAGCTCTCGGCGACTCGATTATCCCGCAACGTACGCGTTTGCAACCGGGCCGAGCTCAGCCGTCGTCTTCGGCCGCCGCGGGCTCGAGCCCGCGGAGGAGCCTGTCGGCGCGTCGCAACTCGTCTGCCGAGGCCGGCTCGAGCGAGCCGGCGCTGATCCACCACGCCGGGTGGATCTCGTTCCAGCCGTGTGCGGTGTCGTCGACCCAAGGGCCCACCACCTCGATGCGCTGCCCCTCCTCCGGAACCAACACGCGCGAGCGGTCCCAGGGGATGATCTCGACTATCAGCGTGCCGCCGACCCGCGCGTTGCCCGACGAGAGCAGCCCTTCCTGGCCGCGATCGAGCCGCAGCTCGATGTGGACGTCGCCGTCGTAGAGCTCGGGCTTGACCTTCTCGACGGTGCCTACCGCGACCCGGCAGCGGCTCTTCACCTTCAGCCGCTGAGGGTGGTAGACGCCGACGAGCGGCGAGCCCGACCGGCAGTGCGGAGACGGCGGCGGCCCGGCCCGGCGCAGGGAGCAGCCGCCGCTGATGAGCACGACAAGGGCGAGCGGAAGCAGGCGACGCATCCGAGCCACCGTGCCCGAACGAGGGCCGTGGCGAAAGCCGCTCTTTTAGCCAGGTCTTGGGTCGCTTGCGATGCCGCTAGATCAAGGCGCCCGCAGGCTGCGACCGTCCATCGTCACGCGTCGCCGGTTGTC
>Ga0066708_10000207_pt1 | contig 13756 bp, 13 predicted proteins | sample GraSoiAngelo_157_FD_66504 | JGI IMG/M metagenome (GOLD analysis project Ga0066708, IMG submission 66504) | Grasslands soil microbial communities from the Angelo Coastal Reserve, California, USA - 14_1009_16_20cm | ecosystem: Environmental > Terrestrial > Soil > Grasslands | place: USA...
GTGATCGGAACGTCGGAGGCGGAACCACGAATGAACTTGATCAGCGCGTTGAGTGAGAGCGCCAGCTCATCGAGCTGGGCCTCGACGTCGTCGGCCGGTGCGTCGAGCAGAAAAGTCCGAAAGAACCGCGGCCGCCCTCGTGCCATGAGCACCAGGGTGGCCTCCGCCGCTCCCCACTCCAGAAGCAGCCCATCGGCCACGCCCATGCCGCGCGCCAGGGCCAGGGGCTTCAAGTCCATCCGCTCGACCTGCAGGCCAGCCGCAGCCACTGCCGCAATCAGCGCATCGATCATCTCCCGCCTGGCGGCAGCGAGGTAGACGGCATAGCCGTCGGCATCCCGGATCGCGTTCCAGGCGAAGTACACGTCGGCAGCGGTCATCGGCACCTGCCGGCGGCCCTCGAACATGACCGCACGACTGAGCTCGCTATCTCGAAGGGCGGGCAATCGGAAATCTCGGAAGGCCGTGCCGGTTTCCGCGATGGCGACCCGGGCGCGGGTCGCGGTGAAGCCACCCGCCTCGACAGCACCGCGGACGGCTGCCGTCAGCAATGGGGTAGGCATGCCGTCAATGAGGGCGCCATCGGGAAGGAGGACTTCAGCGTGATAGGTGAGGAGGCGACCATCGGCCTCCATCAGCTTCAGCTCTCGAGCCCCAAGATCGATCGCGCAGACGCGAGTCACTGAAAGCTTTCCCAGGTGACGACTGACGACGTGCCTACCTCAGTGATGAGTGCGGTGAGCGTTCGATTCGTGCCGTTCGCCGTTATCGTGATGTTCCAGGTCGCGCCGTTGCCATGGCAGGGATTGCCCTTGCTGATTCCGACATTGACCGTAATGGCCCCGGTGGCATAGTTGAGGGTCAGCGTGCTGGTCTTGGGAGCATTGCAGCCGTTTCCATTCTTGTCGTCGATGACCTGCATCGCATACGCAAGACCGGCGTCCAGCGCATAGGTCGAGCGAGTATCCGCGCGCACGCTCCCCAGCCCGAGGAAGGCCGCGCTGGCTAGACTGAGTGCGGCCCATACCATCAGGAGGAAGGCGGCCACGAAGGCCAGCACCACGAGAAGCGCCTGCCCGCGTTGGCGAGCCAAGCGTTTAGGCATCAGACACACCCACCCGGCCGGTTGCTCACGTTCAGGAGGACCGCCGCCGCTCCGGTCGCGGAGGGCAGGATGCTCAGCGTGCCGTAGCAACTAACGGGCGCCCAGCTGATGGCGACCGTTCTCATCCCCCGGGCGATGACCTGGGCGGAGCCGGCCGTGCGAACCAGATTGTTGCTACCGTCGATGCTGTAGGTGACGTTGACTGGGGGCGACCCGTACGTGAAGGTAATGGGGTTGCCTGCCGAGACGGTGCCGGTCGGGCGGCTCGTTGTGTTTGCGCTGTTCAGGTCTCGGGTCAGCCACAGGCTGGCTTCGCTGACCGCGGCGTCGGCCGCGATCACCCGCGCCTCGTTGCTGATCGCCCGATAGCCGACGAGGAAGGTGCCCGCCATTGCCAGGCTCACGATGGTGAATATGGCGATGCTGACCATCACCTCGACCAGCGTGAAGCCCCGCTGCCCGCCCATCATGGCTGCTCCTTCATGAAGATCAGCACTTCACTCGATCCGTTCGGCCCGCGAACCGTGAGGGTGATCTTCTGCAGGCCCACGTCGGGGTTGCCGGCATTGAAGTTTGGTGGGTTGGTCAGAGCGCTGTAGTAGAGGACCTGATAGGCGAAGGTGTAACCGCTAACGGCGGGGATGTTCTGATATACGGTCGTGTTACCTGCCGGTGGCGGGCCCGGCGAGTAGACCTGGCTCTTGATGTACTCGGCTTCCGAGCGGGTCAGACGGTCGAGCGTCGTCTCCTGCTGATGCCGGTTGGCGGCGAGGGTGATCGCGGAGAAGGCGCTGAGGATGGCGACGACGATGATCGCCATTAGCGCGATCGCCACCATGGTTTCGATCAGGCTGAAGCCGCGCTTCGCGGTCATTTCAACGCTCCCACCAGGCCGTACATGGCGGAGATCAATGACACGGCGATGAAACCGACCATGATGCCCACCGCCACCGTCATCACCGGCTCGATCAGCGACGTCATCGCCCGGATTCGATACTCGAGCTCCTCTTCGTAGAACTCGGCGGCCTGCTCCAGGTAGGTATCCAGCGTTCCCGTCTCCTCGCCGACGCGAACCATCTGGGTCAGCATCGGCGGAAAAAGGTGCGTGCGGATCAGCGGCCCGGCAAACCCCTCACCGCTCGTCATCTGCTCCTTCACCGTGGTCAGTCCTCGCTGGAAGACCCTGTTGCCGGTGCTGGCGATAACCGCCTCGAAGGTCTGCCCCAACGGCACCCCGGCTTTCAACACCATGGCCAGCGTCCGGGCAAAGCGATTCAACACGGCCGACAGAACGATTGGCCCCAGGATCGGCACCCGGATGGAAAGTTGGTCTTTGACGTAGGCCCCGCGTGCGGTTCGCAGCGCGAGGACGATGCCGCCGGCCGCGGCGACGACGACGGCTCCGATGACCAGCCCCCACCGGCGCGTGAAGTCCACGATCCCGATCAGGATCCGTGTCGATAACGGCAGCTCCACCCGAAACTCCGCGAAGATCCGTGTAAAGGCCGGAAGCGCGAAGAAGACAAGGATGATGACGACGCCCGTCGCCACCACCAGGATGACGGCCGGGTAGATTAGCGCCGCCTGAACCCGGCGTACCGTGTTCAGATCGCGCCGTAAATATCCGGCCAGCTCCGTCAGGGTTGCTTCGAGGTTACCGGTGAGCTCGGCAACCCGCACCAGGTCGACGTACAGCGTAGGGAAGACTTTGGGGTGCTTTACCAGCGCCTCAGAGAGGTTCTGTCCGCGCTCGAGATCATCCAGCACGGCCAGGATCACGCGCTTGAACAGCGGTGACGCGGTCTCCTGAGCGATGGTTCCCAGCGCCCGGCTCATCGGCACACCGGCGCCGACAAACGTCGCCAGCTGCCGGGTGAACAGGATGATGTCGGCCCGGGAGATCTGATAGAGGGACGGAAAGTAGTCCGCCATCGTCTTGCGTGGCGGGGCGGGATTGAGCTCGACGATCTTGAGTCCTTCCAACCAGAGGGCTTGTTCGGCGGCAGACGTGCCTTCGGCATCGATCCGCCCCTCGCGCCGTTGCCCGGCCTCGGTGTAGGCCAGGTAGGCATAGCTAGGCATCCATTTCCTCACTCAGGTGAACAGAGCGCATGACCTCACCGATCGTGGTGAGGCCCTCGTCGACCTTCGCCAGGCCGGACGAGCGGAGCGCCGTCATGCCCTGGGCGGTGGCCAGCGTTCGCAGGACCCCTGGCGACGCGTTCCGCAGCAGGAGCCGTTTGATCCCGTCGGTCATACGGAGGACCTCGAAGACGCCGATGCGGCCATGAAAGCCGGTATGGGCACAGAAGGCGCATCCGTTCCCGTGCTTGAAGACCGTGCCCTGACCGCCGATCGCTCGATAGAACTCCAGCTCCTCAGGAGCCGGCTCGTAGGCAAGCGTGCACTCGGGGCAGATCCGGCGAACGAGTCGCTGCGCCAACACGCCGATCACCGCCGAGGTCACCATGAACGATTCGATGCCCATCTCCAGGAATCGGTAGATGGCGCCGATCGCGTCGGTCGCGTGCAGTGAAGAGAGCACCAGGTGACCCGTCAGCGCGGACTGCACGGAGATCTCGGCCGTTTCCTTGTCGCGGATCTCTCCGACGAGAATCGCATCCGGGTCCTGGCGGAGAATGGCGCGCAAGCCGTTCGCAAACGTAATGCCGGCCAGCCGGTTGATCTGAATCTGGTTGACACCCTGGAAGGTGTACTCGACCGGATCTTCGATCGTCATGATGTTCTGCTCGTTACGGTTGAGCTCGTTGAGCGCCGCGTAGAGCGTGGTCGTCTTGCCGCTTCCGGTCGGCCCCGTGACGAGCAGCATGCCGTAGGGCGACTGGACCAGGGCGCGGAACGTCTGGAGCGATGCCGCTGAAAACCCGAGGGTGTCGAGACGCAGGATGGATCGCGACCGCTCCAGGAGGCGCAGCACCACTTTTTCGCCCCAGATGGTCTCGATGGTTCCCACCCGAATGTCGAGCGGCCGGCCATCGACCGTCGTCTGAATCTGTCCGTCCTGGCTGTGGCGCCGGTCGACGATGTCGAGGTTGGCCAGAAGCTTCACGCGCGAGGAGATCGGCGCGGCCAGCGTCGCCGGCAGCCGGGTCGCATCGTGCAGAACGCCGTCGATCCGGAAGCGCACACGCAGGTGATCCTGCTGCGGCTCGATGTGAATGTCCGAGGCTCGCTCTTCCGCTCCCTGGGCGATGATCAGGTCGACGATCTGCACCACCGGCGCGTCTTGCTTGACGTCGGCCAGTCGTCGCGTCGCGAGGGTGGGCCGAAATGTCTCCTCGAAGGAGCGGACGTTGCGGTCCACCCCGGTTCGAAGCTTGTAGGCCTGGGTGATCGCCTTCTCGATGTCCGATCGCACCCCCAGCACCGGCTTGATGCGCCTCCGGGTGAGCACCTTCAATTCGGCGAACAGCGCCAGGTCGCCAGGGTCGACGGTCGCGAGTTCGAGCTCGTCCTTGTCCACCCGTAGGGGCAGGATGGTGTGTTCGCGGGCGTAGGACTCCGAGACCAGGGCGAGGGCATCGTTCTCGATCCGCGTTCGGCTGAAATCGACTTGCGGAACGTTGAAATGCAGACTGAGCACACCGGCGAGCGCCTTTTCGTCGACGAGGCCCTGGGCAAGGAGGATCTGACCCAGCGGGCGGCGCTGCCGCTTTTGCTCAACCAGGGCGGCTTCCAGCTGCTCCGCGGTGAGTAGGCCGTTTTCAAGCAGCAGCTCGCCGAGGCGCTTTTCCTGGCGTAGACCGAACCGCCCGGCAGGCTGGCGCTCCACGGTGCTCACGCGATCGCCCCAGGGATTGGCCCTTCCAGCTGGCGGCGGATCTCTCGGAGCGCGTCCGGCGTGAAGCGCAAGTGCCGGCCCGGGGTGCGGAAAGCGGGCTGAATATCGCCGCGGTTGACGGCGCGGATCAGCGTCGACTTACTGATCCCGAGCCAGCGCGCCGCCTCGCTCGTCGACAGCGCCGGCTTCATGGCTTTCCAACCGGAGCAACCGCGTCAAGTGAGGCAAACCTGCGATTAGGCCGCGAGGCGACGCAACTCCTCCGGATGCTGTGACCGGGCCGCGGCGGCGCCAAAATCGATAAGTCCGGCCTTGACCAATTCGCCCAGGCTTCGCTCCATCGTGTTCATGCCGTCCTTGACCCCGGTCTCCAGCACATTGCGCAGCTGGCGGGTCTTGCCTTCCTTGATCAGGTTCTGGACGGCGATAGAGTTGAGCAGCACCTCGAAGGCCGCGACTCGGCCGGGGCCGTCGCGGCGGGGCAGTAATTGCTGATAGATCACGGCCGCCAGTGTGTTCGAGAGTTGCACCCGGACCTGTTGCTGCTGCTCGGCGGGGAAGACGTCCACCACCCGGTCGACAGCCTGCGCCGTGTCGTTGGTATGAAGGGTGGCCAGGACCAGGTGACCGGTTTCGGCGATCGTGATCGCCGCCGAGATGGTCTCGAGGTCCCGCATCTCGCCGATGAGCAAGACGTCGGGAGATTGGCGGAGGGCTGCCCTCAGTGCGTCCGCGAAAGAGGCGACATCCGAGCCGACCTCGCGTTGCTCGACAATACTGCGCTGGTGCCGGTAGACATACTCGATCGGGTCCTCGATGGTGATCACATGGCAGGGTCGGGTTGCGACGATGTCGTTCACCATCGCCGCCAGGGTGGAGGACTTGCCGGAGCCGGTCGGTCCGGTCACCAGGATCAATCCCTGACCCAGCCGGGTCAGGCCGCGCACCACCATGGGGACGCCGAGCTGATCGAAGTTCGGGATCTGGTACGGAATCAGCCGCAGTGCCAGGCCAACGGATCCCCGCTGTTTGAACGCGTTGATTCGAAAGCGCGCCTGCCCCTTCCAGTTGAAGGAGAAGTCGAGATCGCCCTGTTCCTGGAAGCGGGCCCAGCGCTCGGGCGAGACAACCTCGCGCGCCATCGCTTCGATCTGCTCAGGACGAAGCGGATCGCGGGCGATGGGCACGAGAGCCCCGTCCTTTCGCATGGTCGGCGGCGCGCCGGCCGACAGGATGAGGTCGGACGCCGCCTGATCCAGCAAGACCTGGAGGTAAGCGTCGATGATCAAAGGGTGTGGGTCGGCCTGCGGGCCGGGAGGCGCGATTGATTGCTTGACATCCTGTGCAACCTGCTGGGCGCGGCCTTCTTGCTTCCGCTTGGGGCCGCCCTGGGCAGCTTTTTCGAGGTCGTCCTGGACCGCCTGCCACGGGGAGAGTCGTTGCTCTGGCCGCCCTCGCACTGTCGTACGTGTGGCCACCGGCTGAGTGCGGACGAGCTGGTCCCGGTGATCAGCTATCTGGCTCAACGCGGCCGTTGCCGCGCTTGCGATATCCCGATTGGTCGCGGCGTGCCGATCCGCGAGGGGCTCAGTGGGCTGACCCTTTCCCTCCCGTGGGCCGTCGCCGGCTGCGCCCATCCGGTGTTCGCGCTGGGCATTGGGACCGTCCTGCTGGTGGCGGTCTGGGTCGCGTGGGGGCTGCTGCGACGCCGGGCTCCGAACGCGGGCCACTGAAGCAATTAAGGCCGCAGGCCCGCGTTACCTAGGCAGCCTTGAAGCTGCGGCCGCTGTTCCCTAAAGAAACGCTCGGAATCCGTAAGGTCTTCGGTCTTGTGGTCATGATGGCGGCGGTCGCGGCGGTCGCCTACCTGGAGCGATCCCTCGGCCGCGATCTAGACCTGCGGCTGCTCTACTTTCTCATCGTCCTGTGCGGCGCCATTCTGCTGCCGCGTCTCCTGGCGCTGGCGGTGGCAGTCAGCGTCGCGATCGTGAGCGTGGGTGTGAGCGGCGGCGAGGGCACCAGCCTCGTCATCAATGGACTCACCCATCTCTTGATGTACGGCTACGCCGCCTTGCTGACCAACAACTGGGAACAGGAGCGTCGCCGGCTGATGCGGATGAGCCGCGTGGATGAGCTAACCGGCCTGCATAACCTGCGCGCCCTGCAGGAGCAGCTTCCGACCTGGCTGGGGCCGGCCGCCCGGACCGGCCGGCGGATGGCCGTCCTGATGATGGATGTCGACGGGTTCAAGGCGGTCAACGACCGGCTTGGGCACGGCGTCGGCAATGAGTTGTTGAAGGAGCTGGCAAATCTGCTTCGCTTCGCGGTGCGGGTCGGCGATGAACCGTTTCGATTCGGCGGCGACGAGTTCGTTCTGCTGCTTTCCGATGCCGACGGCGCCGGAGCGCAGGTCGTCGCTCAGCGGATCCAGGACATCTACCGATCGATGGGTCAAACCCTGCGCGGCACCGACGTCGAAGTGTCCTTCAGCATCGGCATCGCCGTGTTCCCCGAAGATGGTGCACTTCCAGAGACCTTGCTCAGACGCGCCGACGAGGCGCTGCTGACGGCCAAGCGGACCGGTCCGGCAAAGATTCTGCGGTACCAGGAGCCTGCCGCGGCTTAAGTCCGGCAGGTGAAGGACTGCGGGCTTACCGCGAAGCTGGGGTTGGTGAAGACGAGCTGCACGGTCCCGGCCGAGACCGGTGCCGCCCAGCTATCCGTGACGACGCTATGCGCGGCGCTGTCGCCGGCCGCGATCACGATGCTGTACGTTTGGCTGACCTGCGGGCCGTTGTTGTCCTTGCGGATCCAGTGATACTGGACGGTCCCGCCTGGTCCGCCGGCTTGCATCCTGAACGTACCGGTTGACGTGACCGTGCCGAGCTTGCACTTGGTGGACGCGTTGACATTGACGCTGACGTTTTCGGAGGGCGTGGGAGCAAACGCAAAGGGCGCTGGCGCCGGCGTCGGCGTGGGGGTTGGTGTGGGCGTCGGCGTCGGGGTCGGTGTGGGCGTCGGCGTGGGGGTCGGCGCGGGCGTGGGCGTCGGTGTGGGGGTAGGCGTCGGCGTCGGGCTCGCTGTGGGCGACGGCGATGGGCTGCCGCTTGCCGACGGTGATGCACTCGGACTGGCCGAAGGGGAAGGGCTTCCGCTTGGCGATGGGGACCCGCTCGGGCTGGCGCTCGCCGATGCGCTCGCGCTGGCCGACGTCGAGGGCTTCGGGGTGGGCGCCAGGGCGACGGGCTGCGAGGACGGCCTCGGGCGCGCCGCAAAGAACCGTGGCGGAAGGTTGAATGTCGGAACCAGCAGCCAGAAGGGCGCATGCGGATCATCCGCGAAGTACAGGCTTGCCTCCGGGTCAGCGGCGTTGCCGCTGACGTCGATCCGGAACGGACCGATCTCCCAGTCGGCGGGAATCGAGCGCACCAGGAAGAAGACGAGGATCAGGCCGGCGAAGAACAGCAGGAATCCAAGCCGCCGGCGCCGACGGCGTTTCTTTTCGCCACTCGAGGTCTCAACCTCACCGCTGGGCTTCTGCGGGTTCACCGGCACGGCGACGGCATCCAGGACGACGTCAACGTCAACCGGGGTTGGTTTGCCGCCGTCAGGCACAATGGCCTGCCCCAGCTGGGCGGGCATAGGAGCGGCTGCCGCGATAGGTTTGGCGTGACTGACCTCGGTCCCCATCGACGGGCTGACCTCGGTCGCGGCCGGGCCTCCAACGAGCTTGGCCAGCCGTTCCTCCAGTCTTTCTTTGTCCAGGCCGGAAGTTGCGTCATCCGGCTGAATGGCACGCCAGGGTGTTAGGCGCATCTGCGCCCACCCTAGCGCCGGCCGATTACAACCCCTGTTTCACGCGTGGCCGCCCGGCCGTGCCGCTGTGACAGGCTTGCCACAGCGGGTTTACGACCGCGTTGCAGCCATCCGCGCGGCTCCGACGGCGGCGCGACGAGCGGCTCTAGCCGGGGGGCCAGGACATGGCGCGGCCGCCGAGGAGATGCAGGTGAACGTGATACACGCTCTGGCCGGCCTGCGGTCCCTTGTTAAAGACGAGTCGGTAACCGTCGCGATCCACCTTGCGTTCGTCGGCGACGCGGTTGGCCACCTCCATCATCCGGGCCAGCATCGGACCCTGGTCCCGGGTGAGATCGTGGATGGAGGGAATGTGCTGCTTGGGGATGACGAGCACGTGGGTCGGCGCCACCGGCCGGATGTCCTCGAAGGCGACGATATCGTCGTCGCGGAAGACTTCCTTCGCGGGAATCTCCCTGGCGAAGATCTTGCAGAACAAGCAGTCCTCCGGCATCGGCACAGCTTACCCGCAGAGGAGCCCGTCGTTGCAGCTGGCCAGTGGCCGAATGGTGGCAAGCGCACCCAGGGTCTGACCGCGGGCGGGCGCATATACCGTGATGTAGTTGTCGCTGAGACCACGAATCCGGTTCGGGAAGCGTCGGTCCCAGATCACCTCGAGGTCGCGTTCGACGAATCGTGCCTCGTACGCCCGGCGCTGCGCTTCAGCTTGGATCTGCAGCCGGCGGCTCCGTTCCCGGCTGATCGGGTCATCCACCGGTAGGCCGAGCCTGGGCGCGGCCGTTCCCGCCCTTGGTGAGTAGCGAAAGACGTGCAAGCCGCTAAGGCCGGCCTCGGCAACGACGTTCTCGGTATCGACAAAATCAGCATCCGTTTCGCCCGGGAAGCCGACGATGACGTCGGCGGTCACGGCGATCTCCAGCGATTGCCGCCGCAATGCGGACATCAGGTCCAGATAGTCGCGCCGGCGGTAGAGCCGGCCCATTCGCTTCAACACCCGGTCGCTGCCCGATTGGAGGGGGACATGGAGATGACGGCAGAACCGCGGCGCGCCGGCCAGCTCGACCAGCTCCGGGGTGAAGTCATTCGCGTTGATCGAGCTCAGCCGGAGCCGTGCCGGGGCGATCGCCTCGAGCAGTCGCCGCACGAATGGCGCCAGTGACGCCCCTCGTTCACGGCCGAAGGCGCCCAGGTCGACCCCGCTGAGGACGATCTCTCCATATCCATCGGAGACCGCCTGACGCGCACGCTCGATGAGGCTCGTTTCCTCGTCGCTACGCGACCTTCCCCGGGTTCGCCAGACGATGCAGTAGGTGCAGCGATGATCGCAGCCATCCTGCACCTTGAGGAAAAAACGGGAACGCGCGAACGTCGTCGAGCCCCCAGCCGCAGCCGGGGCGAAGTTTGCCGAAACGTAGTCGAAGATCTCGCTCTTTCGCGCATTCGGGAAGGCCACGTCCGCACTGGGGACGGCGGAGACGCGTGGATGGGGATTGTCGACGTGACAGCCCGTCAGGATGAGATGGGCCTGCGGATGACGACGGCGCAATCCGTGCACCAGTGTGCGCAGTTTGCGGTCTGCTTGCGCGGTCACAGTGCAACTGTTGATCACGCAGATGTCCGCGTTGTCCGCTGACTCCGATACCGAGAAGCCGATGCGTGCCAGCCGGTCTCCCAGCTCAGTCATCTCGGCAAAATTGACCTTGCATCCCAGCGTTTGGATCGACACGTTCATCGTTGTTGGACGAGGATAGCAGCGGCCACGATTGGCGCCAGTCGTGCTCGCAGGATTCGTGGACCGAGGCTCACCGCCAGACCACCGCGCTCGCGCAATGTTGATAGTTCGTTGTCGGTCCATCCGCCTTCGGGCCCGACCGCCATCGCGTACGCGGACGAGCTGTCGAGCGCATCGAGCAGGGACACGCTTGCCGTTGGCTCGAGTACGAGGAGCCGCGTCTCGTCCACCTGCTCGAGGGCGTCTGTCAGCGACATCGGCCCGCTTGCCTCGGGCACCTCACCGCGGTGGCTTTGCTCTGCCGCGGACTCGGCGATCGCCCGCCAGCGTGCCGTCCGCTCCGGGGACGACCGCGCAACCGACCGCTCCGCCTGCACGGCGATGAATCTGTGGACGCCGACGGCGGTACCGCCCTCGATCACCGCGTCGAAATCCGGGTTGGGTAGCAGCGCCTGCAGGAGGGTGACCCTGGTATTCGGCTCACCCTGGACCGGCCGTACCGCGGTGATCTTAGCGACGACACGACTACCAGCCACTTCCACGACGTCGAGCTGATACTCGTGGCCGTTCGATACAGCGACGCCCCGCTCCCCTGCACGGATGCGCAGCACGCGCGCCAGATGGTGACCCTGCTTGCCATCGACGATCACTCGCTCATGGCCGATCCTCGACGGCTCGATGAACAACCAGAACACGCCGGCCCCATGGTATCCGGCCCGACGACAGAAGGCCGTCGAGCTCGCGTTGTATTCGCCAGCATGCCACCCGCCGATGTCCCAACGCAGTTGCATCGTGCGACGCTCAGGATCGCCGCGATCTCCTTCTGGGGACTGGCCACCATCGTGATGGCCACAACTTTCATCGGAAACGACCTGCACGTCAACTACACCACGGAATGGATAGTTACCGGCCTGGCCTGCGTCGCCGGGGTTGTGTGCTGGTTGGTGCCCTGGGGACAAATCCCCGCGAGCCGCTTCATTCCCGTCGTGTTCGGTGGCATCGGGATGTTAACGGTCGGTCTCTTTGCGACGGGTGGGACGCACTCCCACCTCACCGTTCTTTTCCTCGTCATCATCGTGTTCACCGCGTCGATTCTCGAGTTCCGTATCGCCATCGAGGCATTGGTCGTTTCAGTTTTCGCAGCTGGGCTTCCGTTGGTGCTGCAAGGTTGGGACGGGTTCTATGTGCGCTCGCTCGTGTTGTTGGCAGTGTCCATGGTGATCTGTGCCTACATCCCGGCCCTCGGGCGCAAGGCGTTGCGCGACGAGAATCAGCTCGCGGAACGGCGTCGCAGAGAGCTCGAGGAAAGTTACCTCTCAACCATCGAGGCGCTGGCGGCGGCACTGGACGCGAAGGATCGCCACACCGAGGCGCACTCCCGAGAGACTGCCGCCCTGGCACGGGCGGTGGGCCAGCGCCTCGGATTGGAGGAGGAAACCCTGCGCTTCCTCGAGTACGGCGCGCTGCTGCACGATATCGGGAAGATCGGCATTCCCGGATACGTTCTCAACAAGCCCGGGCCGCTGGATGACGAGGAGACCGCCATCATGCGGGAACATCCGGTAATCGGGGAGCGGATCGTCGCCTCAGTGCCGTTCCTGAGTCGGATCCGCCCGATCGTCCGCGCTGAGCACGAACGATGGGATGGTCACGGATATCCGGATGGGCTCAAGGCTGGGCAGATTCCCATCGAGGCCCGCATCATTCACGCCTGCGATGCCTTTCAGGCGATGTCGAGCGACCGGCCATACCGGCGTGCCAGGCCGCGCGACTGGATCCTCAACGAAATTTCCGCGCAAGCCGGCCAGCAGTTCGACCCGCGGGTGGCGGAGGCGCTGCTCGCGGTAATCGCGTCCGGGGAAGCCACCGTCAACGGGACCGCCGATCATGCGGTGCTGGAGGACAGGCGGCTGCCGGAAGCGCACTCCTGGACGCAACATCTCGACGCCATCCAGCAACTGGGGGCGCGCCTCGCGAACATCAGCAGCGTGCCGGAGATCTGCGAGACCATCGGCCAGACCATCACGACCCTGCTGCCCTACGACCAGTGCCGCATCTACCTGCTGGAAGATGACGGACGGACGCTGAGCCCGGTCTACTTCAGCGATAGCCATCGCGCCGAGTACGACGGTGTAACCGCCGAAACGCTGGCCATCCAGATCGGCCAGGGAATCACCGGCTGGGTGGCCGAGACCAAACAGGGGGCGCTGGTTGACGACGCGGAGCGCCATCCGAAGGCGGTCCACATCCCCAGCACCACCGAAAGCGACGAGTCGATGCTGGCCGTCCCGGTGATTTTCGAAGACAACCTGATTGGTGTCATCGTCAACGTCAAAGTCGGCCTCCATCAGTACATTTCCGACCACCTGCGGTTGATGACCATCCTTGCCAACCAGGCGGCCGTCTCGATCTCCAATGCGCGCTTGATCGAGCGGCTCGCCGCCACTGCTCGGACCGACCCGCTAACCGGCTTGTCGAATCGGCGCGCCTTCGAACAGGCGCTCGAAGACCGGCTGGGTGCGCCCGTCGCCGAGCCATTCTCCGTGATCATGCTCGATGTCGATGGACTCAAGCAGGTGAACGACGCCCGTGGTCATGCGGCCGGCGACGCCGTACTGAAGCGGGTGGCGTCGGTGCTCACCGCTCAGCTCCGCCAGGCAGATGTCGTGACCCGATGGGGCGGGGATGAATTCGTCCTCCTGATGCCCGGAACGGACCAGGTGGGCGCCGTCTCGCTGGCCCGCCGCGTCGGTGCAACGTTGCGCGATGCCGAGGACCCGGCCGGCGCGATCTCGGTGTCGATCGGGACCGCCTCGTTTCCTGCGGATGGCAGCAGCGCTGATGGACTGCTGGCGGCGGCGGACCGCTCGATGTACATCGACAAGCGACAGCGGGTCGCCTGATCAGGTGGCGGCGAGCTTACTTAGGTTGCCGCGACCCGAGCCCACTCGTCGATGTTCCAGGTCAGCCCGCTGGGGCCCGGGTCGGCTCGAACCACGTAGTCCATCACATTCGCTTTGAAGCCGCGACCCTCCATCTCCTGCGTCGCACGGCGCGACAGAATGATCACCGGCAGATGCCGAGTACTGTCGGTCGTGCGAAGGCGTTGCAGCGTGGCAAAGCCAACCTCTTCACCCAACCGAAGATCGAGGAAGATCATGTCGGGCCGTAGGGCGGCCACCTCTTGCATCACCTGCTCGTCGTTCGACACCACCTTCACCTGATAACCATCGAGCTCAAGCTTCAGCTTGTACATCTCCGCAACCGCAGGATCGTCCTCGATGAACAAAACCCGGATCGT
>Ga0066708_10000213_pt1 | contig 13672 bp, 10 predicted proteins | sample GraSoiAngelo_157_FD_66504 | JGI IMG/M metagenome (GOLD analysis project Ga0066708, IMG submission 66504) | Grasslands soil microbial communities from the Angelo Coastal Reserve, California, USA - 14_1009_16_20cm | ecosystem: Environmental > Terrestrial > Soil > Grasslands | place: USA...
ATTGTGGACCGACTTTTCTGGGCATTGGATCGATGCGATGCGGCTCAACCTGGCTCTATGAAGTGTTGAAATGCCATCCGGACATCCAGATGAGCGATTCTAAGGAGATGGCGTTCTTCTTCATGCCTCAAATGTTAGAGCACGGTTTTGGGTGGTATGCAGCGCACTTTAGCGCCAGAAACGGGTCCGAGCCGAAGCCGGTTCGCGGAGAGATTACCCCACGTTATGCGCGCCTAAAGGCCTGGCAGGTCAACCGAATCGCCCAGTTGCTCCCGGACCTGCGAATTGTGTTGACACTACGTCACCCGATCGAGCGAGCGTGGTCTCAGCTGCTTTACGACTTTGGCCGCTTGCAAGGTCGCGATGTCCGCAAGGTGAGGTTAGTGGAGCTTCTGCGCCAGCTCGAACGGCGTCGCAACAGACTCTCCTCCAACTACTGTCGCACGATAAGGATTTGGTCCAATGCCTTCGGTAAAAAGGCGTTGCATGTCGGCTTGTTCGATGAGCTTCGAGACGACCCCACGAGTTATGTCAATGGTATTTTACGGCATATTCGAGCCGCGTCGCCTTGGATCCTTCCGGAAAAATTTGTAAACAACAAGGTTTTCGCAACCAAAGGTCTGGTTGGGCACGAAAGGGGCATTCCGGAACTGGTCCGGTGGTACATTGCGGACCAGTTGTTGGAACCGACGGAGCGCCTCAACGAACTTCTCGAGGGCCGAGTTTCGAGCTGGGTTGATGAGATCCGTGCAATTCAGGGGAAGACACGGCTAAGCTGGCGAATCTTGAGAGAATTAAATCGCACTATCCTTTCGGTTCCTGAAGGACTGGCTTACGAGGCTTATCACGTGCTTCTCGACGTGAGGCTGTGGCGCCGTTGGCGGCACCTCCAAGCGAACCATCTTGCTAATAAAGATTAGAAGGCACGGCTCTTGCGGCGTTCCAACGGGGTTTTTGGGCAGCCAGGGATCTCTCGCCTGTCAAAGGCCTCTTAGCGAATGAATGTCCTGATTATCAAGCTCGGTGCGACTGGAGACGTCGTGCGGACGACTCCACTAATGCGTCGCTTTAATGGAAATATAACTTGGGTGACAGCGGCAACAAATACAGTCCTTCTCGAGAACTTGCAGGACAATGTTCGACCTTTCTCCTGGGAGGAGCGTGAACGAGCGTTAGATAGGCATTATGACCTGGCAATTAACCTAGAAGACACATTGGACGTGGCGCAGTACTTGAAAACTGTCAAGTGCGGTGAGATCTTCGGCGCCTACGCCGATTCGGATAATTCGCTGCGATACACCGAGGACGCCAGGCGCTGGTTCGACTTAAGCCTGATCAGTTCATATGGCCGAAAGGAAGCTGACAGGCTGAAATTTCTTAACCGGCAAAGCTACCAGGAGATGATTTTTAATGGACTTGGCCTGCGGTTCGTGGGTGAACAGTATTTGCTGCCGGAACCGATCGAGACAGAACTAACCGGTGACGTTGCCATAGCAGCGGAGGCGGGAACCGTTTGGCCAATGAAAAAATGGGCCTATTACGGAGATTTGAAGAAACGGCTGGAAGATGAAGGACTGACCGTGAACCTACTTCCGAAGCGCCCGTCGCTCCTTCAACATCTTTCCGATGTGCAGAATCATCGGTGCCTGGTGAGCGGTGATAGTCTGCCCATGCATTTTGCCTTGGGGGCTAGGGCTCGATGTGTTACCCTTTTCACCTGCACGAGCCCGTGGGAAATCTACGAGTACGGTGTGCAAAAGAAAATTGTGTCACCGTTACTCGCGGAGTTCTTTTACGAACGAGGATACGATGAGCGCGCTGTAACGGCAATTTCGGTCGATGAAGTATTCCAAGCAGTTAAGGGTCAACTCGAGGGCGCGGCCGTGAGCAATCGCGCGGTTGTGAAGGCTTGAATGATGCAGCGGGAGCTGAAAACAAATGGCCGAGAACTAAAGAGAGAAGGCGGACGTCCAGTCGCAGCCGCGTACCGTCAGCACGTTGAGCCATCGGTCCTCCATCAGCGGCTGGCCGTCGGGCGTCATGCGGCGATCAGGGTTGCCTTACTCACAGGCGGTGGAGACAGGCCATATGCACTCGGCATGGCAGCCGCCCTGACTTCAGTAGGAATAAACGTTGATTTTATCGGAAGCGATGATCTTAGGGTGCCGGAGTTGCTCCGTAATCCCAGAGTCAATTTCCTTAATCTGCGCGGTGACCAGCGCGCCGAGGCTGGCACTCCAGCAAAGGTCGTGCGAGTCCTGAGCTATTACACGAAGCTATTAGCGTATGCGGCAAAGGCAAAACCAAAACTCCTTCACATTTTGTGGAATAACAAGTTTGAGCTCTTCGACCGAACCCTCCTGATGCTCTACTATAGGATGTTCGGCAAATGCGTCCTCCTCACGGCGCACAATGTCAATAAAGCTAAACGCGACCAGAACGATTCCTGGCTCAATCGTGTTACACTAAAGATCCAATACAGCCTCAGCGATCACATTTTCGTTCACACCGAGGGAATGAAGAGCGAGATGATTGGTGCGTTTCGCGTTCCTGGAGAGAAGATAAGTGTGATCCCATTTGGAATTAACAACACGGTTCAAAATACCAGTCTTTCATCTGCAGAGGCAAAAGGACAGTTAGGGTTGGCGGAACGTGATAAGTCGTTGCTCTTTTTCGGAAATATCGCGCCTTACAAGGGCCTCGAATACCTGGTATCGGCCTTCACGCAGCTTCTAAAGCAAGACAGGACGTATCGGCTGCTCATTGTGGGCAGACCCAAGGGGCGGATGGATTATTGGGAGCGTACTGAGCGAACAATCACGAGCAATGGAATAGGTGATCGTGTGATTGCCAGGATCGAATACGTTCCAGACGAGCAAACCGAGTTATACTTCAAGGCAGCGGACGTAATGATCCTGCCTTACACGCACATTTTCCAAAGCGGCGTGCTTTTCCTGGCCTACAGTTTTGGTTTGCCGGCGATCGTCGCCGACGTCGGAAGCTTGAAAGAAGAGGTCATTGAGGATAGGACCGGCCTTGTTTTCAGGGCGCAGGACCCGGCCGATCTAGCCTGTAAGATTGAGAGCTACTTTCAGAGCGAATTATTCTGTAACCTTGAAACCCGGCGGGCCGAGATTAGAGCCTACGCCAACGAGCGCTATTCGTGGGACAAAGTCGCCGCGATAACGGCGGCCGTCTATGCTCGGCTTGTGAGTTCTGATTTGCGAGAACTGGGAGCCGATCTCTGATGGCGCCTCTCGTTTCCATTTTGATACCGGCTTACAACGCCGAGCGCTGGATCGGCGAGACCATCCGATCCGCGCTGGCGCAGACTTGGCCGCGCAAGGAGCTCATCATCGTCAATGACGGATCGCGCGATCGCACCCTTGAAGTCGCCCGGCAATTTGCTTCCGGGAACGTATTGGTCGTCACCCAACAAAACCAAGGTGCGTCCGCAGCCAGAAACAAGGCGTTCGAGCTTTGTCAGGGCGATTATATTCAGTGGCTGGACGCGGACGACCTGTTGGCGCCAGACAAAATCGCCAGGCAAATGGAAGCCGCGACAGAGCTCAAGAGCAGACGAACTTTGATCTCCTCTGCATGGGGCTACTTCATTTATAGCCGAAATCGAGCTAGCTTTGTGCCTACAGCGCTCTGGTGCGATTTAGCATCAGTGGAATGGCTCATACGCAAGATTGGGCAGAATCTCCAGATGCCGCCCGCGACGTGGCTCGTGAGTCGCGAATTGACTCATGCAGCGGGATCCTGGGACACACGACTCTCTTTCGATGATGACGGCGAATATTTTTCCCGGGTCGTGCTAGCGAGCGATGCTATTCGGTTTGTCCCGGAGGCCAAGGCGTTCTACCGCGTGTCGGGTTCTGGCAGTCTCAGTGACTTTGATCAATCGCCGGGAAAACTAGCGTCGCTGTTTCTCTCGATGCAATTACACATCGGTTATCTTCGTGCTTTGGAGGAGAGCGAGAGGACGCGGGCAGCCTGTTTGAATTACCTCCAACGGCGGTTCTTCCGGTTCTACCCAGAACAAACAAGGCTTGTCGACGAATTGCAACAGCTTGCAACAACCCTCGGTGGCCGATTGCAGATTCCGCAATTACCTTGGAAGTACTCCCTCATGCAAAAGCTGCTTGGCTGGACGCTAACCAAGCGGGTTCGGCAACATTATAATCGATGGAGATTATTTGTTGTGAGATTTTGGGACAAGGCGCTATTTTACTTCGAAGGTAGGGATACAGCTCGGCGACTTGGGGCATTTGATGCGAATTCCTCTGCGTCATCTCGCGATGAACTGATTATGCCGAGGCCGGATCCTTAAGTCACGCCGGAAGAGACCCCGTGGCAGTTAAAAACGCGATAAGAACAAAGTATGAATATGCAAACGATCGATAATCCCAAGTACGTGTTCGTGTGTGGTCTAGGACGAAGTGGAACCAGCGTTCTAGCTCGTAATGTTGCGAGGCTCGAGAACTGCACTGGTTTCAAGAACACCGGTGTACTACAGGACGAGGGTCAATTTCTGCAGGATGTTTACCCGTCTGATAACGTGTATGGCGGTGCCGGCGCATTCGGGTTTGATCCACGTGCGCACCTGACAGAGAATTCGCCGCTCTTAACCCCGGAGAACGCATTAAAATTAAGACAGAGCTGGGAACGTTATTGGGACCAAACCAAAGCGATCCGCGTCGAGAAGACGCCTGGCAATCTGCTGAAGACACGTTTCTTGCAAGCCGTGTTCCCCAACAGCTACTTCGTTGTTGCAAGACGGCATCCGGTGCCGGTGAGTATGGCCAACAACCAGAGATGGAAAGTCACCTTCGCGCCACTACACAACCTTTTTGATCACTGGCTGCATTGCTATGGGCTTTTCGAAGAAGACAAATCATATTTAAAGCATGTTTACGAGTTAACCTACGAAGATTACATCGAAAACCCTAGCAAATGTTACGACGAGATCGCTCGTTTTATCGGTACTCGGGTTCCACAGGTACCAAAGGAGGACAGCTTTTATCATGTGACGCAATGGCGAGATCCCGTAGGCTTACGCGTTCCGGAGAGCGCGATGGAGCGCGTCAGTGGTACGCATAATGAAAAATACTTCAAGCATTGGTCTCAGCTCTTGAATGACTCGCCCTTTAAGCGTTACTACCGATACATCGCCGCAACATACGAACCCAAATTCGCCAAGTACGATTACTCGTTGATAAAAGGATTTGCGGTCAATGAAGAAAGCGTTCATCAAGCAGCACGGATCTCAACTAACACTGCGGCTGTCTATTGCCGAATGGCAGACGCTTGTGCCATGCTCGTCCGAGCGGCGATTCGGAGCAGGGGATACATCAAAAGACGGCTTAGAGCGCAATTACCGGAATCCGCCAAACTCAAAGTCAAACATATGCTGCGGAAAATGGCGATCACAAAACGGCCAGACTTGATTTCCTCTTGAGAGCCGACTCGTGATGGCAGCCGTATCAACGCTTTGTTTCCGGTGCGGGGACGAGGTTAGATGAAGGAAAGTGTACATGTTCGCTGAAACAAAGACATCCAAGCGCCCAAGTAGGGTAGTGATTCAGCGTCCACCGGCGCCGACGGAATCGCCGGTGGCAAGTTATGCCCTTGGTGGGCCGGCACAATTCCTTATTATCATCGTGCAGTTCGCTTTGCTTGTCATTCTCATCGAGCGTTGGCAGCTCGAGAACCAGCTGCTGACCCGAGTGATGTGGTTGGCATTTGCCGGGTTCATCATTCATCATCTTCTGCCGCACCGATTTCGCCTAGCCTTTTTCGCGCTGTTGTCACTTACGGCAGTTCTCACGGGTGTTGGTCACGCTGGGCCCAATGTATGGATCGGATGGTTAAGTGGGCGAATGACCTTCAATGGGTTCCTTTACCATCTCCTCCCTGGACTAACGCTGATCGGCATCGGATTTGCGCTGATTGGGTTGTGTCACCTGCCAATTCGTTTCGCCGCGCGTGTCGGCCTGGTGGTGGTTGCGGGCGCCGGGCTCACACTCGCACGGGCGAACCCGCATTGGTTCCCTGACGTTTCAGATATGTGGGTGATCCTTGGTTCAATGTTCATGTTCCGACTGGTGGTTTACCTGTACGATCTAAAGCATGGCACCGCGCCTTTCAGCGCCTCGCGCGCGATCTCCTATTTCTTTTTGCTGCCGAATGTCTGTTTTCCGCTGTTTCCGGTAGTGGACTACAAGACGTTTTGCTCGACCTACTACAATGAAGATTGGCCCCGTATCTATCAAACGGGACTTAAGTGGATGTTCCGCGGAGTGTTTCAGCTGCTTTTGTATCGGGTAGTATACCAGTTTGCGCCGCTGGATGTTTACAAGCTTTCATCTGCGCTCGATGTAGCCGGATGCATGTTGGGCATGTACCTGCTGTATCTGCGTATCTCCGGCACGTTTCACCTGATCGTCGGTCTACTTCACATGTTCGGTTTTAACCTTCCGGAGACCCACCATTTTTACCTACTGGCTACTAGCTTCACTGACTTTTGGCGCCGGATTAACATCTATTGGAAGGACTTCGTGATGAAGCTCTTCTTCTACCCGACCCATTTCAAACTACGGAAAATGGGGACGCTTTGGGCTCTTTCGCTGGCTACACTGGCGACATTTCTTGCCACCTGGGTGCTGCACTCATGGCAGTGGTTCTGGATTCGGGGCAAGCCACTGTTTAATGGGAAGGACTTCTCTTTCTGGATGATTCTCGGCGTGCTCGTGCTGGTCACGGCGATCTATGAGACGACTCGCACGCGAAAACGAACGCTGGCGCCATCGCGGCTGACTCTTCGGCAGCGGCTGATGATGGGCTTTAAAGCTGCGGGGATCTTCGCCGCAATGTGTGTTCTCTGGTCCTACTGGTCATGCCAGAGCTGGGCGGAGTTCGAAGCGCTGCTAGATGCCGCCTCCCGACCGACAGCGCGCGAACTGATGATCGTTTTCGGCGCGCTGCTACTGGTTTGCGTGTGTGCAATGGTGTGGGGATGGTCGAGTCGAGAAACATCCGAGGGGCGCGGAACACAGGCCAGCCGGTCCCCATTTCATTTCTGGCGCTCGGCAGGAACAGTTACCATAGGTGCGCTGTGCCTTTTGACTGCACCTTCTATTACTACTCGAGCTATTCCTGAGTTCAAGACTGTAGTAGCACGTCTCCATGGAGACGTGTTGAATGCTCGCGACATGGATCAACAGCGGCGCGGCTACTACGAGGAGCTCGACGTAGGCCGGACGGATAATTGGCAATGGCATAATGCCGAAGAGCCCGAAGGGTGGAGTAAAGGCAAAATGGCGTTCTTCCGTGAACGATCTGACTTTTTGTTAAGGGACATAATTCCGTCGATCAGCACGGTTCTGGGAGGCGCTCCGTGCGCGTCTAATTCACTCGGCATGCGTGATCGCGAATACTCCAGGACCAAGCCGGCCAACACATATCGAATCGTCTTACTAGGCGCTTCCAACGACATGGGATTCGGAGTAAAGAACGATCAGACCTACGAGAACCTCGTCGAGGACGCGCTCAATTCTCGGGTGGCAGACCCGCGTTATTCACGATACGAGATACTGAACTTGGCTGTTGCTGCCGATAGCATTCTTCAGCGGGTGCTGCGTCTTGAAGAAGAAGGTTTCGCCTTGCAACCTGACGCCGCGATCCTGTCGGTAACCGCAGTGGATGAACAGTTCGTGGCTTCCCACCTGAGAAAGGCTCTTATTCAAGGGGTAGAACCGTCGCCGGGTTACCGACAAATTATAGAATCAGTTGTCCGCCGAGCGGGTGTCAACGGCAAGATGCCTGCGGTGATGATTGAGCGCCGGCTGCAACCGTATTACGTCGAGCTGTGCAAGTGGTCCTTTCAACGGTTCGCCCAACAGTGCGCTCAGCACGGGGTTCATCCGCTAATCATCTATCGGCCGGCGCCGGCGGATTTTTCTGGTCAGGAGTCAGCCGGCCGCACAAAAATGATCGAGCTTGCCCGCGCCGCCGGCCTTAAAGTCGTTGATTTGTCTGCGGCTTTCGACTCCGTGACCGATCGCAGCTCACTAATCCTCGCAAAATGGGATGATCACACTGCGGCACTTGGCCATCGGCTGCTTGGGGATGAGTTGTACAAGCAACTCGTGCCCGTGCTCTTTACTTCCGGCGACCAACGGCAGGCATCTGATTTGCTAAAACCATAAGATGGAGACAGTGCCGCTCCATCGACGAGATCCTTTATGAACGCCCAGGACATCATAACTCCAACCAAAACATTCATTCTTAACGAATACCTGCCAGGAGAAGACCCAGCGGGATTGACTGATACTACGCCGCTAATGACTACGGGAATCCTCGATTCCATTGCTGTCCTCAAACTCGTGACATTTTTGGAAAAGCAGTTCGGGATTACGATCGAGCCACACGAGGCGGTAGTCGAGAACCTTAACACGTTATCTGATATGGCTGGGCTCGTAATGTCGAAGAAACCCTCCTCACCCACCGCTGGTTAGGACCTAAACCGCCGTCGCCACCGCGCTTTTAGAGAAGATTACTAAATGGTGATGAGATCATTGCATCAGCTTCTCGATTTCTCAGCTTCGCAGTTTCCAGACAAGGTCGCCTTGGAGGAAGCCGAATCTGGCAGCATCACTTATAGTCAGCTTGCCGGCCTCTCAGATAGACTGCGGGACCGCTTATTCCAGCTGGGAGTCCAGCCTGGCGATCGCGTGGGCATCTGTATGCGGAAATCGTGTGATGCCGTGGCTTCGATATTCGGCATCATGAAAGCCGGCGCCGCGTATGTTCCCGTGGACCCGACAGCACCCGCGTCGCGCAACGCGTTTATTTTTCACAACTGCGCCGTCAAGGTTCTCTTGGTTGAGGCAAGATTGACCGAGGCGCTGCGTCTGGAATTTTATCAGGTCGGCTTCGCTCCGGAGATTATTGTCATTGAGGGAACCGGCGCCGGTGTCTCACTCATCAAAGCTCTCGACCAGCTGGACGCTGTTAGCCCGGCTGCTTCCGTGGCCAGTGCCGCTCCCGACCCGTCTCGACTGGCCTACATCCTTTATACCTCGGGCTCAACCGGCCGGCCGAAGGGCGTAATGCTTTCCCACAGTAACGCGGCATGTTTCGTTGACTGGTGCTCAGATGTGTTTCAACCAACCGAACACGACCGCTTTTCCTCGCACGCGCCATTTCATTTCGATCTATCTGTCCTCGATATTTACGTTTCGCTGAAGCATGGCGCTGCCCTGGTGTTAGTAGAGGAACAACTGGGCAAAGAACCGGCGCGACTGGCACCGTGGATTGCTAAGAAGAAGATCACTGTCTGGTACTCCGCACCGTCCATCTTGAGCCTGCTGACGCAGTTCGGAAAGCTGGAACAGAACGATTATTCTTCACTCAGACTGGTGTTATTCGCCGGCGAGGTATTTCCGATCAAATACCTCAAGCTATTAAAATCGTTGTGGCCGCGCCCGCACTATTTCAATCTGTACGGTCCGACCGAGACCAACGTCTGCACGTTTTACGAAGTGCCCCAGCAGATACCGGAGTTTCAAACTGAACCGGTGCCGATTGGCAAAGCATGTCCGTACTGCGAGCCGCTCGTGGTGAATGAAGTTGGCAATGAAGTGGCGCGTGGAGCTGAGGGAGAGTTATGCATTGCTGGACCAAGCGTCATGCAGGGTTATTGGAGTCTGCCGGACAAAACTGCGAATGCATTTTTACCGGGGCATAAGAAACGTTGGTACCGCACGGGCGATATTGTGCGAGAGCTTGCCGATGGCAACTACAAATTCCTGGGAAGGCGCGACCGCATGATCAAAAAACGCGGTTACCGCATCGAGCTAGGTGAAATCGAAGCAGCCTTATATCGGTATCCCGCAATTAAGGAGGCAGCGGTGCTGGCTTTTCCTGATGACGAGGGGGTGCCAATCACGGCTTTCGCGAGCACGCGTGACGGATCGAAGTTGTCGATCATCGAGCTGAAGAAATTTTGTTCGGAAAACCTACCCCTCTACATGGTTCCCGACCATTTCTGCTTCTTTGAATCTTTGCCCAAGACTTCGACGGATAAGATCGATTACCAGAGTCTCAAGGAGATGAGAAGAGATTCTGGTTTGGGAGGCCTTGTCCAGTGATACTGCGAGACCGGACGTGCTTAACGGCATCTCTCGGAGACTGTGGATCTGAACGGGTGGTGTGTTGCCAGTAAAGGCAATTCGAGAGGCAAATAAAGCGTGATTGCAGGTAATGAGGTGAGAGAGAAGGCGGTCCAAATTGATCGGCAGGCAAAACAAGTTAAGGACCACTCAGTCCGCCTTGGCGGCTTGCTGGTACGACGCTTTCGTTGGACGCTATCTATGCGGGCCAAGTTGCTACTGCTTGGTCTTCTCGTCACCATTTCTGTCGTTACATTCTTCGGGATTTATCCTTTCCTGGCAGTGACGCACCGCGTTGATGCTAACGTCCTGGTGGTTGAAGGATGGATTGATCGTAATGCGATTCAGGTTGCGGCAGAGGAGTTCAATACGCATCGATACACTCGCGTTTTCACCACCGGCGGCCCGGTCGCGGGGAAAGGCGGGTATGTAAATGATTTTCAGACTTCAGCTAGTGTGGGAGCCGAGTTGCTTGAGAAAGCAGGACTTCCTGCCGGCCGTGTGCAGATGGTTCCTTCGCACGTGATCGGTCGCGACCGGACCTACAGCTCAGCAATCGCACTACGCGCTTGGCTTCGTGCACACGATATGCAGGTCCAGGCCATTAATATTGTGACCGAAGACGTGCACGCGCGGAGAACATGTCTGCTTTTTCAGAAGGCGCTCGGTCCGGAAACCAGGGTCGGGATTATCGCTGTTCCGAACCGGGACTATGACGCCCGGCGTTGGTGGCTTTATAGCCAGGGTGTGGAGGCGATAATTGATGAAAGCGTCGGCTATATCTACGCCAGGTTGTTGTTTCCGCTAACCGGACGCGAACAGGACCGAGCTGACGCCAGGGACGCTCTGCGGAAAGACAAAACATATCTGCCAGATTGCCAGCCGCCTGACGCGCTCATCAGATGAACCGCTCAGTAGATAGCTCAACGGTATTGCGGGATAGAGGCGAGCCGCCTGCTTACGAACAATACTTCCGGACGGATCACCTGCAGAAGGATTTGCACGCGCGATCTTTTCGCGGAGGAGCCATAACTCTGACCGGACAGGGCGCAAGGTTTGCCCTCAACCTGGTCTCGACTGCAATCCTGGCAAGACTGCTTCGGCCGCAGGATTTCGGACTCGTTGCGATGGTTACCTCGATCACATCGTTCGTTGGGCTGTTTAAGGACCTCGGGCTTTCGAATGCGACAGTTCAGAGGCTGTCCGTCACTCATGCACAAATTTCGTTTCTCTTCTGGATCAATGTTGCTCTAAGCCTCGCTACGACTGCGGTTGTGATCGCGCTCGCGCCGGCCATAGCCTGGTTCTATCATGAGCCGCGACTTTTACGTGTCACACTAATCCTATCGCTTTCGTTCGTGATCAGCGGGCTGACCGTGCAACATCAGGCGCTGTTGCGACGCCAGATGCAGTTTAAATCGCTGGCCGTGCGCGACGTGGTTGCGATGCTTTGCGGGGTGACCTCTGGAATTATTCTGGCCTGGTTCGGATTCGGCTATTGGTCTCTTGTCGCAATACCAGTTGCTACAAACATAGCTAGCTGCATTCTTTTGTGGACAATTTGCCATTGGAGGCCGGGTCCATTTCAACGTGGCATAGGCGCACGTGAGATGATCAAATTTGGAGGCAACCTGACTGCTTTCAATCTCTTAAACTACTTCAGCCGCAACTTTGATAATATATTAATCGGCCGTGTACTAGGAGCGGCGCCGCTTGGGATATACTCCAAGGCATATGGATTACTGATGCTGCCGATCGCGCAAATTAACTTCCCAATGGCGGCAGTAATGCTCCCGGGACTAAGTCGTCTTCAGAAGGAACCAGTAGAATATGCGAGGCTGTTTATCAATGCCGTCCGAGCTATCTCTCTTCTCACGCTCCCTATCGTGGTATTCTGTTTCTTCTTTGCGCACGACGCAGTCCACGTCCTCCTCGGGAGAAGGTGGCTGCCTGTTGCACCAATCTTTCAGTGGCTTGCGCCGGCGGCGCTATTCGGTGCCATCTCTTTCGTTCCCGGCTGGTTGTGCCAGTCGCTGGGAAGGCCACAGCGGCAGCTTCACTATGCATTGGTCTCAGCTCCGATTTGTGTGCTTGGTTTTTTGGTCGGTATCAAATGGGGAATCGCAGGTGTAGCGGCAAGCTATAGCATCACATTTAGCTGTCTGTTCTCCTGGTATGTGTGGTACGCTAGCAAGGATAGCCCGGTCAGGTTTTCCGAGATATGCATCGTGTTTGTGTCCGCCCTTCTTCCAGCTCTGATCGCGGGAGTGATTGCTTGGTGGGCTCACTCGCTTCTCATTATTCAGGAGGCGTTTCCAATCCTGCCCCTCACACTTGGCGGATTAATCTTTCTCTTGGTCTATCTGGCTATCGCAATGCTAATCCCCTCAAACGCCGCATTAATCCGTTCATGCGTAACTTCTGCGCGTAAGACAATTGGCGTGTAACGGCAACGAGGCAGATTGGGAACGCGCGACATTACGGCGATGACACACGTTTGCGTGGTTGGTCTTCGCTACGTTGGGCTATCATTGGCGCTGCAGTTCGCGCGCGCTGGTGCGACTGTTGTTGGCCGTGTTATTGATGAAAACAAGGTCAAGCAGCTCAACGGAGGCGCTAGTTACATCAAGCATGTAGCTGCGAGCGACATCACGGGACTGCTGCAGCAAGAGTGCGAGCTGAAGAAATTCTGTTCTAAGGACCTGCCGCTCTATATGGTTCCTGACTTGCTTGGCTGCCTCGACTCGCTGCCGAGGACTTCGACGGATGAAATTGATTACCGGAAGCCAAGGGCATGAAGTGAGATTGTGCACCCAGCGATGATGTGAAAATTCTCGTTCCCACCAAGCGTGTTCCTTCGACTGACGAAGGGGTCCGTCTCCGTCCGGACGGATCGGGAATCGAAGACACGACTCTGGCGTACATCATCAATCCCTTTGACGCCATCGCGCTCGAAGAAGCCCTGCACATCCGGGAGCAGCGTGGCTTGGGGGTGGAAGTGACTGCAGTCGGCATCGGCAATCTCGATTTCGAGAGCGAACTTCGCACTGCGCTAGCGATGGGAGCCGATCGTGCCGTACGGGTTGACTTCGACGGCGACCTTGATCCTTGGAGCGTGGCGCAAGTGCTCGCGGGCATGGTGCATCACGAGAAACCTGACCTGGTGCTGATGGGCAAACAGGCCGTGGACGACGATTCCAATCAGGTGGGTCAGATGTTGGCGGGTCTGCTGGACTGGCCTCAAGCAACGTTTGCGTCGAAAATTGAGTTCGTCGAACCCGTCCGTTTGAGGGTCGGGCGTGAAACCGATCGAGGCTTGGAGACGGTCATCGTCGCGTTGCCCGCTGTAGTCACAACGGATCTGCGCCTGAACGACCCGCGTTACGCCTCGCTGCTCGCCCTAATGAAAGCGAAGAAACGGCCCATTGAAACGATTTCACACCGAGATCTAGGGGTATCGCCGGAACCAAAGGTGCGCATCGTACACCTCGAGC
>Ga0066708_10000223_pt1 | contig 13496 bp, 13 predicted proteins | sample GraSoiAngelo_157_FD_66504 | JGI IMG/M metagenome (GOLD analysis project Ga0066708, IMG submission 66504) | Grasslands soil microbial communities from the Angelo Coastal Reserve, California, USA - 14_1009_16_20cm | ecosystem: Environmental > Terrestrial > Soil > Grasslands | place: USA...
TCAGCGTCCCGAAGACGTCGAGCACCCAGACGTTCCTCATCATCCTTACGTTCACGATCGGCGGGATCGTCGACTCCAAGGAGGCCAAGGCGCACGAAGCGTCTGGAGATTTCGGCTCTGCTTACTTCCTCGACCACTCCGCCGGGAGCGGGCCGTTCGCTGTGGACCACTGGACCAAGAACACCGAGGTCCTCCTGAAGGCGAACCCCAACTACGGTGGGACCAAGCCGACCCTGAGCGCTGTCCTCTTTAAGCACGTGCCCGAGCCGACGAACCAGCAGTTCGCTCTTGAGAAGGGCGACATCGACATCGCCAACGACCTCGGTCCAGAGCAGATCGCGGCTCTTCAGGGCAAGTCCGGCGTGACCACGACCGCCGCCGACAGTCTTCTACTCGTCTACGTGGGCATGAACGCGAAGGTCAAGCCGCTCGACAACGCCAAGGTGCGTGAGGCGCTCCGCACTGCCGTGGACTACGACGGGATCATCAAGGATCTCCTCAAGGGGAACGGCACGAAGGTGCAGGGCATCGTTCCGAAGGGACTTGCCGGGTACAACGACTCCGCGCCGTTCCAGGCGGACGTGAGCAAGGCCAAGGACCTGCTCCAACAAGCGGGGCAGACGAGCGTGACGCTGGACTTTCTCGTGCCGACCGGCCAGGCGCCGGGCGGCGCCGCCTGGAGCGACATCGCCGCCAAGCTGAAATCTGACTGGGCCAAGATCGGCGTGACCGTCAACATCAAGCAGACCACGACCGCCGATCTCCTCGGGACGTACCGCGCGCAGAACGGCCAGCTCGTGATGATCAACTGGGGGCCGGACTACCCCGACCCCGGCGCGAACGTCAACCCGTTCACCGACTACAAGGCGAAGTCCATCGCGTACCGCAACGGATGGGACGACGCGACAATCGCCCAGAAGGCGCACGACGCCGAGCTCATCGCGGACTCGGCGCAGCGAGTGGCCGCGTACAAAGACATCGGCGAGTACGTGCTCCACAACGGTCCCTACGTCGTCCTCTATCAGCCGAAGGAGCTTTTCGGTCTTCGCTCGAACGTGAAGGGCTTCAACTGGAGCTCGATCGGCTGGGCGGAGCTCGCGTCAGTGACGAAGTAGCCACAACGGCGCCATGCGGTTCCTCGGGTTCCTGACCCGGAGGATCGTCGGGATCGCGGCGGTGATGATCGGCGTTTCGATCATTACCTTCGCGATCTCACACATCGTCCCGGCCGATCCCGTCGCCGCGGCACTCGGTGACCACGCGACGGATCAGCAGATCGCGGCGTTCCGCGCGGAGTACCACCTCGATCGGCCCCTGCCCGAGCAGTACCTCACGTATGTCGTCGGTCTCGTGCACGGCGATCTCGGTCGCAGCATCCGCACGCGCCGGCCCGTCTCGGACGATCTTTTCGACTCCTTCCCCGCCACCATCGAGCTCTCCCTCGCGGCACTCCTCGTCGCGATCGTCGTCGGGATCCCAGCGGGTGTCTGGTCGGCCATCTCGCGCGGCCGCCTTCCCGACCATCTCGTGCGTCTGGCCTCGCTCGTCGGCGGCTCGATCCCCGTCTTCTGGCTCGGCCTCATCGTGATCGGCCTCTTTTACTACCAGCTCGGGTGGTTCCCGGGCGGCGGTCGAATCGACAACTTCGTCGCGCCGCCGCCCACGCGGACCGGGCTCTACGTTCTCGATAGCTTGCTCGCCGGTGACCTCGAGGCTCTGCGCAGCAGCCTCCTCCATCTCGTCCTGCCCGCGCTGACGCTGGGCTACTTCTCGACGGCGGTGATCGCGCGGATGACGCGCTCGAGCATGCTCGAGGTGCTCGGCCAGGACTACATGCGGACCGCGCGCGCGAAAGGGCTACAGGAGCGGCTCGTCGTGCTGCGACACGGACTTCGCAACGCGCTCATTCCGACCGTGACCATCCTCGGTCTGACATTCGGAAGTCTTCTCTCGGGCGCGGTGCTGACCGAGACGATCTTCAGCTGGCCCGGTCTGGGCCGCTATGCGACCGCGGCCGCCATCGCGCTCGATTTTCCCGCCGTGCTCGGCGTCACCCTACTGGCGGCGATCGTGTATCCGCTCGCGAACCTCGTGGTCGACATCGCGTACTTCTGGCTCGACCCTCGGACGCAGCGTGGTTAACGCGGCGGCCGTCTCGGCCCGCGGTTTGAGGCTCGCCGCGCGGGCACCGATCCTCGCCAATCCCCTCAACCTTCTCGCGCTGGCGCTCATCGCCGTCTTCGCGCTCTGCGCCTTGTTGGCACCAGTGATCGCTCCGTATGACCCGCTGGCTCAGGAGCTCAGCCAGCGCCTCCGGCCGCCCTCACCCGAGCATTGGCTCGGAACCGACTCGCTCGGACGTGACATTGCGAGTCGGATCCTCTACGGCGCGCGCATCTCGTTGATCATCGGCGTGGTCGTCGTCGCATCGGCCGGCGTCGTGGGCACCGCCATCGGGCTCATTGCGGGTTACGCCGGAGGGCTTGTGGACGAAGCGCTCATGCGTCTGACCGAGGTCTTCCTCGCCTTCCCGGCGCTGATCCTCGCGATGGCGATCGCCGGGGCACTCGGGCCGAGCCTGACGAACGCGATCATCGCGATCGCCGCGGTGACCTGGGCGGTCTATGCGCGCCTTACACGAGGGCAGATCCTCTCGCTGCGGCGTCGAGAGTTCGTCGAGGCCGCGAGGGCGATCGGCGCCTCGCGCACGAGGATCGTCGTGCGTCACCTGCTTCCCAATGCGCTCGCCCCGCTCATGATCCAAGCGAGCTTCGATCTGGGCTCCTCGATCATCGCGGCGGCCGGGCTCAGCTTCATCGGCTTCGGCGCGCAGCCTCCCACGCCGGAATGGGGCGTGATGATCAGCGAGGGCCGCAACTACATCAGCACGCAACCGTGGCTCTCGCTGTTTCCAGGGCTTGCGATCCTGCTTGCGGTGGGTTCGTTCAATCTTCTGGGGGACGGCCTCCGCGACGCGTTCGATCCGCGGCTGAGCCGCGCGCAGCGATAGGTAGGGCAAGGACCAGAGCTTAGGCACGCTTGCCTACCAAGCGAGCAATCTGCCGCAACGCCTATTGCTTACTACCGGCGGGCGATGCGAAGATGCGGAGGTTGCTTCGTCGCTCGGTCTTGGTCATCGCCGTGTCTCTGATCAGCGCCCTCGGGATCGCCGATGGCACCCCGAGCCCGAACGAGCAGCCTGACGCGGCGGTCGTCCCTCTCCTCGACCCGGCGGCGATGCCCGAATCCGCGATCCCCGTGGCCCGTGCCGCCACGACCTCACGGTCGGCCCCTTCGCTCCGGTTTCCGTACGTCCCGGAGCCCGAATACATAACGAGTCCGACGAATTATTGGGCCGGCCGCGATGGCGCATCGATCGACTACATCGTCATCCATTACACCGACATCAGCTACGCGCGCACGCTGCGGGCCTTCAACAACATGGCGTCGGACGTGAGCGCGCATTACGTCGTTCGCGGCGATGGGCACATCGCTCAGATCGTCGCCGAAGGTGATACCGCGTGGCACTCCGGCAACGCCTGGTACAACCGACATTCGATCGGGATCGAGTTCGAGCTCGACCGCGTGACGAACCCTGCCTTCACGACCGAGCAGTACTACGCCGGGGCGTCCCTCGTTTGCGCGATCTCCGCTCGCCAGGACATACCGCTCGACCGCGACCATGTCATCGGGCACAACGAGGTCCCCGGCACCACCCACACCGACCCCGGGCCGACCTGGGACTGGCCGCACTTCATGTGGCTGACGAGCCTCTGCGCGCCGCCAACGAGCGCGACCGTGCACGCCAGCTTCGTTTCGGAGACGCCGTATCCCGAGATCACGGCGGACGACAAAGCCCTCGTGTCGGTCGTCCTGCGCAATACCGGTTCGACCGCGTGGCGCAAGGGCACCGATCAGGAAGCGCGCCTCGGAATTCCCGGCAACTCGCACGACCTGGTGTTCCTCGCCGACGGCTGGCCGGCGCCGGAACGCCCAGCCGTCCAGGAGGAGGACATCGTTCCACCCGGCGGGACTGCGACCTTCTCCTTCCGAGTGAAGGGAGCGGCGCCCGGAATCTTTGTCGTTCCTCTGCGTGGGGTCGTCGATGGTGGAGCGTGGATGGACGATATGGGGATGTTCACGGTCGTAACGGTCCGCTAGGAGCTCGTAGACGTTCTTAGCGAACTGTTAGCGATCCCTTGCCGCGGTCTCAGGTAGCCCTTCTACAGTCGGCCGTGACTAAGCGGAGGAGCAGAGATTTGATTTTGCCTGCACGTGCGCGTTACATCCCGGGCGTCCTCGCCGCGGGAATGCTCGCCGCCGCATGCGGTGGATCGGCGACGGTCTCGGATGCCAGCCCGACTCCGACGGCGACGCCCGCCGCCACGGCGACTGCGGCGGCCGGGTCCGGTGCGGCATGGACGGTGACCGACAAGTCGAAGGCGACAATCCGCGTTCGCGAGCAGCTCGTGGGCGTGAGCCTGCCATCCGACGCGGTCCTGACCGCGACCGGTGCGAAGGGCTCCTTCACGCTGAGCTCCGATGGGACCTTCGCGTCGGGTTCCAAGATCAGCTTCGACCTCACCACGCTCTCGAGCGACGAGCGCGACCGCGACAACTTCATCAAGAACGACACGCTCCAGGTCCGCCAATTCCCCACGGCGGAGTTTGTTCCGACGAAAACGAGCGGGCTCACGGTGCCGCTCGCGACGAGCGGGACATTCACGTTCACGCTTACCGGGAACATGACCATCAAGGGCAAGACCAAAGAGGTCACCTTCGATGTCACGGCCAAGCGCGACGGGAGCGATCTCACCGCGACCGCGACCGCGAACCCGAGCTGGAAGTTCGGTGACTTCGGAATGACCGCGCCTTCGGTCCCGTTCCGCGTTCTCAGTGTCACCGACGAGATCCGGGCCGCGATCGACATCGTGGCGACGGGGCCAAAGGGCTAGAACCTCCCGGCATACCCAAATCGTCGAGCTCGAGGTATCAACTTGGCGTACCGACCTCTACCAAAAGGTGTCGTCCGCCACGCGGCGGTATTGCCGGAGCCTTGCGCCCCGTTAGCTTCGACGAGTGGGATCGCGCATTTTCTCGCCGCTCGTCGTGGCGGCGATCGTTTTCAGCTCGCTGGCCGTTTGGCCGGCATCGCGCGTTTTCGCCGCGCCGGTGTCGAACGCGCCCGCCGCGGCCACGTGCGCGAGCAGCGTCGGTCCCGGCATTCCGCACCCTGCCGGTCTTCCCGGCGGGGTCCAGGGATTCCACGCACAGTGGTACGGACAGAGTGGATATCCAACGCTCTGCCCCGGCGAGCGCTCGACCGCGACGGTCGCGTACTACAACTCCGGTTCGCTCGGCTGGGTGCGCGGGCGCATGGGCGAAGTCGCGTACCTCGGCACGTGGGGACCTGAGCCCGGCCAGGACCGCGCCACGCCGCTCGGGGGCGACGGCGCCGCGGCGTCACCCGCGACCGGATGGCCTCGCTACAACCGCATCGCGATGCAGCCCGCGGACTACGTCGGTCCTGGGATGGTGTCGTGGTTCCAGTTCACGATCCAGGCGCCCGCGACCGCCGGCTACTACCGGCTCTATCTTCGCCCACTTATCGAGGGTGCGACCTGGCTCGAGGACTTCGGCGTCTTCTGGCTGGTCACCGTTCTCAACCCCGACGGGACACGGCCCGCGCCCCCCGAGACGGGGCTCGGCTACAGCTACCAGAGCGTGTCAACGGTGCGCGGGAGCTTCAACGTGCACCTGATCAAGGAGCGCCTCTCGCAAGTCACCGTCAAGACCCTCACCGCGAATACCACGGACTGCTTCAACAACTGTCCGGCGAAGCCGCTCGACCAGTACGCAGGCGAGAACGGCGCCTACGCGGGGATGAACGGCACGTATCTCTGCCCGCCCGACTATGCCCAGTGCGCGGGCAAGGTGAACTCGTACGACTACGCCGTCTACAACAGCAACCTCCGTCGCTGGATCAACTACAACGCGCTCAACGCCCAGAACGGAGGGCTCTTCTTCAACGGTGCGAGCACCAGCGTCTATCGGCGGACGTACGTCTACTACCAGAACCAGACCCCGATCACCGCCGCGATCACGAATTTCCCGCTGCTCGTTCAGAACGGGTCGGTCATCGATTCGACCTCCGAGCAGAACGGCTCCCAGCTGCTCAAGGGAACGAAGGGCGCGATCGGCGTCGACGGCACCTACATCTACCTCGTGATCGTCACAAACGCGACGGTCACCGATTCCGCGTACGTGATGCAGGCGCTCGGCGCGCGCGACGCGCTCAATCTCGATGGCGGCGGCACCGCGGCGATGTGGATCGGCGGCTCCTACAAGGTCGGCCCGGGCCGTTTGCTTCCGAACGCGATCGTCCTCACCAAGCCCTAGCGTTTAATTCGCGGCGCGGAGCTCGAATTCCAGGCGGCGAACGAGCGAGCCATCGATTTCGAAATTCCAGGTCGTGTAGTTCGCGAAAATGCCGGGCGCGCGCGTCAGTGTCGTGATCTTCACGTTCTTTCCGTCGACCACTTCATCGCGCGGTGTCTGGACCAGCTCGACCGGCGCCATGCGGATCATCTGACGGACACCCTCCTTGCCCTGGAAGGGCTCAGGCAGGCCGGGGAGCATGACCTCGACATCGTCGGCGCACAGCGCAGCGGCCGCATCGGCGTTGCGATCCTGCACCGCCTGAACGAACGACCGCGCGACGTCGAGAGTAGAGTCCATGCGAGATACAAAGCGTAGACAAAGGGGAGGTCGGACGTGGCACATCCCGTTACACACTTCGAGATCAACGCGCAGGACGCTCCGGCGACGCAGAAGTTCTACAGGGACCTGTTCGGGTGGGGCATCGACACCAACAACCCGCAGAGCTATGGAATGATCGACACCAAGACCAAGGGCACGGGCATCAACGGTGGCATCGGCGCGAGCCAGGACGGGCGAAGCTTCGTCACGTTCTACGTCGAGACCGACGATCCGGCTTCGCTGCTGTCGAAGGCCGAGCGTCTCGGCGGTCGCCGGGTGATGGAGCCGATGGATGCAGGCCAGGGCCTGATCTACGCGCTCTTCGCCGATCCGGAAGGCAACGTCATCGGTCTCGCCAAGATGGCGGAGGCGCAGCGGCAGCAGGAGCAGCGGCAGCAGGCGGAGCGGACACGTTCGCGCTCGAACGGCAACGGAAGCGCGACGAAGACACGCGCCAAGGCCACGGCCGCCAAGGCTTCACCGAAGCGTGCCTCGACGCGCAAGCGGACGGCGACGAAAAAGACCACGACCCGTTCGCGGAGCAAGCGCTCACGAGGTTGACCGACCTGTAGGCCAGAACTAGCCTTACGCCGCCTTTCGGGGCGGGAAGTTTGTAGCGGCGCTGTTCGCGTACGGCGCCGCGATCTGGGGGAGGCGCGCGATGGGCCATACGGTCACGCTCAGCGTCAACGGGACGAGCTACACCCGTGATGTCGAACCAACGCTTCTGCTCGTCGAGTTCCTGCGCGAAACGCTCAGCCTCACGGGAACTCACGTTGGGTGCGACACGAGTCAGTGCGGCGCCTGCACCGTCCTCGTGGACGATCGTGCGACGAAGGCGTGCACGATGCTCGCCGTTCAGGCCGATGGTGCGGAGGTCGTCACGGTCGAAGGGCTCGCCAAGAACGGCGAGCTTCACCCGATCCAGCGCGCGTTCGCGAAAGAGCACGGCCTTCAGTGTGGGTTCTGCACACCGGGTCTCATGATCACGGCCGTCGATTTCCTCGAACGGAACACCTCGCCGACCGACGCCGAGATCCGTCACGCGATCGAGGGCAACCTCTGCCGCTGCACCGGTTACCACAACATCGTGAACGCGATCCGGTCCGCGTCGGCGGAGATGCGCCAGACCGCGGGCGCCCGCCCGAAGGTCGCCGCGGAGGTGAACACATGACCGGCACAGCCACTCCGACCTACATCGGCTCCCGCTTGGCGCGCAAGGAGGACCCGCGCCTCATCACGGGCGAGGGGACTTTCACCGACGACGTGATGCTGCAGGGCGTGGCGTATCTGACCCTCGTGCGTAGCCCGCACGCTCACGCTCGGATCCGCCGCATCGACACTGCCGCCGCGAAGAAGGAGCCCGGCGTTGTCGCCGTCCTGACCGGCAAGGATCTCGAGGCCACGGGCATGCTTCCGGTGTTCATCACCGTTCCGAGCATGAACGGATCGAAGCACATGCCGATCGCGACAGACAAAGCGCGCTACGCCGGCGACGCCGTCGCCGCGGTCGTCGCCGACTCGCGCGACGCCGCGAAACGCGCGGCGGATCTGATCGCGGTCGACTACGAGCCGCTTCCGGTCGTCGTCGACGCGTCGAAAGCCCTAGAACCGGGCGCGCCCATCGTTCACGAGGAGCTCGGGTCGAATCTCGTGTTCACCTATCCCGTCAAGGGTGGCGACATCGACAAGGCGTTCAAGGACGCCGAGGTAAAGGTCAGCCAGCGGATCGTCAACCAGCGCCTCATCCCGAACGCGATGGAGCCGCGCGCGGTCACGGCGAAGTTCGAAGCCGGCGAGCTCACGCTCTGGACCACCACCCAGATACCCCACTTTGTGCAGCTCATCGTGGCGCTCAACCTGGGCCTCGGGCAGAACAAGGTGCGCGTGATAGCTCCGGAGGTCGGCGGGGGCTTCGGCAGCAAGCTGCAGGTCTACGCAGAGGAGCTGCTTGTCGGTCATCTCGCGAAGACCCTCGGCCGTCCAGTCAAGTGGACAGAGGAGCGGCGCGAGGGGTACCTGGCGACGATCCACGGCCGCGATCACGTTTCAGACGTGGAGCTCGCCGCGAAGCGCGACGGCACCATCCTCGGACTTCGTGTGCGCACGGTCGCGAACGTCGGCGCTTATTTACAGGCGTTCGCGCCGGGTATTCCGACGATCCTCCACGTGTTCATCGTTCCGGGCCCTTACCGGATTCCTGCGTTCGACTACGAGATGCGCGGCGCGTACACCAACACGACGCCGGTCGACGCGTATCGGGGCGCTGGCCGCCCGGAGGCCGCGCTTCTGATCGAGCGGATCATCGACCGGCTCGCCGATGAGGTCCGCATGGACCCCGCGGAGGTCCGGCGTAAGAACTTCATCCCGACCGCCGCGTTTCCGTTCAACACGATCAGCGGCATCACCTACGACAGCGGCGATTACGCGCCGGCGCTCGATCGCGCGCTTGCCATGGCCGATTACAAAGGCTTCGAGAAGCGGCGTGCCGAGGCGAAGGCGCGCGGCAACTACCGCGGCATCGGCATCTCGAGCTACGTCGAGATTTGCGGACTCGCGCCGTCGAAGGCCAACGCGGCGCTCGGCGTGGGTTGGGGTGGCTACGAAAGCGCGCGCATCCGCGTGCACGCGACCGGCGCCGTCCAGGTGTTCACCGGGACGTCTCCGCATGGGCAGGGCCACGAGACCTCATGGGCGCAGATCGCCGCCGACGCGCTCGGCGTGAGTCCGAACGACATCGAGGTACGACATGGAGACACGTTCGAGTCCCCAGGCATGGGCGTCGGGACGTTCGGCAGCCGCAGCCTGGCCGTCGGCGGCATCGCCGTGCACAAGGCCGCCGAGAAAGTTCGCGAGAAGGTCATCCAGATCGGCGCGCACCTCCTCGAAGCGTCGCCCGCCGACGTCGTCGTCGAGGGTGGCAAGGTCTTCGTCAAGGGCGTGCCCGAGAAGGCAAAGAACTTCGGCGATGTCTCGATGGCCGCGTATCTCGCGAACAACCTGCCGGACGGCATGGAGCCGGGACTTGAGGCGACCGTGTATTACGACCCGCCGAACTTCACGTTCCCGTTTGGCACGCACATCGCCGAGGTCGAGATCGACGGCGAGACCGGGGCGGTCCAGATCGTCAAGTACTCGGCCTGCGACGACTGCGGCCGGCAGATCAACCCGATGATCGTGGAGGGACAGCTGCACGGCGGGATCACTCAGGGCATCGGCCAGGCCCTCTACGAGGGCGCCGTCTACGACAACGACGGCCAGCTCCTGTCCGGAAGCATGATGGAGTACCACGTTCCCTCGGCCGAGGACGTGCCGGCGTTCGATCTGGACAGCACCGTGACTCTCACGAACACCAACCCGCTCGGCGTCAAGGGCATCGGCGAGGCGGGCACGATCGGTTCGACGCCCGCAGCCGTCAACGCGGTCATCGACGCGCTTTCGCCGCTCGGGATCAAACACCTCGACATGCCGCTGACATCCGAGAAGATCTGGCGGGCGATCCGCGCCGCCGGGGAGGGACGGCGATGATCACGCACCCGTTCACCTATCAGGCACCGTCGACGATCGATGAAGCGGTCCAGCAACTTAATCGAAGCGATGAAGGTAAGGTGATCGCCGGCGGCCACAGCCTCCTCCCCCTCATGAAGCTCGGGCTCGCACAGCCCGAGGCGCTCATCGACCTCCGTCGCATTGCGTCGCTCCGTGAGATCCGCAGCGAGGCCGATGGCACGATCGCGATTGGCGCGCTCGCGACCCATCGCGACATCGCGCACGACGAGACCGTCCGCGGGAAGCTCGCCGCGCTCGCCGAGGCCGCAGCCGCGGTCGGTGACCTGCAGGTCCGTGCACGCGGCACCATCGGCGGGAGCCTCGCGCACGCCGATTCCGCCGCCGACGAGCCCGCGCCGGCACTCGCCTACGACGCGATCATTCGCGCGGTCGGTCCGAAGGGCCGCCGCGACATCAAGGCGGGCGAATATTTCAAGGGCGTATTCGAGACGGCGCTCGCGGCGAACGAGATCATCACCGAGATCCGGTTCCCGGCGGCCGCAGGACGAACCGGTGGCGCGTACGCGAAGTTCGCCCATCCCGCATCGGGATTCGCGATCACCGGTGTCGCGGCGGTGGTCACGATCAAGGCGGACGGGACCGTCGAGCGGGCCGCGATCGGAGTTACCGGAGCGGCCGCCGCGGCGTATCGCGCGACCGCTGCCGAGAAGGCGCTCGCCGGCACCAACGGCGACGCGAAGGCGATCGCCGCCGCGGCGGCAAAGGCGGCCGACGGGATCACCGCCCTGTCCGATCTCGCGGCTTCTTCGGACTATCGCAAGCATCTTGTCAGCGTCTACGCGAAACGGGCGATCGAGCGCGCGGTGGCGCGCGCGAAGGCCTGATCGAGAAGAGACCTCGTAGCATCCGAGTCGTGGGCGTGCCCGTCATCTCGTCCGTTGAAGATGTGGCCAACGCGCTCGAGCGCGAGCGGTACATCGCGGACCGGTCGCTCGCGGTGACCCTTTTTCTAGCGCTGCGTCTGGGCAAACCGCTCTTCGTCGAAGGCGAGGCCGGCGTCGGTAAGACGGAGATCGCGAAAGCGCTGGCCTCCGCACTCGACCGCAAGCTGATCCGGCTGCAGTGCTACGAAGGGCTGGACGTCGCGACCGCGGTCTACGACTGGGACTACCCGCGGCAGATCCTCGAGATCCGTCTGTCCGAGGGTGAGGGTCGCGCCAATGACGCGCGGGAACGGATCTACAGCGAGCGCTTCCTGATCAAGCGCCCGCTCCTCGAGGCGATCGCGGGCGAGGGCCCGGCGCCGGTACTGCTCATCGATGAGATCGACAGGGCCGACGAGGAGTTCGAGGCGTACCTGCTCGAGCTTCTCTCGGATTTTCAGATCACGGTCCCCGAGCTCGGCACCTTCCGCGCGGCGGTCCCGCCGCCGGTGATCATCACGTCGAATCGCACCCGAGAGATCCACGACGCGCTCAAGCGACGCTGTCTCTATCAGTGGATCGACTACCCAACCGTGGAGCGCGAGCTCGCGATCGTCGCCCGTCGATTGCCCGATGTGCCGGCACGCCTCGCGCGGAGCGTCGTCGCGGTCGTCCAAGCGTTGCGTCACGACGATCTCTTCAAGCGACCGGGGGTCGCCGAGACGCTCGACTGGGCGATGGCGCTCTCGGCACTCGGCACCGCCGAGCTCGACGAAGCCGCCATCGAGGAAACGCTGGGGGTCGTGCTCAAGTACGAAGAAGACGTAGCGCGCGTCCGTGGCGACCTGCTTCCGCAGCTCGCGGCGGAGGCGGCTCGCGCCGGCTGACACCGCGGCGCTACCGAATCGGATATCACCGGCATCGCAGCTTCGCTGGCACGCGCCGTGCGTTCGCTGCACGAATGGAACGAAACGTATCCGACACATCACTCCCCACGTTGCGGCGAGAGTGGACGTCGATCAACGGGAGGAGCTTCGTCTAACAATGGATGCGAATGCCGCCCTCGATGCGATCCTCGCGCTTCGTGCCATCTGGGACCAGAAGCACGGACGCGTGACACTCGCCGATCTCGAGATCCTGGTGCGGCGTTGCGTGCGCAGTCGTGGTGCGGCGGCGCTGCCGCCTGAGCGCTGGCGCGGGCGACCATGGCGCGCGACGACCCGTCACGAGGTGGTGTTCGAGGCCTGAGCTTTCAAATAGTTCGGAACAGAGGGTCGCCCCAGCTCATGCCCGGGGCGATCGTCTAGCTGAGGGTGAGGCAGCGAGCGGCTAGTCAATCGCGAGGCGCGGTGAGCGGATGCGACCATGTTCAGGATGCGTGCCCTTGCGGCGCTTGCGCTCGTCACCGCTCTGGCGGTCTCGTGCGTGTCGGCACCTACAAGCACCGCACGCACGTCAGAGCCCTCGCCACCGGCGTTGCGGACGGAGTCGCGAACGCCTTCGCCTGCGCCGAGCGAAACGCCGGCACCCGAATCGGCCCACGTCTTCGTCATCGTGATGGAGAACGCGACTCTCGCGACGGCTTTGCGGTCTCCCACCATCGAACGTCTCGCGGCGAAATACCAGCTGGTCACGAACTACAACGCGGTCTCCTCACCGAGTCTTCCGAACTATCTCGCCATGACCTCCGGAAGCACCTGGGGCATCACCGACGACTCATATCACGCGCTCCCAGCGGGTGGACTCGGCGCGCAGCTCACCGCGGCGGGCGTGAGCTGGCGTGCCTACATGGAGGGCCTAACCTCCGCCGGCTGCGCACGGAGCCCCTATCCGTATGCCCTCAAGCACAACCCCTTCGCCTATTACGGCGGCTCGTGTCCGGTGAACGTGGTCTCGCTGGAAACGCTCGACTCCGACCTGGCCGGGAACACTCCGAGCTTCGTGTGGATCACGCCGGGTCTCTGTCACGACGGGCACGACTGCGGACTCGCCGTGGCGGGCGCTTGGCTCGAGGATCTCGTCGCGCGGATCGTCGCGTCGCCCGGGTGGCGCGATCACGGCGCGCTTTTCGTCGTGTGGGACGAAGGCGATGGCCGCTCGAGCGTCGTGCCGCTGATCGTCGCAACACCCGAAGGCGAAAGCCGCCGCATCGACGGCTTCTACGATCACTACTCCCTCCTTGCCACGATCGAAGATCACTTCGGGCTGCCGCGCCTTGGCGCGGCAAAAGACGCGCGGTCCCTCACCGATCTACTACCACCTCGCACCCGCTAACGACCCTATCGTCGGGCTCCGTGCCTCTCG